>WNFT01001838.1_pt1 | contig 17995 bp, 14 predicted proteins | sample 5400191 | NCBI WGS metagenome assembly WNFT01 (sample SAMN13153359, study PRJNA577476) | soil metagenome | isolation source: 80 cm saprolite under Madrone tree | place: USA:California | collected 2016-06-14 | reverse complement strand
GTATCGACATCGGGACATGGTAAGGCTCTCCAAACCCAGTGAATTGGTCACGGTGACGATCTTACGCCCCGCCCGTGATGCTACCAGTTTCACTGTTACAGGCCACTAGTATAAATACGAGCAGGCGAGACTTCGGCTCCGCGGCGTGAAGTGATCGAACGAGCATCCAAGCGCTTGCCGAACCCAGAACGAGCAGCGCCCAAACCGGGAATCGGTAATTCAAGGTTATCAGTTGGAAAAGGTTGCTCGATGCGTGAGTAAAGAAGGTCAGATCCCCGGTCCGGAGCAATCTCCCCAGCAGTTCGTCGCCGTGATGAGACTTGACGAAGCCAGAAATTGGCACGGTGTGGCCGAAGTAATGGTAATTGACTGCACAATCGACGGCGAGGAATGCCACAGACGGCGCGATCAGGCAGAGGAGCGCCCGGACACCGCAGCGACTAGAGAGGCCGGCTGCTGCAAGGACCACAAAGAATACCGCATCGAGCCGAGCCGCAAGCGTAAGCATCAGCAACAGGCCAGCCGCCGCGGTATTAAGCGAACCTTCCATGAACAACAGGATACCCATGAGCGACGAAGCAAAAGTGAAGACGAAAAGACCAGTCTCCATCCCGGTCCATGCGCCCTTATTAATGAAGTACGGATTGCATACCCAGAGAACGCCGGGTAGCCATCCAAAACGAGACGCAGGCGCCAGCCGGCCGTAAATCCTCACCAACATGAGTCCGCTACATACGAAGAAGATCGTCTGCACACAGCTGACGACATACGCGACGACCAGCTTCGACGGGATCAACCAGAAAAATGGCACCAACATGATCTGCCACAGTGGCTGGAAGCCGTTGGTGAGAGTCGTCCCGTCGAACGTGAAGCCCCTTCCGAATGAAACATTGTACGCTATCTGAAGGTAGTAATACCCATCGTCCAGCATTCGAAGACCGTACTGAGAAAGCATAATAGCGACATAGGCCAACGGGAGGAGAACGAAGCCGTACCGGCGAAACGCCAGGGAATACATCTGTAGGTATTCGAAACGAAAAGTCTTAGCTGCGCAGCTTGGTCATCGTCAATGAGACGGCGGTAACACAACATCATATGTGGCTGCTGCCCTCACCCGCGCGTCACGGCGGTTGCAAAAAAGACGCAACCGCCGCGCCGCTTGCCCTCTCCCTGGACAGGGAGAGGGATCTGGAAGGGCAGGGAGAGGGATCTGGAAATGGACACGGAGACGGAACCAAGAAAATCACAAACTCTACGCCCGTTTCGCGCCTCTGGGTTTCTATCTTCAGGACGCCGGGATTCTCCGCGAGGCACGCGGAGAATGACAGCATTACTCGTATAGAGGTATTTGCGGGACACCACACTATTGAGTCTCTGCAAATCATAGTGACAGTTCCGGTCTTGCTCGATCTCTTGCTCTGTCATTCTCGCGCGTGGCTGCCGCGCGAAGAATCCCGGTCCCTCCGCACGTCCTCCAGTGGAATTCGGGATTCCTCGCGCGCGTCCAGACACGCGCGCGGGAATCACGGAAAAATTCGACCGAGCGGACGTGCGTGTCACTATCGTGTGCAGGACTCAATAGTGTCATATGTGGCTGCTGCCCTCACCCGCGCGTCACGGCGGTTGCAAAAAAGACGCAACCGCCGCGCCGCTTGCCCTCTCCCTGGACAGGGAGAGGGATCTGGAAATGGATGCGTGCGCGGCCTAACCGGCATAGGACTTTTTGATGTAGGCGGAGGCGGTAGCGAATTTCAGGATGCTCTCGACCACCAGCGCGGCCCGTTGTTCGTCAATTTCCGGATAGAGTGGTAACGACAGAATTTCGGCAGCACATTGCTCTGCACATGGGAACTCGCCTTTTCTGTGCCCGAGGTAACGGTATGCGCCAAGATGCGGTAGCGGCACGGGATAATGGATTCCAGTCTCGACCCCCCGCTCGAGGAGGAAGGCTTGGAGCGCGTCCCGACTTCGCGTCCGGATTACGAACAGATGGTAGACGTGCTTACGGTCGTAATTCTCACGCGGGAGTATGCAGCCGCTCTCGGCCAGCTCGCGGCAATACCACTGCGCTTTGCGCCGGCGAGCGTCGTTCCATTCCTCGAGGTGTTGCAACTTCACGCTCAGCACTGCAGCCTGAATCGCGTCGAGGCGGCTGTTCCTGCCCTCGTGCTGGTGGTCGTACTTCTCCTTCCTGCCGTGGTTCGCGAGCATCTGCACTCGCTCGGCAAGATCGCCGTCGTCCGTTACCACGGCGCCGGCATCGCCATACGCTCCCAGATTCTTCCCTGGATAAAAGCTAAAGCATGCTATGTCGCCAACTGAGCCAATGCGCCGCCCACGGTAGGTGGCCCCATGAGCTTGAGCCGCATCCTCGATCACTTTGAGACCGTGCGTATCGGCGATTACGCGAATTCGATCCATGTCCGCCGGGTACCCATACAAATGCACCGGGATGAGAGCTTTAGTCCGAATTGTAATGTGCTCTTCGAGTTGATCGACATCGATGGTGCGGGTTTGCGGGTCAATATCCACGAATACAACTCGGGCACCAGCGGCAGTAATCGCCTCGGCCGTTGCGATGAAAGTGTTGGCGGCTGTGATTACCTCGTCCCCCGGTCCGATGCCTAAGGCTCTCAACGCGAGCTCGAGTGCGTCGGTCCCATTGCCGACTCCGACGCAGTGCTTGACGCCGCAGTACAGGGCGAATTCACGTTCGAAGCAGCGCACGGTTTCGCCGCCTATGAATGCTGCGTCTTCGATAACCTGGCGAATTGCCCGATCGACATCCTGCCGAATCGAGCCATACTGTGCTCTCAGGTCAACCAGCGGTACGCTGGGTTCCGGCAACAGTTTCTTAACGCCGGTAGGGAAGATTCTCAACGTCGTTGATCTTTCGCGCAGGGCATCCGGCCACCACTGTGTTATCCGGAACGTCCTTCACGACGACCGAGCCTGCCCCAACGAGGGCACGTTCGCCCACCGTGATGCCCTGGAGGAGCGTCGCATTGGCACCGATTTTAGCTAGCCGGCGCAACCTGACGCCGGACGCGCTTTGCTTGGCGTCAACGCTCAGCGGATATTTTGTGTTGGTGATCGTGACACATGGGCCGATCCAGCTACCATCCTCGAGCACTGACTGCTCTGGAACGAACGCGAGCGAGTGTATCCTCACCTCGTTGCCGATCCGGACATGATGCTCGACGACTGAATTCGTTCCCACACTGACATCATTACCTATAATGTTGCTTTCGCGGATCAGCACATGATGGCCGGTCTCGAAGTTGTTGCCGATAACGTTGCCCGCATAGATGACGGTGTGCGACCGGATCGCGGCGTTCTCGCCGATCTTAGTCGGGAGGTCGCCGGGATTGTGCCCGCGCGGCGGTTCCCCGATTATTACGTAGTCGCCAATCACAGCATTTTCGCCAATCTCTACGTTCTCGTGAATTATGCAGGTGGACAAGGTCTTACCTATCGTGAAGGCGCCATCAAGGTTGCGGAGGTATGCGGCTGCGCGTCCAGCACCTCCGGAAGCGGCCGACGGCCGTGGAGCGAGATCTCCGCGGCCTCGAGGATCTTAACTACTTCGAGACCGAAGCGGCCGTCGCTAAGCGGCTTCGTTCTCTCCGTCACGCATTGCAGAAAATGCGAAATCTCAGACCTTAAGGGCTCGCGAAACTCAATTTTGGGCATCAGAATGTCGCCGGCTCGCTGTATGAGCTGGAACTCCCCGAAGTCGGTAAACTTCTCCATGGCGATGGCGGGACGATGTCTATCGATGCCCTTGTCATAAATCTGGATCTTTGCTTCGGCGGCGTCGTCGTAGACGATCATCTTCCGGCTTCCGACCAGGGTCATCCGCCTCGTCTTGCTGGGGTCTAACCAGCTCAAGTGGATATGGGCACTGACACCGTGTTCAAATGTGAGATGCATGTACACTACGTCTTCAACGTTGGGTTGCAGATAGCTGACGCCGTGAGCGGTGATGGCAGTCGCCTTGCTTCCAAGGAGGTATAGCAGGATCGATACGTCGTGAGGGGCGAGACTCCACATCACGTTTACGTCTCGCCGCACGATCCCGAGGTTGAGCCTTTGTGCGTGGACATAGTAGGTTTCGCCAATTTCCCCGCGGTCGAGCAGTTGTTTCAGCGTGCGCACGGCGTCGTTGTAAAGGAAGACGTGACCAACCATGAGGATTCGTCCGAGCTTCTCGGCAATCCGGCACAACTCCTCTGCCTCCGGGACCGACGTAGCAAGGGGCTTCTCGACGAAACAGTCCTTCCCCGCCTCCAAGACCTCTTTGACCACGGCAAAGTGAGAGCCCGCGTCGGTTGCTACAGCAACCGCACTGGTCTCGGGATCGTCGAGGATCCGGCGGTAATCCTCGATCGCGACGACGCCGCGGAAGTTTTCTTCGACTTGTCGGCGGCGTTCCCTGGACACTTCCGCGACGAACTTTACCCGTACGTCACGATGCGCGAGGAAATTCCTCAAGAGATTTGGGCCCCAATACCCGCATCCGATCTGCGCGAGCGTCACCATGTCTGTTCCTTTTCCGGTCCGGCCGTCCTCGCTTCACCCGAATCCCGATGCGGGTGTCGCCATTCGACTTTCGCCAAAGCGTCCTCGTATACCTGCTCGACTTGTCCGGCGACTCGTTGCGGGTCGTGTCGCTGTCCGAGCGTGCTACGCGCTCGTTCTCCAACCACGCGCCGCCTCTCCGCAGACGAGATCAAACCCATCAATGCTTCCATGATTCCGGCGAGGTCGTCCGGCTCGAGGACGATTCCGATCTCGCCCGTCACGGTCGCCGACGAACGACCGGCCCCGGGGAGGGTCACAACCACTGGACGACCGGCGAGTGCCGCTTCGAATGCGGTCCGCCCCACACCTTTAAGACCCTTGCCGAACAGACAGAGGGAGATGTCGAAAGCGCCATACACGGCATCGAGATCCCGCCGGTAGCCGGCGAGAATTACCCGTCGCTCGAGACCTTTCGCGTGAATCGCCTGCCTTAATTGCGGGCCTTCACCCGCTTCGCCGGAGTCGTCCCCAACCAGCACGAAGCGTACACGCGGACAGCTCATGCCTTCCGCTAACGCCAGGATTTCCCACACACCCTTCTCGCGATGAAGTGAGCCCACCTGGCCGACAACCACATCGTTCGGCGCGAATCCCCATGCCGATCGGAGCGAATGCACCGTTTCTCTCGAGGGCGGTTTCTGCTGCTTGATCGGGTTGTAGACTATAGCTGCCTTGCGCCGGCTGGCTGGAGGAAGAGAAGATCTGACTTCTTCATCAATCGCGATCACTGACACGCCGTTCCATCGCGCTGCCAGATCCAGCAGCCGCGTCTCGGGCCGCGCCGTGTCCAACACTGTACGAGCGTGGACAACTACCGGCCTGCCGAGAAGCCGCGCAAAATACACATAAGGCACCAGGACGGTCTCGTTTAGATGAATCAGGTCGATATCCCATCGCCGGCAAAGCCGATGGAAGTGGAGCAAGGCCAAGGGAGTTTTCAAACAATGCCATCCGTATAGCGCAGGAGAATACGGCCTTCCGTAAATCGTAGTAATGAACTGGGGGAGCCAGCGCTCGTGGTATCGCGGACCGTCTACCGTCGCCAGGACGTCTTCGCATTCATTGTTGGCGCGCAGCAGGTAATGCGGCCGGATCTCCGGCGATAGCCGGCATATCAGGTCGCCGAGGCTTATCGCCGCACCGCTTTTTCTAAGCGTGTGATCTACGAACAGCACTCGCATGTTGGCCGCGACTCGCAGGGCAACGCCAAACACGCGTCCCCAGGCTCCGAAAGAAACGACCCGCCAGAAGGCGTTGCTGAAGCGTCTCCGTCCCGCCAGCATCTCCTGCAGCTCGAGGTCAAGCGCATCCGAATCAAACAACGAACTGTAGCGCCGGCACGCCTCGCGCAGTCCGTCGCGAAAGTACTCTCTCAGATCGTGCTTTACCCACCGCTCCTCGGGTGTCGCGAAGCCGATCTTGTCGCGACGTTCGCGAATTTTATCCGGCACAATTCCCGTCATCGCCTCGCGCAAGACGACCTTCGTAGCGCCATTTCGAATCTTGAACTCGGACGGCAGGCTAAGCGCGAATTCCACCAGCCGATGATCAAGGAATGGGACCCGTGCCTCCACGCTATGCGCCATGGAGTTTCGATCCTCCCAGTGAAGCAGCATCGGCAGAGGACTCTTCGTGATCATCAATGCCGACAAGGTAGACACGTCGCGCGCCCCATTCATGCACCGAATTAATTCCAAGGGCCTCGTCAGCTCCACGCCAAGCTGCCGGAGCTCGCACTTGCGAAGCCATTGCGGGACCAGATGGCCGATACCGAGCGATTGACGGAACATCCGCTGAAGACCGATGGGACACCATCCTCGAAGCAAGCCAAGGAGAAATTTGACTGGGCCCCAACCCAGCGAGTTTTCGAGCTGCCGTCCCTCCCGCAGAGCGGCGCCGAGCCCTTTTCTCCGCAGCAGTGACCGAACGTGCGGATTGAAAAATTGCATATAACTGGCGAGTTGCTCGTCACCGCCTTGCCCATCCAACATGACGACCACCCCGCTCCTGCGAGCCTCCCAGAACAGCTCCCACTGAGCAAACACGCTGGTCGTCCCGAGGGGCGCGTCATGATGCCATACCAACCGATCGAGCGCGCCAAATAGATCGTCCTGCCTGGGAAACACGTAGTGAGCTTTCGCGCGGCTCTTTTCCTCGACCTCGTGCATATATACGCGCTCATCGCACTCGGGATCATCGAAGCAGCTTGAGAACGTCTCTTGCGCCTTGCCCAACGTGCTGCCTTCACGAAAGCGGCTCACCGTTGAGACGATCGAACTCGAATCGAGTCCGCCGGAAAGGCAGGAGCCAACTGAAACGTCGGCGCGCAGGCGCAGGCGCGTGCTGTCGGCCAGCAGCTCACCATAGCGATTAGCGGCCTCCTCGAGGGTACCGCGAAACTCTCCCTGTACGCTCAACGAATACCATTGCCTTTTCACCAACTCCCCGCCCGGTTCCCACGAATCCATCGAGATGGAGGTACACTCGCCGCCACGAAGTTGCCTGACGTCGCGAAACAAAGTGTCGTGGTTATGATCGATGAAGCCATACGTGAGGAATTCGTAGGCCTCTTGAACGTTCAATTTCGCGGAGAAAAAAGGGAGCCCGGCGAACTGCTTGATCTCCGATGCGAAGGCGAGGCCGCCCGGAGAATTCAGATAGTAAAGGGGCTTCTCGCCGAACCGGTCGCGTGCTACGAACAACCTTCTCAACCGGTCGTCCCACAAGCAAAACGCGAACATGCCGTTAAACCGCTCGAGGCAACTCTCTCCAAAGTGCGCGTAAGCGGCGAGAATGACCTCCGTGTCGGTGTCCGTGCGAAACCGATAACCATGTTGCTGGAGCTGTTCCCGCAGCTCGAGATAGTTGTAAATCTCTCCGTTGAATACGATCCAATAGCGTCCCTCCGCGTATGACATCGGTTGGTGGCCTGAGGACGAGCGGCCCAAGATACTCAGCCGCCAGTTCGCCATCTCGAGGGTGCCCGCCGCGGTCTTAAAAGGAGCGTCGCCCGAAATCGTCTGGTCCGCGGTGCCGGATGGAAACAAGACTGACTGGCTCGTTATCCGTCGAAATGCAGGTCCAGATTCCACACATGCTTGATTACGCTTTATCGCAAATAAGCCGGAGGGTGCCCTTACCAGTTAGATCCTTCAACGATAGGAGCACGATGGCGTACGGCTCCCATCGGCTTGCCTTCTGACTGCTCGATCCTCTTCGCCAAGCTTACGTCCAATCTCTGCGACACCCACCAGTCGCGGATTTCCTTCGCGGTGGCACCCCATCCGTTGCTCTCGGCTATATACGCAAGTAGTCGCTCATAGAGTCGCCACCATGCCGGCCAGATCACACTGTGAGGATGCCAGAGAAGACAGACGACGCCCTTGGTCCGGATGACCCGCCTCACGATTTCACGGCAAATCTCGAATGCCCAATCTTCATCGAGGGCCAGGGCCTCCGGGGCCAGGATCGCCCAATCGTGAAGGACCAGAGGGAGCTCAATTATCTGGAGCCAATGCTTTTGCGTGCTGTCCCACAAAGCGAAGGGATATGCGATACCGGCGCGAAACCCGATGTCGAAATTGAACCCGAGCGTGGAATCGGTTTGAAAGCCGGCGCTTTCGTGTAACGCAGGAGTAACGGCCGCCTCGAATCTCAAGTTGTGCTGCCGGACTGATACGACCTCGCCGCGAGTCACGCGTTCCAGATCGTCCTTTTGCTCTGCGAGGTAGTCATACGTAGTCGACGCGTGAACACTGGCATGGAGACCCACTTCCCATCCCAGACGGTGAAGATCCTGCACCACTTCCCCGGCTTTCACTTTCTCACCCTGGTAGCAAGTGGTGTCGTCCCACCGGTAGAACACGTCGCCGGCGTGTCTTTTCGATACGCGCGTAGGAAAAAAGAAGAACGATGAGCGGAACCCGTAGCTGTTTTCCAGCTCGACCCAGGGAGTGAAGATGTCCCGATACTCAGGCCTTTTGCGTAGCCCGGCCAGCCCTAGCGCATTTCGAATACGCTGCGCCGGTCTCCTGGAGTGTCGAACCTCTGCCCAGATCCGGCGCCTCAACTCCGGGTGACTGTTCCATTGCAAATTGTCGACATCGTGGGTCAGGCAGGCGGCAAAGCTTCTTCCGTTGGGACAGCGGCCCTCGTTTAGCCATTCTTCATTCTGTTCAGCTATCCAGTCGTTGACGACTGGATAGTAGAGCGGAGCTTCCCACCGGCGCCATAAGTGCTGCGACTCGACGTTTTCTCCCGCTCGATGTCTTCTCTCTGCTTCCTCGCTTCGAGTCAGCAACTCTTTCGGATCGTCTCTCATTAGCGCGTGCTCTGTGCGATCGAGTCTCGGTTGTATCGTCTTCATGATCTACGAAATGACGCCGATGCCTTGCGACGCTCAGAGATGCGGCAAGCTCGGATTGTGAGATGCTCTCGACCGGATCCACGATGTATCGGGTCCCATCTCACGCGGCATTACAGCCGCGTGAGATGAATGTCCAAACCGTGGATCACGTTGCAAAGATAGGTGGCCAAGACCCGGAGCGCCGTCTTGAAGATTTTGCTTTCCGCCTTCATTCCGAATCGATATGTTGCCACGCTCCGGCTGAGCGGCTTGGCAAAGTTTAGGCAGTACACGATGCGATCGATCTTGAACCGTGCTTTCGTGTAATACGATCGCTCCCGCCCTCTCCACGTTGTCGGATCGAAGAATTCAAAGGTCTCTTCGGTGAAAACCCGCGTGTGTGTTGGGTCTCCCCACGCTTCGAATGAGTTCCAGTAAGGCACGCCCAGGAAAATATTGGCTCCCGGCTTCGTGATTCGGTAGATCTCTTCCATCGCACCCACTGTATCGGGCAAATGCTCCAGGACGTTGTCGGCGTAGACCTGCTCGAAAGATTGATCCGGAAATGGCCATGGGCACTGCCGCAAATCGTGCACGACATCTACACCGGGCAGGGCGATCATCTCGTGATTGACCCAACCCACTCTGACGTTGTGGCCGCAGCCCAGTTGTATCTTAGCGCTGCTCGGCGTAACGAACTCCGACAGGCGGCGTCCCATCGACTGCATAGCAAGGCAATCGGTTGTCTTGAGCAACCGCTTCCACTGCTAAACTGTTTTCCTCGGTAGCATTGGCGGTCAGCAACCGCGCCGTGGGCCGAACGAGCCCCGCAAGCAGATAAAAGACAATCATGAATGACCGATCCGCGGTGGCAGCCTGAAATAGAAGCCACTGGAACATGTAAATGATCGCGGTTGCGAGCGCGAGGCCAATCAATTGCCCTTCACCCCGGTCGGGCGTCACCGACAGCAGCGCCCGCAGGTCACTGACCACGAGCGCCAGGTAACAAATGAAAAAGACCAGTCCGACCAGACCGGAAAGCGCCCAGACGTCCAATACCATGTTGTGGGCGAGAACATTTGGTGTGTTTCCGAATGCTGCGCCCCGCGCCAGCCCTACGCCAAGCCAGAACACGCGCGAGCTGGAGAGGATTCCTTCCCAATATTCTTCGTATCCTCTTGTCCGCGCATTGAAGCCGCCCGCCTCATCTGCTGCGGTCCATCCCTTGGTGAACAACGTGAAGATCTCGGTCGCACGCTCGTAGTGGGTGATTCTATAACTGCCCTTGACCGCGCCGCCCCTCCCGGCCGGAGCCCAAAGATACAGCGTAGCCAGTCCGAGACTGAGAATGCCCGCCAGAACTACTTTCCGTGCTAGTCCGGCTTTGAATTGCGATCTAGCGAGCATCAATACGGCCAACACGCCCAGGGATAGGAAGATGAGTTGCGAACGCCCGCCCCCCCCTCCGCCAAATTGGAGGAGCGCCTCCGCCAGACCGCATAGCTTCATCAGAGCGCCGCAGCGAGACGCAAGCAGCGCAATTGTCAGCCCAACAGAGAGAGCTCTCCAAATGGTGATCGTCGTCTCCTGATAGTCCAAGCTCGCGAGCGACGAGCGAGAGATCCCCAACAGTGGCGCGAGATCGACGTAGCCAGCCGCATAGCTTTCGCTCCGCGCCAACACGCCTAGTTGGCTAAGCAATGACACTGCACAGGATAGAATCAGCAAATTCCGTAGAATCCGGGAATTGATCTTCGATTCGCGAACCACGAGAAAGATAAACGGTGTTAAAAATATTGCTCCCATGCCGAATAGGGTCCGCATGGAGCGCAGGTCTGAGAGTGAATCGGCTTCCGTGGCGATACGAAGACCAAAGATCAACACATACGCGGCCAGCAGCATCTTCAACTGAAACGAGAAGCGTCCTTTGCCGGCTAGTGCCACACAATAGATTAGGCTGAGGTCCAGAATCAGGTCGGACAGACGAAATTGGTAGAACCCGATCGGGATGCTCTCGAATAGACCGAGGCTGACCACAAGGCAGATGAGCCAGAACTCGTAACGGAACCGGGTCGGCGCGACCGTCATAGGCCTGTCGAATACGCATACGCGCTGCCCTGCAAGCGCCCCTCATTGAGGACTATCGTCGTCAATGGGCCCAGCTCCGCAGTGTTCGGTACCCACGAACCAACGGTGAGTTAGCCTTCGCAATCTCGAAGAACGGCGTCTGGCGGCCGCCAAACCCTCGAACGAACCTTTCAATCGGCTCAACGAAAGAACCCAGGAAATCGAACGCCTTGGCCTGAGCAGAGGCAAACTCTATCGCTTTCCAGACCACCAGCGAAGTCGCGCCGCTGTTGCGAAGCTTTGGGTCACTAGCGCGCAGCAGCGTGTAAACCATTTTTTCGTCGTACACGATGTACGCAGCGGCGTGAGCACGTCCTTGGACATCCTCTGCACAAAGAATCTTCCGCGCCCCTCGCCGGAGACACTCGACGTCCAGACGGCGCAGGCTGTCCTCAGAAAATGGCAAGCTTAGTCCCTGCCGAGCGAAGGTCGCGCGCTCCAATAACAGAAAACGTTCGAGACCATCCTCCTCGACCACCTTGAGCTCTTTACCTGCTTTGCGTATATCGGTCCGGATATTCTGGTTGACTTCGCGCCAGACTGCATCAAGGTCTCGGGTATCGCTGAAGCAATACGTATAGCGTGTCGTCTGCGAGAAGCCCTTCCAGTAGAATGGCAACCAGTTAGAAATCGACGGATGCAGCCATTGCTGGAACATGGCGAACGGCGGAAGGTCCTCGATTAGCTCCGTCATCAGATCCTTTTCTTCAGCCAAACGCCGCGAATTCTTCGCCGTTGAGACACGCAACCACGGCCCCAGGTAAGATGTAAGCTCCGGAAGCTCAATCAGGCGATACCGCCCTAGTCGAATTTTGTATGTATAGGGCCAGACCCCAGCAACTTCCTGCCCTCGATTTGTCACCGCTACATCCCAACGATCGGGCGCGACGGCCTGCAGCCACCAAGGCTGGCAAAAGATACAGGTGTTTTTGAGGAACGCCTCAGTCTCGAGACTCAAAGTCACTGCCGTCTCCCCGTAGACCGGGTATCAGGAAGAGCCGCAAACTTTATATCAGCACGGCCGGCAGCCAGGCGTTTCATACAAGCCGGCATCGCTCGCTTCATCGTATCTCTTGCCTCGAAGCCGATATGCCAGAGGGAACAGCGGAGTCTGTCGACCCCTGACAGAGAACTGTCGAATGCGACAATCTTTGAACTTGCTTTAAGCCTGGCCAAGCAACTCGGTGCATTTCGCATAGACCCGATCCACAGTCAGACGTTGCATGCATCTCGGACCGGGGCAACGGGCGGCGCGCTCGGCCTCGGTCTCCTCATACAATCCAGGCAGGAATCGCAGTGGCGGCCCGCAGTCGCACGCGGCCTGCAGGACATGGCATGTCGGCAGCTTGAGCATATATTCATCGGCGTCGGTTGGTCCATACAAAGCAATAGCCTGTGTTCCCAGCGCATTGGCGAGATGGAGGAGACCGCTATCATTGCACAAGATGAATTTACATGAGGCGATCAGGTTCTTGGCTTCCTCTAATGTGACTTTACCGGCCAAGTTAATGAGGGGCTGCGCGACCAGCTTCTGCAAAGCCTTGTGTACGATAGGTACGTCTCCGTTATCGCCTAGAATAACTATTCCGAGATCCGGGTACATTTTGAGGAGCCGTTCGATCACCGCGCGGAAGTGATCTCCGGGCCAGCGCTTGGGCGTCGGACGCCCGTTAGCGGCCCCGATCTGAACACAAACGTAACGATTCGGTGTAAGGCCGTATCGTTTCAGTACCGACGGGCAATTGTCGAAGTCCACAGTCGGCTGATAGTCGCGTTTGAAGCGCCCTCCGTAAACCGCTTCCAGCAGATCCAGGTTAAGGTCTATCTCGTTCCTCGGGCCGGCTTGCCGCATGGGAACCCGTACTGTGTAATAGTACGAGGGCAGAGAGACTCCTTCGATGTCGTGGCCAACCCTGATCGGTATTCCCGCCAAAACGCACCCTCTAATCAGGAACTTGGGCGCAGCGTCGACAGCCAGGAAGGCCGCGTCGAATCTCATTCGCCTCAGCTTCCAGAAGAACAAAAGCGTGCGAAACACGTTGCTCTGCTGCGGCAGAATCAAAGAAGTCAGCTTGTTGAGCACGTGCTCGGCGCCGAAAGAGTTGCCCGCGATTACGTTTACTTCGCAACCCGGATAAAGCTCCCGGATTTTGCGAATGAGCACGGTTTTCAAGATAAAATTGCCCAAGCCTGTGTATCCCGAGACAAGAACCCTCCTTAGAGTTACAGGCTTTGGTGGTGTGAATACGCACGAGCACGCCACCAGACCTATCGCCGCGTGGATCGTTCGTATCAACCATCGGCGGCTCGCTTCAAAGATGTCTCTCACGGCCGTTCTCGTAAGTAAGGACATGCTTGGCCAGGGTCTCGTGTAAACTCTCGGGGTCGAACATGTAATCTACGTCGATCTCCGCGGCGGTGAAGTAGCGCTGGTCAAGTGTTGCGAGATCTTCGTACCTCACTTTGTACGCAAGCCCCTGCTCGACCAGATCCTCGAGGTGCTTGTACTCGACGTCGAAAATCCAAGTCGCTTTCCTAAACGGCAGGAGCTCATAAACGAGAGTCGTCATCGTCCCAGCTACGACGTCGATATCCCGCATCACACGAGCATCGATTTTCTCGACGATTGCGAGTCGCTGCCTGACTTCCGGCGCTAAACAGTAAGCTTCGAGCTGATCTTCAAGGGCCTCGTCACTTCTCGGTTTGAAGTAGACCCGATACCCGAGCTCGATGAGTCTCTCCATGTATCTACCGACCTTGTATGTGTTGGTGGTGAATTCGTACGGAATCAGCACACCTCGCTGCCTCGAATAGCTCCGCTCGCCATCATTCGAGTAATTCAGTGTGTTTCGGTTCGCCCCCACCAGCAACGTGCTCGGCTCATAGACATTAGAGATGTTCATCAGGTGGTCCTTCCAATAGCGTCCCCACACGATGATCTGGTCGAACCAACGAAAATCCTCTTTCGCGATTCCTTCCATCACGTAGCTGGCGTGCCGTCTGACGTAGGCGCCATGCTGGTGACCGACGGTTTTGATGTTGCGGCGGTGACAGGCATACAGGAGAGGGAAAATATAGCCGTTACTGTCGTCAAAGCCATATAGCGTCTTGATATTGGTACGTTTCAGTCTTCTCGAATGCTTCCTTGTTTCTCTTACGTATCCTGAGACGGTGAATTCAAGGTTCTCGACGACACGTGCAAATAGCGTCGCGAGACATCTGTCGAGTCCCGTAAAATCATATCTACGGTTAAAGCAGTTCCTGGCGCTCACGCCTCCGTAGTAATAGTATGGCCGTCTTCTCACCAAGTATCCGAGCAGATTGACTATTCGACCCGGCGGGACGACCTCCAAATAGTTTCCGCCAAGCTCGTCGAGCGTGCGCCGAATTTCGACGGATCTGAAATCGTTGAGCTCGAACCTGAAAAACATCAGATTGGCATTCGATCTAGCTGCGGCCAAGGCGTTGTTGAGCCTGACCAGCGACCGGAATATTGCGGTCTTAATCGCGTTCGAATCCCGCTTCCCGGTGACAAGCATAAGGAGGTGATAGAAGGCGCCCTGGTTGTCGAACTCGAACTCGACATGTCCGTCGATAAATGCGTCAACCAGCGGCTTGTATTTCACATACGGAAAGAACGCATGCCAATAGAGGTACGACACCATGGACGGGAACCAATTGTCTCCCTGGCACCAATAGTTGTCTTTCAGGCTGACGCCCCGGCTATCTTTAAGTTCCTGAAAGGCTTGCAGGAGCTCACGCGTGTTTTCCAGATCGTAGTTTGGAATGAAGCGTTCCTGGACGGGCGAACCATTGAGGTACAGTATTCCCGTACCTCCTTCTCGGACCCGGACTCTACGGACCGGCTTACCGGAACTTGTACGTTTAAACACTATTTGTACGGAGCTCCGCGAACGACCGAGCTGCCTGCGCCCAAGGCATCGAAAAGGCTTTGCGGCTCGCTGTAAAACCGCCGAGGCACGAAATCGTGAATGCGATGAAGGTGACTTGTGCTGCACCGATGGGCCCATTGAGCCGGATCAGGAGCGGAAGCAGGACGAGGGTAGCGAGGCCTGCGAGAAAATCGGCCCGCCAGGCCAGCAGCGATGTACGTCTAGCGTACACCACGAAATTCCCAAAAATGAAATACACTCCCTGTACGGCAAACGCCAGACTCAGCCACAGCACGTAATCGGCGGAGGCGTAGAATCGCGGTCCCACTATGAGCGGCAGCAGCAAGCGGATAGTAAGTCCATACACCACGGCCATTGCGAGCAAGCCCGCTGCTCCAAGCAGCAGCATACGGGACAAACGAAACTTGTCGAGCGACTCGGGCCGGCTCAGCATTTCGAACAAGGACGGCATGTACGCCTGGTTGGCAGCACCCGCGATCATCGCTATCGGCGACGCCAGACTGAAGGCAACGCTGAACAGGCCGGTATCGGCGACGGTAGCCAGCCGGTTCAGGAAAAGGCGCGGCGCCATCGTCATAACCCATCCGCCAAGGAAATGGGGAATCAAGGGCATCCCGAACGTGAGCAGAGTTTTTAGCGAATCTCTCCCAAATGTCAGGCCCAACACCTTGAGCCTTGAAACAAGCCCATGGAGGCAGATCCCCGCGATCACCATCCCCGCCACCAGCATCGCGAGTATGCGACCCTGCCAGTTCATTCCCAGCGCCGCAACTAGAGTCAAAGAAAGCCCGAGATTGAGGCCTGTGCTCAGCACCTGGAGGCTGACGTAGCGTGTAGTCTCTTTGCGCGCCTGGAGCAGACAAAGGTACGTCGCCTGGATGACGCTGGTCAGGGCCAATAGCACGACTGCGGGTGACCACGCCGCAGGAAACTCTGTCGCGCGCTCGACAAGGTTTCCTGCGCCAAGCGCCCACAGCCCCAGCAAAGTTGCAAACGCGAAGGCAAGTAGCAGGTTGGTGCTGACCAGCTTGCGTTGGTTCTCGCGCTTCTCTTCGAACTGCGAGGTCACTATCAGCCCGGAGGAGTTGAGGCTCATCGCCACGCTGAGAAACTGCACCAGCACGGCCGATGTCCCAACGATGCCGTAATCGGTGGGCGAGAGGTAGCGTGTAAGGATCGGCATCAACGCCACCGGCAACGCCGCATTGACCAGGTTGCCGCCAAGGTAGACAAGCGACTCCTTCCAGAACGGGGTGACGCCATCCAGCACCGAGCGGACTCGGTCCAGAATACTCATGTGGCCGCCGGTCGAAACAACTGTTTCTCAGCGTCAGAAGCCCGCCGGAGCGACGAGGTCGGGCTTCCGGAGGAGGTAGGAGCCCAAGAAAGCCTTGCGTATAATGCGGAGTGTACCAAACAGCACTGTTCGAAGCTCTGCGCCTGCTACTCCCACGGTAGCCGGACGGTACCGTGTCGTTATTCTGGAAGCGTCAATCAGCTGTAAGTCATGTGAAACGACTGATTTACTTGCCTGGTGGAGTCTGTACCCACCCCAGTACGTTCGAACATGACCAAATCGCACTCCTGCTTTCCCAGCCCGCAGATAGAACTCGTAGTCCATACCGAAGTGAAGCGTCTCATCCAGCTCGCCGATTATGTCGAATACCTTCCGGCGAAAGAAGCCCGCACAGTTCGCATGAAAACAGTCGCCGGCCCATAGGTAAGTGCTATAGTGAAACCTCGGCTCCTTCCGCCCCCTCAGGTAATGTCCGTTTTCGTCAATATAAATATAGTCGGAGAAGACGATATCCACGTCCTGATGTTTGAAAAAATACTCCGCCGCGCCAAACAAGCATTGATTTAAATAAATATCGTCAGAGTTCAACCACCCTATAATCTCGTCCGTAACGTGCTTAAGACCCTTATTGAAGGCGTGGGCCTGGCCGCGGTCTCTTTCACTGACCCAGGCTTCCAAACGGTGATCATACTTTTGCAGGACACTCACCGTATCGTCATTTGACCCGCCGTCCATCACAACCAACTGGAGCTCCGGATATCCCTGTAGCAGTACGCTCTGCAGAGTCTCTTCGATGAAGCGGCCCTGATTAAATGAGGGAACGATTACACTGATCTGTGTCACTGCGCCTTCGTCGCACCAGTGTGATGTATCGTAGATAAGTAACGCACGGGCGGCTTGGTGAGATTACAACAGGGAAAAAGTCATCACACTATGAATTCAGCACGGTAGAGAAGTAGAGCAACAGGATGTCTGCAATTATCCAAGCCAGGATCGAGATCAACAGCGGACCGTCGCGAAGTACCAGCCGCGCCGGATCACCGCCTTCATTGCACTCATTGACGAGATAGAGGTAGCGCAGAATCCCGAACGCGACGAACGGCACCGTAAGAAATAAATGCTGAGTGCCGAGTTTCTGCGCAACTTCGGGCGACGCCGTGTAGATCATGTAGCCCACCAGCGTCGAGCCCGCGACGATTGAAAGCATCTGGTCAATCAGCTTGACGCTGTATTCGCCGAGTGGCCCGCGATGGGCGACCGCGGCCGCGCCGAGCGCGATCAGTTCATGGCGGCGGCGGGCAAGCGCTATCATCAGCGCCAGCACGAACGTGATGAAGACCAGCCAGGGTGAGACCGCCACATCGATCGCCACGCCGCCGGCATAAGCGCGGAGTACGAAACCAATCGCGATCACAATCACATCGACGATCACCACCTGCTTGGCGTAGTACGAATACAGGAACTGCATCGCGAGGTAGGCCGCGGCAATTACAAGAAAGGCAGGGCCAAGCGCTACGCTGAGCCCAAGCCCGCTCAAGCCGAACACGGCCGCTTGCGTTAGCGCCTCGCCGACGGTCACATCGCCATTGGCAAGCGGGCGGTTGCGTTTCTCCGGATGATGCTGGTCGCTCTCGCGATCGTTGATGTCGTTTATCGCGTAGCCCGCGCTCGCGATCGCACAGAACGCGATAAAGGCGAGGACGCTGAGGACGACGTCGTGAAAATGAA
>WNFT01002521.1_pt1 | contig 18017 bp, 12 predicted proteins | sample 5400191 | NCBI WGS metagenome assembly WNFT01 (sample SAMN13153359, study PRJNA577476) | soil metagenome | isolation source: 80 cm saprolite under Madrone tree | place: USA:California | collected 2016-06-14 | reverse complement strand
CCCGGTCTCTATAAAAGCTGGTTGCTGACTGTCGCCGGAATCGCGCTCGTCGTCGGCATCGCGGTTTCCGGCAGTCGGTTGACCGTTGGTGCGTGTGCCGTGGTTGTCGCTTCGCTGGTGCTGGTCGTCATTTTGCGGCGCGACGTCGTTAACCGCTTCGGTCACGCGCTGATTGTAATTTTGATCCTCGGACTGGTGGTGAGCCGGCTCCCGGTCTTTCACGAAGGCGTGAATGTCTTAAGCGCACGCTTTACCGAAGTGGCGGCGGCGAGCGAGCAATCGGTGACCCGCGGACTCATCGCCCGAGTTTTTGCCAGCTTCGAGGACGCTTTTTTCGTTTACGGGAAAGCGCCGTTCCTTGGGTATGGACTGGGGATCGGCACAAACGCCGGCGCAAAATTTCTTACTGGTCACAGCGGGTTTCTGCTTACGGAAGGCGAATGGTCGCGCATTTTTCTCGAGAGCGGACCCGTTCTTGGGCTCGCGTATGTCGCGTGGCGGTTCGCGCTTGTCGGCCGAATTGGATGGCTCTGTATGAGGTCGGTGCGATTGGGAAATCTGCTGCCGCTCTTGCTTTTCAGCTCGAGCTTTCTTCCGATGATCAGCGGTCAATTCGGCCAGCCCACCATTCTTGGTTTCGCCGTCTTCACGACCGGCCTGGCGTTGGCCGCGCTCAATATGAAAGAAGTTCAGCCGAGACCGGGCGCGAGTCCCCCCACACGAGCGAAAGTTGCAATACCGATGCGCGGCCGCTCCGCCTACGCGGAGCGCTTGCACGGCTCGGAAGCTGGACCTCCTCAAAGCAATGGTGCTGCTGATCGGTAACTACGCGCCCGATCAGCAGCAAAGCATGCAGCGATTCAATGCCATGATGCTGCAAGGTTTGACCGCCGCTGGCATCCACGCGGAATTGATCAGACCCGAGCCGGTTCTGGGAAATCTGAAGTCGTTAGGCCGATTTGTCGCCAAATGGCTCGGTTACATAGACAAATACATTCTGTTCCCGCGGAAATTGAAGAGGAAATTGTCGATGCGACCGGCGCTCGTGCACATTTGCGACCATTCAAATGCGGTTTACGTCAGGAATTGCAAACCGCGAAAAATTCTCGTCACTGCTCACGATTTGCTCGCTGTGCGCGGCGCGCTCGGCGAAGAGACGAACTGCCCAGCGTCGTTCACTGGCCGAATTCTTCAGAAATGGATTCTTCGGGGACTTCAGCGCGCGGATGCCATTGCGTGCATTTCACAGGCTACGGCAGCCGACGCGCAACGTCTCGTCAGCTCAAGAAATCAGCGGCCGCGCGTTAGCGTTGTCATGATGGGGATCGCCAGCGATTACAAGAAATTGCCGAACGACCTCGCGCGCGCACGCCTGACCGAAATCCCAGGGCTCGATGTCGAGCTTCCATTCGTTCTTCATGTCGGCTCCAATCTTCGCCGCAAAAATCGCGGCGGTGTGTTGCGCATCTTCGCCAAGTGCCAGCAGAAGTGGAACGGCCAGCTCGTTTTCGCCGGAGACCTTTTGAATGACGAATTAATCTCGCTGGCAAAAAAACTCGGCGTCTTCCACTGCGTCATCCAGATCGAAAACGCCGGCGACGAGTTGCTCAGCGCGCTTTACAACTGCGCGGTCGCGCTTTTGTATCCGTCGCGCTTTGAAGGTTTCGGTTGGCCGATCATCGAAGCGCACGCCTGCGGTTGTCCGGTCGTTTGCAGCAACTCTTGCCCATTGCCGGAAGCTGCCGGAGACGCCGGACTCTTCCACGATGTCGATGATGAAGACGGATTCGCCGCGGACCTGCTGAGGCTTACCGACCCGGCGGAACGCGCAAAGTGGAGCGACAGAAGTTTGCGCAACGCCCGAAGATTCTCGACCGGCAAAATGATTGCGCACTATATCGACATCTACCGGAGCCTCGGAGCGAAATGGTGAAAAAAATACTGATGCTCTTGAGCCTTTTTCTCCCCTGGAGAATGCGTCGCTCTTTTTTGGAAAAACAGTTCGGCTACAAAATTCATCCCAGTTGCCGGATCGGATTTTCCTGCATTTTCCCGACCCGTTTAACCATGGAGGAAGGCAGCCGAATCGAACACCTTACAGTGTGTAAGGATATCGCTCTCCTCCATTTGAAAGCGCACGCGTCCATCGGTCGCGGTAACTGGATCACCGGTTTTCCGCTCGGACCATCGCGCCACTTCGCGCAGGAGAAAGATCGACGTCCGGAGTTGATCCTCGGAGAACACTCCGCCATTACTCATCGGCATTTTATCGACTGCACCGACTCGATAACGATTGGCAAGTTCACCACCTTCGCCGGTTTTCATTCGCAAATTGTCACGCACAGCATCGACATCGCGGAAAATCGACAGGCCTCCGCGCCGGTCCAAATCGGCGACTACTGCTTTGTCGGGACAAATTGCGTATTGCTTGGCGGCAGCGCGCTTCCCGATTTTTGTGTACTCGGCGCCAAATCGCTGCTGAATAAAAGCTTTACTGAAACGTATCGGCTTTACGGCGGTGTGCCGGCGCGGCCAATCGAGAAACTTTCTCCCGACTGCAAATATTTTCAGCGAACGGAAGGCTTCGTTGTCTAGCGCGCTGAAAATTTTGCAAATCATGCAGACGCTCGATCCGAGTGTCGGCGGCGTCGCCCCGGCCGTGCTTGCGCTCAGCCGCGGCCTCGCGCGCCGCGGTCACAAGATCGACATCGTCGTTCTCGATGGTCCGGAGGTTGTTGCCGCGGTCGGTGACCGCGGCCCGGCGTCAGCGGGGTCGGCTACAACTGGCGTTGATCTCACGGTATACGCGCTTGGAACGGGCCTAACGAGCTATCGATATTCCAAAGCCCTAACGAATTGGTTGCGCGATTATGGTGAAAATTATGATTGCGTCATTGTCAACGGCCTCTGGCAATATCTGAGCTTTGCCGCGTGGCGTCGCTATTCCGGGACCTCGACGCCGTACTACGTGTTCCCCCACGGTATGCTCGATCCGTGGTTTAAAAGAACGTTTCCGCTCAAGCATCTCAAGAAATGGCTCTACTGGCCGTGGGCCGATTATCGGGTGCTGCGCGACGCGGCCGCGGTCACCTTCACTTCGGAAGAAGAGCGGTTGCAGGCGCGCAAATCTTTTTGGCTTTATCGCTGCCGCGAAAAGGTTTCGCCGCTTGGAATCGAAACGCCCGCGCCGCCTTCACCGCAAGCGAAGGAAGCATTTCTGTCGCGTTATCCAGCATTGCGAGACACGCGAATCCTTCTGTTTCTCGGGCGGCTGCATCCGAAAAAAGGTTGCGACTTGCTCATCGACGCTTTTCGCAAATTGAAACCGCCCGCCGCTTCGCTCGTTCTTGCCGGCCCGGATCAAATCGCTTGGGAGAAAGTGCTGCGCGCACGTGTCGAACAGCTCGGCATCGCGTCGCGCGTTGTTTTCCCCGGAATGTTGCAAGGAGAAATGAAAGAAGGCGCGCTCGCCAGCGCGGATGCATTCGTTTTGCCCTCGCATCAGGAAAATTTTGGCATCGCCGTGGTGGAAGCGCTCGCCTGCGGAACTCCGGTTTTGATTTCGAACAAGGTCAACATTTGGCGCGAGATCGTGAACGACGGCGCCGGGTTCGCCGATGAAGACGATCTCGCCGGCGTAATGCGCCTGCTCAAACTCTGGATCGATATGCCAGCTACGGAGCGCGACACGATGCGGGCCAACGCGCGGGCCTGTTTCGAGCGCCGGTTCGAAATCAATCGCGCGGTTGATTCTCTCCTGTCGATCTTGCAGCAATTCGTTAAGTCAACATGAAGATCACGATAGTGCTGGGCGCGTTTTTCCCGGTACCACCGGTCATGGGCGGGGCGGTGGAAAAAGTTTGGTTCGCTCTGAGCCAGGAGTTTGCCAGGCGCGGTCACGAAGTTGTTTTAGTCTCACGCGCTGTTCCAGAGCTTCCTCGCTCCGAAATGCGCGACGGCGTCAAGCATTTCCGCGTCCGCGGCTTCGATACACCGCGCTCGCTGCTCTGGTTAAAATTTTTGGATTTGATTTATTCGATCAGAACATTGTCGATCCTACCCGCGGCCGACATTATCGTAACCAACACATTTTGGTTGCCGATCTTGCTCCGCGATTCCAGGCGCGGCCACGTTTACGTGCACGTGGCGCGGTATCCGAAAGGTCAGATGCGCTTTTACCGGAACGCGGCCCGGCTGCAAACGCCGTCGCGCGCCGTCGCGCAGGCGGTCGCCGTCGAGGCGCCGAAACTCGCGCAAAAAGTCACCATTATTCCGTATCCCGCGCCTGGATCGGCCAGAGAACGTGAGCCGCCTCCATTTGCCGAACGCGAGAGGACGATTCTGTTTGTTGGCCGGGTTCATCCGGAGAAAGGCGTGCATCTCTTGGTTGCTGCTTTCGCAAATGCAGCGCGCACCCTTTTTGCTGATTGGAAGCTGATGATTGTCGGGCCTGCGGGAAAGAAACACGGCGGCGGCGGCGACCCATATCTCGCTGTGCTCAAACGTTCTGCCGAACCAGCGCAAGGCAGAGTCATCTTTCGCGGCCCAATCTTTGATCCAATTGCGCTCGAGCGCGAATTTCGTTCGGCCAGACTTTTTGTTTATCCATCCCTGGCCGAGAAAGGCGAATCATTCGGGCTCGCGCCGCTCGAAGCGCTGGCGCACCGTTGCCCCGTGCTTGTCTCAAATCTCGATTGCTTCCACGATTTTATTCGTGAAGGCGCGACCGGGTTCATCTTCGACGATCGCGCCGCAAACCCAGCCGATGCGCTTCGCAAAAAAATCGAGAATGCGATTGCCGATGAATCATTGCTCGCGCGCGTGGCCGAGGCCGGCTACCGCAAATCGGCCGAATTTTCGCTTACTAACGTTGCTGATCAGTTCCTGAACGATTTCAATTCAGTGGTGAAAGAGTAGCGCAAGAATCTTTGTTTTCTTTGTCACCTTCTGTTTACAGTTTCGAAATTCCAATGCCGCAACCACAGATCGTTAATCCAGCCCAAGCCTCCGCGTACGAATCGCCCTGGCCGCCCGGCAATCGCGTCGCGCGTGCGCTTTGGGAAATCTGCTGGGCCCTTCTTTGTTCGTGGACGCCGAAGCCGCTGAATCCGTGGCGGCTTTTTTGGTTGTGCGTTTTCGATGCGAAAATCGACGGCACACCTTTCGTGCATCAGCGCGCCCGCATCACCATGCCGTGGAACCTGACCCTGCACGATCGGGCATGCCTGGGCGATCGGGCGAACGCCTATAATCTGGCCGAGATTGAGATCGGCGCGCGCGCGACCGTTGCGCAAGAAGCGTATCTTTGCACCGGCAGCCACGATTTCGAGCAACCGGGTATGCCACTCACTGCGGCCAAGATCACGATCGGCGAAGACGCCTTCATCGGCGCGCGGGCGTTCGTTCTGCCCGGGGTCACCATCGGCTCGCGCAGCATCATCGGCGCTTGCTCAGTCGTCACCCACGACGTTCCCGAGAACGTCATCGCCGCTGGCAACCCCTGCAAAGTCCTGCGCCCGCGATGACTTTCCGGGCGCCGTGAATATATGAGGTGTTGAGGTGACCCGCTTTCGCTCACTCGGTGGTTCCCTGAAGCCGCATCAAGCATTTCAGAAATCATAAAGCGGCGCGCTCGAGCTGCAGGATTGCTCGCCTGCCTTGATGCGACGCAACGTGATTACGCGCGATGCCGATCTTAACGAACTGATCGGCCGCGAATTCGGAGTGCACGGCGTGCGATTTCACGGGACTGGCGAATGCCGGCCTTGTTATTGGATGGATCGTGCCATTGCGCCGGGCACGGAAGAATTTCTGAAAGGCCGCGGTGGCTTGCGCGCGAAAATTCTCGCAGATGGCGAACTGCGCTCCACCGCTCGCATCGCGCAAGTCGTGGGATGAACCTCAGTGCGGTGCTGCTCACCGGCGGCGAATCGCGCCGGATGGGCAAAGACAAAGCGACTGCGCTCTTTCAGGGGAAACCGCTCTGGCAAATTCAGCTAAATCTTCTGCAAAAATTGCAACCAGCCGAAACTTTGGTTTCAGCACGAACTGATCCTGCCTGGCGACCGGCTGACGTAAAGTTTGTTGCTGACGAGCCACCGTCGCGCGGTCCGCTGAGCGGAGTGGCGGCATCATTGGGACGGATCCGCACCAAACATCTCCTCGCTCTTGCCATCGACATGCCTTTTATGAGTGAAAACTATCTTCGTTTCCTTTGCGATCAGATTGAGCCCGGACGCGGGGTTCTACCAATAATCGGGGATCGCGCCGAGCCACTCGCGGCGATTTACCCCGCTGAGGCAAATGTCGACCTTACAATCGCGCTGTCAGGCTTTGATTTTTCGCTGCAAACCTTAGCACGACAGCTTATCAAGATGGCGAAATTAAAAGTCGTGTTTGTAACGGAAGAAGAGGAAGCATTTTTCCGGAACCTCAATGAACCAATTGATTTGGAGTGATTGCAACGATCTCGGTCGATATCCGGCCGGAATCGGAGTGCTCGACTGACCGGGCCGAGATTACAAAGTAGTGATAGGCGCAAGTGCGAATCGGGGTGTGAGTGCGGCAGTTTATAGAGTGGTAAACCCGAGCGAAGCAAGATAAGTGAAGTTCGTGATGGCCGCCGAACCACCGAGGGATGAGAAGATCCAGGAGTTTTGGCTGGCTGCGGGGATCGCGCTATTTGCACTGCTCGCCTTTTATTTCTCAACAAAGCCAATCCAGCAACATTTCGATTACACGGGTCGGATTGCTTTGGCATTGATACATGGCCATCTCGGAGTTCAGAGTCGCCCGCCGTCCTGGTTGAATGAGATGGTGCCTTTCAATGGCAGCTATTATTCGGTCTTCCCGCTAGGCGCAGTTCTTAGTGTCGTTCCAGTTGCCTTTCTGCAGCAGACAGGCCTCGTTCATGATTTTCCTGGGCACGTTCTGGCAGCACTGATCGCGGGATTGTGCGTTTTCTTTTTTTTTCGATTGTCGAGTATCGAAGGCAAATCGATTCCTCGGCGCATTCTCCTGGCGCTGTTTCCGATTTTTGGAACATGGGTCTGGTGTAATCTCGGCTTCGCCGGCGCTTGGCAAATTGCCCTTGGTTTTGCGTTGCTAGGCGAAGCGGGTGCACTCTATTTCGCCTTGGTCCAGCCACGCCCTTTTATTGCGGGGTTATTCTTCGCGCTGGCTTGTGGGAATCGCGCCGAGCTGCTCCTTACTCTGCCTGTTTATGCCTATTTATTGTTGCCGCGCCGCGCCAGCGGCAATCCTGCGGGTTTCAACCAGACGAAGCAATGGTTTCATGAGAGCTGGCGCCCGCTCATTCGTTTCCTGGTCGTGCCAGTTATGCTTGGGCTCTTAACCGCCGCCTATAACTTCGCGCGCTTTCACTCTATCTTTGATTTTGGGTACTCTCGGATCCCCAAGCTGCTCAACGAACCATGGTATCAGCATGGACTTTTTTCGCTTCACGCCATTCCATGGAACGTGCACAAAATGCTGTTCGAAGGGTTCGGCGACCACCCCACTTTTCCCTACGTCAGGCTGTATCCATTTGGATGTTCGATCTTCCTCAGTAGTCCCTTCCTTTTTCTCCTTTTCAGAGAAGGCGGAAAGTACAAGCTCCTATGCTGGACCGTGATTGCGCTCTTGACATTCGTGCTCTGGTCCCATGGGAATCCCGGCGGCTGGCAATTCTCTTACCGCTACGCAATCATCCTGCTTCCGTGGATGTTTCTTCTGTTGGTAGGCAACGGTCCGCTGAAAATATCTGCGATCGAGGTTTCACTTTTCGTCGTGTCGGTCGCGATTAACGCCCTCGCCACCTATCAATTTCTTTGGACCAACCTAATTCATCCCTGAATCCGCGGAGGCCGCGCGTTCTCTGGGCTTTTGCGCTTGCCCTCGGATTTCTTCTTTCGGTTCGCGCCATATTTCGCGGCGGCTACATCGGCCCGGATTATCCTATGCAGTTGTCGCGGCTGACCGAGTGGCCCAAAGTTTTCGACTTCTCCGCCTCGGATCCGCCGATTTACTACTTGCTAGGTCACGCACTTTTGTTCCTCGTCGGGCCGAGCAATTGGTTTCCCATCGCGCTGTCGATCCTTCAAGTGGCCATTAACCTCGTCGCGCTCTGGTATTTTTTTCGAATCACGCAGCCGCGATTCGGATCGGCACTCGTTCACTCAGGTCTGTGCGTGTTCCTGATTTTTTTGCCGGCGCGAATCATCCATGCCGTGACGATCGGGCCCGATTCGATGACGGTGCCACTGTTCGTTTTGCTGCTCTTCCTTCTCGATAAATTTTTACGCGACGAAACTTTGACGCCTCGCAATGCGGCGCTTCTCGGGCTGGCCTTGGGCGCGGCAGTCTGGGTGAAGTACAGCTTTGTGGCGCTGATTCCCGCGTTGTTCGTTGTTTTCTTTTTCCTCTGGACGACACGTCGATGGAAATTGCAGCGATTCCTCGCGATCTGCGTTCTCAGTTTGGCGCTGGCTTCCGCGCTGTCGATCCACAGTCTTTGGGCAAGCAGCCGGGCCCATGGCTACAACACGGAAAAACATTGGCGTCAGAAAGGCGTTCCGCCCGATATGACCTACAAAGACCTGCTCTCTGTGAAGGCCAACGACATTCAACTTTTTCGGGCGCCCGAGTACTTCAAGCGCGAGATTCTCCGGCCCCATCAGCATAGCTATCTCGGCTTGTCGCACATGGGCGTTTTCACCGATCCCATGAATCTGTTCCAAGACCTGTCCGTTCCGCAAAATTTCGGGAGCGTTCTTATTCCAGATCAGAAGACGCGTCGCCCTTGGAAGACACCGATCATGTCGCTATCGATGTCTCTGGGGATAATCTGGACGGCGTCAGCTTTCGCCGGAACGGCGTGGCTTTTGTTTTCTGCTCTCAACGGACTCGTCAAAGGCAGGCTCGAGCGCGAACACAATACAGTGCTGCTCGGCATTGCTTACTTTTTGCTCATGTTTCTGCCGATCCCTTTTGTTCACGCCGGCGCACTCTTCGGATACTGGACGCCGCGGCTCATCCTCCCCGCGCTGCTCTCATTCTTCCTAGCGGCATTTCTATTTATCGAACGCAAAGTTTGCGCGAGATCGAACAAACTTGCGATTGCTGTTTTCGGCCTCGTCGTCGTCCAGTGCGCGATCGAGATCGTCATGCTCGCATAGGCTATTTTTACTGACTGCTGCCCGCGGGAGTTTTTCCCACGACAGCATTCCAAAAAACTCGCGTTTCTCGTGACAGGTTCCCGTCGGAGCCGATCCAGCAGGCGGTCGCCAGGAAGTTGACGACAATCGAAACCGCAATCAGTCCGGCCATTACCCCACGCTGCCACGCCAAAGCGCCCGCTCGCAGAAAAGCGGCGAAGCAGAAAATGAGAGAACGAGGGTGAAATGGGGTCAAATCTAACATTTGACGTTGGTGAACTCATTCGCTCATGCTGCGGCATGGCGCGACCGCTGCGGGTAGAGTTTGAAGACGCCATTTATCACGTTTGCGCGCGCGGCAATGGGCGGCAGCGCATCTTCTACGACGAGTTAATGCAAAATCCTCGTAAGTCCCAAGAAGCGATGAACGGCAAAATCACTGCGCGCCTCGCACCTTCTAGCGCACGGTCAAAATGACGGAGACGCGCTGCGAGTAAAAGGTCTGCTTGCGAGTGCAATCGCGTTCCGTCCGACTGGAGCAAGCACGGCTGGCTCGTGCGAGAATTGAAAGGTGCGGAAGAAAACATCGTCGGGCCGAAGATTTCGGCGGCTGACTTTGAGTGATCTGAAAAAAAGCATCCGGTCGGGCCGAAGTTTTCGAATTGTCAGAGACAGTCTCCGCTGGAGGCTAACAAAGGAAAATCTCATGAAAAAAAATCCCTCTTCGCAGTCCGGCCTCTTTAATCCGCGCGCCTTCGTGGCTTTCATTCTTTGTTCCGTTGGCGTCTTGCTTGCTATGGTCAGCTTCGCGGCGCCGACATCTAGGCACACCACGCCCACCTTCGGGCATCCGATCATCAGCGGCATTGGCGGGGTTGGCTTCGAGCAGGGCCTGCGGGTCGATCCTTCGAATCCAAACCGCCTCTACACCAGCGTGCCCGGCTCACTTTCCTCCGACACCAGCTGGATCTGGCGTTCCCTCGACGCCGGCAAAACCTTCAAATGGGTGACCGACGCAACCGCTCTGGTAGGGAAGGTCACCACCTGTTTTGGCGGAGGCGATACCGAAACCGCTGTGGACTCGGCAGGTCATCTCTACTTTGCCGATTTGACCCTGGCGAACTTTAGCACCTCACGCTCGGATGACCAGGGTGCGACCTTTACTTGCAGCAACACCGGCGTCCCAGATGCTGTCGTTGACCGCCAATGGTACGCAACCGATGGCGACCCGACCAACGGTGGCAGTATCTACCTCGTCAACGACGAGATTGGGCCGGGCGGGCCGGTATGCGGAAACAGTCTTGTTAACAATGTCCTCGTGATGTACCGCTCGCCAGTCAACGGCGTCGGCGCGACCGCGGGCATCGAGTTCGGGCCGCGTAACACCATCACCGCCGACCTTTCTTGCGACGAAGGCATCATGGGCAACGACGAGGTCAGCCCCGTCGCCACCACCTTGGGTCAGCCCGACGGGAGCGGCGGTTTTGTGACTCTCCCCACAGCCGTCAAGCATATCTTTGTGATTCATGACAACGCGGCCTTGGATCAGATTCAGATCGGCCGCTGCTTCCCTGTAGCCTTCGGCCCGCCTGTCCCCAATGTAAGCGATCCCAGCGGCTTGAACTGCACCAATATCCTCGTCGCGGACCTCGGGACGAACGTTAGGACCGGGGCGAACTTTCCGACGATGGCAATTGACAACGCGGGCAATCTGTACGGCGTGTGGGAGCAAGCACCTATCAATGACAGCGGCCAGGTGATCGGCGATACCGTGCTCAAGTACTCGTTTTCCACCGATCAAGGCAACACCTGGGCCGCTCCAATTCAAATTGACACATCGGGTTCACCCGTGGGCACCCTCCACAACAATGTGTTTGCCTGGGCCGTAGCTGGAGATGATGGACGTGTGGACATCGCCTGGAACGGCACGCCCGGCGTCGCGCCGAATCCTTCTAACGGCCCCGACTCCTGCGCCTGCGACTGGAGCCTGTGGATGGTGCAGACATTGAACGGGCACGCTGCCACTCCAACCTTTACCGCGCCAATCCTGGCGAGTGAGCACTTTATCCATCGCGGCAGCATGTACACCCTCATTGGCGGCCAGAACGGTGACCGCACCCTCGGCGATTTTCTGCAAATGCGGATGGGTCCAAATGGCGAGGCGGAAATCGGTTACGCCGACTCGAATAATATTGACGAAGCCTTTGCCCCGCACGGCATGTTCGTCCGGCAGAACCGCGGCAACGGGTTATTACTGGCGAGCTCGCCCGTGAGCATTCCGGCACTGGCACCCTTTAACGTCGTGTCCGACCCAAGCGGCGACGGGAAGTATGAAGTCAACGGTCTTAGCAGCGCCAATATGCCCCAGCTCGACATCACCCACTCGAGCATTAGGCTGCTCACCACAGCGCCTTGTTCGACCGCCGCCCCTTGTTATCAGGTGGTGATGCAGCTAAAGAACCTGTCTTTCGCGCCGAACACCACTCAGGATCCGGACCCTGATTTGGTCTGGCTGACCCAATGGTTCGTTCCATCCACGACAGATCCGAATGGTGGAAAGAATTTCTTCGTCTATGGCGAGTCGTTCAACGGCGGCGCGCTACAGTGCTTTGCTGGCGAAAACGCCGCGCAAGCAGTCGGCGGTGGGGTGACCCTGACATATCCCGGCGCCACCCAACTGCCTGCCGCGAACTGCCTGTCGACGACTGGCCGCAACGGCACGATTACGATTGACGTGCCGCTCTCCAATGTGAGCGAGCCCGGTGCGATTGATAACCGTCTGCACGAAGTCACCGCCAGCACGATGACGCTTCAGGAGCCTGCCAACACCGTGCCTCCCGTCTCTGGCATTGGCGGCTCGCTGTTCAACTTGATTGACGTGGCCCAGGGATACATATTCGATCCCACGATGCACTAAGAGTAGGTAACCGTACTGCGTCTTGAGGTTGGCCGCAAAGAGAGCCAAAAAATATCAGGTCGGTTTAGATTTGACCCCAATCTCCCAATGTCCAATTGGGATTGGAAACCGATTTGCTGCTTTTAGCCCAGCACGGTGGTGGGCGTGGTGGTGGCAATTCTTAGCGCGACGCCTAGTACTTTCCGGAGGCGATCGGCGAATCGCTCATTCCCGTTTTGCACCCAATCGCCTTTAAGGTCCTTCCGAACACGTCAGGGGCAGGGACCTGCCCGCTCTGCGCTGGTATTACCGTTCCGTTAGGGGACGGTCCGCTACTCGGGTCAGTGCCGTCAAGCGTGTAGCGCAAATTAGCGTCCACAGTCGCCGTCGCTATCGTGACCGTAACGGGCTGCCCGCTGCCCTTTGGGGGAGTCAGCGTCGGCGTGGCGCACTGCGTGGCTGGCGTGCGTGCGCAAGCTTGTAGGATCGTCACTGCGATGATCGCGGCTAGTACATTGAACGAAAGTGTGATTTTCTTCATAACGACGCCAGCGTGGCACTTTTAGGCCTCTTTCGTCAAGGTTGTTTTCCCGCGCGCAGGAGCACTGCTGGATTCGCGCTCCCGTCCGTCGGAAACGGCGCGCCTACTCCCTACGTTCCGCCCGCCGCGAGGCGCGATAATCTGCTGCGTATTGGAGCGCGCGGAAACGATCGCCAATATATTCCCACCGATGGTAACACGGACGTGAACACCAATAATGAGAACGACGCAACGCAACCGCTGCAATCATCGGCGGCAGAAGCGACATCTGCGTTTCATCAAGAAGTATTATTCAAACTTAATCTCGCCAATCCGATTTCGAGGCGATCTCTCTTTTTAACTTCGGAAGCCATGATTATTTCGCCGCGACCGATACGAGCTTTTGGAAACGCGGATCATTCCGGAGCGGATCGAACATCGGATCGAGCCGGAGCAGCGCAGGAGTAAGCGGCACGTTTTGAGCCAGTGGGCCATCGTACGGTATCGAGAGTAGTTTTTGTAAAGCAGCAATGGCACGGTCGGGTTCCCCCATGCGCGCCGACACCCGGGCCAGGATCTCGATCGGAATAGGACCCCACACGGCATCTTTCTCGATTGGGATCACGGTCATCGCTCGCTCGATCAGTTTGAATGCGGCGGCTTTGTCACCAAGGCCCATGCTCGTCAGCGCGAGATCCCCCATGAGGCCAAAATTTTCCGGCTGTTCTTTCAGAAAAGGTTCCAGTTCGCTGCGCGCCTGTCGCCAGCTTTCCTGAGCGGCAGTATGATCGCCGGCGACTTCCTGCGCCCATCCTAAATAAAAGCGCAGCTCGCCAGTAATAGAACCCAACGCTGGATCAGGCCTGGTCAACATCTCCTTTAGCCGAGGGATGATTTGTCCAGGACGGCGCTCCAGGATCGCTTGGTAAACTTGTGTTTCCAGCGCTTGGGGGTCGTCGGCCGGCGGGTGGATCGAAGCGAGGAGTGCGGAGGCCCGCGGCAGATCGCCCTCAGCCTGTGCGATAGCCGCCTTTGCTGCGAGGGTGTCGACATCACCCGGCATAATATCGAGAATCTGGTCAAACTTTCGCAGCGCTTCGGGGAAACGACGAACCTCGATATAGAATTGTGCATGCTGTCCGAGCAGGTTAACGTTGCGCGGGTCGAGCCGCTCGGTTTGGTTGAAATACGACTCGCTCCGGTCCCACTGTCCTCGCCTGCGCGCAACAGAGGCCAGCAACGCAGGAATCTGGCTGCTGTTCGGCAAGAACTGACGTGCGTGTTCAAAGTAACGCACCGCGGTGTCGTAATCCTTTAGGCAGGCGTAGTAGTAATTTCCGGTGGCAAGCAACGCCTCGCCGAGATTGGGCTGAAGAGCGAGCGCAGTTTCGGCTGCCTGCCGTGCCTCTTCACGCAGGGCAGCCGTTGGTTGAAGACTCTGTGTGATGTAGCCGCGCCCTTCCGCGATTGACAGTAGCGCCCAACCAAGGGCGAACTTCGGGTCCAACTTCACCGCTTGTCTGAGATATTTCTGTGCGCCAAGAGCGTTGGCGGGTGTGTATGCCGTTTTCACGTTATAAGCCAGGCCACGCAGGTACGCATCGTATGCCTCAGGATTGTCCGTCGGTTTAGCGGCGATGACTTGCTCTTCCCGACCGGTGAGTTTCGCTCGCAACTGCTCGGCGATCGCTTTGGCCACCTCGCTCTCAACCGAGAAAATGTCGGTCAGTTTGCGATCAATAGTATCCGCCCAAAGATGAGAATCAGTGGACGCTTTGATTAGTTGCACGTTCACGCGCACAGCGTCGCCGCTTTTCTGCACGCTGCCTTCCAGAATGTGGGCCACGCCAAGTTCCTTTGCGATCTGACGCAGGTTTTCCGGCGCGCTCTTGTAATGCTGCGTGGAAGTGCGCGAGATAACCTTCAAATCGGCGATCTTGGACAAGCGCGTCAGGATTTCGTCCTGAATACCGTCGGCAAAGTAGGCGTTGTCAGGATCACTGCTTCGGTTCTCGAACGGAAGCACAGCAATGCTTTTCTGAGAAATCGACTCGCCTGTCTGCCGGTAAAACGGGCGTCGTCCAACGATTAGCATTGCAATAACCAACAGCAGTACCCCGATAATGATGAAGTCTAGAATCCGCGCGCTTTTGCGATGAACTGATCTTGCTTGTGCTGGATCGAGATCTTCGGTCCGCACAACTCCTTCGAGGGTAAATTCGTAAACCCACGAGAGTAGCATCGCGATTGGAAATCCGAGCGCGAGCGCAATCACAACAAAACGCACTGCGGAATTCGGAATTTCAAAAAACGGGAAGACCTGCGTTGTGAGTTGGGTAAGGAACCATGCGACGACTCCGTAAGCGACCGCCGCGCGGTAAACGTTGCGTCGCTTCAGCTCGGTCAGGATGTTCTTTGGATTCACTCAGCGCGCCTTGACGAAGCGCTCGTTACGACAGCAATTCTACCTGACTCGGGTGACTTGAAAAGCGCGAATAGGAAATAGGAAATAGGGGTCAGTGTGCAAATCTTGACACGCTTACACCGGGCGCAACCAATTGAAGTCGATTGTGGACGACACTTCGGGCCTCACCGCGAGCTACTGGTACGATGTCAACGGGAATCTTATCCAGCGCGATCCGGGCAATTCAACCAGCAGCTCGTACACCTACGATGCGCTTGACCGAATAGTTGAATAGGGGTCGGGCATCAATTCTTGACCGCGCGCCCGTCATTGTCGATCTCAGGCACGCGTGTTCTTGGTTTCGTTGTGTTGATCGATTCCATTTATCCGCATTATTCGCGTAATTCGCGGTTCGACTGACAGTTGACTCCGAAGGCCTCTGCGAGTTGACCAGGACGCCGTGGCCGGTTTGCGTTGAAAAAATTTGATCGACGCCGCGTGTGCGTTCTGATATACGGTCACCCTTCTTCAACCTGAGGTTTTTTATGGTGTCAAGGACGAGCTTTTCCATTTGTTTGCTTTTGCTATCTGGACTTGCCGCCGCTTCGGGACCTAAGGGGCGCTTCCCTGAGCCGCTCGAAAAATACGAGATGCCGCCGATGTACATTTATCGGTTGGAGAGTTCGCCGCGAATGGTCTCGCCGTACGGACCGTTCGTCAGCTACCAGGTGAACGTCGACGCAAATGGGATGAACATCGTCGGGGACGCTGCGAACGAGCCGTCCATTTCAGTGGACCCCACAAATGGCAATAAGATCGCAATCGGCTGGAGGCAGTTTAACACCTATACGTCTAACTTCCGGCAGGCGGGCTACGGCTACAGCACCGATGCCGGCATCACATGGCATTTCCCCGGCGTTCTACAAAACAATGTCTTTCGCAGTGACCCGGTAACAAACTCAGATGAGACCGGGAACTTTTTCTATCTCAGCCTGTTAGTGACCACATTTTGCGGCGACATTTGGCGCTCCACAAACGGGGGGCAATCGTGGACGGAGCGGTCACCCGACGGAGGCGCGTACAGCGGCGACAAGGAATGGTTCACGGTTGATAGGACACCCGCCAGCATGGGTCACGGCTTTCAATACCAGTTTTGGACCGAATTCTACGCTTGCGACTTCGGCGGATTCAGCCGATCCACCGACGGCGGGGCCACCTGGCAGACTCCGATCAGTATTCCCAATTCTCCTCAGTGGGGAACACTCGACGTGGCCTCCAACGGTAATCTGTTTATCGGCGGCGGGGACAGTGGAAGCAGCTTTTGGTGTATCCGTTCGACCAATGCGCAGAACCCCGCTGTCACACCGACTTTTGATCAGGTCACAACCGTTAACATGGGCGGCAGCCTGTGGTACGGACCACCGGTCAACCCGGACGGATTGGCAGGGCAGATATTCCTGGTGGTTGACCGCTCCGGCGGACCTACGAACAACAACATTTATATGATGGCCAGTGTGCGACCAACCGGCTTTAGCACCGGAACGGATGTGATGTTCGCCCGGAGCACCAATGGCGGACTAAGCTTTAGCGCGCCGCTTCGGATTAATGATGACCCCATCAACCATAATAAGTATCACTTCTTCGGCACACTTGCAGTCGCACCCAATGGGCGCATTGATTCTGTGTGGATGGACACACGCAACGCCGCAAATAACACCGATTCGCAGTTATTCTATGCTTACAGCACGGACGGCGGTGTTAGCTGGGCGCCCAACGTGGCGGTGAGCAATTCCTTTACTCCTCTCGAAGGCTGGCCTCAGCAGAACAAGATAGGCGACTACATCACGATTGTTTCGGACAACACAGGGGGCGATGTGGCGTATGCGGCCACCTACAATTTCAACCCCAGCCGAGGCCAGCACGAACAAGACGTTTATTACGTTCGCGTTGCTCCCGGCGCCCCAGTGGCGCAAAGCGCGTTCTCGCGAAAGGCCCATGGCGGAGCCGGTACTTTTGATGTCCCGCTGCCACTCACTGGCAATGTGGGAGTCGAATGCCGCAGTGGCGGGGCCACAAACGATTATCAGATGATTATTAACTTCGCCACCTCGGTCACGGTCGAGAGCGCATCAGTGACTTCTGGCACCGGGAGTGTGAGCAGTTTCAGCGTGAGCGGGTCGCAGGTCACGGTTAATCTCACTGGCGTGACCAACGTCCAGACGATCACTGTTACGCTCCATAATGTGAACGATGGCACTAGCACGGGTGACGTTCCCGTTTCCATGGGCGTGCTGGTTGGCGATGTGAATGGCAATGCCGCCGTCAATGCCTCCGATGTGAGCCTGACCAAGTCGCAAGTGGGCGTAGCGGTCAGTGGCTCGAATTTCCGGGAAGACGTGAATGCGAATGGCGCGATCAACTCGGTGGATGTCGCGCAGGTCAAAGCCAACGTGGGCACCGCGCTGCCGCCTTAATGCTAAGGGTAAAAGTAAAAGTGGTCAGAGCTTGCTGCTGACCACTATTTCCTTCTGTTTGATGGCGTCATTGTCATGCCACGGCAGTTGCGTCGCGTAGGAGAGGATCTTTCGAAGGCAGGCGATGATATTTTGAAGAAGCGTTTCTATTTTGATGATGCACGCATCAAGAAATACCGCTTGTTAGTTGAGATCTTGAAAACTCCTGAATAAACTACTCCCTATTTTTCTATCGGGACAAATCGCGCGCGTCATTGTCGATCTCAGGCACGCGTGTTCTTGTTTCGTTGTGTTGATCGATTCCCTTTATCCGCATTATTCGCGTAATTTGCGCGATTCGACTGACAGTTGACTCCGAAGGCCTCTGCGAGTTGACCAGGACGCCGTAGCCGGTTTGCGTTGAGAAAATTTGATGGACGCCGCGTGTGCGTTCTGATATACGGTCGCCCTTCTTTGAGTTGAGGTGTTTTATGGTGTCAAGGACGCGCTTTTTTATTTGTTTGCTTTTGCTATCCGGACTTGCCACCGCTCCCGGCCAGTTGGCGCCCACCCGAAGGGTGCCCCGAAA
>WNFT01002361.1_pt1 | contig 18021 bp, 12 predicted proteins | sample 5400191 | NCBI WGS metagenome assembly WNFT01 (sample SAMN13153359, study PRJNA577476) | soil metagenome | isolation source: 80 cm saprolite under Madrone tree | place: USA:California | collected 2016-06-14 | reverse complement strand
GTCGGCGTTGACCGCGTTGGCGCGGATGCCGTCGGCGCCGTATTCAAGCGCATACTGGCGCACGAGAAATAGTGTCGCTGCCTTAGGGAGCCCATATGGCCCGGCCAAGGGTCCGGGGTTGATCGCCTGCTTCGATACGTTGAAGAGGAGGCAACCGCCTGTCGCCTGCGCCAGCATGACGCGGACGGCGTTTTGTGCGACCGTCTGGTGGGCGAAGAAATTAAGCTCGAAGCTCTGCCGCAGAACCGCATCCTGGACCTCGCCGATGCGGCCTTGCGAGGCCGCGCCGGCGTTCGAGACGACGATGTCAATGCCGCCGAAATGTTCGGCGATGCGATCGAATGACGAGCGCACCGCCACTGGATCGGTCACGTCGCAGGCGAGCCCCAGCGTCGTCCCGCCGAGCTTCCTTGCCGCCGCCGCTGCCGCCTCTGCATCGATGTCGAGCAGCGCTATCTCCGCCCCGGCGCCGCTCATCGCACGGGCGGTGGCGAGACCGATCGTTCCCGCGCCGCCGGTGACGACCGCGATCTGGCCGGCGAGCGGCTTCTCGGCGGTCTGGCCGAGCTTCGCCTGTTCCAGCGACCAGTATTCGATATCGAAAAGATCGGCCTCGCTGACCGACTCGAACCGGCCGACCGCCTCGGCATCAGTCACAGTCTCGACAGTGGACCGGGCGATGTCGGCGGCGATCCGCGCATCCCGGGCGCTGCGCCCGAGCCCGAACAGGCCGAGCCCCGGCACCAGGATGACCCGCGGCATCGGGTCGAGTTCGCGTTTGGGTGCCTCTTGGCGGGCATTGTGGCGGGCGAAATAGGCGTGGTACTCGGCGATAAAGCGATCGACCGCATCACGCGCCGCCTGTTTGAACGCATCGAGCCGGCCGGGTTCGGGTGCCGGCACGATCAACGGGTAATTCTTTGTCCGGATCGTGTGGTCCGGGGTAGCGACTCCGGCCTGACCATAGCGATGAAGCTCGGCACCATTGACGTAGTCGAGCACCGCAGGGTCAGAGCGGAACTCGAGGATGAACCGCTTGAAGGCGCCCGACCCGCTCGGATCGGGAATGGCACAGGCGCCGCGCAGGATCGGCGCCACTTCGGCCGCCGTGGCCACCGCGGCGGGAAGACGAGCGGCGGCAAACACCGTGGTGCGGCGGCGCGCGAGCCTTTCCTCGGCCAGTGAGACCGCGGAAATCATCCGCTCATAGGCCGCCTTGGCGCTGTCCCCGAAGGTAAAGATGCCGTGCTTCAACAGCACGAGCCCTTCGACCGCCGGGTCGTCCTCGAAGATTTCGGCCGCCTTCTTGGCGAGCTGGAAACCCGGCATGATGTAGGGCACCAGCCCCATCCGCGCGCCGTAGAGATCGGCGCAGCGCTCGGCCGCGTCGGGCTGGTCGGCTATGGCCAGGACTGCCGTCGAGTGAGTGTGATCGACAAATTTGTGCGGGAGGAAGGCGTGCAGCAATGTCTCGACCGACGGGTTGGGCGCGCCGGGGTCGATCAGGTTGGCGCGCTGCAAACGCACCATCTCCTCGTCCGCAAGCGCCGCTCGCCCGCGCAATCTGCGCAGTGGCTCGAGCCGCACCGCGGGCAGCCCCGCGGGCTCGATCGCCGCCATATCCCAGCCGCTACCCTTGACGCACAGCACCTCGACCTCCTCATCGAGGAGGTCCCTCACGACGGTTTTGACCGAGGTGTTGCCGCCCCCGTGCAATACGAGTTTCGGTTCCCCGCCCAAGAGGCGCGAGGTGTAGACGCGCAAGGCGAGGTCACGCCCGACACCCTGCTGGGCGTAGCGTTCGACGATCCGCTCGGCATCCGCATCTGACCACAGGCTACGCATTGGCAAACCTCCCCAGAGGACCTCATCCAAACAAGGCCGGCGCCGGCAGGACCGTCAGATGCAGGCAGTCGAACATTGTCTTGCTGCCTCGCCATCTGTCCTCGGGTCCTGCAGACCTCCTGCTTTTGCAACGAATCTACAAGCAGGACGCATCTTCTCCAGCGTCACAGCGGCCCATCTCCAAGCACCACCTAGAGGCTGACCATATGATGCGAGTTTGTCAATTTTACCGTCGCCTCGAGGCGAAAACGGGTGTTATCCGCGAACCAAATGTCCCGCATCATCTTGGGGCAGCGGTCATTCGACCGCACCACCGACCGATCGTTCTTAACCCGTGCCAGCTGGAGAGGATGAGCTGACCGCGGATCAATCAATCTGCGGAATGGGCGTAATGCTCCTTTTTGAAGAGCCCGCGCTGGAACGCCAGATAGGCCTCCTTGGTCATCGCCGGCTCGAACTTTTCGAGGATTTCCTTCGCCGGTGCGGCGTCGCCGTGCAGCAGGTCGATCGCGGTCATCGCCAAGAGCTTGGCCGGCGTCAAATAGCCGTGCTGCGGCTCGTTGATCCGCCAATCGGCACCATGCGCCTTGCCTTCGGCGGCGACGACGTAGGGGTGGATCACCGGCATCATATGGGCGAGGTCGCCCATATCGGTCGACCCGGTGCGATGCCCGCCGATCTGAAACTCACCTGGTCCGAACAGCGCCTCGATGTTGCCGCCGAAGATCTCCCCCATATGCCGGTCGTTGCGCTGCGGCAGATAGCCGGGGATCGTGTGGATCTCGACCTCGGCCCCCATCGCCATCGCGCCGGCGCGCAGGCAGCGATCGACCTTGCGGTTGGCGTCGAGGATCGCCTCGAGCGAGCCGCCGCGCACGAAGGTTTCCATCGTCACTTCGGCGGGCACCACGCTAACCGCATCGCCGCCCTTGGTGATGATCGGGTGGATGCGGATCGTGTCCTTCTCCCAGAAGGTCTCACGTTGGGCGGCAATCGCGTTCATCGCGATCATTGCTGCGTTCAGCGCATTGATCCCGAGCTGCGGCAGGCTGCCGGCATGCGCCGCCTTGCCGAGAAAGCGGATCTGCTTGACGAGCGCGCCGTTCGATGACTCGGCGAGGATGGACCGCGTTCTCTGCCCGTCGCGCGAGCCGGTGTGGATCATCATCGCCATGTCGACATCGTCGAAGTGGCCTTTGGCGACGAGTTCCGGCTTGCCGAGCATAAACTCGATCTCGCCCTTGGCGACGCGCGCCATGCGCTCCTCGACGTCGATGAACTCCTCGGCCGGCACGGCGAAAAAAATGATCTCGCCAGCCAGCTGCTCGGCAGCCTTGGCGGCGCCGAGCCCGATGGCAGCGCCGAGCATTCCGGCGATCTGAGCGTTGTGCCCGCAGCTGTGCGCCGCACCGGTGGAGGGATCCGCGAGCGGATGTTCCGAGGTGCGCAGACTGTCGAGTTCGCCGATAAAGGCGAAGCGCGGCCCGGCGGCGTGGCCGGCGAGTCGGCCCTTGACCCCGGTAAGGGCGAGCCCGGTACGCGGCTCGAGCCCCAATGCCGACATATGCCGGGCGACGAGGGCAGCGGTCTTCACTTCGTTGAAGCCGGTCTCCGGGTTGCGCAGAATCGTTTCGCCGAGGTCGATAATCGTATCGGCGTGGCGATCGATCGCCTCGCACACCGCGCGCTTCAGTTGATCCTTGCTGCTCATTTCAACTCCCGACGTTCAGCTCGCGGGAGAGTATCCGGGTAATTAGGCGACGGCGCAACGATCGCGGCGTAACACCACCAAGCCGGCCCAGCCCAGCATCGAATGGTCACCTTACGGCTGATAAAAACAAGACAGAGTTCCAAGTGGTTTCAATAAATATAAAATTTTACCCATTGATTAATACTTGATGTGAAGATTAACATTTACCTTATTTTGATTTGACATTTGTACGAACAACGTTAAAAATCAATCAACGTCTTAACAAGTCTTAACGCTCAAAACCCCCGTTGATCGTGAAATGATTTGTCTTCTTCAGGGAGTATCCGATGGCCTTGACCTACCCAAACATAGTTCCCGAGAACAATCTCCGCCTCCCGGACGCCCTCACCATCAAGCATGGTCCAGCCCCGCTGCTCGCCAAGTTTGTGCTCGAAGGGGATAAAGTGGCACGCGAAGTCGGGGTGCGGCTACGGCTTCGTAATGATTTTGCCGAACTCCTTTATGTCAACAAGCATACAGCCGTTAGGCAAAATTGGTACCCGTTATTGGATATCTTCAATCCTGAGTATTCCGATCTAGTACCCGAGAATTCTTATTGGATTTCGGGTGAAGATCAGCATGGCGAAATTATCCTGACACAGGCTGGTCGGGTTTATTATTGGCCGGACACTACCCTCGAACAGGAAGCTCGTCTGATGTTTCACGGCGGGCGCGAGAAGGGACAGCGATGCGTGGTAACCGCCGCAGATGCTAGGTTGATAACGGGTGTTGTCTTCTACGGCGGCGCGGGGTGGGTGCGCCCCGAATTTCGAGGAAGGCGGCTGATGCGCCTGGTTCCTCGACTGGGCCGCGCCTATGCCTTGGCGCGCTGGCCGGTCGATTGGGGCATATCATTCGTTTTGCCCAGTCTGGTCGACAATGGCGTCGCCGCGGGTTACGGCTATCAACGTGCAAGCTACAGTATATATTTTCCGGGATCGGTAGTGGGTGACGTGGATGTGGTGTTGGTTAGCCTCTCCGCGTCGGAGGCCTACGCCGACTTTGCCGAAGCCCTCGACAGGCTGGGCCACTCGGAGCCTTCGACCTCCACATCGTCAATGTCCATCAGCTTCTTGGACGATAGGGTTACAAAAATCTCGTCCGACCGTGTTCTCCAGGGTAGCAACAGCCGCTCGTAACGAGTCAAATACGGTCTCTTCACCTCGCGATCGGTCTGAATGGCCGCAGTGACGATGTCGTATCGCGGCTGGCCGCTGGTGGCGACTGATTTATAAAACTCAGAAATCCAGCCGCCGTACTCCTTGTCAGGCAGATTTTCAATCCGTTCCCCAAGGCCATAAAACTGATATTCGTTCTGCAACCACTTGAAGCCGTCACCAATAAACCGAAATACCGGGTCGCCGCCGCGCGCCTTGACCCCGGCGATCACCATTAGCGAGAATAGCTGATGCTGGATGGCGAAGGGGATTACGCTGGGATCGAAATATCCGAGCGACATTCGCCACTTCTGAGCCATGAAGCGCAATGGGCTCGTTGTTTCGGTGAATAGGCCCGAATAGTCTCTCCGCTCCACCAGAAACCGATCGGTCGCTGCGGGTTCAAAAGCTGGCGCGCACAATTCGGAAAGGCGCGTGATCGCTGGTTCGGAGGCGGTCATGATCTCCGAGTGCCAAGCGGTATCGAAGTACTTTATGCGAAACAACTTGACTTGCGACGACAGCAGTTGCTGCTGCACTGCCAGCAGCGCCGGCAGCTGCACGTTGCGCGGATGTAGCTCGATTTCGACGATCGAACCGTCGAGAACTTGAAATTTGATAAACCCCAGGTTCTTCACCGCGAATGACGCCGCGTCGTAGTCCGGATTGGGATCGTTCAGCACGGCCAGAAACTCGGTGCTGTCCTCGATCACCCACTGCCCGTCCGATGTGACCAACATAGAAAGGCGTTTCACAAAAGACCTCGCAAAATCATCTCGAATACCGCACTCTCGGCATCGGCAATGCTATCCACCGGGTGTTAATGGAACGTGAACCAACAGATGATTTCTGAGATGGCATTTTGATCAGCGAACCACTTCCGAGAACTCCAACATTTTACTCTATTTTGTATTAATTGTCTTCCAAAAAACATTGACCGTTTGACCGGTTTCTGACGGGAAATGGTCAATCTGATGACTTCCTGCGCCTAGCCTGCCCAGACCTGGGAACGTAAACGCCGAGGACCGCGCCGAATCCGACAAACGGCCAGGCTCCGGTCGCTTGGTCGGAGCAGCGCATCGGAGCCGACCCCCGTCAAGTACGTGAACGGTTCGTGCGATAGGACTGGATGACCGTCGAAGCCACCATTCTCCCGACCTCGAGCCGAAGACAGGCAGCCGTGGCGCTGATAATTGCCACCGCCATGCAGGCCTTCGACAGCACAATCGCAAACGTTGCGTTGCCGCAGCTCCAACAAAGTCTGGGCGGCGGACTCGATCTCGGCTCCTGGGTCATGACGAGCTATCTCTGCGCCTCCGCCGTGATGGCCACGCTGACCGGATGGTTCCGCCGGCGCTTTGGAGCACGGCAAGCCTTCGCCGGCGCAATTGCGCTCTTTGTTGTCGCCTCGCTGCTCTGCTCGATTGCGCCATCGCCAGCCGCATTGATCCAGTTCCGCGTGGCCCAAGGCGCCGCCGCCGGCATCATCCAGCCATTGGCACAGGCAATCCTCCTCGACATCTACCCCAAGCGACAGCACGGCCGCATGCTGGCGATATGGGGAGCGACGATCATGGCCGGCCCGATCATGGGTCCGCTGCTCGGCGGCGTCATCACCGACCTCGCCTCGTGGCGTTGGATCTTCGTCCTGAACTTGCCCCTTGGGGCGATCGCAATGGCAGGGCTGGGGCAGGTCCCGGCGACCGCCGAGTTGAGCCGCGAAACGCGCGTCGACGGGCTGGGGATTCTGCTGCTGGTTATCGGTGTGGGATCGCTTCAATTGTCCCTCGAACGCAGCATCGGCCAGACATGGCCTCCCTCGCCGGAGATAATGGTTGAAGCCGCTATCGCCGTCCTCGCCTTGTCGGCCATTGCGGTCAGAAGCATCCGCACACAGTTCTCGTTGTTCAGATTCGAGGTGTTTCGTAATATTAATTTTGCGACCTCGGTATTTTACAATTTCATGGTGGGGGCATTGATCTTTACGACAATCGTCTTTCTACCGTCACTGAGCGAAGGTCCCTTAGGGTATGATGCTACTCGGGCCGGTCTGGTCATTTCCCCTCGCGGCATCGGTACGATGGCGACGATGCTCGCCGTCGGGTACCTGATCGACAAGATCGATCATCGAGCGCTGCTCGTTGCCGGGATGGTGATCACGGCAGGCGCGTTCGAGCTGATGTCGCAAATGCCGCACGATGGAAGCGCAATCTGGTTGGCCGGAGCAAGTGCTGTCCAAGGCGTCGGCGTCGGGTTATTGTTCACGCCCCTCAGCACGCTCGCGTTCTCGACCCTCACAGCCGAGCTGCGCACCGATGCTGCGGGGGTCTATAGTCTCCTGCGCCAGCTCGGCTGCGCGACCGGGGTGGCCGCGATGACGGCTCTGCTGCAGGCGAAGATTCAGCATGGCTTTACGGCGCTCGCCGACCACGCCCCGACCGGCGTCGGGCCTTCGTCTCACCTTCAAGACATAATGATATTCGGCGCCTACACCGGCTGTTTCAGAACCATGGCGGTCGTCACCGCGGTCATCATTCCAGGGATCTTTCTGTTCCAAGTGCTGCGTCGGAATCCGGCGATCCCGACGGCCGTCCAAACCCCCGGCCCGCCCGGTGGCTGCCGGGCGCGCCGACCGAGGCAAGCTAAAAAGACGTCGATGCCGGCCGTTTCGGCTCCCTTGGCAGAACAACCCGGACGGTTGTTCCCTGGCCGGCACAGCTGCTGATCGTCAGCGTCCCCCCGTGCGCCTCGACGAGACCTTTGGTGATCGGCAAGCCAAGCCCGGTGCCGCCATAGGTGCGCGTCGTCGCCGGCTGGGCCTGCCCGAACGGCTGTAGCGCCCGCTCCTGCTCCTCCTCGTTCATGCCGATGCCGTGATCTTCGATTTCGAAGACGGCGACGTCCGGCCGGTCGGCCATAACCCGCACTTGAACGGTACCACCCTCCCTCGAGAACTTGATCGCGTTGGAGAGAAGGTTGAGGAAGATTTGCTTCATCGAGCGCTCGTCGGCCCAGATGTCAACCTCCTCCTCGGACATTTGAGCGATCAGCTCGATATCGCGACTGAGCGCGCGCTCGTGAACCATGCGCATGACCTCACCGATTAGGCTTTGCAGGGGCACAACTTCTTGGGCGAGCTCCACCTTGCCTGCTTCGATCTTCGACATGTCGAGTACATCATTGATAATCGACAGCAGATGAAGGCTGCTGGCATGGATATCCCTGATATATTCCAGATATTTCTCGTTCGCGATCGGACCGAAGAGCTCGTTGGAGATCACTTCGGAAAACCCGATTATGGCATTCAGTGGGGTGCGCAACTCGTGGCTCATATTGGCGAGAAAGTCGCCCTTCGCGCGGTTGGCCAGTTCGGCCTGACTGCGCGCTTCGATCAGTTTTCGCTCCGATGCTTTGATGTCGGTAACGTCGGAATAGATTGAGACGACAGCGCCGTTCGGCATGGCTCTCCGGCGGATCTGCAATAGGCGGCCCGCCGGTGTTATCCTCTCCTTTGTCGTCGGCACATCGCGATAAAACAGGTCCAGGCGGCTGCGAACCTCCACGTCCGGCTTGCCTTCGCCAAAATCCCCGCGAACCGTCTGCAACATCAGGATGTCCCGCAGCGCCGTATTGGCGACAGATTCGGTCGGCAGATGGAGCAGCTCGCAGAACCGTGAATTCCACGCAATCAGCCGGCCCCGGCTATCGAACACGCTGAGGCCCTCCCCGATGTTTTCCAAGGTGCTTTGAAGCAGCAGGTTGCGGCGCTTTAACCGCAGCTTGCTGCGCCGCAGACGCGCCGCGGCGAGTTGCTGGCGCCCCGAGGACCGAAACGAGAGCCATGCGAGGATCACGGCAGTCGCCGCCGACAACGCATACCCGACAACCAGAGGCGTAACCTGCTCGTACCAAATGAAAGTGCTCGCCGCGCAGCCGATCAGAAGCACCGTGCAGAGCACGAGTGCGGCATCCCGATGCCGAATGAGCCGTCTGCGGCTCGATGCGTGAAGCGGGGAGCGCCCGGCCTCCGCCGCGGCGGTCTGTCCGAGCAATCTTGCGATACTTTGGTTCCAGCGAGTCACGCGTCCTCCCCGCAGCGGTGCGTCCTGCCCGTGAGCGATCGTCTCCCCGGTGCCCGACTTCCGTGGCTCACCGGCGCAAATGTAGGCCGGCCCGGCGCCTGACGGTAACAAATCCCTCTTCCCAGCGCGGCAGGGCGCGGGTCCCGTCTTTCCATCACGATCGCATCGCGGGGCTCACCGGCAAACCCGCAGATCGCGATCCTGCCGGCTGCCCGGACCATCGGTCGGGCTGCACCCGCACGAGGTCAGGCACGCCCGCAAGCCCGTTTCGGGCTGAGCGACAGCTCACCGTCTAGGTCGTATATGGCGAAACCGGTCGACATTGGTATCAACCCGTGCACCGCCCCAACTCAGAAGCTCGTCTGATCGGAAGTAGCCGGTATTCGGTAAATATTCTCTTAGGATTGGGCGCTTGTAGCGCGCACGAGGGTCAGCAGTGGAGGTCGGCGACGCAGTGCCTCACGATAACCGATCGCGTGACGTGTGATTATCCGCTATGCTCCGAACCGCGATCGGTCTGCAGAGACCCGCAGTCCGGCGGGCTCCCAGACGCGGGTAAGGGTGATCTTGAGGGATGCGATGGTCGAGCCGAGACCGATGACCGGCGAACCGACGGCGACCCCCGTATCGGGGAGCGCCCCGATCGCCTCCGACCTCCCGGTGGGCCGCAAGGAACTCGCGGAGCTGGCGCGCTGGGTGCCGGCCAAAGAGATGGCGCTGCTGATCGAGATCTGCGACCGCGCCAACGCCGACCCCGATCTGCTGAGGCCGGCACTGCTCCTCTGCTCGGCCTACGCCCACCGCGTCGCGCGCATGCTGGATCAGGACCCGCTGCCGACACTTACACGAAAGATCAACGATCGATTGCGGCAGCTGCGTGAACAGCAGGGGTTGTGAGGGCGAAGCTGACCCGGCTCAGTAGAGGTGGCAGGCGACGATGTGCCCCGGGCTGATCTCTTTGACCGCTGGAGTTTCGACCGCGCAAATCGGCATCGCACGCGGACAGCGCGGATGGAAATGGCAGCCGGGCGGCGGCCGGATCGGGCTCGGCACATCGCCTTCGAGCATGATCCGTCGGCGCTTGATCGCCGGATCCGGGATCGGAACCGCTGACAGCAGCGCCTGCGTGTACGGGTGAAGCGGCGCGGTATAAAGATCCGACGCCGGCGCGATCTCGACGATTCTGCCGAGATACATCACCGCGACCCGCGTGCTGATGTGCTCGACGACCGACAGGTCGTGAGCAATGAACAGGTAGGTCAGGCTGAATTGCTGCTGTAGGTCCTCGAGTAGATTGACGACCTGCGCCTGAATCGAAACGTCGAGCGCGGAGACCGGCTCGTCGCAGACGATCAGCTTTGGCGATACCGCGAGCGCGCGGGCGATGCCGATCCGTTGCCGCTGGCCGCCGGAGAACTCGTGGGGATAGCGGCGCATGTGATCGGCGCCGAGCCCCACCCTTTCGAGCAATTCGACAACCCGCTCTTCGAACTCGCGCCGGTTTCTTGCAAGCTTATGAATGGTCAATGCTTCGCCGATGATCGCGCCCACGGTCATGCGCGGATCGAGCGAGGCATACGGATCCTGAAAGATGATTTGCATGTCGCGGCACAGCGCGCGCAGGGCGCCGCCGGACAGCGCCGTTACGTTCTTGCCGGCGAACCAGACCTCTCCCGAGGTGGGCTCGATGAGCCGCAGAATGCAGCGCCCGGTCGTCGACTTGCCGCAGCCGGACTCACCCACAAGACCCATGGTCTCGCCGGCGCCGACCTCGAAACTCACCCCGTCGACCGCGCGTACGCGCTGGGCCTCGCGCGACAGCAGCCCGCTTTTGATCGGGAAATGCTTTACCAGATCAGTGACACGCAGCAACGGCTCGGGCATCGCCCCGGAGCTCACAGGATGCAGGCGACGTTATGGCCGGGCCCGACCTCGCGCAGCGCAGGCGTTGCCCGAGTGCAGGCGGCCATCGCGAAGCGGCAACGCGGGGCGAACCGGCAACCCGGCGCCAGGTCGAGCAAGCTCGGCACGACGCCGGGAATCGCCTCCAGCCGGACCTTGCGGTCCGCCCGATCAAGGCGCGGGATCGAGCGGATCAGGCCCTGTGTGTAGGGGTGACGGGGGCGGGCGAAGAGCTCGCCGACCGGAGCCTCTTCGACGACCTTCCCGGCATACATCACCGCGACCCGTTGCGCGGTCTCGGCGACAACGCCCATCGCATGGGTGATCAGCATAACCGCCATGCCGAGCCGCGACTTCATCTCCAGGAGAAGCTCCAGGATCTGCGCCTGGATCGTCACGTCGAGGGCCGTCGTCGGCTCGTCGGCGATCAAAAGCTTGGGGTTGCACGACAGCGCCATCGCGATCATGACCCGCTGACGCATGCCGCCGGAGAACTGGTGCGGATAGTCGCGCACCCGGCGCTCCGGGTTCGGAATCCGTACCAGCCGGAGCATCTCCACCGCCTTATCTCTCGCGGTCCGCCGCCCGAGCTTCTCATGCGCTCGGACGGCCTCGGCGATTTGCTCGCCGACTGTGTAGACCGGGTTGAGCGAAGTCATCGGCTCCTGAAAAACGATGCCGATTTCGCTGGTCCTTATGCGGCGCATTTCCTGTTTGCTGCACCCAACGAGATCCCGGCCCCGCCACAGGATCTCGCCGCCGACGATTTGCCCGGGAGGCATCGCGATCAGCTTGAGCACGGAGAGCGCCGTGACGGTCTTACCGCACCCGGACTCGCCGACGACGCCTAGGGTTTCGCCGCTATCAATGGTGAGATCGACGCCATCTACGGCGCGCACCATGCCGTCATCGGTGGCGAAATGCGTCTTCAGCCCGCGTATTTCGAGCAGATGCTCCACGTCACATCACTTTGCGGGGATCGAGAGCATCGCGCAATCCATCGCCGATGAAATTGATCGACAGCACCGTGAGAAAGATCGCGCCCCCGGCGAACAGGGCCCAATGCGGAGCGATGTCGAGGTAATCCTTGGCGTCGAACAGGATGCGCCCCCAGGTCGGAATATCCGGCGGGAACCCGAGCCCGAGAAACGACAGGGTCGATTCCGCAATGATCGCGGCGGCGACGTCGATTGTGCCGGCGACGATGACCGGCCCCAGCGAATTGGGCAGGATGTGACGCACCACCTGGCGCAGCTTTGTGGCACCGAGCGCGCGCGCCGCCTCGACGAATTCCTTCTCGCGCAATGATAGGAACTGCGCGCGCACCAGCCGGGCGACCGGCATCCAGCGAAAGCAGCCGATGACCGCGACGATCAGGATGAAAACGCCGAGCTCCGGTCCCACGATCCGCTTCAAGGGCTCGCGAAACAGGTAAATAACGAGCAGCAGCACCGGCAACGGCGGCAAAGACAAGAACAGATCGGTCAGCCACATCAGCGCCGCATCGATGCTGCCGCGCGAAATCCCGGCGATCGCTCCCACGACCGTGCCGACGAGGATCGCCACCAGCATCGCGGTGAGCCCGACCGCGAGCGAGATGCGGCCGCCATAGAGCATGCGGGCGAGTACATCCTGGCCGAGATCGTCGGTCCCTAAGGGATGGCCCCATGATGGGCCAGCGAGCTGCGCGCTGAAGTCGATGTCGTTGATCGGCACCTGCCAGATCAGGGGCCCGAAGGCCACCGCCAACATCATCAGCGCCAGAACGACAGCGCTGGCCACAGCCAGACGATGCCGGCGAAACCGCCGCCATGTCTCGTGGGCGAGCGAGACGTGCCTCGCCCGGCTGACGCTGCCGAGCCCAGCGTCAACGGTAGGCGATGCGAGGGTCGAGCCAGCCATAGAGGATGTCTGCAATCAGGTTGAACAGGATGACCAGACAGGCGAACACGAACGTCACCGCCATGATCACCGGCGTGTCGTTGGCCAAGATCGCGCTGATCAGCAGCGATCCGATGCCGGGGACGCGAAAGATCTGTTCGGTGACGATGGCGCCGCCGAACACGGCGGGGATCTGCAGCGCGACGAGGGTCACGACCGGGATCAGCGCGTTGCGGACGACGTGCTTGACGACGACGACGCGCTCGGCGAGCCCCTTTGCGCGGGCAGTGGTGACATGGTCGAGACGGATCATGTCGAGAACCGCGGAACGCACATAGCGCGTCCACGACGCGCCTTGGAACAGGCCGATCACGGCGACCGGCATCACCGCTTGACGAAACTGCTCCCAATACCAGTGCCAGCCGGTCGCGCCGATGTCGGCGCGATAAACGAACGGCAGCCAGTCGAGATAGATGCTGAACACCAAGATGAACAGGATGCCGGTGAAGAATGGCGGCAGCGAAAAGCCGATGAAGGCCAGTGTGTTGGCGATCTGGTCGAAGATCGAGTAGGGCCGCGTCGCCGAATAGACGCCGACCGGCAAGGCGACCAGCAGGGCGAGCACCTGCGAGGAGCCGATGACGAGCAAGGTCGTCGGCAGACGTTGCAGAATCAGCGTATCGACATCCATACGGCTGGTAAACGAAAAACCCCAGTCGCCTTGGAGCATCGCCGCGAGCCAGCGCAGGTAGCGCAGCACAAGCGGGTCGTCGAGCCCGAACTTCGCGCGCAACGCGGCTCCCACCTCGGGAGGGACATTGGGGTTGGTGGCGAGCTCGCCGAACGGATCGCCGGGGGCGAGCGCCAGCACGGTAAACAGCACGATGCTGATCCCGAGCAGGCTCGGGATCAGCATCACCAAGCGGCGCAGCAGATACCGGCTCACGCCCTCACGCTCTTCGATCCCAGTTGCGCACTTACAGGATCGCTCCGGTCAAACTGCAGGGAACTCTAAGTGCCCGACCCATAAATGGTCCAGGCGTGTGGAGCAATCCTCGTGCCGCGCATTTCTCATCCAAGCCAGCACGTTCAGGATTCTGCCACTCACGGTTGTTTCGATTATGACGGCCCGCTGCACCTACAGCAGGTCTACAGCGGGAGTTCGTCTCCAGGTTGTAAGCCTCCAATGCGTGCCCTCGCTCCCAACGGTTTATCCTCTACCGCATCAACAATATGTGCCTCCCTTACGCTGATAACGCCCATGAGGCGCCGCGATCAGTCGCAATATTACATGCCAATCTGGCAATTTTATGAATGCCAAACGCATAACCAGGCAGCCGAACAAGAACCGTCGTCATATCCCCCCAACGCCTCCGCGGTTAGCGCCGTGCAAGCGAGCAGCAGGCCGTGGACCGGGGACGACCAAACTTTTTCAGCGTTCAGACCCAAATAAAAGCTACACCTCTCGTCTTGGCCGGCCATGACCAGGCGATCCACGGACCCCCGCAGGCACCTTGCGAGCTTCCGTGGATGCCCGGCACAAGGTCACGGCTGTCCGGTTCAATGGTTCTGCGCGGGCAAACCTGCCCAGATCTGTGGTCTGCTGCCTCTCACCCACCGCTCCGGGGTTCCCTCCCTCTCCCCGCTCGCGGCGAGAGGGTTGGGGTGAGGGGGCAACTTCTGCACACGACGGCTGACATGACTCACCCTGGATTGAGGCCAGGTGCCTCATTTCGGGGTCAGGCCTCAAAGGAGCCTTCATGCCTCGCGGTACCAGTCTTTCAGGTTCCAGAAGTCGTTGTCCCAGCCGCTTAGCGTTGCCCTGAGCTTATGCGACATTGCCGCCACCCACCGGCGGTTCACTATTGGGATGATCGTCCCCTCTTCCACTACCATATCGTTCATCGCGATGAACAGCGCCGCACGCTTGACTGGGTCGAGCTCGCCCTGCGCCGCCCGGAAGGTCTTGTCGTATACCTCGTTGTACCAGCGCGTGGTGTTGCGGCCCTGCCATTTGTTATCCTTCGAAGCGATCTCCCAAGACACGAACCGCTGCATGAACCTTTCGGGATCGGGGGGTACACCCACGCCCACCGTAGACATCTGCACATCCGCGTAGAACTTCGTGAAAGTATCGGGATTCGCGACGTCGGAGGAGAAATACACCGACGCGGTTATCGACTTGAGCTCCATCTCAATACCAGCCTTCTGGCACGCCTGCTTGATAATCGCTTGAGTTTTCTGGCGCGGCGCGTTGATCGAGGTCTGGAACACGAGCTTCAGTTTCTTGCCATCCTTGGCGCGGATGCCATCGGATCCGCGACTCCAGCCGGCCTGCTCCAACAACTGGTTCGCCTTGTCGATATTGAACTCCCATTTCGTGTTCTTCGAAACAAACCGCTGCGGGGCGTTGAGAAAATTTCCGGTCACGACCCCGGTACGACCGTAAATATGCGCCTGGATCGATGCGCGATCGACGAGCAGGCGGAGCCCCGCCCTGACGGCCGGATCGCCGAACAGCGGATGCTTCGTCTTCGCGCTCGAGCGCTCGCCGTCGACCTCGTTCCAGGGGTCGGTGCTGTTGGTCTGCATGTGCTCAATGCTCATACTCGGCACCATTTCGACGCGACCCCTGGCTTTGCCGCCATCTTCCAGTCTGAGGAGAATTTCGTCCTCGACCTGCATGTTCCACGCATAGTCGTACTCGCCGGTCTGGATCACGGCACGCGCAGCCGACACGGCATCGCCGCCGCCCTTCATTTCGATTGTGTCGAAATGCGGCCGGTTGGGCACATGATAAGCAGGGTTGCGCTCGCCTTTGACTACGTCGCCCGGTTTGAAGTCGACGAACCGATAGGGACCGGTTCCCACCGGCTTCAGGTTTGCCGGCGCTTCGCGTGAATTGGCGCCTTTAAAGGGCTCGAACAGGTGTCTCGGCATGATCATGCCCACCGGACCGACAAAAGCGTCTGCCCAGAACGGCGTCGGCTTCGCGAACCGAACGCGCACGGTAAGCGGATCGACCTTTTCGACCTTCACGTCCTGATAGCTGCCGATTGTGGTGGCGGCCGTTACCGGGTCGACAGCGTATTCCCAATTGAACACCACATCATCGGCGGTGAAGGGTCGGCCGTCGTGCCACTGCACGTCCTTTTTCAGCTTCCAGGTCACAGACATCCCGTCGGCCGCGATCCCGCCATTCTCGATTTCCGGGATCTCGGCGGCAAGCACCGGAACCAGATTGCCGTCTGGATCCCACGCTGCGAGCGGCTCGAGCCGGCATGGGCCAGAAGCTGGCTCGCAAAGGGCGCCGTGAGGCCTAGGCCAACCATTTTGCGCACGAAGCCGCGGCGGGAGACTTGGCCTGCCGTCACCGCCGCGATCAACTCTCGCAGCTCTCGCTCGTTCATCGGGATTTCCCTGTCCAATGTTGTGAATTATACGTCCCTCCGCCGGTCGTGCGAACCCCGGTAGAAGGCGCGAGTAGAGGTTACCGCGGCACGCACTCCCGAATCATTGGCATTTTGCGCATGCCTTCCGTCTATTCAATTTACCACTCACGGCCCAATACTCAGAACCGTGTTGGTTGTCTCCTCCGCGGAGCAGCTTATCCCTCCCGGTACCAATCCTGCAGATTCCAAAAGGTGTTGTCCCAGCCGCTGAGGACCGCCTTCAGCTTGCGCGACAGCGCGTAGACTTGCGGGCGAGATACGATCGGAATGACCACCCCGTCCTCGACCACCATGTCGTTCATCTGGATGAAGAGTGCCGCTCGCTTGACCGGGTCAAGCTCGCTCTCGGCGGCGTGGAAGGCGTGGTCGTAGGCCTCACTGCGCCACCGGGTGACATTTCGGCCCTGCCATTTGTTTTCTTTTGTGGCAATTTCCGACGAAAGGAATTGTCGCATGAACCCTTCGGGATCGGGGGGTGCGCCCACTCCGATCGTATACATCTGTATATCTGCGTAAAATCTCCTTGTGGTGTCGGGATTTGCCACATCGGACGAAAAATACACCGACGGCGTTACCGACTTTAGTTCCACCTCGATGCCCGCCTTGCGGCAGGCCTGCTTGACGATCGCCTGGGTTTTCTGGCGGGGCGCATTGGTCGAGGTCTGGAATACCAGCTTCAGCGGCTTGCCGTCCTTGACGCGGATACCGTCCGACCCGCGCTTCCACCCGGCGTCCTCCAAGAGCTCGTTCGCCTTGTCGATATTGAATTCCCATTTGCTGTTTGGCGAGACGAACCGCTTGGGAGCATTGATGAAATTGCCGGTCGCTATCCCGGTACGCCCGTAGATATGCGCCTGCACCGAGGCGCGATCGACGAGCAGGCGAACCGCCTGCCTGACGGCCGGGTCGCCGAGCAGCGGGTGCTTCGTTTTGACGCTCGAGCGCTCGCCGTCGACTTCCGTCCAGGGATCGGTGGTGTTGATCTGAATGTGTTCGACAGCCATGCTCGGCACGATCTCGACGCGGCCTCGGGCATCGCCGTTGTTTTCGAGTTTGAGCAGGATCTCGTCTTCGACCTGCACATTCCAGGCAAAGTCGTACTCGCCGGTCTGGATCACCGCGCGCGCCGCCGAGACGGCGTCGCCGCCGCCCTTCAGCTCGATCGTGTCGAAGAACGGCCGGTAGGGCAGGTGGTAGGAGGGATTGCGCTCGCCTTTGACGAGGTCGCCGGGTTTGAACTCGACGAACCGGTAAGGGCCAGTACCCACCGGCTTCAGGTTTGCCGGCGCCTCGCGGGAATTGGCGCCTTTGTAGGGCTCGAACAGATGTTTCGGGATGATCAGACCGTTCGCGCGCCCTGCCCAGAACGGCGTCGGTTTTTCGAAAAGAACCCGCACCGTAAGCGGATCGAGCTTTTCGACCTTTACATCCTGGTAGCTGCCGATCGTCACGGCCGCTGTGGCCGGATCAGACGCATATTCCCAATTGAAGACGACATCATCGGCGGTGAACGGCCGCCCGTCGTGCCACTGCACGCCTTTTTTCAGCTTCCAGGTCACCGACATCCCGTCAACGGCGATCCCGCCATTTTCGATGTCCGGGATCTCGGCGGCGAGCACCGGCACCAGGCGTCCGTCAGGATCCCATACCGCTAGCGGCTCGTAAAAGATCCGACACCCCTCGGCGTCCTTGGCACCCACGGCAAAATGCGGGTTGAGCAAGGTTGGAGCCTGCCAGAACAACGTCTTGAGGGCCCCGCCCCCGCCGGCTCTGGTCGGCTTGTATTCCGTCGTGGCTTGGGCGAAGCCCGAGCCGGCCAGGAGCAGGTCCGCAAACGGCGCTATGAGGCCGAGCCCCACCAGCTTGGCGACGAAGGCGCGGCGCGACACTAGGCCGGCTCTGACCACCCCGAGCAGGTCCCGTAACTCCTCCTCCTCCATGGAACCTCCGTC
>WNFT01001831.1_pt1 | contig 18030 bp, 12 predicted proteins | sample 5400191 | NCBI WGS metagenome assembly WNFT01 (sample SAMN13153359, study PRJNA577476) | soil metagenome | isolation source: 80 cm saprolite under Madrone tree | place: USA:California | collected 2016-06-14 | reverse complement strand
GTGGTCGTGGAGATCGGGGGCGCCATCACGCGATACCGGCTGCTCGAGACGACGCGGGCCTACGCGCTCGAGAAGCTCACCGCGAGCGGCGAGCTCGCCGAGGTGGGCCGACGCCACGCCGAATACTACCGGGACCTCTTCGAGCGGGCCGAGACCGAATTGGAGACGCGCACCACCGTCGAGTGGTTGGCCGTCTACGGCAAGCAGATCGACGACGTGCGCGCGGCCCTGGACTGGGCGTTTTCGCCGAGCGGCGACGGGTCGATCGGGGCGGCACTCACTGCCGCATCGGTGCCCCTGTGGTTCCAGCACTCACTGATGGTCGAGTGTCGAGGCCGCGTCGAACGCGTGCTCGCCAGCCTCGAACCGCGCTCGGGTCGAGGCGGACGCCGCGAGATGCAGCTCTTCGCTGCCCTTGGTGTGTCGCTCATGCAGACGAAGGGCCCCGCGCCCGACACCACCGCAGCCTGGACGACCGCGCTCGAGATCGCCCAGAGGGTCGACGACGTCGAGTATCAGCTGCGGGCGCTCTGGGGCCTGTGGCATTTCGGCGTCAGCCGCGGCGAGTGTCGCGCCGCGCTGGCGCTGGCGGAACGCTTCTGCGACCGGGCCGCCAACACCGCCAATCCAGCCGATCTGCTCGTCGGCGAGCGGATGGTCGGCGTCTCCCTGCACTACCTGGGAGACCAGACGAACGCACGGCGTTACCTCGAGGGCATGCTCAGCCGCTATGTCGCCCCGACTCACCGATCGCACGCCATCCGTTTTCAATACGACCAGCAGGTGGCGACCCGCATGGTCCTGGCGCGGATCCTCTGGCTGCAGGGATTCCCCGATCAGGCTCTGAGGACTGCCCAGAGCAACGCCGAGGACGCGCGGGCGATCGACCATGCGCTCTCGCTGTGCTACGCGCTGGAGGCGGCGTGTCTGGTCGCGCTCTGGAGCGGCGATCTGCCGGCCGCCGAACGCTCCTTGGTGATGCTGGTCGACCATTCGGCCCGGCACGCGCTCGCCGTCTGGCACGCGCGGGGTCGCTGCCTGAATGGCGTCCTGCTTATCAAGCGCGGCGAGGTCGGCGGCGGACTCCCGCTTCTCCGCGGCGCCCTCGACGAGCTCCGCGAGACCGGCTTCGTCCCGCACCACACAGCCTTGCTCGGCACGCTTGCGCAGGGCCTGGCCGGCAGCGGAGAGATCGCCCAGGGACTCGCGACGATCGACGAGGCGCTCGCCAGATCCGAGCGTGACGAGGAGCATTGGTGCATCGCGGAGCTCCTGCGCATCAAGGGCGAGTTGGTCCTGCTGGAGGGAGCCCCGGGCGCGGCCCCGGTGGTCGAGAAGCACTTCCAGCACGCGCTGCATTGGACCCGCCGGCAAGGGATTTTGTCCGTGGAGCTGCGCTGCGCCACCGGCCTCGCCCGCTTGTGGCATGCACAGCGCCGGACCGAGCCGGCGCGTGAGCTCCTGGCGCCGCTGTACGGCCGCTTCACCGAGGGCTTCGGCACCGCCGATCTCCGGGCCGCGAAGGCGCTGCTCGACAGCTTCGGCTAGCCAGGCCAGTGGGTCCTGGGCGGCGCCGACGGAATCTCCCAGGCGTCGTCTGAGGGGAGTAGACCCATTGCTCAAATGCAGATCCCCGGTCCACTCTTTCACCACGCCCCGTCAGCTGTCCGCTCTTGCCGCATCTGCAGGCGGCCGCGAGGCGCCTGGGGGAGGCCCACACTCTTTTGGTGGCGCAGTTACTCCTCCGGTACGTCACCCGCGGCGTGCCGCCGTTGGTCCACGCGACGGGCGCGGGTGCCGCCGGCCGCCAGGCGATCGGCACGGCGGTGTTCTATGGCATGATTGGCAGCACGTGCCTCAGACTGAGCTTCACGCCGGTGCGGCGGACGTGGTCACCAGCGCAGTCGCCGGGCGAAGCCGAAAGCCGAAGAAGCTTGCGGCCGCGGACGTCGTTGTGGAACTTCCCTCGCCTCTGTTATCGGTAACAACCTGATTGAAGGAGAACCAATCATGGACGGCCCGGCTTTCACCACGCGGCAGAAGGCACTGGCACTGAACCTCGACGCCACACGATATGGCACATTCGCCGAGATCGGTGGCGGCCAGGAGGTCGCCCGCTGGTTCTTCTCCGTCGGCGGCGCGGCGGGAACGGTCGCCAAGACGATCTCCGCGTACGACATGGCGGTGAGCGATGGACTGTACGGCCCCGCCAAGCGATACGTCAGCCGACAGCGCCTCGAGGCAATGCTAGAACAAGAGTTCACTCAGCTCGTGGAGCGGTTGCACGACCGCGGCGATACCAAGTGCTTCTTCGCCTTCGCGGACACCGTCGCGACGCGCAGTTTCCAGAAGGCGGGGAACGGACGGGGCTGGCTGGGTCTGCGGTTCCAGGCCCGACCGCGCGAGGAGCCGTCTCAGATCATTGTTCATGCCCATCTGTTCGACTCGACCGCCGCGCGCGAGCAGGATGCGCTGGGTGTGCTTGGAGTCAACCTCGTTCACGGGGCATTCTTCCGGCGCGACAACCCGGCGGAACTCATCGCCTCGTTGATGGACGAACTCTCGCGCGAACGCGTCGAGATCGACATGATCAAGCTTTCGGGCCCGGCCTTCCCCAACTTGGACAACCGGCTGATGAGCTTACAGCTTGTGGAAAGCGGCCTGACCGACGCCGCGATGTTCACCGCGAATGGTGAGGTGGTGCAGCCGTCGGAAGTGCTCTACAAGAAGCCGATCCTGGTGGAGCGCGGCAGCTTCCGGCCCGCGACGAAGCTCACGCTCGACCTGCTCGAACGTGCGCTGGAACAATTTCGCGAAGAGCCGAGCGTGCGCGGCCAAACGCCGATCGTGCTGGCCGAGATGACCTTGCGCAGCCTCACCCCGGGGCCGGACGTGGCGCACGAGGACTTCCTCGCTCGGGCGGACATCCTGAGGACCCTCGGCTTGGACGTGCTCATCTCGCGGTTCGAGCCCTTTTACCAATTGGCCGAATACCTGACCGGCTATACCGACGGACTAATCGGGATCGCGGTGGGGCTGCCCACTATCCGACAAGTGGCCGAAGAGAGGTATTACACCGATCTCCCGGGCGGTGTGCTGGAGTCGGTGGGACGGCTGTTCAAGCGATCAGTTAAAATGTATGTCTATCCAACCCGTGATCCGGTCACGGGCCAGATCCACACCTTGGAAAACTCCACAGCTCCCCCGCCGTGGCACCATCTGACCAAACTGCTGCTCGAAATAGGCCGTGTCGAGCCGATTCGATCGTACGAGGAATCGTACCTGTCCATTCGCACGCCTGACGTTCTGGCGCGCATCGAGAGAGATGATCAGACTTGGGAATCGATGGTTCCGCCAGCCGTCGCGGAGATCGTCAAGGCAAAGCAGTTGTTCCGCCCGCAGGTCACACTGCGGCGCGATGTGCCATCGGCAGAGAGTAGACTGTCCACACCGCCCGCTCAGTGATCCTGGAATCAGCGGACCGTAACCTTAAGATCGCGAGACGATGAACGGTTGAGGAGGGGATCGGAAATGCTTTCCATCGACGCGAAGCTCATCGAGGCACGGCAGGAGTTCGAGGTGCACGGGCAGACTCAGATGGGCTACACCAACCCGCAGAACGTCAACGACTGCCTGAACGGGCCGGGAGTTGATCGACTTCCGACGTGACTTCAGCCGCGCGCGCACGAGCGACGCGAAGGCGACGAACGGCCTGACCGTATGGCCCAAGGCCCGGCCGGCTCGCGGTGTTCAATTCCAGCCCTCGCTTCGTGCACCCGGAGCGTTCGCTTGGCGCGATCTGCCGGAAAGCAGGCTCTCCGAGATTCCCACTGGCCCGTTTTGTGAGAGAAATCTCTGGCTGCGGAATTGTCGAATCGAGCGCTAATCCTTCTGACCGGCAGCAGTCAGGATTAGATCAGCGATCTCCTGCGGGTGCGAAAGCAGAGAGACGTGGCTCGATGCCAGTTCAATCGTTTTCGCCTTCATCCGGTTCGCAAGGAAGCGTTCCAATTCTGGGGAAGTGGTCCGGTCTTGCGTCGAAACGGCGTACCAGGTCGGCTTAATCTTCCATGCCGCCTGTGTCGTCTTGGAGGCGAATAACGTGGCGGAGATCCGCCCCTGCACCGCATAGAGGGCGCGCGCTCTTGCCGGATCGAGGTCACCTGCGAAGTCTCTGAGGAAGGACTCTTCGCTCAGCTGTGCGTAGCCTTCCGACTTGACGAGGCCAGCACTGGCTGGCGGCGTCGGGAACGTAGCGGCCAGCGCGGCATAATCTTCGCCGGCATCGGGTGCACGGGCGGCGACGTAGACAAGGCCGGAGATTTTGGGATCGACGCCAGCCTCGCTGATCACAGTGCCGGCCCACGAGTGACCGACGAGGACCGTCGGCCCGTCCTGCAGTGCTAGAATGCGGCGCGTCGCGTCGACGTCGTCGGCGAGCGAGGTCAGCGGGTTCTGCACCGCCGTGACGTTGAGGCCGGCGCGTTGCAAGAGCGGGATGACCTCGGACCAGCTTGACCCGTCCGCGTAGGCACCGTGAACGAGCACGACGTTGCGGGCGCGGGACCCAACCTGGGCTTCGCTCGGCTGCGCTAGCAGCGAGGTCACGACTCCGGCAAGGAGCGTGACCGCGAAGGTGCGTCGATCCATCTTCATAAAGTTCTCCGATGGCTAGTGTTGGCCAGGCGAGCTTGTGAGCACAACGTCACCGATTTCTCGCCTGTTTCCGACTGAGTAATAAGAGCGGCATTTTCAACAGCGTTGGTGGCATCCACACGGACTCCAATCACCGTTTGAATTGACGCCCCGCGTTCCCCCAGGTCCGAGGTCTATCGCTCCGCTGGCGAAGTCGAACCTCCTCGGTCATCTCAATCGCGCAACCCGCGTGCGGAGAAGCCGATGACGGCGCAACTGTCCATTGGGATGGCGTCGCGGATGTATCGGTTGCCCGACGCCGTCGTTTCAGCAAGAACGTGATAGTCGGATCGCGGGGCCGCGAACTCCGATCAGCGTCGGCGCGAGGCGACGTCGCGAGGGGCCTCCGTATGGCTCCACTCAATCCGTCTACCCATCACAGGAGGTGAGTACGCCAGTCTCCTCTCCACGAACTCGTACAGCGTTGCTTTCATGAGCTGAGTCCCCGTTCGTCATCAGGCATGCGGGGAGGCGCTGGCGCAAGAACAAGCGGGTACGATGCACGCGAGTCTTTGGGTTCGCGACGCGAGCCCTAAGACCTCCGCCATTCGGGTCGAGAATTCTTCGAAGTCGCGAAGGATGACGACGGCGCCATGGTCCCGCCGGCGCGCGTCCATCGCCGCCGTCGATTCAGGCCATCCTGCTGCGGCCGGGGATTCCGTTGCCTGTGGCGTTGGCGCGACCGGATAAGAAGGACCTAGCGGCGGAGAATCTGGTCTGTCTGAGCGGCGTTTTGCACCAAAGAGGATAGACAACATGAACGAGTTCCAGAGGCGGTTGGCCCGCCCTTGGTCCCCGTCAACCCGGAATTAGGTGCCAGGAGACTACGATGCTGGCCGCGCCAGGAGCCGTAGGCAGGACGGCTTCGGCCCCTTCCGCTCCGGCCGAATCCAGACCTGCAGGAAGCGGGTCGCCTCGGTAGCCTGCGGCATCCTGATCTCGCATTTCTGCGGAAAGGCGATGGCGTGGCATCCCGCGGCCCGACACGGCCCTCTAACGCAATGGGAAGGGGACGTGAGAACCCGCTCGGGCCACTCGTCCGCCTCACGCGGCCGTTCGATGTCAGCGGCAGAGTCCGGCAACGAGGAGGCATCTCGGTAAGAGCACGCACTTGGGCAGGAGTGAGCAGCTCAACACAGAAAGGGGAGCTATGACGATGCAGCAGATGATGAAGCGATTGCTGACAACCTCGCCGGTCAGCGCGAGCCTCGTATTGCTTGTCCTCGCAGCCGGTTGCACGGCAGTTCAGAGTACGCCGTTGAACCCGGAGGTAGTTGGAGGTCTGGTGCCGTCTGTCAAGGACCGGGATGCGGGCCGTGTGGCAGCCGCGTACGGCTTTGACGTTACCCGGTATACGACGATCGCGATCGGAAACGTCTCTGTCGATATGCCAGCCAGTTGGAACGAGGAAGATCGGCGTATCGTATCGAGCATGATCGCGCACCTGCGGTCGGATCTGGCACGAGAGCTCCGGACCGCAGGTCGGCGTGAACGGGTGGTGGACGACGCGAGCACACTGGACACACCGGTGAATGCGCTGCGCCTGGACGTCAGAATCACAGCCCTTGAGCTGGACCAGCTAGAACCGACGGCAGCGGGGCAATGGCTGGGCCCTGGCGCCATCCAGATGGAAACACGGTTCGTGGATGCGGCGAGCGGCCGGGTCGTCCTCGCGACGGCCGACCGGCGGACGGCACGAACGGTGATGACTCAGACGCGCGATATCTCGGAGACGACAGCGCGCCTCGACGAAGCCGCGAACTATCTGGTTATGGACCTTGTCAACTTCCTGGGCCGCTTGGAGAAGACGGCCGCCCACACATAAATCGTCGGGACATCGATTTGATGACGCCGTGCCCGCCGACTCCTTTCCTCGGGGTTCACTTGTTTGATCTCGAGGAACGAGTCGCGGGCCCGAGCGTCCGGCACCTTAGCCGGATCCTAGGCGGACCGTCGATCTTCGCCGCAGCCCTCGCGAAGGAATTCGAAGGCGGCGTTTTGCCACCGTTTGTTATCGGGCCCTTTGCCTTGGCACTTCCGTGGCTCGAAGCTTCAATCGGCCTATTGATCCTGGTCGGCGCTTTCACGCGATTCGCGCTCCTTGGAGGCGCACTCCTGATTGTCGTTCTCACGTTCGGAGCCACCGTGCACCAAGACTGGGACATTGCTGGTCTCCAGCTGGTCTATGCCGTGGTCTACTTCGGGCTTCCCGCCTTAGTCCAAAGAAATCGGTTGTCGCTCGATTACCTCGCGCACAGCCGCCGCCCCACCGAGACGAATGTCTCGACAAAGGAGAGGCGCAATGAGGCGTCGTGACTTTATTAAGAGTAGTGCCGTCTCCGTATTCGCTGCCAGTACCGTATCTCAAACAGAGCAACCGAAGGGATTCGCAATGGAAAGATCTTCGACCCCGTCCGCCCAACTCATCTCCCAGGCCCCCTTCTGGCCGGACGGAGCACGAATGGTCATTTCAATCTCCATGCAGATGGAGGCCGGGGCTCAGCCGTCCAGCGGAGCAGAAAGCCCCATGCCGCCGATCGACCCGAAGTATCCCGATCTACCTGCGACCAAGTGGTACGAATACGGCTTCAAAGAAGGCCTGCCGCGCCTGCTGGACATGTTCGACCGCCAGCAGGTGAAGGTTACGTCCCACATGGTAGGAGCGGCGGTCGATCTTCACCCGCGGCTGGCCAGGGAGATCGTGCAGCGAGGGCACGAAGCGTCCGGCCACGGACAAACGTGGACCGCGCAATATTCCATGACACCCGAGCAGGAGCGCGAGTCATACGAACAGAGCATTAAGAGTATCGAGCGCGCAACAGGAACCAAGCCGGTCGGTTTCAATGCGTTCTGGCTTCGGGGCACACCGCACACGCTGGAGATTCTGCAGGAGCTCGGCTTCATTTACTACATCGATGACGCGAGCCGGGATGAGCCCTTTCTGATCAATGTGAAAGGAAGGCCGTTCGTGGTCGTACCGTACACCCTGCACATGAACGACATCGTGGACTACGAAACCCGCTACTTCAGCACGCAAGAATATGCCGGTGATCTGAAGGCAGAGTTCGACATGCTCTATACCGAATCGGGAAACCGGCGTCGCATGATGTCGGTGAGCGCTCATGACCGAATCGCGGGACGTCCGTCGCGCACGAAGGTTCTCGAAGACTTCATTGCGTACGCGCAGAGCCATCCGGGAGTCGTCTTCCGACGAAAGGATGAGATTGCGCGTTTTGCGCTGAGCAGCCCGCAGACCATCCGGGAGGGCATTTAACCCTAGACTTCCAATCTGACCTTTCCTTACGAGCCTTGGGACGTTGTCAGCGGTCGCCTGGAGTGAGCCATCCAGGATCGGCCAAGGTGAGTCTCTGAGATCACCCACGAGAGCCACGAGATCCCACGGTCAGACTTCGGCCGCGGCGTGGGGCTCACTGAACCGAGCGTAGACTTACTCTTCGCGGAGGACGGCCAAAGGCGACCGGCCGAGTAGCCGGAAGGTTCCGAGCCCACCCACAGCCAACCCCACGGCGGTGGTGCCGGCGACACCCCACGCGAGCACGCCGGGCTCAAGCGTCCACGGCACATCGAGCACGAACGTGAGCACCGCCCACGCGAGCGCCGAGGCGAGCAGCGTGCCGCCCAGGCCGGCCGCGGCGCCGAGGCACACATATTCGACGGCGAACGCGCGCGCGACCGTTGCGCGCGTGGCGCCGAGCGTCTTCAGGATCACCGTCTCGTACAGCCGCTGGTAGCGGGTTGCGACCAGCGTCGACGCCATGACGGTGGTTCCCACCGCAATGCTGAAGAGCGCGATGAGCCGGATGGCGAGGCCGATCTCGGCGAGAACGGTCGCGACGCGCTCGAGCACCGCCCGCACCGGGATGGCGGTGACGTTCGGGAACGCGGCCCCGACGTGGTTTTGCAGCCTCGTCTCTGTGGACGCCGGCACGCGCACCGTCGCCATGTACGTGACGGGCGCTCCGTCTAGCGCACCGCGGGAGAGAATCGCGAAGAAGTTGGTCGTGAGGCTCTGCCAATCCACCTTCCGCAGGCTCATCACCTCCGCCTCGACAGTCACACCCTGCACGTCGAAGGCGAGCGTGCCGCCTACGGAGACGCCGAGATGCTTCGCCGCCGCCTCCTCCAAGGAGACACGCGGCCTCCGGACGGCGTCCGCCGCTGTCCACCAGCGGCCCCGTGTGATCGTAGTTCCCGGCGGTGGCTCGGCGGCGGAGGTCAGCACGTACTCGCGGGTAAAGTACCAGACCGTGTCGGGCGCGCCGGCCTTCTTCGCCTCGATCAGCGCACGGGTGACGGGCGTGCCGTCGATGGCCTTGAGCCGGCCGCGTACGACCGGCGTGAGGACCGGAGCCACGCCGCCGCTGGCCCCCGTGACGAGGCGGCCGAACGGCTCGCGCTGATCGGGCTGCACGTCGATGAAGAAGAACGAGGGCGCCTCTCGTTTCCGCTCGAACGCAATCTGCCGGCGAAGGCTCGCCTCGAGGAGAGCGATGGCGACGAGGAGCATGACGCCCGTGCCCAGCGCAAGCACGACCTGCACCGCGTGCCCGCCCGGCCGGCGGAGGCCCGCGAGCCCCTGCCGCCAGGCAAGCCCGCCAAAAGGCGGCAGGCAACGCACGAGGAGGATCAGGCCCCGCGAGAGCGCCGCCAGCACCGCAAGGGCGGCCAGCGCTGCGCCGACAAAGATCGCCCCGAGCTTGAACGACCCGGCCTGCCAGAGCGCGAGCGCGGCGAGCCCCGCGACGATGGGCAACGCCGCGCCCCACGGACGTGGGGCGCGCCACGCCGCCGCCTCGAGGTCCCGCCGGAGGACGAGGGAAGGCGGTACCTCCCGGACGGCGAGCAGCGGCCAGAGAGCGCACAGGAGCGCCGTCAACGTTCCCATCAGGAGGCCGCGCCCGATCGTCCATCCGTCCCACATCGGCTCGAGGGTGAAGGGCGCGAACGGCTGGACCGCCCGGACGAGCACGGGCTGCATCAGGACGCCGAACGCCGCGCCGGCGAGGCTCCCGACCAAGCCGAGGGCCAGCACCTGGAGCAGGAAGGCGGCGAGCACCATTCGTGACTCGGCGCCCAGGCACTTGAGGACGGCGACGGTCACGAGCTGTCGCCGGACGAAGGTAACAACGGACGACGCCACCCCGATGCCGCCGACGAGGAGGCTCGCGAGCCCGACCAGTCCGAGGTAGATGGTGAGCTGGGAGAAGAAGCGGCGGAGACCGGGCCGGGCGTCGTCGAACGCCGTCACCCGCACCGACGGGTCGGCGATCGCGTGCTCCAGCGCCTCGACGGCCGTGCGCGGCGATGCTGCCGCCGGAAGGCGCACGAGCGTTCGGTACCGGACCCGGCTCCCGTAACCGACGAGGCCGGTGGACTCGAGCGCCCCGGCGGCGATCATCACGCGCGGACCGAGCGCCACGAAACTCGAGACGCGGTCGGGCTCTCGGTCAATCACGCCCGCGATCGTGAAGCGCGCCGTCCCGAGCAGGAGCGGATCACCGACGGCGAGACCGAGCCGCTCGAGGAGCGACCTCTCGACCAGCGCCGACCCACCGCCCCCGAGGAGGTCCCCGAGCGGGCGGGACGGGGCGACCGTCACGCGCCCGTACAGAGGGTACGCCGCCTCCACGGCCTTGAGCTCGACCAGCAGGCTCGCACCGTTGGCGGGGTTCCGCGCCATCGCCGCGAGTTCGCGCACGGCCGTGGTGGTGGCGCCTTCGGCGCGCAGGCGGTCGAGGGCTCCCCGCGCCGCTGCGTCTGGCGGCCGGGCCGATCGGAGCTCGACGTCGCCGCCCGTGAGCGCCTTCGCTTCGCCGGCGAGGGCGCGGTCGAGGCTGGCGGCGAAGGTACCGACGGAGACGAGCGCGGCCACTCCAAGCGCAATGCAGGCGAAGAACGCAAGGAAGTGACGCCACGAACCCCGCGTCGCGCGCCAGGCAGTCCGGAGCGGGAAGGCCAGGGTCACGGCTGTCCGTTCAGAACTCGGCCATCGCGGAGCCTGACGATCCGCCCGGCGTGGCGGGCCAGCGCCTCGTCATGGGTGACGAAGACGAGCGTGGAGCCACGCTCGCGGTTCAGGGCCACGAGCAGCTCGATGATCTGGGCGCCGGTCGCCGAGTCCAGGTTCCCGGTCGGCTCATCCGCCAAGAGAAGCTTTGGGCGGAGCGCCACGGCGCGGGCCACCGCTGCGCGCTGCTGCTCACCACCCGACAGCTCAGCCGGGTAGTGTTGCGTTCGGCCGGCCAGCCCGACTTCATCGAGGAGCTCGCGGGCGCGCGCGAGCGCGTCCGGGACGCCGGCGATCTCGAGCGGCACGGCCACGTTCTCCGCCGCGGTGAGCGTCGGGATCAAATGGAAAGACTGGAAGACGTAGCCGAGCGTCTCGCGCCGGAAGCGCGCCAGCCCGTCCTCGTCGAGGCGCATCAGCTCGGCGCCGGCGACGACAATCGAGCCCGCGGTCGGACGATCGAGCCCCGCGAGGAGGCCGAGGAGAGTCGATTTCCCACTGCCCGACGGGCCGGTGATCGCGCAGACCTCACCCGCCTCAACGTCGAGCGCGATCCCGTCGAGAATCGTGAGGAGCCGTCCTCCGCTCGAAAGCTGCATCACGAGGTCGCGGACCTGAATCATCAAGCGACTCATATTACACTGCGCCTGTGACTCCCTGGCTTGCCGCCGCGTTCGTGGTGGCCGCGCTCGGCCTCGCGCCCCGGGCGCTGGCGGAGGGCGCTCCGGCGATCACGGTGCTTGGTGACAGCCTCACCGCCGGACTCGGCGTGGCGGCGGACGAGCCGTTTCCCGCGCGCCTCGAGGCGCGACTCCGACGCGAGGGCTTCGCCTACCGCGTGATCAATGCCGGCGTGAGCGGCGACACGACCGCGGGCGGGCTCCGGCGTGTGGGCTGGGTGCTGCGGGCCCGGCCCGAGGTGGTCCTCGTCGCGCTCGGCGCCAACGACGGCTTGCGCGGGCAGAGCCCCGCCGCGATGCGCAACAACCTCGAGGCGATCATCGTGCGCCTCAAGGCCTCGGGCGCGCGCGTCCTGCTCGCCGGAATGCGGATGCCGCCCAACTACGGGGTCGAATACACGCGGGAGTTCGCGGCGGTCTTCCCGGAGGTCGCGCGCCGTACGCGCGTGGCCCTGATGCCCTTTCTCCTCGAGGGTGTCGCCACCGACCCCCACTTGCTCCAGCCCGACGGACTCCACCCGAATGCGGCCGGACACATGATCATCGCCGACCGGCTCTGGCCCTATCTCCGTCCACTCTTGCGGAAGTCGCGCTGAGTCCCGCGGCGCCGTACGCGCCGACCGAGTCGCATTGCGCGCCAGGTGTTCTCGAACGGGCCGCGTCGAAGTGTAGCCGACGGTCCGGGCACCGTGCGCAGGACCGCTGCTGACTCGGCAGCAGACCCTCACGGGGGTCTTTTCCGTCGCGTAAGTACTCACGATGAACCCATTTCGCAAGGCGACGTAGGCCTTTCAGTGGTGTCTGGACAAGTAAGAAGCCACCCCGCGGTGGCACCCTTATCGACGGCCGGGCTGGAGCCAGCTATGGAAGGATGTGTACCGAGACATCCGGATCAAGCGGTATCTCAACGGGCACCCGCTGAGTGACCCCGTCTCAGTGAGACGACTGGGCGGAGCAGGTCCCTCACGGCACCCGCGCGATCGCCGTTTCTCTCAGGCTGCCTCACTGGTTCTCTCACTGAGACCAGGCCATGTGTAGTGGGCGACGACCTGCTCCAGTTGCCCCTCAACCGAGGAAGCGCGTTTTGACGACCGTGACCAGCTAATGACGTTATGCTAATGAACCTCGGGAAGCCCGGGGTTGTCACCTCGCACCATGGCATCCCGCGCAGCTTCACCAACAGCGGCATGCCCGCCCCTCTCCTGGTGCTTTCCTCCGGAGGTGGCGAGGGGGACGGGGCTTGGACTCAATGGCCCGCGATATCCTTCCACGGGTTCGGGAGTAAGAGCAGTGGATGGGCGCAAGGGCTGGAGTCAGAGAAGATGGATTCGCAGGTATCTTGCTGCGGCCTCTCCCTAGAGCCAGCGGGTAGGGGCTCGTGACGGAGATGCGAACGGTAGAGGTATTGGTCATCGCGCCCATCTCGGATGCCGCCTTCGAGAGAATAAAAGCGGTGGGCCATGTCCTCGGTGAGGATTCCGCCACCGCTCCCTTCCCCCCCGCGTTGAAAGTGGTGGACGGCCGGTGCACCTTCGAAGCGGAGTACCGGGACGCATGGCCGCCGGCCACGGCTCGGCGGTATTTGCCCGCGAAGCCCGATCCACGCGAGGTCCTGCCACGGGCAGAGCGGGATCGCCTGCTGTCTACGGCCGAGGTGGTGCTGGGGACGTTCCCGTTCCCGATGGACCTTCGCGTTCGCTCGCCACGCTTGCAATGGTTCCATCAGATCCCAGCTGGGGCGAGCAACCTGCGCGCCGGTGATCTGTGGGGAAGCGACGTCAGGGTGACGACGTCCCGTGGTCTGGGGGACACGGTCCCCATGGCCGAGTACGTGCTCGCCGCGATTCTCCACTTCGCCAAGGGGTTTCACCGTGTCGCACCGGACCGGGCGCGCCACGAGTTCGGGCCGCGGGCCTACCGACCGCGGCTGCTCCAGGGTAAGACCGTCTGCGTCGTCGGGCTCGGCGGGATCGGGCGCGAAGTAGCGCGGCTCTGCGTAGCGGTGGGGATGCGCGTGGTGGGCACCCGTCGGCGCGCCGTGGCCGGCGAGCCCCTGCCGGAAGGCGTCAGCCGGGTGGAATCGGGCGACGGCCTGCACGCGTTGCTTGCCGAGAGCGACTTCGTGGCCGTCTGCTGCCAGTTGACGACGGAGACGGAGGGCCTCATCAACCGCGCGGCGATCGCCGCGACAAAGCCCGGTGCCGTCGTGATCAACGTGGCTCGAGGAGAGATCATCGACGAGACCGCCCTTCTGGAGGGGCTGGCCAACGGCAGAATCGGTGGGGCCGCGCTCGACGTTTACTGTGGGGAATTCGTGGGCGATCCTGACCGCCGCTTGTGGGACGACTCGCGGGTGCTCATCACGCCCCATGTCTCCAGCGAGACAGACGTGAGCTTCCACCGAGGCGTGGATCTTTTTTGTGACAACCTACACCGCTACGTGACCGGCCAACCGCTCGAGAACGTGGTGGATTGGGACCGTGGCTACTGACGATTCGTTCACCGCGATGATGACGGCCGGCGCGGCGGCGCTTCTGATTAGAGACGGCGCTTCAGCGCGGCTACCACGCTCGGAGCCTTTCGACCTCCAGACTGTTGAGCAGAGTCACCACGTGCCCATATCCAAGCAATGCATTCGGGCATTCATAGGACGTCGATATGCACCCTTCTGCCATCGTGCGCACGAGAATGAATGCGGGCGAGCATCGCCTACGACCATTCGGCTGGGGTGATTGCGCGTCTTAGCGAGCTCGGCACCTCCTTGAATGCGGTCGTATAATCAGGGCGTGACGGTAACTGAGGTCGACCTGGGCGGCATCGTCGGCGCCATCGCGGCGCGGGCCCGCGCGTTGTCGCGCGAGTCCGACCCTGGCGGGCTCCTCGAGGGTCTCTCCGGGCAGCTCCAGGGATTGATCCCCCACGACCGGGTGATGGTCCTCTACCTCGACGAGGGAGGACGCACCGTCTCGGTCTTCGCGGAGCATGCTTCCGGCGATGCGCTGCGCCACGACGGCCGCTCCACCCTCTCTCTGGCTCGTGCGAATCGGTATCCAAGCGCCGAGGCCGTCTCGTCCTGTGTCTTTGCGGGGCAGGCCGAGTTCGTCCGGGACGCACGGAGCGATGCCCGCTTCATGGCGGGGACCGCCATGCCCGGCGTCCCACAGGCGGGGCTGCGTGCATGGATGGCGCTGCCGCTCATGGGCCTCGAGCGTGTCATCGGTGCGCTCATCGTCGGCAGCACGGTCCCGGATGTGTACACCGAGGCGCACCTCGCGACCGGCCGCCAGATCGCGGACGTCATCGGTCCCGTCATCGAGCACATCATGCTCGTGCACACGGCGCGCCGGCGGCGCCAACGGCTGCGGGTCGTGCCGGAGGTGGCGCGCGTCCTCGGCACGAGCCTCAACGTGGCGGAGATCTTCGACCAGCTCGCCGCGGCGGTCCGGCCTGTCCTCGACTTCGACATCATGGTCACCCGCCTCCTCGAGCCCGAAGGTATTTCCGAAGAGGGAGTGTTGCTCGTCGCCGAGGGCGGGTCGGTGCAAGCTCCGCCGAGCGGTTCGAAGACCTCGTTCGCCGCCCGCCTGCTGTCCGGTGAGCCGGTGCTAATGCGGGATTGTGAGAGCGAGCTCGACCCCTCGAATCCGGCCGACCGGACAGTCCTCGAGAACGGGATCCGCTCGTTCGTCGCCGTGCCCTTGATATTCGGCGAGAAGATGGGCGGACTCCTGGGCTTCGCCAAGAAGGAGCCCTACCGGTTCGACGAGAGCGATCTCGAGGTCGTCGAGGAGATTGCCCAACACGTCGTCGTCGCGGTCCAGCACCAGCGGCTGGCCGAGAAGCAGCGCCGGCTTGCGATTGCCGAATTGCGGGCGCAGCAGCTCGAGCGGCGAGTCGAGCGGCTGCATGGTGCACTCAGCGAGCCATACGGGTTCGGCCGGATCCTCGGCCGCGCCCCCAGCCTGCGCGAGGCGCTCGAGCGGGCCGCGCGGGTCGCTCCGGAGGAGACCCCTGTGCTCCTGACCGGCGAGAGCGGCACGGGCAAGGAGCTGGTGGCCCAGGCGATCCATTATGCCAGCCGTCGCGCCGACGGCCCCTGCGTCGCCATCAACTGTGCGGCGCTGCCAGAAGCGCTCATCGAGTCGGAGCTCTTCGGCCATGAACGGGGCGCCTTCACCGGTGCGGACAAGCAGAAGGCGGGCCGCTTCGAGGTCGCCGCCGGGGGCACGCTGTTTCTCGACGAGGTCGGCGAGCTCGCGGCGAGCGTCCAGGCCAAACTGCTCCGTGTCCTCCAAGAGCACGAGTTCCAGCGCGTCGGCAGCACCGCGACGCTCAAGGCCGACTTTCGCCTCATCGTCGCCACCAACCGGAATCTCACGGACGCCATGGCGCGCGGCCAGTTCCGCGAGGATCTCTACTACCGGCTCAGCGTCTTTCCTATTCACCTGCCGCCGCTGCGCGAGCGCGGCGAGGACGTGGTGCTCCTCGCCCAGGAGTTCGTCCGCCGCCTGGGCGAGCGGATGGGTAAGGGGGAGCCGGGGCTGAGCCGCGACGCCCGGGAGCTGCTGGTGACGTACCCGTGGCCCGGTAACATCCGGGAGCTCCAGAACTCGATTGAGCGAGCGTTGATCGTGTCGGACGCCGGGCTCATCACGGCCGCACAGCTCGGGCTGACCCGGCCGGGGCTCCCGTCCGACGAGGCGTCCCCGCCGGGTGTCCCCACGCCGTCAGGGATCGCGAATCGAGACGCTGCGGCGGCGACCCTTCAGGAGCTCGAACGACACGCGGTCGCGGAAGCCCTCGCGAAGGCCAAGGGCAACAAGACGGCCGCGGCGGCCGCGCTCGGGATCACCCGGATGCGGCTCTACACGAAGCTGAGGCGGCTGGGGCTGCCCTCTCCGTAACCGTGTCTGTCCGAGACAGTCTGTCAATGTCCCGTTCCTCCCTTGTTCGCTTCACCGGCAGGATCGAGTGAGCCGCCGTCTGGTTGCGGCCCCGTTGAGATTTCTCCCAGGTAGTCGCGGAGCCGACGGCGCAGGAGCAGACGCGCACGGTGCACCCGGGACTTGACGGCGGGCACGGTCAAGTCGAGTGTCGCCGCGATGTCAGGATTCGACATACCGTCCATGTCGTGCAGTACGAACACGGTGCGATACTCGGCCCGCAGCTCGTCGATCGCAGCTGTCAATAGCGTGCGCAGCTCGGTCTGCACCGCTGGGTCGCCGCCCTTCCCCGACCAGTCGCCGACGGGCTGGAGGTGACGCTTCTCGTCGTCCAAGGCCGGCGGGAGGTCGTCCCACGATACTTCGCGCTGTCGGCGGCCGCGGCGTCGCAGCTTCTCGTAGGCTGCATTGGCGGTGATGCGATGGATCCACGTCCCGAGTGCCGCGTCACCCCTGAACATCTCGACTCTCCGCACCACAGTCCACAACGCGTCCTGCACGACCTCTTCCGCGTCCGCCTCGCTGCCGGTGATGCGCACCGCGAGCCGATGCGCTTGAGCGCCGTATGTGTCGATGAGCGTCTCCGTTGCGTCGGCGTCCCCCTCGCGCAGCCGCTCCACCAATTCCGCGTCCGAGAGCCTCAGACCGTTTATGCTCAGCATTTCCATTCCCTACGGACCTCACCTCTTTATGGGCGCCATCTAGAGCGATACGCGCTCGGCGTCATGCCGGTCATGCGTCGGAACGCCGTCGGGAAGTAACTGGGCGTCCGAAAGCCCACCAGCCGACCGACCTCTCCGACAGGAAGCTGCGACTCCCGCAGTAACGCCGACGCCCGCGCGATCCGCCGTCCCAGAACGAAGCGGTGCGGGGGCACGCCGGTGCTCTGCTTGAAGAGTCGCGCGAAATGGTAGGGGCTCACGTGAACCACGGCGCTGAGATCCAGGAGCGTGAGCGGCCCATTCAAGTTGTCCTCGATGAAATCGCAGACGCGCCGGAGCCGAGGCCAGGGCAGGCCTCGCGTCGAGACCCGCTCGACCGACCTGGCCGGATCTCGGGAGAGTGCTGCGTCTGAAGCTCCGGATGCTTCGCCCTCTCCGACTCGAACACGGCCCCCGCGCGAAGCGACTGCATCGGTCACGGGTGTTCCGGTCGCTGCTTCGACGGCTTGACCACACACGGCTCTTGTCCTCCAAGCCAGCACGTCTCTGCATCAGGCTTGCCGGACGGCAGCGGAAGCGTTTTACGCTCGAAGACTCACGACGTTACCTGAAGCGCCGGAGTCTCGCCGCTCGGTCGTGCGTGTCGTTCGACACAGGTCGTTCAGGGTTACACGGCCGTCCGCTTGGAACGACACACTGGCTTCGCCGTCGGGCGCGCATCCCGTCGCGGTCTCCGGTAGCTCCCCCCTTTAGCTGTACGCACACGCTCGGCCTGCCCTTTGCACGGACCGGTGTTGACGCACGAGGCAGGGGACGTCGGTGTGCGCGCCGAGATAGGCACTGGGCGGGAGGAGGGCGAGATGAGGGTCGAGCCGCATCTGTGGGGCGTCGTGCTGGGTGCTCATGGACCCAGGCGGCGATTCGCCCAACGAGCGCCATGAAGGTGGCCGGCTAACCCCACCAGCCCCGAGGTCGAGTACGGCTGGATCGAGCTCGGAAGACCGCTGGACTCGAGGGATGAT
>WNFT01001830.1_pt1 | contig 18032 bp, 9 predicted proteins | sample 5400191 | NCBI WGS metagenome assembly WNFT01 (sample SAMN13153359, study PRJNA577476) | soil metagenome | isolation source: 80 cm saprolite under Madrone tree | place: USA:California | collected 2016-06-14 | reverse complement strand
CCCGTCCGCATCGTGCATCCCTACCCGGACCAACGCCTATGCCTTCTGACCTGAGGCAGGAGCCCAGTGCGGTAATTCCGCGCGCTGGGATCTGCGCGGGGGGCGCCCGGTAACCGGCGTCCCTACCGCAAACGAGTTCCGTCCCCGTTCGTCCGGGAGTTCATTCCTGCATGGGCTAACTCAGCGGGATCACGATCTCGCGCCGGACGTAGCCCTCGCCCTCGAAGCGCACCTCGACTTCGAAGTCGCGGCCCGCTCGGCGCACCGTCGCGCCGGGGGCGCTTGCGGGAATGCGAGGCGTCCGGACGTGCAGGACGTACGTCCGTCCGCCCCGGCCCTCGAGGGTGAGGCGCAGCGCCCTGCCGTCGGCCTGCGATCGGAGGATGCGCAAGCCCGCGCTCTCCGCTCCCGCCGCCGCGGGCTCGTGCCGCACGTAGACGTCCGTCCCCTCGTCGTAGGTGAAGACGACCTCGGTCCGGGCGGCCGTCAGCTCGAGCGTCACCTCGGCCCGCTGCACGTCGCCGAGGCGCGTCATCTGGAGCCGGCCTGCGGACACGGAGTGGACCCGCGCGTCCAAGGGGAAGGCCGGAGAAAGGACGATCTTCAGCGGCGAGCCGCCCCCGGAGGAACGCGTCACCGTGACGGACAGGCGGCCCGCTCCACGCACGAGCGTCACGTCCACCGGCCCGCCCGCCACCGGCACCCGCGTGGCCGACACGCGGTCCCAATCCGCCGGAAGCTGCGGGGCGAAGCGCAGGGTGCGGCCGCCGTCCTCGACCGAAAGCCCGAGCAGGCCGCGCACGACCGGTGTCGCCACCATGGCCTCGGACCAGACCTGGTGATGGGACGATCGGCCAAAGGCGGACGGGAAGTCTCCGGAGAGCAGCTCGGTCACGTAGCCGAGGGCGCTCGCGGAGCGGAGTAGCGCGTTGGCCATCAGCGCCTGGTAGCCGACGTGGGGCCGGCCGTAACGATAGGCCGCCATGGAGGCCCATCCCGTGAAGAGAGGCCAGACCGAGCCGTAGTGATAGGACAGCGGGTCATACAGCTCGCTCTGGTTGGAGAGCAGGCGCTGGCCCCAGTCGGTGGCGAGGGCGCCCGCGCCCAGGCGGTCCACCTCGGACTGGGCGCGCTCGGAGTCGAGCCAGCCCCACCACATCGGGACCGCGGGCAGCACCGTGTCCTCGTCGTAGAAGCGCGCGGAGGCGAGGGCGTCGAGGCGCTTCTGCCGGCGCTGGCGCTGCGGCCCCGGCTCGGCTTCCGCCGGCTGCTCGCGGGGGAGCTGGGTGGCGTAACCGTAGAAGGAGCGGTCACCCACCCAGTACGTCTTCTCGACCGCGTCCCGCGTGCGCTCGGCGGCCGCCCGGGCTTCGGCAGCGAGGGCCGCCTCGCCCTTCGCGTCCGCGAGCGCGCCGAGGCCGCGGCAGGCCTCCATCCAGACCCCCTGCTGGTAGATCTCCTCGTGGGGCGGATAGAGCGCGCCGCCCTCCACCCAGCCGTGGCCGAACTTCGTGTTCTCGACCAGGCCGTTCCCGTCCGTATCCGTGGCGGCGGTGAAACGCCACGCCCTCACGATCGAGTCCCAGCTCTCGTCCAGGAACGCCCGGTCGCCGGTCGCGCGGAAGAGGTCGGCCTGGGCGATCACGTAGAGCGGCGTGGCGTCGGCGCTGTTCCAGGGGTAGGGATAGTCCGTGAACCAGGGGAGGATGGCGGCGCTCTGCGAGATCTCGTGCGGCACCTTGCCGTCCTTGCGTTGGTACTTGCCCAGGAAAGCGAGGGCGGCGCGCGCGGAGGCGAAGTCGCCGTAGGAATGCATGGCCAGGGCCGTCCAGAGCGCGTCGCGGCCGAAGAACCAGGCGAACCCGGGCCGCTCGCTGTCCCCCGAGCTGCGGAACCCGGCGAGGAGCCCCGTGCCGAGCATCGGGTTCGTGGCCAGCCCCTTGTCGATCCCGACCTTGGCCCAGGCGAACGACTCGTCGAGCCGCGGGTCGGGCGTCGTCACCGAGAGCGTCTCTCCGAGCAGCTTCTTGTAGTGGGCGACGTTCTTTTCGTAGAGGGCGGGAGCGGTGGCGAGCAGGCGGTCGTAGGTCTCCTTCGCCGCATCGCGTCCCGTGACGCTGCCCGCGAGGACGATCGGCAGGAACGTTCGGGCCGCTTCCTCGGGAGTCAGCTCGATCTGGAACCGGATCGGCAGGTCGCGGGGCTCCTCCTGGTAGGGCATCACCGAGACGTCCCGGGCGCCGGGCGAGCCGAGGACGCCCGCGAACTTCCCGGACTCCTCGGTGATCCGGTAGACGCGGGCCTTCTCGTCCCAGCCCAGGTTGGGCGTCATCGAGCCCCCCGGCCACATGGGCCGGAGACGGGGCCGGAACGAGCCGGTGACGGTCAGGGGCAGGGTGGTCCGCAACTCGAGCAGCATCACGATGCCCGGCTCGTCCATGGGGGCGAAGACGATCTGCTGGACGGTGAACGCGGCGTGCGCGTAGGTGAAGACCGTGGCCTCGGGCCGCACCGAGGTCGAGGCCAGGATGCTCGCGGCCTCGATCTCGAGGGGATAGTCCTTCAGGCGGAAGGCGAGCTGGAAGTCGTCCACAAGCTTCAGGGGCCAGACCCAGGCTTCGAGGGGCCGGCCCTCGTAGCCGAAGACCGCGGAGCGCCGCCCGACCACGTCGAAGAAACGGCCCGCGCGCGCCGGCCGCTCGAGGGCGAGGCCGCTAGTGGGCAGCGGGAAGCGCGGAACCCCCGCGGCGCTGCTCGGAGAAGGGGAGGCGAGGAGGGCGGGCAGCGCGAGACCGAGGAAGTGGCGGGTCATACCGCGGGCAGACTAGGCGCTCGGCGTCCCCGTGGTCAAGGTCCGAGGGATCCCGGACGCGGAAGAGTTACGATCTCGCCCATAAAAACCGCTTGACGTTCGGTCGGTCGGGGGATAGGCTCTCAGGACATTTTGCCGTACCCGGAACACGCTCTCAGTTCATAGCTTTCTGAAAACGCTTTCGCCGCCGATCGCTGCAAATTTCTCAGGGCTAACGCCCTGCGCTAGTGGCACGCCCTCATTGGGAATCGCTTGGTCGTTCCTCGTTCAAGACGGACAAACAGCCGTAGCAGATCGAGGGGGGTTGGGAAGCATGGGACCGCTATTCGACGGTGCAGAGAGCAGACGTTTGCCGTTCCGGCTGGTCGGGCTCGCGGGGTTGCTGGCGCTAACCCTGTGCGGCCTGGCCACTGACGCACGAGCGCAGGCCGTCTACGGAAGCATCGCGGGAACGGTTGCCGACACGAGCGGGGCCGCCGTGCCGGGCGCGACCGTGACCATCACGAGCGTGGAACGAAAGACGGTCGACAGCGTCCAGACGAACGCCTCGGGTTTCTACGAGAAGGCCCGACTCCTGCCGGGCCGCTACGAGGTCAAGGCCGAGCTGGCGGGCTTCAAGTCGAAGGTCATCACCGCCGTCAACGTGAGCGTCGATACTCAGACCAAGGTGGACGTGAAGCTCGACCTGGGCGACATCTCGGAGACGATCACGGTGAGCGCGGCGGAAGGCCAGCTCCTGAAGACCGACCGCGCGGACGTGGCCACTACCTTCGAAGAGAAGCAGATCACCGAGCTGCCGATCATCGACCGCAACTTCACCAAGTTCATCCTCTTGACTCCGGGGACCCAGCGGCTGTCGTGGAACCACGCGACCAGCGAGAACCCCCAGGGCTCGACCCAGACCATGGTCAACGGCCAGCACTTCAGCGGCACGGGCTACCAGTTGGACGGCACCGAGAACCGCGACCCGATCCTGGGCATCATCGTGATCAACCCCACCCTGGAGTCGATCGGTGAGAGCAAGATCACCTCCCAGAACTACGACGCGGAGTTCGGCCAGGCGACGGCGGGGGTGGTCTCGGTGCAGACCAAGTCCGGGACGAACTCGGTGCACGGGAGCGCCTTCGAGTTCCACCAGACCGACAAGTTCCAGGCGCGGAACCCGTTCTCCCAGCCGGACGTGAAGAACGCCATCACGGGCAAGGTCCTGCCGGAGACGAAGCGTGACCAGTTCGGAGGCTCTCTCGGCGGTCCCATTCAGCAGAACAAGTGGTTCCTTTTCGGCGACTACCAGGGATGGCGCTACACGGACGGTGGCTCTAAGCTCCTCACCGTCCCGACCGCCAAGGCCCGCACCGGGGACCTGAGCGAGTACGGGGTCAACGTCTTCGATCCCGCCGGAGGCAACCCCTCAAACCGCAGCCAGTTCTCCGGCAACGTCATCCCCACAAACCGTCTGTCTCCTCAAGCTCTGGCTATCCTGAAGCTGATCCCGTCGCCCAACAACGGGAGCGGTATCCGTGACAACTTCATCGCCCAGGGCTCCGAGAAGTTCGATAGCGACGCCTTCAACGGACGGCTGGACGGGCGGCTCAGCGAGCGGGCGAACGTCTTCGCGCGTTATAGCTGGGCGAAGTTCGCCAAACAGGGGCCTTCGGCATTCGGCGCGGGCGGGGGACCGGGGGTGGTGGACCTCGGGGGCAACACGAAGGTCAAGAACCAGAGCCTGGCTCTCGGCATCGACTATACGATCTCCTCCACCGCGATCCTCGACGTCCGCTTCGGGTATTTCCGATACAACGTGGACGTGTTCCCCAACGACTATGGCACGAATCCCGCGCTGGACGCCGGCATTCCCGGCATGAACTTCACGGACAATGCCTTCACCTCCGGGCTGCCGGGAGGGTTCATCAACGGGGGCGCCGCGGATATGAGCTTCGGCACCGCCCTCGGCGACCGGACCGGCCGCTGCAACTGCCCCCTGAAGCAGGACGAGTCGCAGTATCAGTTCGTCTCGAACTTCACGAAGAGCTCGGGCAACCACACCCTCAAGGTCGGGCTCGACGTCCGGCGCGCGTTCAACCTGCGGATCCCCAGCGACAACCACCGCTCCGGAGAGATCGATTTCAACGCGGCCCGCACGAGTGGACCGGGCGGGGGCGGCCTGGGACTCGCCACTTTCCTGCTCGGGGACGTGTCGGGCTATCGCCGCTACGTCAGCTCCAGCACGGACGCCCGCGAGCGGCAATGGCGTCAGTTCTACTACGTCCAGGACACCTGGCGCCCGACCAAGAAGCTCACGCTCAATTACGGCCTCCGGCTCGAGGACATCATGCCCCAGACGATCAACGCCGCGGGCAACGCCGGCTTCTTCGATCTCGGCACCGGAGAGATGAAGGTGGTGGGCGTCGGCGGGATCCCGCTGAACGGCGGGGTCAAGAACAAGATCAACTGGGCGCCCCGCCTCGGGGTCGCGTATCAGCTCAACGAGAAGACCGTGATCCGCATGGGGTACGGCCGCAGCTACGACATCGGCGTGTTCGGGTCCACCTTCGGCCACAGCGTGACCCAGAACCTGCCGGTCCTGGCGCGGCAGACCCTGAACGTGCCCGCAAGCTTCGAGCGATTGTTCAATCTGTCCCAGGGTCCGCCGGCCCCGACCTTCCCCGCCGTGGGGGCGAACGGTCGCTTCAAGGCCCCGGACGGCGTGAACCCCTCGATCCTGCCCGATACGCAGAGGCTGCCCCGCGTGGACGCCTACAACGTGACGATCCAGCGTGAGCTGACCGCGGACATCTCGGCCGAGGTCGCCTACGTGGGCAACAAGGGTACGCACGTCTTCAACGGGGACGGCCCCGACATCAACTTCAACCAGCCGACCCTGGTGGGCTTCCCCAGCGTCCCCACCAACCTGCGCCGGCCGTTCTTCGCAGGGCCCGTGGGGGGCTATGGCGCGGCGTTCGGCCTGTCGACGGACATGCGGTACCTCTGCAACTGCGGCGACAACAACTACAATTCCCTGCAGACCAAGCTCACCAAGAGGTTCACGAGGGGGTACTCGCTGCTCGCGTCGTACACCCTGCAGAGGATCCGTAATCACGGCGGGGACCAGTTCTTCTTCGACCGCTCCATCGAGTATGGCTCACCCGAGTGGGCGCGCACGCACACCTTCACGTTGGCGGCGACCTTCGAGTTGCCCTTCGGCCGGGGCAAGGCGATCGGGGGGGATGTCTCGAAGGGCCTCGACTACGTCATCGGCGGCTGGCAGCTCAACGCCAGCGCGTACGTCGCGAGCGGTCAGCACCTCAACGTCGGCTACCGCGACGACTTCGTCGTCAGCGACGTGAACCCGAAACGACCGGACGTGATCGGCGACATCACCGCGGGTGGCGGAACCAAGGACAAGTGGTTCAACGCCGCCGCCATCGGCTCACCGGGAAGCGCCTTTGCTCGCCCGGCCATTGGAACGTTCGGCAACATGGAGCGCGGCTCTCTCATCGGGCCGGGTTACTGGAACGTGGACGCCTCGCTCTTCAAGCGGTTCAAGTTCACGGACCGCTCGAACCTGGAGTTCCGGCTCGAGGCCCTGAACGTCTTCAACCACGTCGCCCTCGGCAACCCGGACACCACGATCGGCGTGCCCGGCAACGACAACGCCAACGCAGGCCGGATCACGGGCACCGCGGCAAACTGGCAGGCCAGGAACCTGCAGTTCGCCGTCAGGCTCCAATTCTAGCGATCCAGACCCGGGGGGTGCGATGCGCACCCCCTGGGCTCGACGCCGGGAGGAGGGATGCTGGCGCCCCTCCTCTCGGTTGCCTCGAACCTCACGAGGGACCGATTCCGAGGGCGTCGAAGGTCGGCTCGAGGGCCGGGTACAGCTCGCGGTAGCGCGGGTAGAGCGCGTCGTAGGCCTTGGCCCAGGACGCGTCGGGCTCGTCGCGGCCCGTGACCGCGATGGCCGCGTCGCCGGCCGCTTCCACGCTGGGCCAGGCCCCGGCCCCGACTCCCGCGAGCAAGGCCGCGCCGTAGGCCGCGCCCTCGGTGCTGTTGACCGTGACCAGCTCGACCCCGAGGACGCTCGCGCAGATCCGGCGCCAGAGCGCGCTCTTGGCCCCGCCGCCCGCCACTCGCACCTGGCGGACGTCCCCGACCCCGGCCTGCTTCAGCAGCGCGAAGCAGTCGCGCATGCTGAAGGCCACGCCCTCCAGCACCGAGCGGGTCATGTGGGCCCGGCGATGCCGGACCGTGAGGCCGACGAAGGACGCGCGCGCGAGCGGGTCGGGGTAGGGCGTGCGCTCGCCCGAGAGGTACGGCAGGAACACGAGCCCTTCGCTGCCCGCCGGGGCCTGCCCGGCCTCGCTGACGAGCGCGTCGAAGCTTTCGGAGGACGCCAGGGTGTCGTGGTACCACTGCAGGCTGCCCGCCGCCGACAGGGTCACGCCCATGAAGTGCCACTTGCCGGGCACGGCGTGGCAGAAGGCGTGCAGCCGCCCCTCGGGCTCGACGAGCGGGCGGTCGGTGGTGACGAACACCACGCCCGACGTGCCGAGGGTCAGGGCGACCACTCCCGGGCGCACCGCGCCCGCGCCGACCGCCCCCGCCGCCTGGTCGCCCCCTCCGGCCACGACGGGTGTCCCCTCGCGGAGGCCGGTCGCGGCCGCGGCCGCCCCCGTCACGCGTCCCGTCTCTTCCGGGCCCTCGTAGGTGGGGGGCAGCCACTCCGCCGGGATCTCCAGCTTCTCCAGCACCTCCTTCGACCAGCCCCGCCGGCCCAGGTCGAAGAGGAGGGTCCCCGAGCCGTCCGCCTTGTCCATGGCCGCGACCCCCGTGAGGCGCAGGCGCACGTAGTCCTTGGGAAGCAGGACGAGGCGGGCCTTCGCGTACAACGCGGGCTCGTGCTCGCGCACCCAGAGGATCTTCGGGGCGGTGAACCCGGTGAGGGCGTCGTTGCCCGTGACCTTCACCAGGCGGGCCCGGCCGCCCATGCGGGCGCGGATGGCGTCGCATTGGGCGCCGGTTCGCTGATCGTTCCACAGGATGGCCGGGCGGAGCACCTCGTGCGAGGCGTCGAGCAGGACGAGCCCGTGCATCTGGCCGGTGAGGCCGACCGAGGCCACGTCGGCCGCGCTCGCCCCGGCTTCGGCGAGGGCGCGCCTGATGCTGGCGGTGGTCCCCGTCCACCACTCGCGCGGGTCCTGCTCGGACCACAAGGGCTTCGGGGTCGAGAGGGTGAGGGGCGTGGTGGCGCTCGCCCGGACCGCCCCCTTTTCGTCGATGAGGAGGGCTTTGGCCCCCGTGGTGGAGACGTCGATTCCCAGGAAGAGCCGTCGCATGGTCCCAACTCCCTTCGAAAGGACGGCTAGAACTTGCCGCCGATTCCGAGGCGGAACATCGTGTCGCTCGAGAAGTTCGCGTAGGGGTCGTAGTAGGCCTTGGCGAACCAGCGGGGCCGGTCCAGGTAGGCCCCCATGCCCAGCGCGTGCACCGAGTGGCCGGAATCGATGCGCCCCGATTTGTAGAGCCCGTCCAGGGTGAGGCCCACCGTCGATCCGAGGCGGCGCCGCCAGAGGACGTGCGTGTCCTGCTGCCCGGTGTGGAGTCGCACGTCGAAGATCGTGAAGGCGTACAGCTTGTCGTACCGGCTCAGGTGCCGGCCGATGCCGAGCTGCACCGACTCGTTGGGGTCGAAGGACAGGTTGTAGAACGGGCGCAGGTTCGTGCGCGAGAGGCCGAGGATCCCGTAGCTCTGCCCGCCGATCTCCACGTAGATCTGGCCGGCCTTCAGCCCGTTGCTGGCGAGCTGCAGAGTGGGGACGAAGAGGACGGGGCCACGCTTCCCGTCGTACTCCAGGCCCACGCGGGCTACCGTGTCGACGCGCGGGTCGTGGAACAGGCCCAGCCAGCCGCCCACGAGACCCATCTGGTGCCGCACGTTCAGGTCCAGATTTACGTCACCGGGGATGTGGTACAGCGATCCGGTGAGCTTCCAGGCCAGGTCGTCGGCGCGCTCGACCGGCGCGGGCGCGGCGGGGGGCATCTGGGCCGCCGCGGGAGCGGCGGCGAGCCACGCCACCGCGAGGGGCCGGACCAGGTGCATTCAGCGCACGCCCAGGATCACCTCGACCGTGAGCTGGTCGAGCCGCTCGTAGGCGAGGCCGCGGGCCCCCAGGGCCTTGCGGTCGAAGGCGAAGCCCTTGAGGGCGTCCGCCGTGCCGCGGCTGTACCCGTCCAGCTTGGGCAGGCCGTCGGTGGGAACCGCGGAGATCCCCCGGATCAATGCCTGGATCTCCTTGTCCTGGTTCCAGCGCTTGGCCTTCTCCTTGTAGATGAGGTAGCTCCGCATGCTGCCCCGGGCGAAGTCCTTCACTCCCTCCACGTCCTCGGTGCGGTAGGCGTGGGAGTCGAAGTGGCGGCTGCCCGCGTAGCCCACGTCCTCCAGGAACTTCACCAGGAAGAAGCAGGACTTCAGGCTGTGGGAGCCGAAGCGCAGGTCCTGGTCGTAGCGGCCGAACGCCTGGTCGTTGAGGTCGATGTGGAAGAGCTTCTTCACGTCCCAGGCCTGGGCGATCGCGTGCATGAAGTTGAGGCCGGACATGTGCTCGTGGGCCACCTCGGGGTTCACCCCCACCATCTCCGGGTTGTCGAGGGTCTCGATGAAGCCCAGGATGGATCCCGTGGTGGGCAGGTAGATGTCGTGGCGGGGCTCGTTCGGCTTGGCCTCGAGGGCGAAGACCAGGTCGTACTTCTGGTCCTTGACGTAGCGGGTCAGGAAGTTCAGGCCGTCGCGGTAGCGCTTCAGGGCCTCCAGGGGATCCTTGCTGGCGTCGGTCTCCACCCCCTCGCGGCCGCCCCAGAAGACGTAGACCTTGGCCCCCAGCTCGACCCCGAGGTCGATGTTGCGCATGGTCTTCGAGAGGGCGTAGGCGCGCACCCGCGGGTCGTTCGCGGTGAAGGCCCCGTCCTTGAACGCGGGGTCCCCGAAGAGGTTGGTGGTGGCCATCGGCACCTTGAGGCCAGTGGCCGCGAGCGCCTTCTTGAAGTCGCTCACGATCTTCTCGCGCTCGCCGGGGGTGGCGGCGATGGGGATGAGGTCGTCATCGTGGAAGTTGACGCCGTAGGCACCGACCTCGGCCAGGAGATGCACGAGCTGCACCGGGCTCAGGACGGGCCGCACCGGCTCCCCGAAGGGATCCCGGCCGGGGTTGCCGACGGTCCAGAGGCCGAAGGTGAACTTGTGCTCCGGCTTGGGTTGGTACAGGTCGCTCATGGAGGGGCTCCTTTCTCCTTCGGCTTTTGTTGGTCGGTTTCTCTCCGGGTCACGCCTGCGAATTCTAGCCCGAGCCGGGCATGAGTGGGACCGTAGATTCTGAAACCGGTGTCACGTCCGGGGAGGAAAGATTCTTGTGGGGTCGCTTGCGAAGACCGCCCGGCGGAGCCGCTGCGCGCCGGAGCAGGCCGTCGCTGATCAACGACTTCGCCTGGGAGAGCCTCTGGCACGCTTCCTGCCGTCGCTGGACCGGGGTCGCCTCGCCTCCAGGGCGCCCTGGGGGCCAGCAGCGGATGATTCCTCGCGAACGTCATACCATCTCGATCGCCAGCGGCCTGCTGGCCCTGCCGTTGGTCCTCCCCTGCCTCGGTCCGGCGAGCGCCGGGGCGGACGAGCGCGTGCGCGTGGGGGAGATGCTCGTCGATCCGGTGGCCCTCGCCGCCTGGCTCGAGCGCAAGAGCCCCGACGTGCGCGCGGCCGCGGCGCGCCTCGGGCAGTCCCGCGCCGACCTTGCGCAGAGCCGCCTCCTTCCCAACCCGTCGCTCAGCCTGGGTCTCGCCGACGTCACGGTCGGGCCGACCAACCCCCTTGGCCTCGGCTTCGCAGAGACCGCGATCTGGAGCGCCAATCTCAGCGAGACCGTGGAGCTGGGGAAGCGGGGGCCGCGCATCGCCTCCGCCCGGCTGCGGCTCGACTCGGGGCGCGAGGTCTACCTCGACGCGGTGGCCGGCAGGATCGCCGAGGCGCGCCAGGCCCTCGGGCGCGTGGCCTATCTGGGAAGCCGGCGGGCCGCCCTCGAGGAGGGCCGGGTCGACTCGCGCCGGATCCTCGAGCTCCAGGAGACCCGCTTCGAGCACGGGGACCTCTCGGGAAACGACCTCGACCGGCTGCGTACCGACACCGAGCTGGTGGAGGCGGAGATCGCGCAGAACGGCAGCGAGTACGAGGCCGCGCTGGCGGCGTGTCGGACGGTCCTCACCGCGGAGTGTGATCCCACCGGGGCCGAGCTCGCGAGCCTGGATGGGGCGGCCGAGGCGCCCGTGGCCACGGGCGCGCCTGGGGAGGCGCTGTTCGCCCGCCCCGACATCCGGGCCCTCCAGCTCCTCGGCCGGTCCGCGCGAGAAGACGCGACCCTGGCGCGGCGCCGGGCCATTCCCGATCCCAGCCTGAGCGTGGGCTACACCCGCGACCGCCTCGTCGTCTCCGGCGACCAGCCCCGCTCGCTGGCCTTCGGCCTCTCGCTCAGCCTGCCCGTCTTCGACCACGGCCAGCACGATGCCGCGCGGGCGGATCTGCGGGTGATGGAGCTCGAGCAGACGGCGGCGGCCGCGCTGTCCCGGGCGCGTTCGGAGGTGACCGCCCTGCTCGAGCGTCGCGCCACCCTCGAGGGCACGCTGGGCAAGCTCCGGGAAGGCGCGCTGCCGCGCTCCAAGCGCGTTCTCGACTCGACGGTCGCGGCCTTCAACCAGGGCGAGCTCAGCATGACCGACCTGTTGCTCGCGCGCCGCACCCACACGGACCTGGTGCTCAAGGTCATGGAGCTGGCCTACGGGGCCTTCTCGGCCCGGAACGGCCTGCGGCAGGCCCTGGGCCTCGACGCGGACCTCGTGCGCCAGCGGGAAGGAGACTCATGGGCGCGACGGTGACGCAGAGGCGCTGGTCCTGGGGGGCCGCCGGGGGCTTGAGCCTGCTCGCGATCGGTCTGGCGGCACGCTTCACGCCGGCCGGACCCCCCGCGACGTCCGCCGCCCCGGGGATCCAGGTGGACAAGGGGATCATCTCCCTGGCCCCCGGGGCCCCTCAATGGCGGTTCGTCCGCCTGGGCACGGTGGGCGCCGCGGGGGGCCGTTGGACCGACCCCGTGCCCGCCCGGATCAGCATCGATCCGACGCGCGCTTCGCGGGTGGGGGCCCCCCTCCCCGGGAGGGTGAGCCGGGTGTTCGTGGAGCTGGGCGAGCGGGTCCGGGCGGGGGATCCGCTCTTTTCCGTGGCCAGCCCCGACATCGCCGAGCTCCTGGCCAGCCGGGAGAGGGCGGTGGTGGATCTGGAGTCCGCCCGCGCCACTCTCGAGCGGGTCCGGGCGGTGGTGGCGAGCCGGGCCATGCCCGCCAAGGAGGAGCTCCTGGCCGCGCAGCAGCTCAAGCAGGCCGAGGTGACGCTCCGCTTCGCCGACGCGAAGCTGGCCTCGCTCAAGGTGGCGTCGCAGGGAGAGGGCGGGTTCACCGTCACCGCGCCCCGGGCGGGGGTGGTGGTGGAGAAGAGCGTGCTCGTGGACCAGCAGGTGTCCCCCGACGGGAGCGGAGTCCTCATGGTGGTGGCCGATCTCTCCTCGGTCTGGGTGGTGGCGGACCTGTTCGAGGCGGACGCCGCGGACATCCAGAAAGGGGCGGCCGCCCAGGTCACGAGCCCGTCGCTGCCGGAGGTGACGATCGGCGGGACGGTGGACATGGTCTCCTCGGTGGTCGACCCCAACCGACACACCCTGCCGATCAGGGTGGGCCTCGCCAACCCCACGGGGCTCCTGCACCCGAACGTCTATGCCCGGGTCCGCTTCGCCTTGAGCCCCCGCCGGGCGGGGACGCTCGAGGTGCCCGCCTCCGCCCTCGTCTCGGACGGAGAGCACCAATACGTCTACGTCCAGGACCCGTCCGGACGCTTCGCGCGCCGGGAGGTCACGACGGGCTCCGCGCGCGAGGGGCGCGTGCCCGTGCTGAGCGGCCTCGCGCGCGGGGAGACCGTGGTCGAGGAAGGGGCGATCCTGCTCGACAACCAGATCAGCCTGGGCGAGTGAGCGTGCTCGACGCTCTCCTGAAATATTCCCTCGACAACCGCATCGCCCCTTTCGTCCTGGCCGCCGTGGTCGCGGGCGGCGGCGCTTACGCGTTCTCGAACCTCACGGTCGAGGCCTTCCCCGATCCCACGGACACCCAGGTCCAGGTCATCACCCTCTTCCCGGGCCAGCCCACCGAGGAGGTCGAGCGCCGGATCTCGATCCCCCTCGAGCGGGCCCTCAATGGGACCCCCGGGCTCTTCCGGCTGCGCAGCATCTCGCTCTTCGGCCTCTCGTTCGTGACCCTGACCTTCGACGACGGCGTCGACCCCCTGGCCGCCCGGCAGCAGGTCCTGGAGCGCGTGGGCCAGGCGGAGCTGCCCTCGGGCGTGCAACCCGGCCTGGGGCCCATGGCCACTCCCATCGGCGAGGTCTACCGCTACACGATGGCGGGGACGGGCGCCGATCCCATGACCCTGCGCACGCTGCAGGACTGGGTGGTGCGGCCGCGTCTCCTGCAGGTCCCGGGGGTGGCGGACGTGGTCTCGTACGGAGGGCTCCTGCGCGAGGTCCACGTGGAGCCGGACCCGGGGCGGATGGCTTCCCTGGGCGTGGGCCTGTCGGACATCTTCGCCGCCCTCAGGAAGGCCAGCGCCAACGCCACCGGCGGCTACATCGAGCGCGGCTCCGAGATGTTCGTGATCCGCAGCCTGGGGATCTTCCAGCAGCTCTCCGACATCGAGCAGGTGAGGGTGGCCATCCACGAAGGGGTGCCCGTCACCGTCAAGGACGTGGCCACGGTGCGGGTGGGCTACGCGCCGCGCCAGGGGATCGTGACCCGGGGCGGCGACGAGGACACGGTGGAGGGGATCGTCCTCATGCGGCGCGGACAGAACCCGTCCGTGGTCCTGGCCGCGCTGCGGGAGCGCGTGAAGGAGCTGAACGGCCGCGCCCTTCCCCCGGGGATCGCGATCAGCCCCTTCTACGACCGGACCGACCTCGTGGACACCACCCTCCAGACCGTCTTCCGCAACCTCGCCGAGGGGGCGGTGCTCGTCATCGCGGTCCTCTTCGTCTTCATGCTGTCCCTGCGGGCCTCCCTGATCGTGGCCGCGGTCATTCCGCTGTCCCTCCTCGGCTCCTTCCTCTACCTCCACTCACGCGGGATGTCCGCCAACCTGCTGTCCATGGGAGCGGTCGACTTCGGAATCATCGTGGACGGAGCGGTCATCCTCGTGGAGCACCTGTTCCATCGGGTGGAGCCGGGAAGGGACCGCGAGACCCTGGCCGGGAGGACCCTCGAGGCGGCGGGGGAGGTGGCGCGCCCCACCCTCTTCGCCCTCCTCATCATCATCGCCGCCTATCTCCCCATCTTCTCGCTGCAGCGGGTGGAGGGCCGGATCTTCGGCCCCATGGCCCACACGGTGGTGAGCGCCCTCGTGGGAGCCCTCGTGATGAGCTTCACCCTGGTGCCCGTGCTCGTGCTCGCCGCGCTCCGGAGGGCCAAGGGGCCGCTCCCCGACTCCCCCCTCCTGACCTTCCTCCGTCGCGCCTACGAGCCGACCCTCGCCTTCGCCATGGCGAACCCGGGTCCCGTCCTCACCCTGGCCGGCGGCTGTCTCGCGGCTGCCCTCGTCCTGCTGCCGCGCCTCGGCTCGGAGTTCCTGCCGGAGCTGAACGAGGGGGCCCTCTACGCCACCTTCACCCTGCCCGGCAACGTCTCGCTCACGGAGGGACGGAAGCTCGCCCCGAAGATCAAGGAGCGCCTGGCCCGCACTCCCGAGGTGACCGAGCTCCTCTCCCAGCTCGGCCGGCCCGAGGACGGGACCGACCCCACCCTGCCCAACAACTTCGAGGTCTTCATCAAGCTCAAGCCGCTCCGCGAGTGGCGCCCGGGCATGCGCTCCCTCGACGCCCTGGTGGCGGAGATGGAGCGCAACCTGCAGGAGGTCCCGGGCATCGAGTACAACTTCTCCCAGCCCATCCGCGACAACGTGAACGAGAACATCTCGGGCCAGTTCGGGCAGATCGCGGTGAAGATCTACGGCGACGACTTGGACGCGCTCCAGCAGGCGGCGGAGAAGACCCAGGAGGCCATCGCGCGCGTGCCGGGGGCGGCGGACCTCGGGATCGTGAAGGCGGGGGAGATGCCGCAGATCGCGGTGCGCCTCGACCGGGCGGCTCTCGCCCGCTACGACCTCGACTTGGGCGAGGTCCAGGACTACATTGAGACTGCGATGGCCGGCCATGCCGCCTCCGAGCTGTGGGAAGGCGAGAAGCGCTTCGACGTGACGGTGCGCCTGCCCCGGACCACCCGGGAGGACGTGGGGTCGATCCGCGACATCCGGTTGCCCCTGAAGGATGGCGCCCTCGTTCCCATCTCCGCGGTGGCCGACGTGCGGATGGGCACGGGCCGGGCCGCCATCACCCGGGAGAACGGCCGACGCTACGTGGGCGTGCGCATGAACGTGCGCAATCGGGACATGGGGTCCTTCGTGCGGGAGGCGCGGGAGAAGGCGGCGCGGGCGGTCGACCTGCCGGCCGGCTACGAGATCACCTGGGGAGGGGAGTTCGAGAACCAGGAGCGGGCCATGGCCCGCCTCCGCCTGGTGATCCCCCTCGCCCTGATCATCACCTTCCTGCTGCTGTTCTCCGAGTTCGGCTCCATCCAGGACTCCCTGATGGTCCTCCTCAACGTGCCCCTGGCCCTGATCGGGGGCGTCCTGGGCCTCGCCCTGGCCGGCATGCCGCTCTCGGTCTCGGCGGCGGTCGGCTTCATCGCCCTGCTCGGCCAGGCCGTGCTCAACGGCGTGCTGATGCTCTCCGCCATCCACGCCCGACTCGGGCGGGGCGAGGCGCTTTGGGAGGCGGTGGTGGCAGGGGCGCACGACCGGCTGCGCGCGGTGCTGATGACCGCGTTCCTGGCCGCCCTCGGTCTCCTGCCGGCGGCCCTCTCCCACGACATCGGGAGCGAGACCCAGCGGCCGATCGCGGTCGTGGTGGTGGCGGGCACCGTCTCCGCCGCCGCCCTCACCCTGATCGTGCTCCCCGTGACCTACTACTGGTCGCGGCGGGTGCGGGAGCGCTTCCTGCGCCGCGCGCCCCTGCCCTCGCCCACCACCGCATGAAGGGGGATCGCGCCGCGGCGGGGGGCGGCGCGTCTCCCGAGACGGCCCTGGCCGCCGCGCACGCGCGCTTTGCCCGCGCGGCCATGGCCATCTACCTGGCCACGGCGGCGGTGGGGGCGGCCCTCCTCGTGGCGACCCTGGCCAGCGACCGCGCCCACCAGTACGAGGAGGCCCGGGCGCGCCTGTCCCTGGAGACGCGGCTCCGTGCCCAGGGCCTCGCGCGCCACCTGGACCTGCTGGGCGAAGAGCTGACGCGCCTGGGCCTGCGCTCCGAGGTGGACCCCCTCGACGAGAACCCGGTGCCGGAGCGCGGCCTGCTGCGGCAGGCGCACGAGAAGAGCGCCCTCTTCAAGGGGGTGGCGATCCTCGGGCAGGACGCGGGGAGGATCTGGTCGGAGCCGGAGGACTTCCTGCCGCGGGGATGGCCGGAGGGCAGCGCCCTGATCGAGGCGCTGCGCCATGCGCGCTCCGGGCGGCTCGTCTTCCCGAGGATGCCTCTGGTGGGACCCGCCGTGCTGTACGTCGCGGCCCCCGTGGTGAGGAACGGCCGCTCGGTGGGAGCCCTCGTGGGGGCGGTCCACCTCGTCTTGAGCCACACCCTCGATCCCTTCACGGGTCCCGACGCCGGCGCCCGCCTGGCCCTGGTGGCGGCGGACGGGATGATGGTCTTTCCCCACGAATCGGCGGGCCTTCCGGACCGCCTGTCGCTCACGCGCGTCCTGGGCGCCCATCCCGAGCCCTTCGTGGAGGAGCTGACGATCGCCGGGTCCGCGGCGGTGGTGGTGGGGGTGCCCGTGGAGGGGACGGAGCTCCGGCTGCTCTGCTTTTCATCCGCCGACTCGATCTTCGGTCCCGCCCGGGAGCGCCTTCGCACCCGGCTCTTCCTCGGGCTCACCCTGGCCTCGGTGCCCCTCCTGGGCCTCGTGCTCGTGCTCCGGAGCTCCCTCGCGACCTTCCGGCGCGCCGAGGAGGACCTGCTTCGCAGCGAGCGGCTGCGCTCTCTCGGGGAAGCGGTGGACCTCATCGCCCACGAAGTCAAGAACTCGCTCAACAGCATCCGGGTGGGGCTCGACCTGATCGTGCGCGCGGACCGCGACATCGGGGCCCGGCAGGGGCGGGTGCTGGCGAGCCTGCGCACCGAGATCGAGCGACTGGCCGGCTTCACCACCGAGTTGCTGGGCTTCTCGAAGGGGGTGGTGCCCCGTCCCACCCTCCTCGACCTGGCGGAATTCGTGGCGAAGGTGACGGACCTGCACCGCCCCGCGGCCGAGGGGCGCGGGGCGCAGCTCGAGGTCGTCCCTCCGGGCGCGCCCGTCCGGGTCAACGCGGACCCGTCGCTCGTGCACGTGGTGGTCGCGAACCTCGTGGGCAACGCGCTGGAGTTTGCGGGCAATGGCGACGACCAGCCCCGGGTGGTGGTCGAGGTCCGGAGGCGAGAGGGGAGGGCCGAGGTCCGCGTGGCCGACAACGGCCCCGGGGTCTCGCAGGGGATCCGCCCGCGTCTCTTCGAGCCCTTCGTCACCGGCAAGCCGAATGGAGTCGGGATCGGCCTCGCCCTCTCACGCCGGATCGCGCGCGCCCACGGGGGGGACCTCGTCCTCGAGGCCTCGCCCGCCGGAGCCGACTTCCGCATGACGCTTCCCTTGGAGGGGCCATGAACCCCAGCGTGCTCGTAGTGGACGACGAGGCCGTGTTCCGGGTCCTGGCCGAGGAGGCCCTTTCCTCCGAGGGCTTCGAGGTCCGCACGGTCGAGAGCTTGAAGCGGGCGAAGGGCGAAATCGACCTCGCCGCCCCCGACGTGCTGGTGATCGACCGCCGCCTCCCCGACGGAGACGGGATCGATTTCCTGAAGGCCCTGGCGGGAGATCTGGCCCCCGCCACGGTGGTGGTCGTGGTGACGGCCTACGGCGACGTGGAGAACGCCGTGGAAGCCCTCAAGGCCGGGGCCTCCGACTACCTCACCAAGCCGGTGCAGCTCACCGACCTGATCGTGAAGCTTCGGAAGGTCCTGGAGACCCGGGGACTCAAGGACCGCCTGGAGATCGCGCGGAA
>WNFT01001829.1_pt1 | contig 18033 bp, 11 predicted proteins | sample 5400191 | NCBI WGS metagenome assembly WNFT01 (sample SAMN13153359, study PRJNA577476) | soil metagenome | isolation source: 80 cm saprolite under Madrone tree | place: USA:California | collected 2016-06-14 | reverse complement strand
AGGATGGCCCGCGACGATGGTGAACGGGGGGGACTTGATCGCGGACGTCCTGCAGAAGCAAGGCGTTCGCTTCCTGTTCACCCTCTGCGGCGGGCACATCGCCCCCATCCTCGTCTCCGCCAAGGCGCGCGGGATCCGCGTGGTGGACGTGCGCCACGAAGCGACCGCGGTCTTCGCGGCGGACGCGGTGGCCCGCCTCACCGGGGTCCCCGGGGTGGCGGCGGTCACCGCGGGACCCGGGCTCACGAACACGGTCACCGCGGTCAAGAACGCGCAGATGGCCCAGTCGCCGGTGGTGCTCCTGGGCGGGGCCACCGCCACCCTGCTGCGCGGCAGGGGCTCCCTCCAGGACATCGACCAGATGGCGCTCATGGAGCCGCACGTCAAGTGCGCGACTCGGGTGAGCCGGGTCCGCGACCTGGTGCCGGTGCTGGAGCGGGCCTTCGCCCTTGCCCGGGAGGGAGTGCCGGGGCCGGTCTTCGTCGAGACGCCGGTGGATTTGCTCTACGAGCCGAGCCTGGTGCGGCAATGGTACGGAGCGAAGACGGGGGAGAAGGCGGGCGGCCTGCGAGCCGCCGCGGTCCGGTGGTACGTCGAACGCCACCTGCGCCGGCAGTTCGGAGGCGTGGACGGCTTCACGGCGAGCGCTTCGGCTCCGCCCCCTCCGCCGGAGCCGGAGCCGAGCCTCGTCCGGCGGGCGGCCTCGCTGCTCGACGGCGCCGAGCGGCCCGTCCTGCTCATCGGGAGCCAGTCGATGATCACGGCCGGCGAGGCCGGCCTGCTGGTCGAGGCGGTCACCGCCCTCGGCCTCCCCGTCTACCTGTCGGGGATGGCCCGCGGCCTGCTCGGGCGCGAGCACGCGTTGCAGCTCCGCCAGAAGCGCAAGGAAGCGCTGCGCGAGGCCGATCTCGTGATCCTCGCCGGCACGCCTTGCGACTTCCGCCTCGACTACGGGACCCACATCAACCGGCGCGCGGTGCTCGTCTCCGCCAACCGCAGCCCGCGCGACCTCGCGAGGAACCGCCGGCCCACCCTCGGTCTCCTGGGCGCCCCCGAGCGGTTCCTGCGTGCGCTCGCCCGGGAGCGAGTGGGCCGGGCCGCGGCCTGGGCGCCCTGGATCGCGGCCCTGCGGGCCCGCGATCAAGCCCGCGAGATCGAGATCGTCCGCCAGTCGGAAGTAACGGCGCCGTCCGGCGTGAACCCCCTTGCGGTGTGCCGCGCCATCGAGACCGCACTCCCCGAAGACAGCGTGATCGTCGCGGATGGGGGGGACTTCGTATCCACCGCGTCCTACGTCCTGCGGCCGCGCCGTCCGCTCTCCTGGCTCGACCCCGGCGTTTTCGGCACCCTCGGAGTGGGGGCCGGCTTCGCGCTCGGGGCCAAGCTGGTGCGGCCCGAGGCCGAGGTCTGGGTGCTCTACGGTGATGGCTCGGTGGGCTACAGCCTGTCCGAGGCCGACACCTTCGTCCGTCATGGCCTTCCCGTCATCGCCGTCATCGGCAACGACGCCTCGTGGACGCAGATCGCCCGCGAGCAGGTCGAGATCCTGAAGGACGACGTGGGGACGGTCCTTCGCCACAGCGATTACCACCGTGCGGCGGAGGGGCTGGGGGCGACGGGCTTCCGGCTCGACGACCACGCGGAGGTGGCGGCCACCCTCGGCCGGGCCCAGGAAACGGCGCGGGCGGGCCGGCCCGTCTACGTGAATGCGATCCTCGGCCAGACCGACTTCCGCAAGGGCTCGATCTCGATGTGATCGATGGGGAGCCCCTACCTCATCTACGGCGCGAACGGCTACACGGGCGCCCTGACCGCGCGGATGGCGGCGGCGCGTGGTCATCGGCCCATCCTGGCGGGACGGAACGCCCCGGAGGTCGAGGGGCTCGCTCGGGACCTGGGCCTCCCGTCCCGCGTCTTCGCATTGGACGACCCGCGGAAGCTCGACGCGGGCCTCGAAGGCGTGGCGGTCGTCCTGCACTGCGCCGGCCCCTTCTCGCGCACCGCCCGGCCGATGGCCGAGGCCTGCCTGCGCACGAAGGTCCACTACCTCGACATCACCGGAGAAGCCGAGGTCTTCGAATCCCTCGCCGCCCGCAACGCGGAGGCCCGGACCGCGGGCGTCATGCTCCTGCCCGGCTCGGGCTTCGACGTGGTCCCGTCCGACTGTCTGGCCGCCCACCTGAAGCGCCGGCTCCCGACCGCCCGCCGCCTCGCCTTGGGCTTCCAGGCCCTGGGCCGGCTCTCCCGCGGCACCGCCACCACCATGGCCGAGAACTTCCACCGCGGCGGCCTCGTGCGTCGGGACGGCCGGCTCACCCCGGTGCCCGCGGCCTGGAAGACGCGCACCATCGACTTCGGCCGCGGACCCGTCACCGCCATGACGATCCCCTGGGGCGACGTCTCGACCGCGTTCCACAGCACCGGCATTCCCGATATCGAGGTGTACACGGCGGTGCCGGCCGTCCAGCGCGTGGCGGCGCGCCTCTCGCGCCATCTGCGGCCCATCCTCGCCTCCGGACCCGTCCAGCGCTTCCTCAAGGCCCGCATCCGCTCCGGCGCCCCCGGCCCCACCGACGCGGAGCGCGCCCGGGGCAGGTGCCTGCTCTGGGGCGAGGCCGAGGACGCGACCGGTCGCCGCGTGGTCTCGCGCCTGCGCACCCCCGAGGGCTACACGCTCACCGCCCTCGCCTCGCTGGCCATCGTCGAGCGGGTGCAGGCGGGGGAGCCGCGCCCGGGCTTCCAGACCCCGTCCCTGGCCTACGGGCCGGACCTCGTCCTCGCCATCGAGGGCGTGACCCGCACCGACGAGTGAGGATGCGCCTCGCTCCGGCCGTCGCGGCCGCGCTCGTGCTGGCGGCGCCCGCTCGGGCGGACCGCGAGCCCGTGCTCCCGCAGATCCGGCTTCCGCACAGCTACTACTACCGCGAGATGTACCTGCCCCAGGCCACGAGCGGGCCCACGAGCCCCGCCTGGTCTCCCGACGGCCGCACCCTCGCGGTCTCCATGCAGGGCGCGCTGGGGGCGATCGACCCCGCCACCGGCCGCGCGCGCCAGCTCACGAACGGCGCCGGCTACGACCACCAGCCGGACTGGTCTCCCGACGGCCGATTCCTCGTCTATGCGTCCTATCAGCGCGACGCGGTCGAGATCTGGCGGCTGGAGGTCGCCAGCGGGGCCGCGCGGCCACTCACCGGGGGCGGCGCGGTCAGCGTCGAGCCGCGCTTCTCGCCCGACGGCCGGCGGATCGCCTTCGTATCGACCGCGTACGAGGGGCGCTTCCACGTCTTCACCCTGGACGCGTCGGGCGCCGAGCCGGGCGCGCCCTTGCGCCTCACCGAGGACAAGGACAGCGGACTGCCCCGCTACTACTACTCACGCTTCGATCACTACCTCTCGCCCGCCTGGTCGCCCGACGGGCAGGAGCTGCTCCTCGTTTCGAACCGGGGGCGGATCTGGGGAACGGGGGGCTTCTGGCGGATGAAGGCCGAGACGGGGGCGCCCCTGCGCGAGATCCGGTACGAGGAGACGAGCTGGAAGGCGCGCCCCGACTGGTCGCGGGACGGACGGCGGGTCGTGTATGCCTCGTGCCTGGGCCGGGCCTGGCATCAGCTCTGGGTCATGACGGCCGAGGGAGGCGATGCGCTCCCCCTGACCTACGGCGAGTTCGACGCCACGTCGCCGCGCTGGTCGCCCGACGGCACCCGCATCGCCTACGTCTCGAACGAGGGCGGGAACACGTCGCTCTGGATCCTGAGCCTGCCCGGCGGTGAACGGCGGAAAGTCGAGATCCGCGAGCGGGCGCACCTGGGATCCGTGGGCCGCCTGCGGATCGAGGTGACGGACGCGGGTTCGGGGCGGGCCACGGCCGCCCGCGTCGCCGTGACCGGGGCCGACGGCCGCAGCTTCGCTCCCGACGGCGCCTGGCGCCACGCCGACGACCATTTCGACCGCGCGGAGCGGAGGCTCGAGTACGGCTACTTCCACACGACGGGGGTCGCGGAGCTGACCGTGCCCGCGGGCTGGGTGACGGTCGAGGTGATGCGCGGGCTCGAGCATCGGCCGTTCGTCGCGACCGTCGACGTGCCGGAAGGCGGCACCGCCCGCATCCCCGCTCCTCTCCCGCGCCTCGCCGACCTGCGGGCCCGCGGCTACGTGAGCGGCGATCTGCACGTCCACATGAACTACGGCGGCGCCTACCGCGCGACTCCGGCCACCCTGCGGCTCCAGGCCGAAGCCGAGGACGTGCAGATGGTCGAGAGCCTGGTCATCAACAAGGAGCAGCGCGTCCCCGACTTCGCCTACTTCACGGGCGGCCTGGACCCCGCCTCCACCGTGGAGACGCTCGTCCGCCACGACCAGGAGTTCCACACGTCGTTCTGGGGCCACCTCGGCCTGCTCGGCCTGACCAGCCACGTCCTCATTCCCGGCTACGCTGGTTATGTCAACACCGCCGCGGCCAGCCTCTACCCCACGAACGCCGAGGTCGCCGACCTCGCGCGGGCCCAGGGTGCGGTCGCGGGCTACGTGCATCCCCTCGACTGGGACCCCGTGGGGGACCGTTCCGGGGAGGGCTCTCTCATCGCCGGCCTTCCCGTGGACGCCGCCCTCGGCAAGGTGGACTACTACGAGGCGGTCGGCTTCAGCGACCACCAGGCCACGAGCCGCTTCTGGTACCGGCTGCTCGACTGCGGCTTCCGGATCCCGGCCGGGGCAGGGACGGACGCGATGACGAACTACGCCTCGCTCCGCGGGCCGGTGGGGCTGAACCGCGTGTACGTCCGGACGGACGGGCTGATCGATCACGGCCGGTTCCTGGCTGGCCTCCGCGCCGGCCGGACTTTCGCCACGAACGGGCCGCTTCTCGAGCTGGCGGTGCGTCCTCGCGGCATGCAGGCGTGGAGCGAGCCGGGGGACACGGTCACCCTCGGCCCCGGGCGCCACGACCTGGAGGCGCGGGTCTGGCTCCGCTCCATCGTTCCCCTGGACCGGCTCGAGGTGGTCGGCAACGGTGCGGTGGTCGCGTCGGTCCCGCTCACGGGAGACCGCACGTCGGCCGAGGCCACGGTCCGCCTTCCGGTCGCTGGCTCCGGCTGGCTCGTCCTCCGCGCCTACGCCGAGCGCGCGCGCCACCCCATCCTGGACGTGTACCCGTTCGCCACCACGAGCCCTGTGTACGTGACCGTGGAAGGCGCGCCCGTCCGTTCGGCCGAGGACGCCCGGTATTTCCTCGACTGGATCGACCGCCTGCGCGCCTTCGTCGAGCGACACCCGGGCTTCAACACCGAGTCGGAAAGGCAAGCGGTGCTCGCCCGGCTGGCCGCAGCCCGCGTCGTCTACGGGTCCCAGGCAGGGAGCCGGCCCTGAAGCACACAGCGGCGGTGGGCGGACTCCTGCTCGCCATGGCTGGCCTGCTCGTCCTCAGCAGCCTCCACAAGAAGCTGGCCTACGACGAGTACGACAACCTGGCCTACGGCTACCGGGTGCTCACCAAGGGGCCGGTCCTCCCCCCGAACGGCCAGCGCATGCCGATCCTGGTCGTGAACGCCCTCGGGTGCCCGGAGGGGTGCACGCAGGCCGCAGTGGAGGCGACCGAAGGCTCCCTTCTTCTCGTGCGCTTGCCCACGATCCTGTTCGCGCTCGGCCTGGCCCTCGTGGTCTACGCCTGGGCGGCGGAGTGGATGGGACCCCGCGTGGGACTCCTCGCGCTCGGGCTCGCGGCGTTCCAGCCGACCATCCTGGCCCACGGTAAGCAGGTGACCACCGACGTCCAGGCGGCCTTCTTCACGGTCGGCGCTCTGTGGGCGGCCTGGCGCGCCCTCCGCAACCGCGGCCCGGCGGCGTTGAACATCGCGGTGTCCGCGCTCATGACCACGGGCGCGCTGCTCTCGAAGTACACGAGCGTGTTGATCCTCCCGATCCTGGCCCTGGTCCTCGCGATCGACCTCTGGAAACGCCGCCCCGTGCCGCGGCGCGCCATCCGCGACACCGTGGGAGCCGCTCTCGCGTTCCTGCTCCTCGTCCTCGTCTTCCTGAACGCCGCCTACCGCTTCGACGGCTCGTTCCGCCGCGCCGACTCGTATGCCTGGCGCAGCGCACGCCTGCAGCCGCTCGGGTCGTGGCCCGTGCCCCTGCCTCTTCCGCGGGTGTTCGTCCTCGGCGTCGACTTCTCGTACTTCGTCCAGGAGCAACCCGACCTCGGCCGCGGCAACAACTACGTGCTCGGCCGCTTGAACACCGACGGCATCTGGTACGCGTTCCCGCTCATGCTGCTGCTGAAAACGCCGCTGGGCGCGTTCGCGCTGCTCGCCCTGGCCGCGCGCACTCGGCTGGCCCGCGAGGGGGGAGCGGGGCCCGCCGCCTGGCTGCTGCTTCCCTTTGCCGCCGTCACCGGCTTCTACAGCTTGCTCGTGGCCCCCCAGCTCGGCATCCGCTACCTCCTCCCGGCATTGCCCTTCCTCCTCATCTACGCGGCGCGGTCAGCGGCGAGCGAGAGCCCTGGCGGGCGGCGCATCGCAGGGGGCCTCGCCGTCTGGTGCCTGCTCTCGGCCCTCTCCTACCATCCGCACTACATGTCCTACTTCAACGAGCTGATCGGGCCCAGGGTCAACGCATACCGGTTCCTGGCCGACTCGAACCTGGACTGGGAGGACCGCTCGTACGACATCGTCCGCTTCCGGACGGAGCACCCCGAGATCGATGTGGTCGTCGAGCCGGCGACGCCCCAGGCCGGCTGGATCCTCGTGGGCGCGAACAAGCTCGTCGGCGTGTACGAGCCGGAACGCTACCGCTGGCTCCGCGAGAACTTCCAGCCGGAGCGCCACGTGGGCTACAGCTACCTTCTCTTCCGCGTTCCGCCCGAGCGGCTGCGCGAAGTGCTGGCCACGGTGCCGAGACCGACGACTCCCTGACGGATGGATGGATCCGTATGATGGTGAAATGCCAACATGAAACCAATACAGGTCATGTTCGACGAGACCCTGCTGAAGCGGCTCGACGCCGACGCCGAGGTGCGCACGGTGGGACGTTCCGCTGTCTTGCGCCGCGCAGCCGCGGAATATCTGCGTCGCTCTCGGGCGAAGCGGATCGGAGACGCTTATCGGCAAGCGTATGAAGGGTTCAAGGGTCTGGGCGACGAATTCGCAGGCTGGGAGAACGAGGGGTCATGGCTACGCCGCGCGCCTTGAGGACATCGACGTCCTGGAGAAAGGCCAACGCATCGCCAAGGCGGCGGCCAGGCCAAACCCGCCAAGGATGAGGCCGGCCAAGACCGGGCCGTCCGACCAGTAGACGCGTACCTCATGCGAGCCCGCCGGGACAGACACGCCGACGAGGTGGCCGTCGACAAGTATCGGTGAAATCGGGCCGCCGTCCACCGTAGCCTTCCATGCCGACAAGAACGTTCGTGACCACACGAGGAGGCCCGGGACGGGCGCATCCACGCGGGCCACGAGTTGGCTGGCCGTCTCGCGGAGGACATGCGGCGCGATCGGTGTCCGTCGGCTTTCCTCACCCGCAAGGCCGCCGCCGGCCACCACCGTGTCGGTGGCGGGGTCGAAGGCAGGATCGCGATGGGCCGCAACGAGGTCTTCGAGGCTCGGGCGACGCAGCAGGCGTGTGGCGAAACGCACCGGAGGCGCGGCGCCGGGCAGGCCGTAGAGGCGGACGCCCTCGGCCGGGTTGAGGAGCTGCAGCTCCCGGAATGGCTCGGGCAGCGGCTCGTCGGACACCACGTGGGTCACGCCGGAGAGGCGCAGCTCGGCGGCGCGGTCGGACCACGGCAGGTCTTCCAGCACTTTCCGCACTTCGCGGTCGGCGTCGGCGTAGGCTCCGTCGGGGTCCTCGTCGAAGGCGTAGCCCGTTGTGGCCTGGGTGGCGGTCAGCGGCCAGAGCTCGGCAGTGGCGCGCCTGTACAAGAGCCGGGTCGGGGACTCGGGGAACGTCGCGGGGCCGACGGGATGCGGGTCGAAGTGCAGGCTGGCCAGGATGCGGCCGCTGGCCAGGCGGGGGGGCGCTGCAGGCGGGACGTCGAGGAAGGTCAGGAACAGCGGGACGTGGGCCAGAGCCAGACTCAGGGTGAAGCTGGCCGCGAGAACCGGCGCCGGGCGCATGTCGGCCCGTCTCGCGCTCGCCAGGATCCCCACCGCCACGGCCAGCGAGACGGCCGCTCCCGCCTGGACGAGGATCGAGTCGGGCCAGCAGGTCACGAGAACCACGAACGCCGTGGCAAGAAGCAGGCCCGCGCCCAGGAGTCGCGCGCGACCTGGCCGTTCGCCCTGACGCCAGCGCTCGCAGGACGCGGCAACCAGCGGGATGAAGGTAAGGACCACCACGTACCACCACTTCACGGGGAAGCGGATCCGACCGTCGAGGGAGAGCAGCGGGAACAGCTCTCGCGCCAGGGGCAGGAACCGCCCAAAAGCGAGGACCACTCCGGCGCTCGCGAGGCCCACCGCGCCGGCTTCGTTCCTCGTTCCCGGCCGGGCGAAGAGGAGCAACAGCGTGAGCACGGGCAGCCCGACGTGCAGTGTCCACAGGTACGGGGTGTGGTGGTCGAAGGCCTCGTGGGCGTTGAAGCCCAGCGGCCCCTGGAGGTCGGGCCGGCCGTGGGGGAAGGGAATCACCTGCTCGAGGAGGCGGATCGGGTGCGTCGAGGTGCCGGTGGCGACGACGTAGGGGAACGGGTTCCGCTGGCGGCTGGAGTCGGGGAGGATCTGCGCGGTCGCCGCAATCTGGGGCGCGGCGATGGCAGCGGCGATCAGAGCGGCGACGGCGAGGAGAGCGAGGGTCGCGCGGCGTGGCAGGCCGGCAGTACCCGGTGTCGTGAGAGCGCTCACGACTCGCGCGAGGGCAACCACGGCGGTCAAGAGGGCCACGACGGGCTCGCCGGCGAGCACTTCGAGCCCCGCCCAGACCCCCAGCTCCGCAGCGGCCCTCCGTGCGCCGCGACGATCGCCGGCCCCTGCGCGGCGCAGGAGGCGCGCGAGCGCGGCCAGCACCCAGGGTGCGACTGCGAGAGCGAGGCCGGCGTTGAAGAAACGCCAGGCGGAGAGGAAGACCCCGGAAAGGACGAAGGCCCAGGCCGCGGTCTCCGCCGCCTCCCGGGAGTTGCCCTCCGCCCGCGCGCACCGTCGCGCCCCGACGAATCCCAGGACGAGGGCGAGCGCGAAGCGCAAGCCGAAGGCCGCGGGCAAGGGCAAGGCGAGAAGGAGCAGGGTCTCCGGGAAGAACACGCCGAAGTTCGGGTTCCCGGCCAGCGGTTGTCCAAAGGAGGCGCCGGGGTGAACGAATGGAAACGTCCCTTCCCGAAGCTGCGCCTGGATCACCGCCCGGGCTGGCCAGTGGGTGAGGACCGCGTCGTGATAGGTCACGACCAGAGTCCCCGTGGCCATGGGCAACAGGGCGAGCCCGAAAGCGATGCGGAGGAATCTCAATGCGAGCTCGAGGCCGTCGCCAAGCCCACAGGTGACGGCGACACCGCCTCGCGCCAGAAGGCCACGAGCGCCCAGGCGAACAGCAGGACGTTGACGAGCGCGATCCCCGCCCCCAGGTCGCGGGAGGTCCGCAGGGCGATCACCGCGGATTCCAGGGGCAGGGCCCGCACGAGATCGAGGGCCTGGTTCAGGGTCGCGGTCACGGTCAGCACGCCGAAAAGGACGAGGCCGCGGCGCGACAACGGGGCGAGAATCGCGAGCAGCCCCACCGCGGGGACGATGTACCGCTGGTGGACCTGGGTGGGCAGCATGAAGAAGCCAAAGAGGTGCATGCCGAGAGTCCACAGCAGCACGATCGGAGTGGGGCGCCGGGCGAGCACGGCCAGCATGAAGATCGTGTACAGCGAGAAAGCGGCGAGGCCGACCTGGTGGTACGTGATGGAGCCCAACGCCGGACGGTCGTCGCGCCGGACGAGGGGCGGGCTCATCCCCCGTACGAGGACGTCGTAGCGGTCGAGCAGGTACCAGGTGTTGTAGGCCTCGCCGGTGCGAAACGGATAGTAGTTCACGGCGCCGGTGTAGGCCTTGAGCATCGCCTCCCCGCGTCGGGCAACGGCGTGGGGCAACGCGAGGAGTACGACCACGAGGAGCCCGGCCCCGGCGCTGCGGGCGAGCGCGCGCGGGCCGTGGCGCCGCCACACCCAGACCGCGAGCAGCGGCACGGGGACGACGGCGAGCAGCTTGGTCGCGAGGGCCAGGCCCATCCCGGCTCCGGCCGCTACCGGCCGATCACACAGAAGGGCCGCGACGGCCGCGATCAGGAAGAGCGTGAGCGGGACGTCGAACTGGCCCCAGAGGGCCGCGTTCACGAAGAAGGCCGGCGACAGCGCGAGGAGGATCGCGGCCCTCCGCGCCCCCGCGGGACCCAACGCGGGAGCGAGCCCGCGCAACGAGAGCGGCACGGTCGCGGCGTGGGCGAGCAGGCTCGGCAGCTTCAGGAGCAGGATCGCGAGGGCTCCCACCGCGGGCGCCCCCGCGGCCAACCGCCCCGCCTCGCCCAGGGTCAGCAGGTAGGGGACGAGGGGAGGGTAGTCGCAGTCGTCGGCGCCGGTCCCGGGTGTGTAGACATCCCAGGGCCGGAAGCCGGCGGTGGCGCGCGCCCAGGCCAGGAAGCAATCGACCACGTCGTAGTTGTGATAGACGAGCGGGGCGGCGACGAGGCCGAGACCGAGCACGAGCGCCGCGAGAAGCCAGGGCAGGGCGGGCCGCACGGCCGAGGGCGCGGGCATCGGGCAAGAGTCTAACCCGCTTGACGCGCCCATCCCTCCGACATAGTGTGCCGCACCCATGACGCTCTACCTGGGGATCTTCCTCGTCACCCTCTCGGGCCTCATGTTCGAGATCGGCCTCACCCGCATCTTCTCCGCCACCATCTGGTATCACTTCGCCTTCGTGGCCATCTCGGTGGCGCTCCTGGGCTGGGGACTGGGTGGCTTCGCCCTGCACGTCCTGAAGAAGAAGATGGCCTTCTCGCTCGAGCGCGCGGCCGTTCTCACCCTGCTCTACGCCCTCGCGATTCCGCTCTGCCTCTGGATGATCGTCCGTCTGCCCTTTCACCCCGACCGGCTCGCCTTCTACTTCCTGGCGTCGCTGCTTCCGTTCCTGCTGGCCGGCATGGCGCTCTCCATGGTCTTCGACCTGCGGCGGGCGCAGGCGGGGCAGCTCTACTTCGCGGACCTGCTGGGGGCCTCGGGAGGTGCTTTGCTCGTGACCTTCCTGCTCTCGTGGCTGGGGGGGGAGAGCGCGGTCCTGGCGGTGGCGATCGCGCCTCTCGTGGCCGCTGCCTGCTTCTCGCGGCGGCTGCTTCCCGCCTCCGCAGCGGGCCTCGTGCTGATCCTCCTGGCCGTGGGTGCGAACGAGCGGATGGGTCTCTTCAAGATCAAGAGCGCCCCGTCGAAGGGCATGTATCGGCACATGGCGGCGACGCCCGGCGCGAAGGTCGTGCTGACGGGATGGAACGCCTACTCGCGCATCGATGCGGTGACGGGCTTCCCGCCGCCCTACCTGGCCCGGCTCTACATCGACTCCGACGCCTGGACGAACATCCTGCAGTGGGACGGACGGGTGGAGAGCATCACCCACTGGGCCTCCTGGTACCGGGCGCTGCCCTTCAAGGTCGCGCCGAAGGAGCCGCAGACCCTGATCATCGGGCCCGGCGGAGGCTCGGACGTGCTGGTGGCCCTGGCCGCGGGCAGCCGGAAAGTGGCCGCGGTCGAGATGAACCCGCTCATGCTCCGCTTCGTGCGCCACTTCGGGGCCCAGGCGGGGAACCTCTACGACCACCCGAAGGTGGAGGCAATCCTCTCGGAGGGGCGCACCTTCATCCGCCGCACCGACCGGCGGTTCGACGTGATCCTGCTCGGCTTCGTCGATTCCTGGGCGGCGGTGGCGTCGGGCGGTCTCTCCCTGTCCGAGAACCACCTCTACACGACGGAGGCGTTTCAGGCCTACGACGATCACCTGACAACAGAAGGAGTGCTGGTGATCCTCCGCTGGGACGTGGACATCCCACGCCTGGTTGCGAACGCGGTGGCCTTGCTGGGGGCCGAAGAGGCGGGGAAGCGCACCGCGGTCTTCCTCGAGAAGACGACGAGGGGCGAGCCGCCCCAGATGATCTTCATGCTGCGCAAGCGCCCGTTCACGGCCGAGGAAAGCGCGGAGATGGAGGGCTGGGAGCTGGCGCGGCCGCTCATCGTGCCCGGGCGCCACGTAGAGGAGCCCTACGCCAGCCTCTTCTCCGGGAAGAAGACGCTCGCCCAGTACGTCGCGGAGGCGCCGGCCCGCGTGGACCCCGTCTTCGACGACCGGCCATTCTTCTTCGCGCGGCAGAAGCCCTGGGGACTCCCGGCGAGCATGAGCTGGGCCTTCGGGATGATCCTGGCCCCGCTGGGTGTCCTCTGCGTGGCGTTCGTGGCCCTCGGGAAGCCCGTTGGAGAACCCGCCGGTCCGTTCGCGGCCTCGATCGCCTATTTCTCCTGTCTGGGCCTCGGCTTCATCGCCGTGGAGCTGTCTCTCCTAGAGCACCTCACCCTGCTGCTCGGCCACCCGATCTTCACCCTCTCGATCCTGCTCTTCACGCTCCTGGCCGCGGGAGGGCTGGGGAGCGCGCAGAGCTCCCGCTTCCGCATCGCTTCCGTCTGCCTGGCGATCGCGGGCCTCGGGCTGGTGTACGCGATGGCCCTGCCCCGGGTGGTGCCGGCGCTCCTTCCCCTGCCCCTGGCCGCGCGCATCGCGATCGCCATCGCGCTGGTGGCGCCCCTGGGCTTCGCCATGGGCATGCCCTTCCCGCGCGGGCTCGCGAAGACGGGCCAGGGCCCGCTGCCCCCGCCGCCCTTCTACTGGGGATTGAACGGGATCTTCTCGGTGGTCGGGTCGCTGGCCACGATGGTCGCGGCCGTGATCTTCGGGTTCACGGTGGCCATGGTGGCGGGCTGTGGATGCTATCTACTGGCCGCTGCCGCGGGGCGGAATCTTGACCACCCGTTCTCCTCGGGGAGCCCTTGACCCACCGGGAATAGGTCATTATAGTCATTGTGACGCCTCTGGGGAGAGGGGGAGATGGCGAGGAAACTGCCGGCCGCCCGTGTGAAGGCGGAGTTTGCCGAATGTGTTCGGAAGGCAGAAGCGGGGGAAGCGCTGGTGATTACGCGCCACGGTCGGCCAGTGGCGGCGCTGGTGCCGGCTGACCGGCTCGGGCAGCTCGAGCGACTTCGCGCTGCGGGACCGGAAGCCGGCCTGGCGGGCCTGGCGGGCGGCTGGAAGGGGTCCGAAGACCTCGTCGCGACGATCGCTGGTGTACGCCGTTCGAAAGCACGGCGCTTGCCCCGGCGCCGCTCCTGAGCGATGGCGTATCTGTTCGACACGGACGCGCTGTCGGAGGCTTTCAGGCCACGGCCGGCCAGGCGCTATCTGGAGTGGCTCCGGACGATTGGGCGAAGCGAGCAGTTCACGAGCAGCGTGGTCATCGGCGAGCTCTACAGCGGAGCCTTTCGTTCGGCGGAATCGGCGCGCCACCTACAGAACATCGAGAGCCGGGTGCTGCCTGCGATCACGGTGCTCGCCTACGACCTGCCGAGCGCGCGGGTCTACGGACGTATTCGGGCGCACCTGGAGCTTGCGGGCAGGATGCTCGCGGACGCCGATCTGCAGAGCGCCGCGACGGCCCTGCATCACGATCTCGAGGTCGTCACGGGAAACCTCAAGCACTTCCAGCGCGTGCCCGGCGTGAAGGTCAATCCGATCCTGGCCGACGCGCGAGCCAGCGCCTCCTGAGGTCCGTCGTCGTTACTCCCCGAGCGCGCGGAGCAGGCGCGGGGGCAGGTACCAGACGAGCTGACCACCGCCCGCCAGGCCGTCGGCAACCTCGAGGAGCGCGGCCCCGCCTTTCTTGAAGGCGAGGCGCGCGTCGTGCGGCGTCCCCAGCAGCCGTGCGAGGAGGGCGGAGAGAGAGGGCTCGTGGCCCACCACGGCCACCAGGCCCTTGGTCCGGAAGCGGTCCACGACCTCGGCCAGCTCTTCGAAGCTCCCTCCGGCCAGGGCCGGAGTCCTCCGCGGGGTGACCTTGCCCCAGGCCGCGGCCGCGATCTCCGCGGTCTGCCGGGCGCGGAGCAAGGGGCTCGCGAGCAGCACGTCCGGCGGGTCCAGGATGCCGGCCAGGCCCTTCGCGGCCGCGCGGAACTTCTTCGCCCCCGCCGGGGTCAGGGGGCGCTCGGCGTCGGGAATGCCCGGCATGCCCGCGGCCACCGCGATCGCGTGGCGGACGATCAGCAGCCTCATGGCATCCGGGGAATTCAGGCCGCGGGTCGGGTGCGGCCCATGGCTTCGAGCGCGTCACCGACGAGCTCGGCGGGACGGCTCTCCAGGAGCTCCTGATGGAGGCGGCGGGTCTCCTCCACGAAGAACGCATGCTCGGCCCGCGCCGCCTCGGCCAGGGTCGTCTGCCCGCGCTCCGCCGCCGCCGCCGCCCGGTCACGGAGCCACCCCGCCAGCAGGTGGCGGTCGTGGAGACCGCCGATCCGGTCCTGGAGCTGCTTGCAGAGGGCGGGTGCCTTCGATTCCTCGCCGCGGAGAGCGTCGCTCACCTCGGCCGCGTAGCGCAGCCGTCGGGCCTGCCGGCGCAAGGCGTGGAGCGCGTCGGGGTCGAGGCGCTCGCCGATCTCCGCGAAGCCCGCGAGGAGCGCCGCCCCCTCCTCGTCCCGGAGGTCCCGCAGGCGCGCGAACACGGTGAAGACGTCCTCGGCCTTGCGACCGAGGATGACGCGGAGGTCGCGGCGCAGGCCGGCGATCTCGAGGTCCATGAGCGCTTCCGCCATGCGCGTGCGGCTGCGGGTCCGGGCCGCCCGCAGGCGGCGCAGGAGCACGAGCTGCTCCCGCGAGGCCGCTTCGACCGCCTTCAAGCGTTGCAGGAAGAGCTCGACGCCCACGTCCAGGTCGCGGCTCGCGCCCGCGGTGCGGGTGAGGGCGCGGAGCACGGCGAGGGCGCGCCGGACGCGCCGGCCACGAGGCTTCCTGGCGAACAACGGCAGAACCACCCGGAGTCGGCGGCCGGCCACGCGCATCTGGTGGATCGCGTGCTCGTCCCCCGCCAAGCCCTTTGGTAAGTGCTTGAAAATAGAACGGATACGCTGCTTGAGGAGCGATGAGGATCGGTCCGGGGAAGTAGCAGGATCAAGGATGGGCACGACGCCTCGCAGAAGGAAAGACCGCAACCTAGCACGTCCCGAGGTGGCGAAACAAGCCCGGGGGCGGGCGGGTACAATGAAGGTCTACTCGGAGCCTCAGAAGACCCCGTGACCCCCAACCGCGAGCGTTCCCTTCCCCGCGACGTTGCCGCGCCCTTGGCGCCTCCCGAACCGCCTCGTCCGGTGGCCGTGCTCGACCTGGGAGCGAGCGCGATCCGGCTGGTGGTGGCCGAGGTGCAGACCGGCCAGCCCGCACGCATCCTCGAGGAGGTCTCCCGCGGCGTCCTCCTCGGCAAGGACACCTTCACGAGCGGCCGGCTCGGCCCCGCCACCATCGAGGCCACCCTGAAGGCCCTCGAGGGCTTCCGGCGGATCATGGACGGCTACGGCGTGGTCCGCTACCGTGCCGTGGCCACGAGCGCGGTGCGGGAAGCGCTGAACCGCGACACCTTCCTCGACCGGGTGCGCCTGCGCACCGGCATCGACGTGGAAGTGATCGACGGGTCGGAGGAGAACCGTCTGTCGTACATGGCGGTGCGGGAGACGCTGCGAGACCACGAGGCGCTCACCGCGGGGGACGCGGTGCTGGTGGAGGTGGGCGGGGGAAGCGCGGACCTCTCGTTCCTGCGTAAGGGAGAGCCGATCTACTCGGGCACCTACGCCCTGGGCTCCATCCGCATGCGCCAGAACCTGGCCGCCTGGCACGGCAGCCACGAGGCGCGCACCCGCCTCTTCCGCCGCCACATCCACAACGTGGTCGAGGACATCCGGCGCGAGATGCCGCTCCGCGAGGCGAGGCACTTCATCGCCCTGGGGGGCGACGCCCGCTTCGCGGCCGCCCGGCTGGGGCCCGAGGAGATCCCGGCGGGAGGCGGCGCCCGCTCCGTGCCGAAGGAGGCGTTCCTGGCCTTCTGCGAGGAGATCGCGGTTCTCGACGAAGAGGCGCTGGTGGAGCGCCACCGCCTGCCCATGGTGGAAGCGGAGACCCTGCTCCCCGCCCTCCTCGCCTACCGGGAGCTGCTCCTCGAGACCCAGGCGGGGGCGGTGCTGGTCCCCGAGGCCTCGCTCCGCGCGGGGATGCTCCTCGACATGACCAGGGCCGCGGAGGGGCAGGGGCTGGAAGACCTCTCCCGGGTGGTGCTGCTCTCCGCGTCCGCCTTGGGCGAGAAGTACCGCTACGACTCCACCCACGCGAAGAACGTGGCCCAGCTCGCCACCCGCCTCTTCGACGAGCTGCGCTCCGAGCACGGCCTGGGCAACCGCGACCGCCTGCTCCTCGAGGTGGCGGCGCTCCTGCACGACGTCGGGATCTACGTGAGCCTTCGCGGCCACCACAAGCACTCGCAGTACCTGCTCTCGGTCTCCGAGATCTTCGGCCTCTCCCGCGACGACATGGCCATCGTCTCCAACGTCGCCCGCTATCACCGGCGGGCGGGTCCCCAGAAGTCCCACCTCCCCTACATGGCCCTGGACAGCGACGCCCGGGTGGTGGTCAACAAGCTGGCCGCCATCCTGAGGGTGGCGAACGCCCTCGACGCCGACCACCTCCAGAAGGTCAAGGACGTGAAGGTGGCGCGGGAGGACGACGCCTGGGTGCTCGAGGTGGAGGGCGCGGGGGACCTCACCATGGAGCGGCTGGCCGCCCTCGCCCGGGCGGACCAGCTCACCGAGGTGTTCGGGCGCCGGGTCTCCTTCCGGGAAGCGGGGCCGCGGTCATGAAGCCCGGCAAAGGGCGCAAGCGCGAGCCGGAGCTGTTCCTGAACCGCGAGCTGTCCTGGCTCGAGTTCAACGGCCGGGTCCTCGAGGAGGTCGCCGATCCGCAGAACCCGCTCCTGGAGCGGCTGAAGTTCGCGACCATCGTGGCCAACAACCTCGACGAGTTCTTCATGGTGCGGGTGGCGGCGCTCAAGAACGCGCTCGCCGAGGGGGACACCGCCCCCGATGCCGCCGGGCTCACCCCCGGGCAGCAGCTCCAGCAGATCGCGGAGCGGGCCCATGGGATGGTGGTCCGCCTCTACGAGGGGCTGCTGGGCGAGATCCTGCCCGGCCTCGCCGAGCGCGGCATCCGCATCGCCCGCCTCCCCGAGCTGGACGGTGCGCCGCGCGCGGCCGTCTCGCGCTACTTCCGCGACGAGGTGCTTCCCGCCCTCACCCCTCTCGCCATCGACTCGTCCCGCCCGTTCCCCATGCTGGCCGGCCTCAGTCTGAACCTGGCGATCCTCCTGGCCCCCGCCCCCGGCGACGAGGCTCCGCGCCTGGCGGTGGTCCAGGTTCCAGCCCGCCTCCCGCGGCTCGTCCGCCCCGCCGGGATCGAGGGGACGACCTACGTGCTCATCGAGGACATCGTCCGGAGCGAGCTGCCCGCCCTCTTCCCCGGCCAGGAGATCCGCGAAGCCGCGGTCTTCCGGGTCGCGCGGGACGCCGAGCTGGACTTCGACGACGAGGGCGGAGGCGACCTGCTCGAAGTGATCGAGGAGGAGCTGAAGAACCGCCGGCGCAGCGGCATCGTGCGCCTGGAGATCGAGGCGGGGGTCGGGGAAGAGATGATCGAGGTCCTGGCGGACCGCCTGTCGGTGGGTCCGGAGGACACGTACCGGGTCAAGGGGCCTCTCGACATCCGGGCCCTCTTCGCCCTCGTGGACCTGCCGTCCCTCGAGGACCTCCGAGACCCGCCGCAGAAGCCCCTGGCCAGCGTGGAGGTCCCTCCGGAGGGGATGTTCGCCCTCCTGGACGAGCGCGATCTGCTTCTCCATCACCCCTACGAGTCCTTCGACCCCGTGGTCAACCTCGTCTCCAGCGCCGCCGACGACCCCGACGTGCTCGCGATCAAGCAGACCCTCTATCGCACGAGCGGCGACTCG
>WNFT01013935.1_pt1 | contig 18034 bp, 23 predicted proteins | sample 5400191 | NCBI WGS metagenome assembly WNFT01 (sample SAMN13153359, study PRJNA577476) | soil metagenome | isolation source: 80 cm saprolite under Madrone tree | place: USA:California | collected 2016-06-14 | reverse complement strand
GCTGAAGCTGCTCAACGCTGCGCACGACGGCATAAACGGCAATCTGGCGTTCCCGGCTCCACCTTTCGATATCGCGACTTTCAAGGCCGGTATCGACAAGTTCACTGTTCTGGTTACGGACGCCGAGGATGGCGGCAAGAAAGCCATTGCGGTGAAAAAGAAGCAACGTGAGGAGATGGTCAAGCAGTACACGTTGCTGGGGCACTACGTTGAGGCGGTCTCGAACGATGATCTGGCGGTGTTCCACACCAGCGGATTCGTCCTGGCTCCCATGACGCGTACTCCTCCGCAGCCATTGCCTCCAGCGTCCTTTGAATGGATCGATCGTGGTCCGCTCACGGGACAAGTCGTGGTCAAGCCAAAGCAGCTTCCGAAGGCCCTCAGCTTCGACGTGCGTTACGGCGTCGAAGTAAACGGGACGCCTCCGGCGACGTGGACGACCGTCACAATCACGAGTTCCAAGAAATGGACCTTTACTGATTTGACGCCAGGCGCGAACTATGCCTTCCAGATTCGCGCGCTGGGACGGCTCGGTTATACCGACTGGAGTGCTTCGACCAACTTCATCTGCGGCTAGTTTTCCGCGGATGACACGAATCGGCCCCGGACTCTGATTCGGGGCCGACTCGGTTTGTACATCATCACCGTCCAGTAGTTCCCACTCGAGCTCAACTTGCCACCATTACCTAAATTGTTTAAGCGAGGATCCATGACATATGACGGAAGCGTTGAAGGACATGTTAAAGCAGAAATATTGCAGGGGAAAACCACCTACCGTGCGGTACAAGTTGTCAGCCCCGGCAAGTGGGAACTGACCTCGAAGCCGGTGGTCGACCCGCCTTTTGGACACGTTCGCATCCGGGTTGAAAGATGCGGCGTGTGCCACTCCGATGCAGCGACCGTAGATGGATTGTTCCCGATTGAGTGGCCGCGCGTTCCCGGCCACGAGGTGGTGGGCCGAATCGATGTTGGAACTCCGAACTCGATGATGAAGGGTTTATGAGATGAAGACACACGTTGGCACAGGCGTGCAGCAGCACGTCGTGTGAATTTCGATTTGGAATCTGTTCTATGAGGTATCTGAGAAGCGTTTCGAAACGAATCTCCAGGCGATCTGGATCGCAGTGAGTCTCTCGATGACAGTCATTGGCGCGTGACAGAGGGGACACAACCAGGCCGAGTCCGTTGAAGGATCTTCTGTGGAATGGACCACCGGTGCCATTCCCAGCAGCTGGCGGCAAAGTTCGAACGACGTCGAGCGTTGGTAGTTGGCCATAAAGCCGAAGTGCCGGATGCGGACAAAGCCCTTCGGGAGCACGTGCAGCAGGAACCGGCGGATGAACTCTTCGGCAGTGATGGCCATCGTGCGTTGCACGTTTCCATGAGCGTAGTCCCTCCAACGGAAGGTCACGTTGTTGCCGTCAAACGCGAGCAATCGATGATTGGAGATGGCGACGCGATGCGTGTAACGGCCGAGATAACGCATGTCGCCCAGCATTTAGGGATCCTGTAGCAACGGATGGCTCTACCCTTCGGCGTTTCCGGGGACTAATCTTCGGGTTCGCCTCCTCACCTTTCCGAGATGGCGATATACTCGACCACTGAATCGTGCGCAGTGTCCGTCCTTACGTGACCGATGACAGATCAGACCAGCCCAGCCAGTGAGATCATGCCGTCTGCGGAGGTGTATACCCAGCACGGTAACCCGGCTTTCCTCGCTGAGATGGCCAAGCGCACGGCAGGTGAAGAGGCGGCCTTCTTCCTTCCATACCTGCGGACGGGGATGCGGATGCTGGACGTGGGCTGCGGTCCTGGTTCGATCACAGTCGGGCTGGCTGGGGTAGTCGCACCAGCGCCATTGGTCGGCATTGACGTCGATGCCGCGCAGGTTGTGCGAGCCCGGGATTTGGCTGGTGAGCAAGGGGTGATGAACGCGCTCTTCGGAGTGGCTAACCTCTATTGCCTGCCCTTTCCGAACGCCTCGTTCGACGCGGTCTTTGGCCACACAGTGGTCATGGGTCTGCTTGAGCCGGTGCGAGCCCTGACAGAGTTGCGACGCGTGCTGCGGCCGCGCGGCATCATCGGCCTGAGAGACGCGGACGTGGGTACGGAGGTGATTTTCCCCACGTCGCCACTCCTCGAGCAGCGGCGCGCCCTGCTATTGCGGGTACGCGAGCATAACGGCGACCCGTTCGCAGGTCGGCAGCTTCGAAGTTATCTGCTGGCGGCCGGGTTCGCCAAAGCGGAAGCGAAGGCGTCCGTCTGGAGTGCCGGGTCGATCGAAGAGACCTCCCTTCGAGCCGTCTGGTTCAAGGCCCAATTTGTTGGGCTTGCGCGGATTGGGTTGGCCGAAGGCTGGATTGATCAGGACTCCATAGACGCGATGGGTTCTGCTTTCGACGCATGGGCGAACCGTCCCGACGCTTTCTCGGCAGTGATGTATGGGGAGGCAATTGGGTGGGTGACGGATTAGAGGTGTCTGTGACGGGCCATTGCGAAAATCCGCCACCCGACCGCATTAGTAACGGAAGGTCGCCTTGTATTTAGGAGCTTCTGATTCGTAAACGCTTCGGCGTTACACGTTACGTTACCGAACACATACATCAGGGAAGCGCACACTGCGCGAGTCGGCGCGGACCAGATCGACACCTATGCGACTTCCCAGAATGGGCTGAAGGATAAGCCCGAAGGCCGGTAGAGTGCTTGGGGGAGGTGCGCACCCACTATGGCGGTCACGGGACGCTATATCTCTGAACAAATCAGGCTACAGGTGACGTATGTCACCGCGTACAGCAAGTGTGTGCTTGAGGATCTCTTACCGGCATTCGGGAACATGGAAGAGCGGGCGGATAAGATTGCGGATGAGGAGTTCAATCGTCTCGGCGAGCAACCCACGAATGAAGATTTCGACGGGGACATGAGCGATATCGCTGAACAGGCGACCGCTCATGGACAAGCGTTCTTCGACACGATGGTTGCCCTCCAGCAGCCCGTACGCTTGGACAGAAAACGAGGTTCAGGAGGAATGGGGTCAATGATGAGAGTCGTGGATGGGGTCCGTGGAAAGATCAGGAGTATATGGGGTCGGCTGTATCGGTAGGTAGAGGGTGAGTACATCTCTCCTAAGAACGAGCCCGGCAGTCCCTTGGCATTTCTCATGGGTCATTTGGGAACGTCCGATGATCACGAATTTCGCGATACGCCTGGGAGAATTCTGGCTGGAGCATTGGAAGTGGATCATTCCCACAGGCATCATGCTGGCAGCAGTGATCGTCAACGCGCTGAAACACTAAAGTGGATTTCATTCTGGGAAGAGTTCTTTGGTCGCCCGGAGCATGCCATCGTCGGTTTCAATCAAACCGTTCCGGCGCAGCTCGCCGAGGTACGTGTTGAATGTGCCGCCGGTCGATACCATCGCGAGGCGTTCCCCAAGTTCCTCCTTCGTGATCCCGTAGTGTTCAAAATCAGAAGCCACACGATGATGCTCGTGCGAAATCCATCAAGTAAAGACTCTGACGGAGACCGAAATCGGCCTGATGCTTGGGTTTCGGTCTATCTCGCCTAGTTCCTCGCGGCTGGACCCATGGCGATGAACTCGAGGGTAGCGCCCTCGGGCCCCGTTCCGTCGTAGTGCATCTGATTGGGGATATCGTGGACGACGCCGCCCGGTCCGACGGCAACGGTATTGTTCTTATCGAACTTCGCCCCCGTGCCGATCAAGAAAGTTCCGGCCAGGACCGTGATGAATCGCTCGTTGGGATGAGAGTGAGGCTGGCTCCAATCGTTGGGACCCCGTTTGGTGATTTGCACGTACAAGCCGGCTTTTGACGAATCGCCAAACAGAGTCGCCGTCTTGCTTGCGCTTCCTGGACGGTCTTGCCACGCAAATTGATCGGGCAGTTTAAAATCTCTCGCATTGCGGTCGATGGTAACGGCCTCGGCACCGTAGAGGGCCATCACGTTTCCTAGTTGTGGAAGAACCAGGCCGGCGTGCTTGTTCATCCTCATCCCGGAGTCCGAAAAAACCGCCAAAACGAGGAATCCCAAAACCAAGGCCATCCGCCGAAGACCGCGACTACCGAGCTTGAACATGGTGATTCTCCTTTCCTCAAAGAGGATTCCAGAATCGCCAAGAGTATTCCAGAATCGCCAGCGAGTCCAGCATCGGACGCTCGTCTTCCTTACCACCGGGATATGGTTAAATCGCGGAAGTTCTTTCTTATTAGGAATTCGCCAGGTCGGAGGTGATCATTGATGCCGCCATGGTTGCGACGCCATCTCACAGTGAAGTCTCTCCCGCTAGCGGCGTAAGCGCCAGACTCGCGGATTGCGTTTACCGTGGAAGCAGGCAATTACCACGACATGCCCTGAAACAACGCGGTAAAAAATGCTGTATGGGAAACGGTATAACACGGCACGGCGAATATCTTTTCGAATGGCAGGAAAGCGTTCTGGATTTTCCGCTATCGTCTTCACCATCTTATCAACCGCTTCGAGGAATTCTGATCCTAAACCCTCTCGCTCGTTTTCATACCATCGATACGCTGTTTCGATTTCCGCGGCTGGCTGGCCGAGTAACAACAGGCAAGCTCACTTACGTTCACGAATTTGCGCGAGAACCGTTTCCCAGGGGATGCCGAGAGAGTCGTCCTGGTCCATTTCGGCCGCCCGGCGATCGAGTTCCTTTGCCTGGGCGTCTGTCAGCGGTATTTTCTCTGGATCTGTGGAAAGGCTGTCCCACAGTTCCTCGATCAGATCGAGCCGCTCTTCGGGACTTAGTTTGTTGATATCGATTTCAGTCCTCGCCATAACCGGAGTCTGGCACTTTCCGTGTCGGCTGACAAGAATGGCGTCGCAAAAACTTGGAGCAATAAGCATCGGGCCAAAGCGCTCGAATAACTCCCAGCCATTGATCCAACATCGCCCGGAATCGCCGCGCACGGGAATACTCGACCGATCCTAGTTGAGCGGTTAGCCCGTATTTCCCAAACAGAGGAATTGCTTCGTCCCCGTGCGATACGAAGCACCGATGACACAACCACATAAACAGATCCAGGACGGCCGGTGCGCCGGAGAGAACCTTGACTGCTTCGAGATCCGTCGGAATCGGATGGGCCAGAACCTCTTGATAGAACTCTTCGCTCAGAACAATAACGTTCTCAAAGTACTGTGGCGGAGCTTCAAGGGTTGTGCCGCGGTTAAACCAGATCTGTGCCTCGCGCAGGAAAGCGAATCGCGCCATTTGGACAACTCGCGCTCTTCCGAGTCGGCTATTGGTCCTGAAAAACATCGAGGCGCCGAAAATCCGTTCAAACGCACCAACAAGCCTCGATATTCCTTGCCGCCCTTGTGCATTCCGAACGTGTCGAGCATTTCCCAACCACTCTTGAAGCGGATGGTTTGGCTTTGCTACCGGACGGCGAGAGTGGTGAAAATTGGCACGATTCGGTCCTGTCCAAACGGGAGGCCGTAGTGGGGATGCCCGGTCACTTGAAGTACGAAATGTCCGTTCCGCCGCTCGAAAAGAAGCTGACCCGGTGGCGGCCGGCGGATCGGCAGGCCGCAAAGAACAAAGGGTCGGGAGCTGAATCCGAGATTCTGCGTTCTTGATCCCTGTTAAGGCGGACCAGCTGAATTCTGTCTTAGTTGCCGGAGTACTTGTCGCGAAATCTTGATCTGCAGACCGGCAGGTTGAGAATTGAACAAAGATCGACTCCCGCGGTTTCCCGCGAGGACGTCGCACACGTTTCTGCGAAATGATGAGAATGGATTCGGCGTGATCAATCAGCGTCGTCGACTGCCCAATTTCTGCCCAATTGCTCCCAAATGGGTGATGTTTGGTTACTTTACGTTGGCTAGGACAACGAAGAACCATGAGGATACAAAGCTGGAACTACCTTGACACGGTAGAGGTCATCGGTTCGATCCCGGTCGCGCCCATTGTCCCCTTCTTGAATCACATCAAACCTTTACAGCCATTCAATTCGCCATCTTCGACGCCGGTTCCGCCGCAATTTGGGAACAACTTGGGAACAATAAAAAACGTTCCAATCGTTCCACTGCTTCTCGCTGGGCACCCGAAGCCATGTGCGTGTAGATTTCCAGCGTGATTCGCGGGTCTGCATGCCCAAGCTGTGCCTGAGCCACAGAAACCGGAATGCCGAGGTACGCGAGCAAACTGCTGTGAAGGTGCCGGAACCCATGCCAGCTGACACAAGGAATGCGTAGCCGGTCGTACGTTGGGTAAATCACTCGCCGTCGAAGATTGCCGTCGCTCATCGGCTTTCCCGTCCGAGTCGCAAATACCAAATCGTCGGGGCCGCCTTTGCTCTTCGAACGCCACTTGGTCAAGGTCTCCAGTGCCACTGAACCCAAAGGGAGATCAGGGTCGGATCGCTTCGACTTCACCGAGCTGAAATCGCCTCGATAGAATCGCTCGGTGATCCGGAGCGTGCCCGTCCGCAAATCGACTCGGCGCCACCGCAATGCAAGAATCTCGCACACGCGCATGGATGTCATCATGACCAACAAAATCATCACGCGAACTTTTTCCGGCAACCCAGCAAGGAGGGTTCTGGAATTGTTCCGGTGTAAGAAATGGTGGCTCGCGCCTTCGCGGAGTCGGCAGTCGGATGCCTCGCGTGACGTTCTGATCCACATACGACCATTCCATAGCCGTGCTGAGGATCTTGCTCAAATAGCGTCGAATCGAACGCGCCGTGTCGGGCGCAAGCATCTCAAGCAATTTTCCCATGAACGCCTGCACGTCGGGTGTGGCCGCGGGCCAAGCAGCGGCCGGTCTCTAGAAATGGGGTTTCTGGTAACTGAGGGATCCCGGGGACGGAATGGGAATGGGAAGCGGCTGCTCGTGGACCATATGGTCGCCAGTATCCATGGGGCGCAACATGGAACGATGGCTGGTGCAACACGGCTGAAGCAGGTCTTCAGGTGACTACGCCCGTCGGATTCTTCCCGAAGTCACGCCAAGCGGATTTCAATCTTGATGACATGGCCGGCAATGTCGGGGAATGGTGCGACTCGTTGTGGCAAACGCGTGGCGACCAACGGGTCGTCCGTGGCGGTTCCTTTGCCGGCGTCTCGCGTCTCGGCCGTGCCGCTAGTCGCGTCGATAGACCTCCTTCAGCGCGTCTCGACTATATCGGGTTTCGTATGGTGTGCTGACGGGAGGGCGTCAACGATTTCGACCTGCGTACTCCAAACAAGTAGATGGTTTTTTCACCAAAACTCTATTGAGGCAACCGCAAAAAGCGGTGTTACGCCCGCAGGGTTGCTGTAAGCGTTCGACCGCTTAAGCCCATGTCATCAATTCACTTGCAGTTTCAGCCACGTGGGCGGGGCGCTTTGGAATACCGCGTGCCAGTCTGAAGAGGCGCCTCATTGGCGTGGAGGTGTCAGTCTTGGAAACTCTTCTTATCTCTGCTTTGCAACCTCTTCTTGGTTCTGCCGTGAGAGCTCTTATTGGTTTTACCGGCATTGGGGAGAAAAAAGTGACAGCCCGCATTGTCAGCAGGCTCAAGAAAGAAATAGGGAGTTGGCGGCACCGCATTCCTTTTGCCGGTTCGGTGGCGAAGATTGCGGTGGTCGTTGTTTTCACCGTCTGCTGGCTGTTGATCGCTCTGGTTCGCAGCCATGAAGGAAGCGATGCGGCAGCGAGCGAAGGATCGTCATTGCTGGGACTTGCTACAGCCCTGCAGCAGGGCGCGATCAGCGGCCGTGACTTTCAATCCATGTACGGTCCAGCCGCGCAATTGCTGGCATGGATCGCAACCGCCGCCACCGTCACTCGATCCGCACTTGACGCTTACGGAATGATTACATTTTTCTTCTGTGCAGCCAGCGCTCTACTCGCAGCAGCGATGTTGCTGATTTGCGATCGGATTTCATGGCAGGAATGTGCGATCTTCTACGCCTTTTCGCTTTTCCTGAATTTGTTCTTTCATGCTTTCGACATTCGGGCGGCACTGCTGTTGTTAAATGCCATCGTCGCATACCGGATAATCGCAGCGGAAACGCTTCGACGGCAGATCGTGTGGGCCACGGGAAGCGGACTTTTGTGTTTTGTTGCTCAACTGGTGACGTTTGAATTGGGTATTTGCGCAGCAATCGCCGTCGTGTGCGCGCTAGCTGTGGGATCCATACTTACGCGAAGGGCAGTGGTGCTGCTTGCGGTCGAAGTCTTCGTCGCAACGCTCGTTGTCGCGAACCTCGGACTGGCGATCGTCTTCAAGTTGACGTCGTCCAGCTACAAATTGTTGTTCGACTACCACAACTATTCGTTAGAAATCCTGCATGGGTACCACAACAGCATGGGAATATTGTGGGGTCTCTCTCCGGAGAGGACGCTGGTTCTGGCGATCGTGGCCCTTTACGTCATCGGCGTATGCGCGGCGGCCGCGTGGAGAACGGACCCCCTTGACGCGTCGCTTCTTGCGAGTCTGGCCTTTGCCGCGCTGATCTGGTTCAAGACCGCCCTCATCCGCAGCGATATTCCGCAAATTGTCCTGGCGTTCACTCCGGTGATTGTCATCCTCAGCCTGCTCGCAAGGAGGGAATGGATTTCGCCGGCGCGACGGGGGGTGTGGGCGGCTGCCGCTTGCGGGGCACTCCTGGTCTGGCCTTCGTCAAATCTGACCGCACCGGCGGACCTGGGGAAAGTCATTCGCGGCGATACGAACGCACGGGCCGCGATTCGAGACATCTACAAGACCGCTCGGCCGCTTGATACCAGTCTGCGTGCGAGCCTGATTAGTCCGGACCTGGCAAACCGGCGGGATGTTTCGATCCTGGCGTTCCCATATGACAACTACATCAGTGCCGGGCGCGGTTCCTTCTTTGCTCCAGTGCTGGAAAGCTACGGGGCGTCAACAGAGTCCCTGGAACGGTACTACATACGCGCCCTCGACAGCCGCCGGCGAGCGGGCCTCGAAATCGTCTACGGCATTGACGGAGGCGCAGTTTCGCCAGTCGACGGCCTCCAGGCAATCACACGGACCCCTGTCATCTTCGAATACCTCTACAAACACTTCGAACTTGCCGGCAACCCGGAACACGGCGATGCTCACTACATCCTTCGTCCACGTCCGCAGCCACGAAACGCTGACGTTGAACAATTGAAGTTTTCGATACCTCAGCAGTCCGAAGATTCAGGAATACTGAAGTTGGATGCTCCATCTGCATGCGGACTCGTGTTGTTGGACATCCGGATCGACTATGCGAAGAACCCGCACGTCTTCAGGCCCAGCGGTGTCGAGTTGAGTCTGAGCAATAGCGATCGGCCTGTGTGGCGGGGCTCTATCAGGCCACTGGCACTCAATGAGTCCTTTGTCACATACGTCAGCCCGCTGCCTTCGGAGACATTTCATAAGGTGTTCGGCCAGGATCCGGTTCAAGGCGTGAAATGGGATAAAATCGAATACCACGCTTCAAGCACGGACATGCTGGGATCACGACCCGGCTTGATCCGCGTGGGCGCCGTCCAGTGCGTTGACCCGAAGAGGTTTGGCGAAGCCGCAGTATCAGAGCCGAACTCCAGCCCGAGCGGAATCGTGACAGCTACACCTGCAGACATCGATGGGCTCGACTGAGAATGACAGTGTAATCGAGAGCTCGTTCATCAGGCACCTGTGCGGTGTGGGCTTGTCCTTGTCGGTGATGGACATTTTTAGCGCGAATGCCACGCTCCAGTTGGAATTCATAGATCCTCCCCGAGAATCTCGAATTACCGATGCAATTTTAACCACCCGTATAGTGTTCGATGAAGGGAGCTGTCAGAAAAACAGTCTTTACTGAACTCCGCCGATTGTAGGCACCATGTTTTGGAGGTCCTTCTCATTCTCTAGACAGGAATGAGACAGGATGCGATCACCCACCCGACGTTTCAGTGTTAGTGAGGTCGTAAACGGCTTCACAAAAAATTCCGGATCATCGAAAGTCACCGACCACTTGATCGTCTCGGAGTCGACTTTCTGGAATCGTTCGAGCAACTTTAGTTTGCTGCTATGTTCGTGACCGTTGTCGAGCCAGGTTCTTTCATCGATACCCACTGTCTCTACCACCAGCGTGTCTCCCTCCCAGTGACCGATTGAGGAGCCGTACCACTCCGGATAATCCTCAAGATCGTCAGGATGTCCGCGACCATCCGTATAAATAAGGCGGTATGTGCGCTGAGATTCCGTAAGTATCGCGACAACATTGGAATGCTGGATAATCATGTTCGGATGGACGAGGCAGCAGACGGCTCGTACAGGACCAAAGGGAAGACATCTCGCTGATGGATCCGTCAACGGTTCTGAGTCTCTGCTCCCCGTAAGGTGTCAGAAGCATCTGGTCGCCCGGCACCACGAGTTTCGCCAGGTCCATGCTTTGGCCTTGTGGATGCCACACTCCTGTCAGATCGGGAGGCGCGCTTCTTAAGTCCGGCTTATTAGTTCCGCGTGACTGAGCCCCGAGGAAAAGTGCACCCACCGTTAGTACTGTCAGTATCAGAATCGAAACCTGGAAACGATTGCCCATGTGAATCTCCTTGGCTAAGCGGAGGAGTTCTTCAAAAGAAGTTTCATTTTCCCAAATGAACGCGATCCTTCTCGTTCTCGGCGCAGACGTATTCAAAAAGATCGGTATCGGGTAGAAGTGTCAATCCAGTTTTGATGGAAAAGGGGCGGGTGTAATACTTCGGGTCGTTGAAGGTAATCTCCAGATCCATGTGGCCGAGATCGCGGCGGCGATACCGCTCGGTGATGTGCATGGATTCGCTTCGGGGATGGCCGGCTGCGTCGAGCCAGGTCCGCACGTTTACGCCGACGGTATCGACGACCAGGGTATCGCCTTCCCAATGTCCAACCGAATATCCCATCCATCTTGGGTCCGGATCCTTCGGCAGCGGACGCCCGTCCATGTGAATCTGGCGGGGAGGGTTGAGAATCTCAGGCAACATCACGATCTCCCGGGGCGTCTGAACGATCTTAAACGTTTGAGCCAGTAATGCCATGGGTATGCCGCCGGGAAGGCACTGTATGAAGGGACTCTCCAGAGGGCTTTCCCGTCGGTGGTTCACAATCGCAGCGGCTTCGGGCCGAAGCGGCTCTTCTTCGGGCTTCATGCCCCAGAATACGTTCAAGAAATTCGTGGTGATGTCGTGCGTGTCCGGCTGCAAATCAGTGAACCCCTTGCCCATCACACGGTCGTATTCGCTCGCGGGACTCCGCACCGCCTGCCAGACTCCAGAGATATCGGGCTTGCCGTTCAGGCGGGGTGCGGGAGCAGTCAGGTTCGGCTTGCCGTCTTTACGCGGGATGCGCGAGTCAGGATAGTTCGGCCACTGCGCATAAGCACACGTGAAGGCACCGGCAAGAGTGATTCCCATGAGCGAGACGAAGTTTCTTCGATGAAACATCAGTTTACTTATTCACGATCACCGTCACATCGTGAAAGGCCTCGAGCAAGCGATCGCTCGCAATCGCTCGCCGTACGTATACGCCAAGCATTTAAGCTGACGCTTCTGCAACAGTCAAGGATTTGGGTAGTGGTTTGTGGTGTTCGTCATCAGCCTATCGTTCGCTGTATACTCCGTCCCTGTTGAAGGGAGGCAGACATGATTAGGTACGCATTGGTCCTGGTTTTCTCACTGGCTTTCTCTGCGACCGTCTTTGCGCAGGAGCGGATGGGGCCGATCCCCGCCGAGAAGATGACCGACTCTCAGAAGAAGGCGGCGGCTGACCATACCGCGGCGCGTGGGTCGCTGACGGGCCCCTGGAGTGTGCTGGTGCGCAGTCCGGAACTGATGGGGCGTGTGAGGGGCCTCAGCGATTACGTGCGCTTCAACAGCGCCCTGCCTCCGCGCCTCTCCGAGTTCGTCATTCTCATTACCGCGCGGCAGTGGTCTCAGGCGTACGAGTGGGCCGCGCATTATCCGCTCGCGGTCAAGGGTGGCCTCAATCCGGAGATCGCCAAGGCGATCGGCGACGGCCGCCGGCCGCACGGCATGGCGGAGGATGAGGAAGCGCTGTATGACTTCTGCACGGAGCTGCTGCAGAACCGCAGCGTCAGCGATGCCACCTATGCCCGCGCGGTCGCGAAGTTCGGCGAGCACGGCCTCCTCGACACCATCGGCCTGATGGGCCACTACTCGCTCATTGGGATGGTGCTCAACACGGCGCGCACGCCGGCCGCGCCCGGCGAGTCGCCGCTGCTTGAGCGGTTTCCCCGGTAGGACAGTTAAGCAGTACCCCAACTGAGGTTGTGATTCTCGAGGGGCAGCGAACGAATCCGCTTCCCCGTGATGGCAAAAATAGCGTTGCGCACAGACGGGGCAACCCAACCAAGGGCTTCTTCGCCGATCCCGGCGATCGGATCGTCCGTCGCGCGTCGCAAGGGATAGTTGTGTAAATTGCTCTGGATCGCTGTAGTCTCGGCGAAGTGTGCCGCAGGCTCCGGAAAGCCGGTGAACGAACTCAATCCGGCAAATCCATCTGGTCCCGGCAGGCGGTTTGGCACATATTGCAGAAACCCTGCCTATAATGGGAAGGCAGCATTTGGAAAGACGCGGATGATGCCACGAGCTAAAAGCGTACGCCTGCCGGCACCTCGCGGACGACCTGTGCAACCTCGAAAAGTTCTGGATCTATTCCATCCTTACTGTAGCGGCGGTCTATGACCGCCGACAGTCCAGCACGGTGCAACATCGTCGGCGGTCATAGACCGCCGCTACAGTAAGGAACATCCTTAAGTGAACCGTATTGCGTCAAGCGCGGTGTCTTCACCGGCAAAACCGAATGGATCCGGCAGGAAGACTTACCATTCGATGTTGCGCAGTGGCTGGCAACCCCGCTATCGAAGCTCGCAGACCATGACGAACAGTTGAGGGAGCTTTCACACCGGCTTTTTGTTGCCGCCCTAAAACAATGCCACGGCAATCGGAGCAGGGCGGCAGTCCTTCTTGGGCTGACGCGAAATAAATTCTACAAGCTGCTCAAACTGCACGGGTTGGACGGCGAATCGTCCCGTAACGGACCGGGAGAATCGGATTGGATCCAATGAATGACGAGAAAACGCCGTTGCAAAGTAATTGGACGTGTTCTTTTGTTTGGTAACGCCGTCTTGCCGTTGACAGGCCTGTAGGAGGACAGCATATGCATCCATCCGGAGTTCAGTTCGGACTATCGCGGGGACTGCTTCAGCGTCGCGGTGAGGAAATCCTTCTGTCGGACCAACTTGTGGAGACGATTTCTCTTCAAGCTCAAATGCATGTCCAGCTGGGCAGACCTGCGATTCGGGGCAATTTCCTGGTGGATATCACCGTCCGCGCGGCCCAGGATGCGTTAGGAAATCACTATCAAGGCCGCCGCGAAGAGATTGTTCCCTTCTTCGCGAGTTTGAACCGGACGATGTACTACACGCTTTGCGGCGTCGCGGAACGGGCGGGATTGGCGCACAGATAGCCGCGACGGCTCCTCACCAATCCCGATTTCTGGAACGGTGACAAGAAAGGCCTTTGGACCACGGTCGTGCCCGGTGCAGTCTTTATTCCCGAGCCGCTCATGTTCCGGAGTAGAAGGGCCATTCGCATCATTGGCGTAATTCGCGGTTACGACCCCATTTTTTAATTCCAGTGAATTCACCACCAAAGCTGTGGAGAGGAATCGCCTCACCTCGGCTTCAGAAAAGCGGAGGTACTTCCTGCATGGTTCCCAACGGGAAGAGGTGGTCCATGCTGTCGATCGCTATCGGATGTTACGTTTCTTCGATTACGCGACAAGATTCGGTATGGGATGGTGATGCGGTCATACCCCGGCGCTCGCAATTGCACGACCGTTGCCTATATTAGAGGTCCGGTAACATTGAATCTATTTCTACGGACGCGGAGAGCCGTCCTGTCCTCGTCAAGGCTTTGGCGGAGTGCGTCGGGGTTTTGCTGTAGCGGCCCTATTCGTATCGCAGGGCGCGCAAAGGATCCACATTCGACGCGCGGCGCGCCGGGACGTAGCTTGCGGCTAGAGTCAGACCTATAAGCAGAGTCGGCACGGCTATGTAGGTTGCGACGTCGGACACTGCCAGGCCGACGACGGCCGCCGTCACAAGGCGAATGACCGCGACACAGGCAATGGCGCCGGCGAGAATTCCTGCGAGCGCGAGGACCATGCCCTGCCGTAAAAGCATCATCAACACGTTCACGCGTCCGGCACCGATGGCCATTCTGATTCCGATTTCGCGTGTCCGGCGTGCGACGGAATACGCGACCAGACCGTATAACCCAACGAGCGCCAGCGTGAGTCCGAGAAGTCCCATGCCGGTTGCGGTCTTCAAAACAAGCAATTGCGCTCCAGTCGCTGCCCGTTCGTAGTAGCTCGAGAATGTGCGGAGGCTGAACACCGGCTGGTTCATGTCGAGAGTACGTACGACGTCGCGTAATGGACCAGCGAGAGGTGAAGCGTCCGCGTTCACGGTTTCAACGAGCAGCGACATTTGCGGCTTCTCTTGTTGCCGGAATGGCAAGTACAGGAAAGGTGTGGGCGGTTCGAGGATGTTCGAATACTTTTCCGATTTCGCGAGCCCAATTACTTCGAGCCAGGGGCCATCGCTGTTCAGGCGTACGCGTTTGCCGATGGAGTCGCGGTCGGGCCAATATGTGGCGGCAAACACCTCGTTGATGATTGCGACGCGAGATGAACCATCGTCGTCCTGCAGCGTGAACGCGCGGCCTCGGACAATTGCCGTTTTCATCGTATCGAAATAGTTTTCATCAACAACAGCCGTAGCCACTGCCGCGTTCTCTTGTCCCTGAGGAAACTGATAACCTTCCGGAACCACCGGCCTGCGCGAAGCGAAACCACGAGCGAGTGGAATGGCATCTGCCAGGGCGACGGACCTGACGCCCGGCAGAGCGCGGGCGCGATCGACAAGGTTGCGATAGAACTGACGCGTCTGAGCGGGCGTATACCGGACGAACGAGGTATCGAGTCCCATTGTGATGAGATGATCCTTACGAAACCCGGGATCGAGCTCCAATGTGTTGCGAAAGCCGGCCCGAAACATTCCAGTGACCACGAGCAAAACCATCGACAATGCGATTTGTGCGACCACCAGTACATTGCGTCCGATCATGCGGCGCCGCGCTGTGCCTGCTAATTCGGAACCCTTCAACCCGGTGACGAGATCGGTCTTCATGCTCTGCCATGCCGGAGCCAGACCGAACAGAACGGCACTGATGACGGCTGCAAAAAAGCTGAATGTGAGGACCCGATAATCCAATTGCGGTGAGACAACCACCGGGATATCGGTCGGTACAACGGCCTGAGCTGCGTTCGCCATGAAGCGGATGCCCGCGTAAGCGATCCCCAGGCCCGACATACCGCCAAAAAGCGCCAACAAAAGACTCTCCGTTAAGAGTTGGCGGAGTAGACGAGTCCGGCTCACGCCCAGCGCCAACCGGATCGCTATTTCACGCGATCGAGCGCGAGCGCGGCCGAGCATCAAGTTGGCAACGTTGGCGCAGGCAATCATCAATACCACCGCTGCAAGGCCTGTCATCATGACGCTGATGATCGCGTTTGCTCGAGACATTCGAATGCGCTGCTGAAGCTCGGTTCGAACCGCCATCGTCCGATTCCGATTCGCGTCGGGATATTGCTGTTCCAGTTCCTTCCAAACCGCCGCCATCTCAGTCTCCGCGCTTTCGCGAGATTTGTCCGGCTTCAGGCGCCCCTTTACCTCCAACGTCCGAGCCTTTCTGTCTTCGAGCGGATTCTCCTGAACGGACGCAAGCCGCTGTTCCATCGCCAGGGGAACATAAAACGCAGGCCGGACGAACTGATTCAATCCAGTAAAACTTTCGGGCGCTATACCGATCACATTGAAGTCGATGCCGTTGATCGTCACGACACGATTGAGGATCGATTGATCCGCGCCCAAAATGTTTTTCCAAAAGTCATAACCCAACACGACGACAGGGTCACGTCCAGGGACTTCTCCCTGTTCAGCCGTGAATCCGCGGCCGATCATCGGCTGTACACGCAGTGCGCTGAAGAAATTCTCACTGACCATCATTCCGAGCCGCATCTCCCGCGTCGTGTCTCGCGACCGAGAGAAGCTCAGCGGCATCATTTCGCTGGCAATCAATCCTTCGAAAGATTGAGACTTTTCGCGGAGGTCGCGGTAGTTCGCATAAGACAGCAGGCCTGGAGACGTTGAATCTTCGGGACCGTAAACGCTCACTGTCAGAACTGCGTCCGGCTCGGGCACCGGAAGTGGACGCAACAGAATCGCATCATGAAAGCTGAACATGGTGCTGTTCACACCGATGCCCAATGCAACCGATAGCGTGGCGACAACTGTCAGGCCGGGATTCCTGGCCAACATTCGAAGAGAGTGACGGATTTCCTGGAGGAACATAGGCGCATGTACGCTGTAGTTTTCGCGAATGTTCCCGAAAACTTCCGACTGCGCTGCCCTCGTACGAATGATGGACAGCCCTGTTTAACGATGTACACGACTAGTTGCGCGCTGGGGGTCGCACCGCCTCTTGCGCGCCCGACTTCCCAGCGCTTACACCAAATGCCGCGCCGTCCCTGGTGAAACAAAGGGTGTATTCAACCTATCGGCAAAAGGACCGCGCTTGTTTAACGCAAAATAGGGTCGTCCTTCGACATGATGATCGTGCTTGCGGAGGAAGACCAAGAGAACAGAGGCGGGCGAGCAAAGGTCAGCCGCCCCGCCTTGTATGGAAGGAGTGGGGGGTGAGGGGATAGTGACCGTCAAAACTTAAGGTAATGGAGAGCGAAAGGGAATCGTTTAGAAATCTGACCACACCATCGACGCCGTCCTTTATCCCGACCTTGTGCCAATTCTCAGGACGAAGCAGGCAATTTTGGCCTGCACGGGAAATTTCACCCTGCCCGACTCCAGGCGGAACCGGCCTGCGATGCGGAAAACACTAGGCAGCGCTGCTACATGAGATCGATTTCGAGTCGAGGTGCCTGTCGTGCCATGTAAATTAAAGTAGCTTTGTGCCATTTGAAATGGCAGACATTAACCTCCATGTTTCACGCCCTCGAGCCTGAGTCGGGCTGCCTGTAAGAACAGATCGAAACTCGTGGAGGGCAGACAGGCGGGTCGTTACGAAGCGAACTTCGTTTGCATTCAACCTGCTACGACAATCGTCATCACATTCCTGCATTTGTCGACGCCGATGACGACGAGATCCAGCAGGTCGACGTAACAGTAGGCTAAGAAACGTCTGTGGTCCGCAAAATCTTTGCGAGTTTCGGTTCACGATTACGACTTCTTATGCGGAGGTGGGCAGTTGATGCTCAGAACTCACAATATGTTCAAAAAGGACCCCTGATGGAGGAGCAATGTTGTCTGCCAGAACTCATGCGGAGATTGACCGCGTGACCGCAGAAGTGTTGGCCACGATTGAAAGACAGGAAGTTATTGAACGGATCACTGTCGTTCGGGCGTACCAGTATCTGTCAGAGACGTACCCAAACCGAACGGATTACGAAGACAGATTGACGAAGGCGGTTCGCGACCTTCGGCGCCTTTTCCAGAGGAATAGCACACTGGCCTTAGCCGTCGCAGTCGAAGCACTTTATGACACCATTATCCGAGACCGCTTTTCAGAATCTTTATCAGCCAACAAGACCACCAGCGCCATAGCGCGGTAGAAATGGCGAGCTTCTTCTTGGGCTATGGACGAAACCGTCGTTGAAAAGGCCATTATCCAGTTGAGCGAAGCCGGTCTGGTGCATCCCGGGGAACTCAAAGGATGCACTCCTTCACTTTGCGGCTGTCACCTGGCCTGCTGAGCCAGTACATTGCCAGGGAACCGGGCCTGGATGTACGTGATGTGGCCGTTAATCTTGTTGAACCAGTGAGCGGTCCCGGGCGGGATGACCATCACGTCTCCCGGCTGGAGTTTGACCGTCTGCCCTCCCTTGATCCCCGCGGTCCGGTTCTTCGGATCGGGCATGGATCCGCCCGTCGTATAGGTAGCACTGCCTTCAAGGACGTAGTAAAC
>WNFT01001828.1_pt1 | contig 18037 bp, 12 predicted proteins | sample 5400191 | NCBI WGS metagenome assembly WNFT01 (sample SAMN13153359, study PRJNA577476) | soil metagenome | isolation source: 80 cm saprolite under Madrone tree | place: USA:California | collected 2016-06-14 | reverse complement strand
AAAATCGATCCAATTTTCTGTCGTAAAATGTTCCATCTCTTCCCCCCAGAATCCTTTCTACACCTCGGCACTCCCCAGCGCCGATGACTAAGAGTCGCCTCTCGTGGCATAAGGGGACGTGGCCAGCGAAAAGATATAGGGGACTGTACGATTAGGTAAGTCTTGTTGAATCAGAGACTTTGCCGACAAGAACGAACGGGGCCCAGAAGTAAGGATGCGGATTTTGCTTCCGGAGTTCCTGCATAGCGTGCTGAAGAGCGCTAGCCGTTTTGCCAGAACGAATGAATTCGCGATAGAAGTGTTGCATCAGCTGCGCGGTGCTTTGATCGTGCACGTCCCACAGAGACAAAAGCAGAGTGGTAGCACCAGCGCAGAAGAGGCCTCGCTGAAGCCCGAGCAACTCGTCGCCGGCAGCGACGAAATTCATTCCGGTAGCACAACCGCTCAACGTAACCAAATTTGCGTCCAATCTCATCTGGTAGAGATCGTAAAGATTCAAGTAGCCGTCGCCCAGCCGGATGCCTGAGAACATCGGGTTGTCCTGACGGTAGATGCCGTGCGTGGCGATGTGCAGCACGCTGCACTGCGGGCCTTTTTCGCGGAGCAAGGAGGAAGTGGCACTATCCGCAAGGTGAAGCGAAGAGTGCGGAAGGAGCGCGGCAACGGATTTCACCTCATCCAGGATCTGGGGCGCCCGCTCGTCCGAGATTCCCAGAACGAGTGCACCTGTGCGTGCCCTTGCAGATTTCTGCTGACACAAGGAGAAGACCGTGGCGCTGGGAGCATAGGAAATCGTGAAAGCGTCGCAGAGGTACTCTTGTCCATTTCGCAAGGCGTGGAATGGCAAGAAGTGGAGCGGCCCGTGCGGCACAACGATAAGGTGCTTCCCTTTCAATAGCGGGCGAAGTGGAGCGATGAGTTCGCCGTAGAGAGCTTCGAGGTGGCTCTGCGTGGCGCGCAGGAGCGGTTCTTCAAACCGCCGGACGTATTCGATCCCCATGCGAAATTTCGAGAGTTGAAAGCGGAGCAATTGCAGAAAATGCGCAACGCGGGAAAGCACTGTCAACGGAAGAATTTTGATTTCTTTTCGCGTAATGACGATGGCAATGATTCGGTCGCCTGCCGAGAAGTACTCGACGAGGGTTGCGTCTTCCGGAAGGCTCGCCTGCAATTTCTTAAGCGAAAAATCCGCAGTAGCTTCCAGAGTGGCATTTTCCCTCTCCTGCGCTGGAAGCTCACGCAGCGTTTTCAACAGCTCTTTCTCGTGAGAATGCGCTTTCTCCTGCAAATTGTGGAGCCTTTGGTGAAATTTTTCCTCAGGGCGGAGTTGTTCGAGCTCGATACGGTGGTAATACCAATTGAGTTCCTCGCGCAGGTCCCTGATCTTGCGCACGAGATCACTCTGGCCCGCTTCTCCCAGGGGAAGACTTTGCCCGCTCTGAAAGATCATTTCGATCATGCTGCGAGACTTGGCGGCTTCAATGCAGGCCAGCGCTTTCTCGGCAGAGGCCTCTGTTCGGGCTTCGGATACGTACAAATCCACAAGCGCTTCGTAGACCTGCATTCTGTTTTTGATAAAGGAGATTTTCAGCTCTTCGCCGTGCAGTCTGCTGCGCAGCGCCTCCAGCGCCTGCCGTGCTTCGAGGTACGCCCTGCGCGCCGCCGGGGGGTCATTGCGAGCCTGTGCGATCTGTCCTTCGAGCAGGTGGGCCTGATAGGCGAGCACGGGTGTCTGAAGGCCTTTCAGCCGCGCAAGAGATTCCTCTGTTTCTCTTTGTGCTTCGGCGGAATCCCCGACTTGCAGAGCGATGCGTGCGAGCAGCAAGTGGGCGAGTACGGCCTTTCCTGGAAGCGCGGAATGATCGAAAAATCGCGCGGCCGCAATGCAGAGCCGCCGTGCTTCAAAGTGCCGTCCTTCGTGGAAGAGCAATAAGCCCTGGTACAGATCAATGAGCCAGGGCCAGACGAGATTCTTTTCGCGCTCAAAGATTTCCCGCGCTTTGGCAAAGCGCTCCAGGGCCTGGACGGTCTTGCCCTGTTGACCGTAAGCGGTCGCTTCGTTCGCCAGCGTCTTCGCAGCCTCGTAGCCCATGCCGAGCTTCTGAAAGCGCATAAATCCTTCATGGGCCATCTCGCGCGCTTCTTCGCTGAGGTTCAACTCGAGATAAATATCGGAGAGATCCAGGTGGCACAGGGCGAAGTGATAGGCATCTCCGGTGTCTTCGCAGGCACGCCGGGCGGCGTAGAGCGCCTCGATGGCCCGGCTGTATTCTCCGCGCAGATAGTAGAGATACGCGATGTTGTAGTCCGCCTGGGCGACGAGCAGGGGCATGTTGTTTTGCTCGCAGAACGAACGCGCCCCTTGATAGGTCGCAAGAGCACGAGGGAAATCGTTGAGACTAATCAGGCAGACGGCCATGTTGCTGAGGAGCACAGCGAGGCCCTCAATGTCTTTGTGAGGCATCAAGCTTCGATAGGCGTTCTCGTAATGCGCGATGGATTCCTCGAAACGGTCTTGGCGGTGATAGATATTGCCGACATTGATTTCGAGCCGGGCCAACCGCCAGGCGTCGTCGAGCCGCTCGAATATTTCGCGGGCGCGCTCCGCTGCCTGAAACGCCTGATCGTATTCGCCCAATAGGATCATTGGCTGGATGGAACTGCTCAGCGTGCGCCCGGCCTCTTTCCAGTTGCCAAGAGACTCGTAGAGCTTGAATGCCTGCTCATGGTGTTCGCTGGCGGCGCGATTATCGCCGGCGGAATAGAGAGCGTTGGCCTTCGCACGCAAGCCAAGCGCCAAAGCTTCCTTGCCGCGGAGCCGTTTCGCGATGAGTACGGCTGCTTCAGCCAGATTGAGCGCCTCCTGCGTGCTGACACGAACTTTCTGGACGACCAGCTGTGCGAGATCCTCGATCGTGCTCTGGCGGGTTAGCACTCTGTGCTTTGTAAGAAACTTGCGGCGGGCAGTTTCGCTCGACAGTTGGCCCAATTCGTTGATGAGCATGTCTCTTGAAGTTTTCCGGAGTGTTGCGGGCATCAGGAAAAACCTAGTTCTGTAAGTTGCCGCCGCAGCCGTTCGATGCACTTTTGCCGGGTGAATCCAATAGACCCCACGGCGAGGCCCAGCTCGGCGGCGACTTCCGTGTAGGGCCGCGAAGGCGTTTCAAAGAAGAGGAGCTCTACGAGGCGGCGGCACTGTGGCGTCAGCGCCGTCATCGCTTCCCGAAGCATCTGTTCTTCCTGGGTTTGCTGCACCAAGCTTTCCGCGACGGGTGGTATCTCCGGCTCTGGCAAGTTCGGCTCTGCGTCGCGGCTCACCACTCGCTGGTTCATGCGTTTCATGCGATAGCATTCGTGATGGGCGACTTGCATCAGCCATTTGGGCAGCGCGCGAGGCTCGCGCAATTCCGGCAAGCGAATCAGAAGTTCGGTGCACGTCGCTTGAAAAATGTCCGCGGCTTCCGGCTGCGAGAGATTGTATTTCACCGGGATCGAATAGATAAGCGCCTTGTATTTATCAATGAGCAAGGACCAGGCCTTTTCGTTGCCGGATAGGCACTCTTTGACGAGGCGCGTGTCATTCCAGGCAGCGTGAACCTTCTTTGGGGCCTTGGTCGTTACCGGGCTCATCGAGAAGCGTGCTCCAGAGCATTTTTCAAGTAAAGCTGTTCCACATTCCAGAGTACGTAAGGTTCCAGAACGGCAGGTTGAAAATTGCCAAGGGAATTCTTGGCGCCAGCCAGAATGTCCGGGCTCGCCAGGAAAATCATCGGCTGATTGTCGGAGAGGATCTCCTGCGCGCGGTCATAGAGCTTTTTGCGCTGCGCGAAAGTACGAGCGATCATTTGCTCACCGATCAGACGGTCGATCTCCGCTTCCCATGCAGTAGCCGGATGTTCCTGCGATGGATTCCAAAGATGCGTTCCGCCGCTTGAAAGCCAAACATTAATGTCCGTGTTCGGGTCGGCGTCAAAGCTGGCAATGCCCATAACACAGGCGTCGTATTCCTTCGTCTGCGTGACGCGGTCCAGCAGCGAGCGAAACTCCAGCGGGACAACTTGCACACGCATTCCAATCTGCTTTAGATCATCCTGAATCAGCGTCGCCATCTTGGCGCGGTCCGCGTTGGTTGAGCTCGTAAGGATGGAGAATTCTACGGGCTTGCCTTCGGAATCCAGGAGCGAGGATTCTCCATTTGGCCCATTGCCCCAGGAAAATCCTGCGTCCTTCAAAAGAGCGCGCGCCCGTTCGAGCGAGCGAGGCGGGTGCGCGAGCTTCTCATTTCCCCACCTGCGGTTTCCCGGGGCGACAAGTCCCCAGAGCGGAGTGCCACGGCCTTGATAGACGAGCCGAACGATGGCTTCCCTGTCCACGGCAGCCGAAACCGCTTGCCGGAACCGCACTTCGCGGAACCATTTTTGCTTGCGAGTCAGCTCAGGTGAGGCTTTCTCGCCGAGATTGTTCAGATTGAAGAATAGAAAGTTATATTCAAGGCCCGGTCCGGCGTCCACCATCGTGTAGCCGCGCAGCTGCCGCGAGAGTACGGAAAAATTTTCCGCGCTTAACTGGGCGATTGCGTCAGTCTCGCCGGATTGAAATTTCAGGACCTGGGCATCGGCATTCGGCACAAATAGGAATACGAGTTCATCCGCATAGGGCAGACGATTCCCTTTGACGTCCGTTTTCCAATAGTAGGGATTACGCTCCAGCACGAGCCGCTGCCCCGCGACGTACTCTTTTAGTCGAAAAGGGCCGAGCCCCGCCCATTGATTCGCGACAGTTGCCAGTGTGCCTGTCTGGCCGAGCTTTCCTTCCTGGTAGGGTTTTTCGAGAAGATGCCGAGGCAGGATTGCCAAGCCATCGAAAAGCCTTTCACCGACGCCATAGGCTTTGGGGAGCTGGAAGACCACTGTTCGCGCATCCAGCTTACGGACCGTTATCGGCTTTCCGCTGATAATTAGGAGATCGCGCTGCGGAGCGTGCACGTTTTCATCGAGGTACACGCGGAAGGTGAATAGCACATCATCGGCGTCCAGAGGCTGGCCGTCCGAAAACTTCAGTCCATGCCTGAGAACGACCGTGTACTGAAGCCCATCGGGTGAGATTTTCCAGGACTTGGCCAACGCAGGCTCCGTGAGTTGCGTGGCGCGATTGATGTGGACGAGATCGGCTTGCATGACGCCGATGACCTCTCGGGATCGGGTATCTGTGGCAATCAGGGGATTCAGTGTTTTTGGCTCGCCACGCAGCGCGAAGACGAGCCGGCCCCCGCGCTTGCCCACTTCTCCAGGCGAGACGAGCAATTCCTCTTTAGCCGATTTTTGTTGTGGGGAGGCAGCGGCTTGGCCAAGCGAGAGAAACAGAAGTGCGAAGGAACAGAGAAAAATCCGGTGCCAGTGGAGTCTTGCTCTTCGGTTTTTCACGCCAGGCTCCCGGGACTCCTCCTCTCTATCTTGTACGGTTCTAGCCGCTCCTGCAATGAACTCGCCAACCCCAAGTATCCTAGAAAGAATGGCACCATGGCCAGGGCGGGCAAATACATCCACCAGTAAGAGACCAAAACGCTGTACTGCTGAAGATTTGAAAGGAGGTTTCCCCAGCTTGGAGCGGGCTCGGGCACGCCTAGCCCGAGAAACGAGAGGGTCATCTCCGCCAGCACGTACTGGGGGATGAGAATCGCTGCCTGCGTTAGAAGGACGCTGGATGTCTCCGGCAGGATGTGGCGCCGCAACAAGTAGCTATCCCTTGCACCGAAACCCCGTGCCGCACGAACAAAATCGCGTTCCTTGGCGCTGAGCACGATTCCACGTACAAGCCGCGCCGGCCGCGCCCAGCCCACCGCTCCGATGACGGTGACAATCAGGAAAAAAGCCTTTAGCGGACTAACCGACAAGGGTAGAAATGCGCGAAGAGCGAAGAGCAGGTAGAGCCAAGGCAGTGCTAGAAACAACTCCGCGACCCGCATCAGAGCATCGTCCCTCCAACCGCCGAAGTAACCTGCTGCCGCGCCGACGCACAAACCGATGGACAACGTACACCCCGCCCCCAGGATGCCAGCGAGCAGTGAAATCTGGCCGCCATACAGGAGCCGGGAGAATTGATCCCGGCCGTAGCCATCCGTTCCGAGCAAGCAAATGCGCGCGCCTTCAGAACCGAACAGGTGTTTCCGTGAGGGCAGGAATCCGAACAACCGATAGCCGGCCCCGCTCTTGAAAAATTTCATTGCAACGGGTTGGCTGAGGTCCTGCTCATACTGATCAAAGGTCCCTTCTCGTATTTTCAGCGCATACGCAAAGGGGCGCAGGTGAAGATGTCCTTGCGCGTCCATGAGATGAAGCCCCATTGGAGGCAAGTATGGATTCTTGCGATCCTGCTCGATGGGATCGTACGGGGCGAAGAGCCCGGCGCAAACCACAATTGCATGCAGAGCACAAAGAATGGCGAGCCATCTTACAAAGGGGTGGCGCGTTCTCATCTGGAGCCACTCTCTGTACGGATACGCGGATCAGCCCAATAGAGAAGCATGTCAGCGACGAAATTACCGCTCACAAGAAAAAATGCTGAAAGCAGCACGCCGTCGATGACCACGTAGAGATCACGCGACAGGATGGACTCCAGCAAGAGCGGCCCGAGGCCTGGCCAGCTCATCACCACTTCGACGAGGAGCGAACAGCTCAACAACGCACCGATGCTGAAACCAAATAGAGAAATGAGCGGATTCGCGGCCGCGCGCAGAGCGTAGCGATACAGCAGTGTGCGTCTGGGGATGCCGTGTCCTTTTGCCGCGAGGATGAACGGAGCGTTGAGGACTTCAGCCACCGCTGCGCGGACATGCCTTATGAGCAGCGGCAGAGCTGAGAGCACGAGCGCCGCAACTGGTAGCGTCATGTGCATCGTGAGATCGCGAAGTTTGCCGCCCAGTGGGAGACTCGCGAAATCGAGGGAGGTCATGCCGCCGGTCGGAAACCAGCCGGTCCTCACCGCGAGGACGAGGAGGCCCAAAGCAAGCACCAGATCGGGGATGACCAGAAGTGCTGCGGTTGCCCATGAGAGCAAGCGGTCCGGCAGACGCCCAAATCGCTCGGCGCTCCAAACTCCGAGTGGCAGAGCTATGCCCCAGGCGATCAACGTGGCTGTAATGGTGAGAAGCAGAGTGTTGCGGGCCCGCACGAATAGAATCGGCGCCGCGGGGGTGTTGTACGCAAACGAAAATCCCATCTGACCGTGTAGAACGGAATTCACCCATGACGCGTAGCGTATGGGCAACGGACGATCGAGTTGGTATTGGGCGCGCAACGCGGCCACCGTCTCTGGGGAGATCTGCGGATTCAAGCGCATCTCGTCGAAGTAATTTCCAGGAGCAAGAGTCGCGAAGAGAAAAGCGAGAATAGAAACACCAACTAGCAAGAGAAACGCGTGGCCGAGCCGCCGGAGAAAGAAGCGCATCATGACTCCAAGGGCGGTCGCGCCGCACTATTGAGGGACGGCATCGCCGCCAGGAGATCCTGGGTGATTTCCTCCTTGGGATGCCGCAAAACTTTTTCGGCAGGTCCTTGCTCAACAACCCGGCCGCGACTCATGACAGCAATCTCGTCTGCAAGATACGCAGCCATGGCCAAGTCGTGCGTGATGAATAGATAAGTCATCCCCAGCGCGTGCTGCAGATCTATCAAGAGATTCGCGATCTGCGCCTGGACCGAACAATCTAGCGCCGACAGCGCCTCGTCCAGAATCAAGAGTTTCGGCTCAAGCGCCAGCGCTCTGGCAACGGCTAGCCTCTGGCGTTGGCCGCCGCTCAACTGGCCCGGCAATCGCGGAAACATGTCTGATGGGAGGCCAACTTGCGCCAACAGGGCAACGGCGCGCTGCTTCATTTCCCCTCGTTTGAGCTTGCCTTGCAAAGTCAGCGGCTCAAGCAGTATTTCTTCCACACTCCATCTTGGATTCAGTGAATTTGACGGGTCTTGAAAAATGAGCTGAATCCGTGGACGAATCTGTCGCTTTTCGTTTTCCGCCAGCGCAATGATGTCTCTCCCTTCGAACCAAATGTTTCCAGAAGTCGGCTTTTCCAAGCAGGAAATACAAAACGCCAGTGTGCTCTTCCCGGAACCTGATTCTCCTACGACCGCAAGCGTACTCCCCGGGTCAACCGCGAATGACACGTTATCGAGCGCAAGCAACTTTTCGCGCGAACCGGCAACATTCTGCCGTTCGTAGCCCTTCACAAGATTTTCAACTTTCAAGAGTGACTGCATATTTTGGCCGCCGAATAACGCATCAACCTCCATACTTGAAACAAGAAACGGTATGAGATTCGCTCAACTTCACTGCTGTGGGCTCGCGCTTTTGGCACTCTTCCATCCTTTCCGGGCATCTCGGCTCAAATACGCAGCCTTCACGCGGTGCCACGGCGGCCGAAAAATCGCCTGCGATCACTGGCAGCTTTGATTTGCGGCTGCTACCGCCATTCTCGAAAATCTGCGGCATCGATTGGAAAAGCGCCCTTGTGTACGGATGCTTGGGTGAAGACAGAACTGCTCTCGCCGGACCCAGTTCAGCGATGCGGCCGCCGTAGAGAACCAGCACGCGGTCTGCGAGGCCGGCTAGCAAAGCAGGGTTGTGCGTGATGAAAATCATCGCCAGACCCAGCTCATCGCGGAGCGTTCGAAACACGCCGAGAATTTCCTTTTGAGTTGTGGGGTCAAGCGAGGCGGTCGGCTCATCGGCGATCAGCAGAGATGGTCCGCAAGCAATCGCTTGCGCGATCAGGACGCGTTGTCGTTGCCCTCCGCTCAGCTGATGTGGGTAGGAGTTCGAGATTCGATCTGCTTCTTTTGGAAAAAGAGAAGCGAGCACTTGGCGCGCTTTCTGGCGCAGGGTGCTCTTGCCTGCCGATTCGTGCGCGGCTAGCACCTGGAAAACCTGCTCACCGGCGCCTATTGCCGGATGGAGAGCAACAGATGGCTCCTGGTAGACGAGAGAGATGCGCTTGCCGCGAATCTGTTCCAGTTCGCCTGCCGACGCGCAAAGAAGGTCCTTGCCCTTAAAAAGTATTGAACCCCTCGAAATGTTTCCGTTTGAAGGAATGAGTTTCAGGAGCGAAACAGCAAGGGTGCTCTTGCCCGACCCGGATTCTCCAATGACACCGAGAATCTCGTTGGGCATGAGCTGAAAACTCACGCCCGCGAGTGCAGTGTAAGATGCGCCGCCGAACGAGCTATATGAAACATGAAGGTCTTGGACTTCCAGAATTGGCACCATGCTCCGGGCCTCTTTGGCCCAACCCCCGCTGTGAATCATGTTGAGGCAGGAACCAGGGCGCGACAAGGCAAACGTCTCTTCTCTCGCACGAAAGGTAATCCCTTTATGCACACAGAAACTCAATCGGATTTCATGTGAATGAGGGCTGCGGTGTGAAGAAAGTAGAGTGGGTCAAGGAGGGAATTTTGCGCTTGTCGGGAAGCCCGAAGAGGGCTGGGTATGGGCCGCTCCGACTCGCAGTGGGCACATGGAATCTTCGAGCCTTAAAAGGCAGCACAAACTGATATTCAAGATCCTGGCGGAGCAGGCCCAGGAGAACAATCAGAAACCCGTCCGCAAGTTTGTGCTTTATTCACTTCGACATACTTTCCTGACTCGCCTCGGCGAATCTGGCTGCGATGTCTGGACCCTTGCGAGGATCGCCGGGCACAGTGATATTAGGGTGTCAGCTCGCTATGTTCATCGATCCGAGGACGCGGTGCTCAATGCAATGTCGCGCCTGGGTGGGCACAAAATTGGGCACAGAAGACTTCGGGCGGCTTTGCAGCCGAAGCCCCGAAAGCGGCTAACTCGATAAAAGCAAAAGAGAAATATGGTGGACGTGACCGGGATCGAACCGGTGACCCCCTGCTTGCAAAGCAGGTGCTCTCCCAGCTGAGCTACACGCCCACAGTGGGAACTACCCACATTCTAAAGCATTTCCGCCGATTCCAAAATCCGTTCCCTCGCTTTTCGACCATCACTGTACCAAAACTGTACCAAAAACCCCGTCTGAAGGGGCTGCCTGCGCCGCGCCAAGGGTCATTTCGTTGGCGAGGATCACAGTGGCCGGAGTTCTTCGGCGATCACGAGGCGATCCGGGATTTGGCCTGGAAACAGCGGGTTCCAGAACTTCGCGGGGAAGTCTGGCGAGGCCTGCTGGCGCATGAGTTTCACAACATCGGGCGTGGCCACCGCCTTGGCATTGGGAAAACGATCTAGGAGCGCTCCGATGCCAAAGAAATGGTCGCCGTGACCGTGGGTGACATAAATCGTCGTCAGGTTCTTGCCGCTCGCCGCGACCCAATCTACGAGGATGTCCGCTTGCTCGACGGTGATAAAGGTGTCGACGAGGACGGAGTCTCGCTTGCCCGAGATAAGTGTCGACGATATCGGCGACCACATCAGCTGTTTCGTGCCCGGAGCCAGGTCGCTCGTGACGGTTGGGATGCCGGGCGTCACGAGCACGTCCCACTTCAGCGGGAGGTCTCGAGTTCCGGCTTCAGTCGTTTTTTTGGTCGTGTTGAATCTCCATAGTTTGTTTGTTCGCTCTTGCCGCATGTTAGGACTCGTTATGAGGGCCTTCGAAACCCCGCAGCAGACGTAGCCGCATTGAGGCTAAGGTCATCGGAGGTCAGCGGTCCGCCGCTTTGCTGATGGTCATAGTGATGCTCGTACACTACGCGCGACCCTTCCATTTCCGGAGGGTGCACCAGCTCACAGTGCAGGTCCTACCGGAGACACCAACCAACTCGAGCGTCCACGCAGATTGCGTCTCGCCTGCAACATCTCCAGGAATCGCGCTTTGCCGAATGGATATCAACAGACCATTGAGTTCGGCCATTACATGAAGGGGCACCAGGAAGTTGGCCAGGAGCGAGCGCACTCGCGCCTGTCCTCGAATCGGTTCTTCCCCGGTGTCCCTGGTTACCTCGATATCGTCGTCGTAAAAGACGTCGAAGATCTCAAGGTACTCTTCGAAGCTTTCGCTGATGTTAGCCTGGACGATGGCCCCATTTAGGCCGCGCTCTCGGGTCTGGGAACTTATAAATGGATCAAGATCGATGTGACCGGTGGAGACGAAGCTCTGTTCCTTTGTCATTGAAGTTCCTCGATGTAGCAATCTGGATCGAAACGCACACCACCTTCGATGTCGTTTGAGACCGGTCGGTTTCAGTTATTTTGTGTTACCTCGCGCAAAAAAAGATGCAACCAATTGTGCTGTTGATCATCACATATTGCGCGGGAGAAGGTATGTCAGTAAAAAGCGTCCAGTTTACGGTTGCCGCGCACATTATGGCTGCTCTGGGTTTCCTCCATGGCGAGGAACTTTCCTCGGCGACCCTGGCCGACAGTGTGAACGCCGACCCCACCTTCGTTCGAAAATCGCTCTCCAAGCTCTCGAAGGCGGGCTTGGTGGTGACAAAACGCGGCAAGAGCGGAGCCAGCGTGCTTGCGCGTCCTCCGCGACAGATCACGCTGCTCGACATATACCGTGCCAGCGCGGCACCACCGGCGTTTGCCATTCATTCGTATCCGGTCGACAAGAGGTGTCCGGTCAGCTGTCACCTCAAGGAGTGCATGTCGAGGGTACTCTCGCAGGCTCAGAACAGCTTCGAGAGATCGCTCGCAAAAATAACCCTGGCCGATCTGGTTGGTCAGATCCGCGAAAAGACGCATTGACTTTTTTTGCCTTTGTTCGTGCAGATTAAAAGAACAATAAATCGGGAGGACTAAGAGAATGCTGACGGGAACCGAACTGGCGTCCGACGAGCGAGCAGAAAACAAAGGGCGGCGAATCAGTGGACGAACGTCGGCGAAGCTGTGGGTTGCCGCTAGCCTAGCAGGGATAGTGTTTATGGGTGCATGGCTCAAGTATTCGCCTAAGGCGAGTGGGAGTTCCGCTGTTGCTCCGCCTGCTGCACTTCCACAAGTCGTGGTGAGCAAGCCGCTGGTGGAAGACATCGATACGCGGCTGGGCTTCCTTGGCCAGTTCGCGGCGGTTTCGCAAGTCGAACTGCGCGCGCAGGTGGGCGGTACGCTTACGGGAATATTTTTCAAGGATGGGGACATTGTTCGGAAGGGCGACCTCCTTTTCACCATTGATGCTCGACCTTACGAAATCACACTTGCCGAAGCGAACGCCCAGCTTGAGGTTGCGGCGGCTCGACTGGAACTGGCTGACCGCCAACTTGACCGTGCCAAAGACCTGGAGCAAAGCAACGCTGGATCGGTCGAAAACGTTGACCAGCGCACATCCGATCAGCGGTCGGCGCGCGCTGCAGTCGAAGAGGCCAAAGCTCGAATCCGCGATGCGCAGTTCGACCTCGACCATTGCCGGATTGCGGCGCCGTTCACAGGGCGCATGGGCACCCATCTCGTTTCGGTAGGCAATCTGATTGCTGGCAGTCGCACAGCGACGAGTCCGACGACGTTGCTCGCGACACTCGTGTCGCTTGATCCGATCTACCTTGACTTTGACATGAGCGAGTCCGATTTCCTCGTATACTCCAAGTATCGCGCGCACCTCAAGGAAGGGCATGTCCAGAAGGTTGAGGTTGCGCTCGGCGACGACAATCAGTACGCGCGAGGCGGTGTATTTGATTTCCTGGACAATGTCCTCGACCGTTCGAGCGGCACGATCCACGCCAGGGCTACAGTTGCGAATTCCAATCTGCTTTTGACTCCCGGCCTGTTCGCTCGTGTTCGCCTGGTTGTTGCGCCTCCTTCACCGACCCTCCTTGTGCCGGACAGCGCAGTGCTGCCTGACCAATCGCAACACATGGTTATGACCGTTTCGACGGACGGGACGGTCGCGCCAAAGCGAGTGGAAGTAGGGGAGATTCGCGACGGTTTGCGAGTCATCCGGTCTGGGCTCGCACCGAGCGACCGAGTCATCGTGGACGGACTACTGCACGCCGCGCCCGGAACCAAAGTCGCCACTCAGGACGGCACGATCCGTTACGACGGCGGTCAGGACTAAGGAGAGCCCAAAAACATGCGCCTGACACATTTCTTTATCGAACGCCCCCGCTTCGCGACCGTACTAAGCGCTTTCGTGACACTGCTCGGGCTCGGTGCGCTCGCAATTCTACCGGTCGCACAGTACCCAGAAATCGTCCCACCCACAGTGCAGATCACCACGGTGTATCCGGGCGCATCCGCGGATACGGTGTCGCGCACCGTCGCGACGCCGCTCGAGCAGCAGATCAATGGCGTCGAGAACATGCTCTACATGAGCAGTCAGTCGACCGGAGACGGCAGGCTCACGATAACGGTTACGTTCCGCATCGGCACCGACTTGAACGTGGCACAGATGTTGACGCAGAACCGCGTCCAGGACGCTTTGCCGCGGTTGCCGGAGGACGTGCAGCGGCTCGGTGTGCAGGTCAGGAAAGCGACACCGAGCATACTCCTGGCCATTCACGTCTACTCGCCGGATAGTTCGCGCGACAACCTGTATCTCTCAAACTACACAACCTTGCACGTCAAGGACATTCTCGCGCGCCTCGAAGGTGTTGGAGATGTGCAGTTCCAGGGCGGCCGCGAGTACGCCATGCGCATCTGGCTCGAACCCGACAAGGTTGCCGCAAACAATCTGAACGGGAGTGAGGTGCTCTCGGCATTACGCGCCCAGAACCTGCAGGTCTCGGCTGGGATTCTGAATCAGCCGCCGGCTCCTGGGCAGGAGGCCTATCAGATTAACGTTGAGGCACTCGGCAGGCTGTCCACGCCCGAGCAGTTCGGTGACATTGTCGTCAAATCCGATAAGCAGGGAAGGGTGACACGGGTCCGCGACATCGGCAGGGTCGAGGTGGGTGCCGCTGATTATGGATCTACAGCATACATGGATCGCAGCGACGCTACGGCGCTCCTGATTTACGCCCAGCCCGGCGCAAACTCGCTCGCGGTTGAACAAAAAGTCCTCTCGGCGATGAAAGACCTAAAGAAGGAGTTCCCCCAGGGCGTCGATTACAAAATCATTTACGATCCGACGACCTTCATCGCCAAATCGGTCCGCGAGGTCGTCATCACAATCTTCATCGCGATCCTTCTCGTGCTCGGCGTCGTGTTCCTGTTTCTTCAAAATTGGAGAGCCTCGATTATCCCGGTGATCGCAATCCCGGTCTCTCTCGTCGGGACGTTTGCCGTTCTCTATCCGCTTGGGATATCGCTGAACAATCTTTCGCTTTTTGGCTTGGTTCTCGCGGTCGGCATCGTCGTCGATGACGCGATCGTCGTCGTCGAAAATGTCGAGCGCAACATGCGCTCCGGCATGTCAGCGTCGGATGCCGCTCACAAGACGATGGACGAAGTTGGTGGAGCACTGATCTCGATCGCCCTGACGTTGTGCGCCGTATTCGTTCCGTCCGCTTTCCTCTCCGGAATCTCCGGACTGTTCTTTCGGCAGTTTGCCGTCACGATCGCCGCATCAACAGTCATCTCGTGCTTCGTTTCGCTGACCCTGAGCCCGGCTCTGTGCGCGGCGCTCTTCAAAGACCACGATCCACAAGGTGCTTCGTCGCATGGCCTGGTGGGTCGTTTTCTCGATTCAGGTTTTGGCTGGTTTAATCGCGGCTTCGAGAGTCTGTCAAACGGGTATGGAAATCTGACTCGCCGTCTGGTGGCAGGAGTGGCCATTGTTCTCGTGATTTACGTCGCGCTGGTCGGAGTTGCCGGACTGGAGTTCAGGCAAGCGCAAACGGGTTTCATTCCGGAGCAGGACCAGGGATACCTGATCACCATCGTTCAGCTTCCTCCCGGAGCGACGCTCGCACGGACCGAGGAGGTGGTGAAGCAGGCGACCGAGATCATCCTCAACACGCGCGGCGTTGAACACGTTGCACCTTTCGCGGGCCTCGATGCGACGACATCGACGGTAGCGTCCAATTCCGCGACGATTTTTTCCAGCCTGCCCTCGCTCTACAACCACGAAATTCCCGGCGTAAACGCGAACACAGTATTGGCCGACCTGCGCGTGCGTCTTTCCTTGATCAAGGATGCGCGTGTGCTGACCATTCCGCCTCCTCCGGTACAAGGCCTGGGCAGTGCCGGTGGTTTCAAGATGATGCTCGAGGACCGCGCCGGGCTTGGTTCGGAGGCAGTTGCGCGGGCGGCGAATGATCTCGTCGCTGCTGCGAACAAGGATCCGCATTTCGCCGGGTCGTTCACGTTGTTTAACACCGGATCACCCTCCGTCTACGCGGACATCGATCGCGTGAAAGCGCAGAAGGTTGGAGTCACGCCGACCGACGTGTTTTCGACGCTGCAAGTCTATCTGGGCTCCCAATACGTGAACGATTTCAACTTACTGGGCAGGACGTACGAAGTGGTCGTCCAAGCCGATGGCCAATACAGACGCAACCAGCCGGACGTCACGCGGCTGAAAGTTCGCAACACGTCCGGTGAAATGGTGCCGATTGGAACGGTGGCAGAGTTAAAGGACAACACGATCCCATACCGTGTGCCGCGCCACGATCTTTTTCCGGCCGCCGAGGTGCAAGGTGTCGCTGCTCCAGGTGTCGCCTCTGGTACCGCGCTGCTCCGAATGGAGGAGCTTGCCCACCAGGTTCTTCCGCAAGGCATCGGGTTCGAATGGACGGATCTCTCCTTCCAAGAGCAGCAGCACGGAACTCCGACCCTCCTTGTTTTCGGCGCAGCAGCTCTCTTCGTCTTCCTGGTGCTGGTAGCTCAATACGAGAGCTGGAAGTTGCCGATGGCGATCGTTTTGATCGTGCCCATGTGTCTCCTCGCCTCGGTCAGCGGCCTGCTGGCACGAGGACTGCCGATCGACATCCTGGCGCAAATCGGTTTCGTCGTACTTGTCGGCCTGGCCGCCAAAAACGCGATCCTGATTGTCGAATTCGCGCGCCAGAAGGAAGAAGAGGGCGCACCCGCCGGAGAGGCAGCTGTGCATGCCGCGCGCACGCGCCTCCGCCCGATCTTGATGACATCTTTCGCGTTCATCCTGGGGGTTGCCCCGCTGGCAGTCGCGACGGGAGCAGGTGCCGAAATGCGGCGGTCACTGGGCACTGCGGTGCTGTTCGGGATGTTGGGTGTAACCTGCTTTGGGCTTCTCTTCACGCCCGCCTTTTACACCTTCATCGGCAATTTCGGCCGTAAGGAACGTGCATTGAGCCAAGCCGCGCTCAAAGCGACGACGGCGATTGTTCTTGCTCTCAGCCTATTTGCAGGTGGTTGTGCCGTAGGCCCGCGCTATGTGAAGCCCACCACCAATCTCGCTCCATTTCATAATCTCGCCGCCGTCAGCGCAACGAAGCCGGAACTTGCGGCACCGCCTCTCGACAGTTGGTGGACAGGCTTCAACGATCCGATGCTCGTGACTGTCGTGCAGCGCGCCCTGGACCAAAATCTCGATCTTGCCGCTGCCTTTGCGCGTGTTCGCAAGGCGCGAGCGGCAGCAGCGGCGGCGGGCGCGCAACTTCTGCCGACGGCTGATTTGGAGGCGACGGGCACAGCTCTGCACCAAAGCGTCGCGAGTCCACTGGGCTCTGTGGCGAATAGTTTTCCCGGCTACAGCCGCAATCAACGTGAGTACACAGTTGGAGCTGCGGCGAGTTGGGAAATCGATCTTTCCGGAGGGCTGCGCCGCGGCAAAGCTGCGGCTGCCGACGAATTCCAGGCTGCGCAGGCCGACCAAGTCGGAACTCGAATCACCGTCGCCGCCGAGGCGGCGGACGCCTACCTTCAGGTGAGGGAGTTTCAGGCTCGGCTCTCGGTGGCACAACAACTCATCGACACCGATACACATCTGCTGGAGTTGGTCGGGGTACGTCGACGTGTGGGAGTGGCGGATGATCGGGAAGTTGCCCAGGCGGAAGCACTTCTCAAACAGGCCAAGTCGACGGTGCCCTCCTTGCGTGTGGCCCTTGAAGCCCAGCTGAACCGTCTCGACGTCCTCATGGGCGCTCAGCCGGGAACGTACGCCGAAGAGCTTTCCAAGCCAGGAGCAATTCCCGGAATCCCCGCAATTGCAGGTGCCGACCAGCCTCTGGATGTCCTACGCCGCCGACCCGACATCATCGCGGCCGAGCGCCGGCTTGCCGCGTCCAACGAGCGAATCGGTGTTGCGATTTCGGACTACTACCCGAAAGTTTCGCTTTCCGGCGCGCTTGGTTTCGACAGCACCAGCGGAGGCACTCTTTTCAACGGGAAAGCGTTCCAACCCATCGGGACGGGAGCGCTGCGATGGAGGCTTTTCGATTTTGGAAAGGTCGCAGCCGAAGTCGCGCAATCGCGTGGCGCTTATGCCGAAGCGCTCGCCGGGTATCGGCAAGCCGCCTTGAGAGCCACGGAAGATGTCGAGAATGCGTTGATGGAGCTTGAGCAGACGCAGGTCCGCCTAGAGGAGTTGCAAGGTGAAGTTACTTCGCTTACGCGGGCTCGCGATCTTTCAGAGCGGGCCTACAAGGCCGGCGCAATTCCGCTGACCGACGTTCTTAATGCGGATAGTCAACTTCTTGTTGCACGGAACGATGTGGAGAGCACCCGAGCGGATGCGGCCCGTGCTGCCGTGCGCACCTTCCGCGCGCTTGGCGGCGGGTGGGACGTACGCAGCAACCCGTCCATCGCTGCGGTGAAATGAGGGAGCTGGAAGGGCAGAAACAAAAACCAACTATGGACAGGGCAATGACCAAGGAAGATAGCTTCGTCGCCGGCGATTATTGTGATCGCGATCTATACACAAGTTCTCGGACTCGGGAACGCGCCCTAAACTCGGCGATCGTCCGCGCTGAGATCAGCGAGAGCTTCGAAGAGTATCTTGAGATCTTCGACGCCTTTTACGCCGACGATATCGAGGTAAGCAGCGAAACCGCGGAAGAACCGATTCGTGGAAAGGACAGAGTGCGCTCACTCTTGGCCAACTTCCTGGTTCCGCTTCACGTAATGGCCGAAGTCGGTGGTTTATCGATTTCCATTCGACAGACCGCGATTCCTGGAGATGTTGCAGACGAGACGCATTCCGCGTGGACGCTCGACTTGGTCGGAGTGTCCC
>WNFT01001827.1_pt1 | contig 18045 bp, 17 predicted proteins | sample 5400191 | NCBI WGS metagenome assembly WNFT01 (sample SAMN13153359, study PRJNA577476) | soil metagenome | isolation source: 80 cm saprolite under Madrone tree | place: USA:California | collected 2016-06-14 | reverse complement strand
ACCGGAGGTCCGTCCCGCCGGGCGTTGCGCGATGCCGGGGTGCCCGGCGGCAAGGGGCTCGATGGCGTGATCCTGGTGGGCGGGTCGACCCGGGTCCCCGCCGTGCGGCGCTACGTCCGCGAGCTGTTCGGGATGGAGCCGCTCGCCGACATCGACCCTGACGAGGTCGTCGCCCTGGGCGCGGCGGTCCAGGCGGATCTGCTCACCAGCGAGAGCCCGCAGCACGACGTGCTCTTGCTCGACGTGGCGCCGCTCTCGCTCGGGCTGGAGACGATGGGCGGCCTGGTGGAGAAGCTGATCCTGCGCAACACCACCATTCCGGCGCGCGCCACGCAGGAGTTCACCACCTTCGCCGAGGGCCAGACCGGGATGGACATCCACGTCCTGCAGGGAGAGCGCGAGCTGGTGCAGGACAACCGGTCGCTGGCCAGGTTCACGCTCTCCGGCGTCCCTCCTCTTCCCGCCGGCCTGGCGCGCGTCGGCGTCACCTTCCAGGTGGACGCGGACGGCATCCTCTCCGTCACCGCGCGCGAGCAGCTGACCGGCGTCTCGCAAACCATCACGGTGAAGCCGTCGCACGGGCTCACCGACGAGGAGATCGAGCGGATGCTGCTCGCCTCCATCGAGCACGCCGAGGAGGACGTGCAGGCGCGGCTGCTGATCGACAACTGTGTCGAGGCGCAGCGGATCCTCAAGGCTGCCGAGAAGCAGCTCGACTCGAACGGCGACCTGCTCTCCGCCGACGAGCGCCGGCAGATCGAGGCGCAGATGGCCACGGTGCGCGCCGCCGCGCAGGGCACCGACCACGCCGCCATCCACGGCGAGATCGAGAAGCTCGATCGGGTAAGCGCGGACTTCGCCAAGCGGGTGATGGATCGCGGGATCGAGCGCGCGCTCAAGGGCCACTCGGTCGGCGAGTTCGACCAGGGCGAGCTCTCGCCGCACGCGAAGAAGGCGTACCAAGCCTTGCGGGAGGACTGAAGCAATGCCCCGCGTCACCGTCTACGATCCGCGCGGCGCGAAGGAAGCGGAAGGCGATGTCCCGGCGGGCATCAGCCTGCTGCAGGCCTCCCAGCAACTGGCCGCGAAGCATGGCTCCGCCTGCGGCGGCGTGTGCGCGTGCTCCACCTGCCACTGCTGGGTGAAGAAGGGATTCGAGTCGCTGGAGGAGATGGGCGACTGCGAAGCGGACATCCTCGACCGGGCCTACGACGTGAAGCCGTACTCTCGCCTGGGTTGCCAGGCGCTGCTCGACGGGAAGGACGTCGAGTACCAGATCACCGAGGAATCCGAGAAGACGTGGTACGACGAGCACCCCAAGGAGCGTCACGAGGCCGAGGCCAAAGGCCTGTGGCCCCCGAAATGACCGCTCTCCACCCGCTGGACCGACCATGCCCCAGAAGCTGACCTGGCACGACGTGCAGGACATCGGCATCGCGCTGCACGAGAAGTTCCCGGACACCGACCCGCTCTCGGTGCGCTTCACCGATCTGCACCGCTGGGTGCGCGAGCTGCCGGACTTCTCCGACGACCCGAACAAGTCGAACGAGAAGATCCTGGAAGCGATCCAGATGGCCTGGCTCGACGAGCGCGACGAGTGAAACCGGCCGCCGCCTGGAAGGCCCTGAAGAAATACGCGTCGGGTAAACCCGGCGCCTGGGAGGACCACCCCTGGGGCGAGACCGTCTACAAGGTCGCAAAGAAGGTCTTCGTCTTCCTCGGCCACCAGGACTACGGCTACGGGATGTCCTGCAAGCTGCCCGACTCCGGCGAGGCGGCGATCACGATGTTTTCCTGGGCCGAGCCCACTGGGTACGGACTGGGGAAGTCGGGCTGGGTGAGCGCGCGATTCGAACCGAAGGACGACGTGCCGGTCGATCTGCTCAAGCAGTGGATCGACGAGAGCTACGCCGCCGTGGCCCCCAAGCGGGCGTCACCTGCAACCGCAAAGCGCTCGCAGCGGGCCCGCTAACGTGGGGTATGAGCGGGAGCCCAGGACATGACGCACCGAGCCCCCGGGACGAGTTGGCAAGAAAGCCACTCAGGCCAGCGGACCGACCAGAAGCACGTCGACTTCCGCGCCGTCCTCGATCCGGCCCTCTCCAGGCGGTACCACCGCCACGGCGTTCGCGCCTGACCAGGAAGCGATCTGCATGCTGCTCTGCTGACCTCCCGGCGAGAAGATCAGTTGTGAGCCTTCCGCGCTGAGCGAACCCCGGGGAAAGAAGGTGAGCCCTTTGACCGGCCAGACCGTGCCGCGCAAACGCGCCCGCGCCCGGGGCCGAGCGGGCTTGGGGTCGCCGGAGAGCAGCCGGATGGCGAGCCGGACGAACAGCTCGAAGCCGAGCGTAGCTGCGGCCGGGTTTCCCGGCAGGCCGAAGACGATCCTTGCGCCGGATGCGGTTCCGAAGAGTACCGGCTTCCCCGGCCGGATTGCGACGGTATGGAAGATCAGCTCCCCGCCCAGACGCTCGAGCGCGTCCTGCGCGTGATCGTGGTCGCCGACGGACGCGCCGCCGGTGGTGAGCAGGATGTCGGCGGGAGCGTCGCGCAGCCGCTCCGCGATGCGGTCCACCGAATCGGGTGCGACCCCGAGGCGCAAGACGTCTGCGCCGGCATCACGGGCGAGAGCGGCGAGGGACAAGCTGTTCGTCTCCACGATCTTTCCCGGTCCGGGTTCCTCGCCGACGGGCACGAGCTCGCTGCCCGTGCAGAGCAGCGCGATCCGTGGACGCCGGTGCGCGCGCACGGAGCCGACGCCGCAAGCGGCCGCGAGCGCGAGATCAGCCGCGTCGAGCACGCGGCCCGGCGGCAGCGCCTCCGCGCCGGCCGTGAGCTCTTCACCGCGCCGCCGGATATGCTGTCCGGCCTTCGCTGGTTGCTGCAGGCGCACGGTTGCGCCTTCCCGGAGTGCGTGCTCCTGCATGACCACGCAGTCGGCACCGGGGGGCAGCGGAGCGCCGGTGAAGATGCGCGCGGACTCTCCATTCGAGAGCGGCCGGGACCAGGGTGGATCGCCCGCGGCGATCTCTCCAGCGACGCGCAGCGGTCCGCCCGCCTCGCTGGCCCGAAGCGCATAGCCGTCCATCATCGAGATGTCGGTCGCGGGCTGGTCGCGCCGGGCGCGAACTGCGTCACTGAGGACGCGGCCATACGCCTCGGCGAGAGGGACCTCCTCGGCCGGAAGCGGCCGCGCGCGGTTCCGGATCGCAGCGAGCGCCTCTTCCAGGGAAGTCATCATGCGCTGGGCACCCGCGAAAAACAGAAAAGCCCCGGCCGGTGGGCCGAGGCTCCGCTGTCCAGTGGCGGGCGCAGACCGCTGCGCTCAGGGGTCCGCCGCCGGGGCGTCGGTGGTGCCGAAGAGAGGACTCGAACCTCCACGGGGTTGCCCCCACCAGACCCTGAATCTGGCGTGTCTGCCAATTCCACCACTTCGGCGCGACGCCAGAAAAGCCGTGGCGATCTAGCGGACTGCACGATTCAAGTCAAGGAGGCGCCCTGCAATGATGCACGCATGGACAAGGCCCCCCCTCCTGTGGTCGCATGTCCCACCTGGGCGGGAGGAGCGCGAAGAGGCGAGGGATCATGGCCGGCCGGCGCGTCCTGATCGTGGACGACGAAGAGGGATTCCGTGACGGAGTCGCGGACCTGCTCGGCATGGAGGGATACGATGTGTCCGTGGCGCGGGACGCCGTCGAGGCGGTTCGCGTGCTTCCCGTGTTCCGGCCGGAAGTCATCTTGCTCGACCTTCGCATGCCTCATCTCGACGGCGAAGGATTCCTGCGCGGCATGACGGGGCTGCCGGCCAGCAGCCGCGTCCCCGTCGTGCTCATCTCCGCGAAAGAGGACCTGGCCCAGGTTGCTTCTCGCACCGGGGCGGCTGGTTACCTGAGCAAGCCCTTCGAAGCGCCGCAGCTTCTCTCGCTGTTGGAGAAGGTGCTGCCGTAGCGCGTAGAGCGCGTTCAGTCCGGCTTTTTTTCGACGCCGTTCTCCGCGCGGCGCCGGATCGGCGGCACCGGCGTGCCGCTCGCGCCTTCCGCCTCTTCGGCGCCGATGGGCTCGCCCGCGGCCGCTGCCTCCGGCGATGCGGCCTCCAGCGGCGCGGCGGGATGCTCCGCCGGGGACGCTTCAGCGCGCTCTTCGTGCGCGCGCTCGGCCGCGGCCGGACCGGTTGCCTTGGGCCGGTCCTTCTGCGCGGGCGGCGCGAACGGAATTCCCGCCTGCCACAACCTGCGCTCGGCCTGCGCGAGCCGCTCCCGGACCAGCTCGAGCTCGCCCTTGGTCACCAGGTAGACGCGGTTGTTCGTCTCCGCGCGGCCCTTGTGCTTCCTCAGCTCCTCCCGCAGGTCCTGCTCGCGGCGCCTCGCGTCCCGCGCGTGCTTGTCCGCCGCCGCGACCTGGCGTTCGAGCTCGCTCTTGGCGGCCTCGAGCTGCTCGCGGGTGGACTGCAACTCCGGCGCCGGCGCGGGCGGAGCGATCTGGGCAACCGGACCCGGCCGCTCCTGGAGCTCCCGATTGCGCGCCTGCGATCTCTCGAGCTCCGAGCGAAGCTGCGCCTCCGCGGCCTTCGCGGCCTGGAGCTCCCGGCGCGTGTGCACTTCCGCCGCGTGCGCGTCTTCGGTCAGCTTGCGCGCGTGGGCGAGGTCTTCCTCCAGCTCCGCCTCGCGGGCCCCGCGCGGCTGGGTCTTCCCGCCTCGCGCGTCCTGGCCCTTGCGCCGCGCCTCGGCCAGCTTCTCCCGCGTCTCCGTCAGCTGGCTGGAGCGGAGCTTCATCTCCTCCTGCGCCCGCCGCAGCTCGGCCCGGGCGGCCTCGGTTTCCTTGCGCGCCGCGTCCGCCTCCTCGCTCAACCCCTTGACGGCGGCGGCGGCGGACTGGCCCTGGAAAAAGAACACGACCGCCAGCACGACCGCAACCACGGCGACGATGAAGGCGAAACCGACCATTCTCCGCTCCAGGAAGGGGCGGGAGAGCCTAGCGAAAAAAAGCTGCGGGTGCGAGCGAAAGCAGGGCGACCGCCCGGTCAGATGGTCGGCGCTGGACCCTTCAGCTCCTGGTAGATCGCCTCTTCCACCCCTTTGCGGTGCTCTTTTCCCGCTTGAAAGGTGTACCGCGGGCCCGTGAACCGGACACCCGCCGCCGCGTGGTCGCGAACCTCCTCGATCCGCACCGCCACCAGCGCACAGGGAAACGGCGCCGATTCCATCAGCTCCTTCTCCACCACTGCGGTCCCACGGAGGCCGTAGCAGAGGTCGTCGCCGAGGACCTCGATCGCCACCTTGGGGTTCAGGCGGATGTTCCGAAGCGAGCGGTTGCGCAGGTCCACCGCCAGGGCCACGGTCAACGGGTTGCGGGCCACCGCCCAGGTCATCAACGAGGTCACCGGTGCGCCCTGCTCGTCGGCGGTCGCGATCACCAGGGCCTGGCTGCCGAGCAGGAATTGAACCAGCTGCGGGGGCATCTCGGCCGGAGCGTTCTCGGACATGGCTCCTGCGTCAGGTCAGGGGCAAGCGGCGATGCCGGCCGCGTGCAGCCGGGCCCGGAATACGGCGCAGGCCTGGTCGCGCTCGGCGCCGTCGAGCTGGGCGGCAACGAGCGAGAGCACCGCCGCCGGGTCCGCCGCGCCCGTGCCCAGCGCCCGTGCGGCGGCGAGCGCGGCGCGCGAGGCGCCGGTCAGATCGCCGCTCGCGTCGGCCCACGCCCAGAGAGCACCGGCGAGGACCGCGGAGGCAGGGGCCCCGACACCGAGGGGCCGTGAGAGATCGAGCTCGCCGGTCGGGTCTCCTCCCGGCTCGGAGCTGGCCAGGTACCCGGGGTCGCCCGCCGCGACGGCGCCGAGGAACAGCGCGATGCCCTCGGCTTCGTCGGGATGGACGGCTGCCACGCCGCGAAGCTGCCGGCGCACCATCTCGCGCGTCACTGCTCCGGGATTGAGCGCCAGCGGGAGCCGCGCTCCCCGGGGGCCCTGACCGAGCGTGAACGAGTCCGTGCGCGCGTCGTAGCGCAGGCCGGGCCCCGCCGAATCATCCACCAGGACCGGCGCAGGCAGGAGGGCCTCCGCACCGGCTGCCAGGAGGAACTGCCGCGCGCGATCCATCGCCGCGTAGTGTCCGAGAAGCGACACGCAGGGCAGGGTCCGCGCCACCAGCGCTCCCGACACCCTCCGCCTGAGCGCGCAGTCCGGGACCCGGGCGGAATCGGTGGAGGCGCCCAGCATCATCATCGCGGCGGGCCCGCGCACGGCCGCAAGGTCGGTTCCCGGCAGCTCCACTTCCTGCCCCGCCAGCTCGCCGGACAGCCGGTCCACCCCGAGGACCGCGACGCGGTCCGGCAGGGCTGTGCCGCCGCAGGCGGCCGCGAGTGCAAGAAAGGGCAGAACCCTGCGCATGGGCGCTACAATGTAGATCGATGCGGCTCTCCATCGCCAGTAAGGTCTTCCTCGGATTCGTCGCGGTGTTGGTTTGTAGCGCCGCGGTCTCCGCCTACGGCGTGGCACGCCTGCAACGCATCGGGAGGGGACTGTCGCTTCTTTCCCGACCCTACATGCCGCTGACCCGCGCGGTCTCGACGCTGGAGGCGTTCCAGAAGGAGCGCGAGCGGAGCATGGACAATGTGCTCGACCAGTCGGATCCGAAGGAGCGGGCCAAGCTGATCGAGCTCGATCGGACGTACTTCGCCCGGGTCGTCGGCGAGCGGCTCGCCTATGCGCAACAGTTGCTGGCTGCGGCGCTGCAGACGGCCACGGACCGGGATGCCCTCGACCGCATCGCCGCGCGGCTCTCCGCCGTGGCCGCGCGCGTGACCGAAGAAGAGAAGGCCGCGGCCGCCCTCACCACGCGCCTCGCGACGGTGCGAGGCGCGGCCTCGGAGGAAGCCTCGCTGGCAGACGCCATCGTGCGGCTCAGGACGGCGCAGCGGCGAGTCGACGTCGAGATCCGCACGCTCGGCCAGGTCCTGCAGGACCAGATGAACCAGGGCGTGGACGAGGCGGAGAGGCAGGAGGTGGCCGCGCGCTGGGCCATCCTGGGATTGTCCGCCATCGCGCTCCTGGTCGGGCTCCTGGTGATGTGGCTCTCGCAGCGCGCCCTGCGGCCGATCCGCACGCTCACCGAGGCGGCCCAGCGGCTGGGCCGGGGCAGCCCGGAGATCGTGGCGGTGCCCGAGCTCGGAGGCGACGAGCTGGCGACTCTGGCGCGCGAGTTCAACGCCATGGCCCAGCGCCTGGCCGCCCGCGAGCGGGAGCTGCGTGCCCAGGGGGAGGCGCTGCTCCGCTCCGAACGGCTGGCGGCCATCGGGCGCATCGCGGCGCAGATCACGCATGAGATCCGCAATCCCCTCTCCTCCATCTCCCTCAATGCCGAAGAGCTCGGCGAGAGGGCCCCGGACGCTCGCGAGCTCTGTGATGCCATCGTGCGAGAGGTCGATCGGCTGACGGGAATTACCGAGGATTACCTGCGGTTTGCGCGGCTGCCCAAGCCTCAGCTCCAGCGGGCCGACGTGAACGACACGGTGCGCGACCTGCTCGACTTCGTCCGGCCCGAGCTCGAGGCGGGCGGCGTGCGGGTGACGGCGTCTCTCTCGCCAGGGTTGCCGCGCGTGCTCGCCGACGTAGCGCAGCTCCGGCAGCTGCTGCTGAACCTGCTGCGCAATGCCCGCGAGGCCATGCCGTCGGGCGGAAGCCTCCACGTGGCGACCCGGTCGGATGAGGGGCTCGTCTCACTCGAGATCCACGACACCGGACAGGGCATCTCGCCAGAGCGGATGGAGCGGATCTTCGACCCGTTCTTCACCACCAAGGCGCGCGGGACCGGCCTGGGGCTGGCCATGGCGCAGGAGATCGCCCAGGAGCACGGCGGCCAGCTCCTCTGCGAGAGCGTGGTGGGGGAAGGGGCGGTCTTCACCCTTCGCCTGCCCGCCGCTCAGCTTCTGGAGCAGGCGCAGGCCCAAGCGATTGCAACCGCTTGACCTGGCGAATATCCTCCGCCGCCCTCGATGAAAGACCCCGTCCAGAAGAGCGTCCTGCCCAACGGGCTGCGGGTGGTGACGGTGGAGCTGCCGCATCTGCACACCGGCATGATCGCGGCGTACGTTCGCGCCGGCTCGCGCCACGAGGATCCCGCGCGCAACGGCGTGTCGCATTTTCTCGAGCACCTCTTCTTCCGCGGCAGCGAGGCGTATCCCGAAGGGCGGGCGATGAACGCGCTGGTCGAGGACTGCGGCGGCTCGCTGAACGGCGTCACCACGCGCGATCACGGCTACTATTTCTCGCCGGTTCATCCCGAGCGGCTGGAAGTGCCGATCGCGGTGCTCGGCGACATGCTGGCGCGGCCGCTGTTCAAGGAAGTCGAGCTGGAGCGCGAGGTCATCCTGGAGGAGATCCTCGACGAGGTGGACACGGACGGCCGGGACATCGACATCGACAACCTCTCCAAGCGCGCCTTGTTCCCCGGACACCCGCTCGGGCTCAAGATCGCCGGAACCCGCGAGACGGTGGGCGCGCTCACCGAGGAACACTTGCGCGCCCAGCACGCCAGGGCGTACGGAGCGCGCAACCTGGTGCTCGCCGCGGCGGGTCCCCTGCGCCACGATCGCGTCCTCGACCTGGCGCACAAGCACTTCGCCAGCCTCCGTCCCGGTGAGGTGCTCGGCGACACCGAGCTGAACGGCGCGCCCCGTGGACCGCAGCTCGTCGCGGTGGATCACACCGAGTCCCAGATGGAGGTGCAGGTCTCGTTCCGCACCCCGCCCGAGGAGCACGCGGACTTCCCGGTCCTGCGCGTGATCAAGCGTCTGCTCGACGACGGCCTCGCCTCGCGCCTGCAGCTCCACCTGGTGGAGCGCAAGGCGCTGGCGTACTCGGTGGGCGCCGGCATGGACGGCTTCAGCGACTGTTCCGTGTTCGAGGTCGGCTGCGCCTGCGCGCCGCGCAAATCGCCCGCCGCGATCGCCGAGATGCTTCGCGTGCTGGCCGACCTGCGCGAGACCGACGTGCCCGGCGACGAGCTCCTCCGCGCCAAGAACAAGTCGCGCATCTGGCTGGAGTTCTCGCTCGACTCCCCCGCCGAGATGATCGGCTGGTTCGGCGCCGGCGAGCTGCTGCGGCCGCCGGCGGAGTCGTTCCAGAGCTGGCTGTCGCGGGTAGAGCGGGTCAGCGCTGCCGACGTGCGCCGGGTCGCCGATGCCGTCTTCCGCCGGGAGAACCTGGTGGCCTGCGCGGTCGGCCCGCTCTCCGGACTGGAAAAGAATCTGCGGGCCGCGGTGGAAAGCGCGCTGTGATCGATCCGCTCGGCGGCATTTCGGAGCCGGCGCCGCCGGAGGTCGAGGCGGAGCCGCAACGCACCACCCGGCCACCGCGGCCGACGACCTGGGCGCTGCTCCTGGTGATCGCACTGGCCTTCCTGGCCGAGGCGCTGGTGGGGAGCGATCCGGCCGTGGAGAGCACCGTTGCCCTCTTCCGCCTGGGCGCTCTCTACGGGCCCGCGGTGCGCGACGGCGATTTCTGGCGGATCGGTTCGTACGCGCTGCTGCACATCGGCTGGGTGCATTTGCTGGTGAATGCCTACGCGCTCTGGATCCTCGCGCCGCAGCTCGAGCTGACCTACGGGTCGAACGTCACCCTCGGCCTCTTCTCCGCGACCGCGCTGGCCGGAGGCGCCGCCAGCGCGCTTTGGGGTTTCCACACCGGCAATGCGCACCTGGCCGCCGGCGCCTCCGGCGGAATCTTCGGCCTGTTCGGGGCGACCGTCGCCCTCTACCTGCGCGTCCGCAAAGGCCTGCCCGAGCCGGTGCGCCGGAGCATCGTCCGGGCGATCGCCATCAACCTCCTCATCAACCTCGCCATCGCCTTCAAGGCCCCGGTGGACAACGCGGCGCACCTGGGAGGCCTCCTTTCCGGGGTGCTGCTCGGCCTGGTGGCGCCGCTGTTGCGGGCGGAACGGCGCTCGTGGCACGGCGCTGCGCGGATCGTCCTGGTGGTGTCGGCCCTGGCGCTCGCCTCGATGGAAGGGGCGGCCGTGGCCCGGGCGGTGAAACCCCGGCCGCGGACGCTGCGCGGGCCCGGCGTCGAGGCGCAAGCGCCATCGCTGCTGGTCCCGGTGCAGCCCGGGGTTGCGGGGCTGCCCGGAGTGGTGGAAGCCCATCTACGGTTTGAGGATCGGCCGCTGCAGATCGGCCCCGGCGAGGACGCCGTCCGCATCGGCGAACGGACCTGGCTCCGGCGGCGCGCGTCCGAGGACGGAGGAGAGCAGGCGGTCTACGAGGCCGCGGACGGCAAGGGCACGCTGGTCATCGAGCTCCTCTGCTGGGACGCCGTGTGCCGGGGTGCGGCGGGGGAGGCGATGGTCGCGCAGATCGCCGGCACAGCCCGTTCTCTGCAGTGAAAGTCAAGCCTGTTTTCACGCGGCTGGAGTGGTAAATTTCTTCCCATGCGCGAGTTCCTCTACCGGCTGGTGCGCCGTCTCCACGAGGAGACGCGCCCGCTCTCGCGCAACAAGCACTTCCACGCCTTCGCCGGTGAAGCTGGCCAGGCGCTCCGGATCGACCGGCACTTGCGCGATCTCGAGCAGCACCTCGAGCTGCTGCGGGAGCGCGGGGAGCGTCCGCGCGTGCGCGCCCTGCGCGGCGGAACCGTCCAGCTCATCCTGAAGCATCCCACCCTCGCCGTCGTGCGCACCGCCACGCTGTCGCCGGAGGAAGTCGCGCTGCTGGCGCGCAGCCCTGCCGGCGCTTGGGCCCTGGGCGCGACCGAGACAGCGGAAGCGAAGCCCGCCATCAAGCAGGGTTAGGGGGCGTACGCCTGCGGAGGGCGGGCGTACGGGGGAGTGGGAGGTCGCCCCCTTGAATCACTCCGCGGCGTGTCCCTATCCTCAAAGTGATCTCCGGTCTTCGGAGGGTTGGAAGCAGCGCAGTTGCACCAAGGCGCCCGCACGGGAGCCGCTTGCGAAAGGCAGAACCGGAATGGCTACAGGTACCGTGAAGTGGTTCAACGACGCGAAGGGCTACGGATTCATCACTCCAGACGGCGGTGGCAAGGACGTGTTCGTCCATCACACCGCCATCCAGATGGAGGGGTTCCGCAGCCTCGCGGAAGGTCAGAAGGTGGAGTACGAAGTCACCGAGGGTCCCAAGGGCCCGCAGGCGGCGAACGTCCGGAAGGTCTGACGACGAATTCCGCAGCACACCACGGAACCGCCCGGCGCCGTTCAGGCCGGGCGGTTTCGTTTTGACCAGCTATTTCAGATACCAGACGAAGTTCAGACGGAGCCCGTACGCGCTGGCCACGTCCTCCGCGAATCCCGGCCGGTTGGGAATCTGGTGCCAGTTGATGAAGAACTCTGGGCTGAGCGCGAACCAGGGCGTGACGCGAGCGTCGTAGGACAGCCCTCCCGCCAGGGCGAGGCCGGTGGAGGACGAGTAGCCGCAGCAGTAGCCGTCGGTGTAGTCGACGCCGCCCACGCCCACTCCCAGGTTCAGGTTGAGCCCGTTTCCCGCGCGGTCCCCGATCAAGACCGTCTGCCCGCGAATGGTGAACGTCCAGGAGGCAAAGTCGGCGCTCTGCGGATAGCGGCCCGCGTCCACGGCGAAGTCCATGAAGAGCTGGAAGCGATCGGAGAAGCCGTACCCCAGGCGGAAGTCGAGATCGAGCGCCCCGGTCCGCGCCGGGCCCTCGTTCGACAGGTACGCCGAACCGCCTCCCAGCCCGAAGGAAAGCAGGAGGCCTTCGCGGGCCTGCATCGGGGGCCGCTGGGGCCGCCAATAGGCGTCGTCGCCTACGCGCTGGGCATAAGGCCCCCCGGCCGTCGGGGGAACGGCGGACTCCACTGCCGCGACGTGCAACCCCAGGGCGACGGAGTTGACGATGAAATCCAGGAACGTGATCCCGGCATCGCCGGAAACCCGCACCGGTGCGGAGCCGGTGTGGGATGCGCTCGCACGCGTGCCGCCGGACTCTTCCGCGCGCAGCGGAGATGCGGCCACAAGCAGCAGAATGCCGAGCGCTGGGAATGCAGTCTTCATCGCTCCGGAAGACCTCGCGCCGCGCCCTGCGGCCACCAGCTTATAACAAGCGGGCGCCTCGCCGGCCTCCACCGGCGACGAGCTGGCCGCAACCGGCGCCGACATCCTGTCCGCCGGAATAGCGGATGGCAAACGGCATCCTGGCCTCCGCCAGCACGTCCAGGAACGCGCTGCGCGCCTGGCGCGGCGCACGCCGGAATCCCCCGGTTCTGCCGTTGACGTCGATCAGGTCGATCTTGACCAGCTTCGGATCGAGGAGCCCGCAGAGGGCGCGCGCGTCGTCGGGCGAGTCGTTGACTCCGCCGAGCAGGACGTACTCCACCAGCACGCGCGTCCGGCGGGCCCGGGCATGGTCGTGGAGGGCGGCGACGAGCTCCGAAGTCGGATGCACCTTCTCGATCGGCATCAGCGGCAGCCGCTTGCGGGCCACGGCGTGCGTGAGCGACACGGCCAGCCGGAACTTGTGCCCCTCCGCGGTGAAGCGCCGGATCTGGGGCACGATGCCCGCGGTGGAGACGGTGATCGAGCGCGCGTCGATGCAGGCGCCCGAGGGATGACAGAAGATGCGGGCAGCGCGGATGACGTCGTCGTAGTTGAGGAAGGGCTCGCCCATCCCCATGAACACGACGCCCCGCACGGGGCGATCCGCCTCAGCGCGGATGGCGACCACCTGGCCCACGATCTCCGCGGCCTGGAGGTTGCGCTGGAAGCCGAGCTCGCCGGTGGCGCAGAAGGCGCAGGCGAGCGCGCAGCCCGCCTGGGAAGAGACGCAGACGATGTACTTCTTCTCCTTGTTTTCGTACGCGCTGGTGTCCGCCCCCGGCGCCTCGCAGGGCACCGGGATGCGCACCGCCTCGATCGTTGCACCGTCGCGCAGCTCGAACAGGTACTTGACGAAGCCGTCCGCCGCGGGCGCGCGCGCGACGATGCGAAGGGGCTGCGCCGTGCTCTGCGCCTCGATACGCTCGAGCAGCTCGCGCCGGACCCCGCGCACCGACCGCAGGTCACGCGCGCCGCGCTGCACTGCCGCGGCCAGAAGCTTGCGCCCCACGTCTTCGGTCACCCCGAGCGGCGCATATTGGTCGGGGAGCATCCCGCAGCGGTGCATCACGCCGGTGATCTACTGGAAGTCGAGCGTGACCTCCAGGCCATCCACCAGCACCAGGTTGGCTGCACTGTTGTAGGTGGGCGTACTCCGGTTCCGGGTGTTCATCAGGAAGTAGAAGCTGCCGTTCGGCTGCAGATAGGCGATCGGCTGAAGCAAGGTTGCAAACGACGAGCTGACCAGCGGTTGCGCAACGAAATCCCAGCGCGAATTGGCGCCGTCCCAGATGTAGAGCGGCGCGCCGAGGTATGGCGTATTGAAGGTGCGCAGCGTGAGGCTCAGATTGGTCGCCGTGTCCGGCGAGCCCATGCCGGAAGGGGCCTCGATCAGGAGGCGGCCCGCTGACTGCCTGCTCAGCACCCACACGTCGCTGGTCGGCGTTCCGCCGACGGCGCCGCCGAAGAGCATCGTGGCGTTGTTGTTCAGGTAGCCGAGTTGGCCGAGCATGACGGCCCGCGTGCGCGCTCCCGGGGCGAGCGCCGGAGCGGCATCGAGGGTCAGCCGCCGCCAGGGAAACCCACCCGGCGGCATCGGCGCGGTGAGGTCGAGCTCCCAGACGTCCTGCAGCGGACCGGTCGCGTCGCTGCCCCCGTAGAGGGTGAGCCTCCGGAACTCGTTGAACGCGATCGCGGAGCCGGATCGCGCAGTCGGCTTCGTGCCGCTGGTCGGCACCAGGTTCCAGGTGATCTGGGTGACCGCGGCCGTTCCCGGTGTAGCGTTGGTGCACGGCGGTGTCGCAGGCGGCACGATGTTACAGACCACCGAGATCGTCCCCCTCCAAAGGTCGTTCTGCAGTCCCGAAGTCCCGGCCGGCCCGTTCGCGCGGTTTCCGCCAAACATGTAGACGCTGTAGCCGTCGGTGGAGGTGTCGTCGGTCGAGGTGATGGCCTGCCCAGACCGGTAGCCGATCTGGCCTGCGGCGGCTGCCGTGGCCCATTGCGAAGTGGTGCACGAGCTCACCTGGAATGTCGGGTTCGCGGAGCCGTACGTGAACGTCGTCAGGTATTGGCACGCCGCAGTATCATTGTTGGCTCCAGGCTGACCGGCGGGAATGATTCCCTGCCCGCCGACCATCGCGGCGCCATTGTAGAAGACCTGATTGATGCCCACGGGCACCGGGATGTTGAAAAGGACCGTGGAGGCCATCCCGGCGTTCGGCGCCAGCAGGCGCGGGTTCGGCGTCCCCATGCTCGTTCCTTCGGCCGTCTCATCCCACCACCCGAGGAAGATGTTGCCGCTGATGGTCCTGCTCCCGTACGCGAAAAGGTTGTTCGTGAGGGTGCCGTCAGGCTTGACCCCGCCCGCAACGACCAGGTTGAGGTTGTAGTTGATGCCGTTGCACGAGCCGCTCGTGCAGTTGAAGAAGCCGCCCGGAGCCAGCGCGGTCCCCCCTCTCGCGATGGTGGCGAGTTGCGTCGCGGAGGCGAGGCCGAAGGAAGCGAAGTTCGAGGGAAACGGGCCGGGGCTCGAGGTCTGGGTGTTGGTCTGCACCGAGGTCCAGCCGAGGCCGTCCGGAGTGAAGGCGTGGACCGTCGGCGTGGAGTCTGCTGGCGCGCCCATCCCGTCCGCTCCTCCGTACGCCACGAACGGATAGTAGTCGCCGCCTACGCTGATCCCGAGCTGCGCGACCGCCATGCCGCTGCGAGGCGATGGCGCGAACCCGGCGTTCGTGTCGGTCGCGGCGCGCGAGATCTGCTCCCAGCCGAGCGCTCCAGTCGCGCTCGGCTGGGCAGGAGGCGTGGTTGCGGCCGAGACACCGTCGATGCTGGCGAGCCCATTGTACGCAGCGGGAGAGGCGATGGTGTTGACGATGGGGGAGCTGGCCGGAATCTCCGTCAGTCCCGGGATCCAGACGCCGGGATCGAACAGCGAATCCGTGGCCGTAGAGGCGTCATACGCCGCGATCGGATTCACGTTCCCGGGGACGTCCTTCCCGAGGAAGCTCAGCTCGATCCGTTGTCTGTAGCCGGCCACGGGAATTGAATGGCCGCTGTCGTCCTGGACGCGAAGTGAAACCTCGCCGGCGGCCTCCGGGACCTCGACCTGCAGGACGGATCCGTCCGCGAGGACCTGCGACTCGGCGACGTCGCTGTTGCCCCGTTTCGCAACCAGGCGCACCCCGACGAAGTCGGGGGTCGAGGTGATCGCGCCGGCGCCGGCCGAGATGGTGGTCCGGACGGTACCATCCGCGCTCGGGCCCTTCGCGAGGAGGAACTTGGTCGCGTTCGCCGTCAGGGTCTTCTGCTGGGCCGCGCCACTGGCGCACTTGAACGTGCCCGCGGTACCCATGTCGCAGTGGTAGCCGCTGGGGCATTCCGCCGAGCTGCTGCAGGTGAACCTGGTCGCATCGACCGAGCACCCGACGGTGAAGAGGACGGCGGCGAGAAGAGGAAGGACGGTTGCACGCATCGGCAGCTTTCCCCCGAAAAGAGTCGTGTTCATCAGAATCGCCCCGTCACGGCAGCGCCGGAGGACGTGGGCCAGAAGTAGAGAGTGCCCGCGCCGGCGCCGGCCGCGACCCCCGCGATCAGCAGCAGGGTAGAGACTCCGTGAGCGGACTTCGATTGCGACATCAGGTCGTCGGCCGTCGCGGTGGAGTGGGGCCCGGCGAGCAGCTCGTTGTCGATGTTCTTCGCCTTGACGGCGAACAGGGCGCCGCCGGCGAGCATCGCCACCGACGTTCCGGCGAGCACGTACGTCCACGTGCGACGTGACGATGAAGGCGCTTCCCGGGACGCGGTGACCGCGGGCGCTGGCAGGGCCGACACCGGGGCCTGGGCAGGCTTCGGCTGCGCCAGGGCAGTTCCAGCCGGCACGGCCTGGCTGGCCGCGATGCCCGCAGCCTGAGGGAGCAGTGTGGCCGACGTGGAACCCGTGGCCGGAGCAGCTTGCGACCCTGGCGACGCAGCGGCAGCCGCGGACGGTGGAGGGACCGGCACGCCTGGCGCCGCAGGCCGCCCGCCTCCGGCGACCTCCGCCGGAGCCTCGCGGATGCCCGCGGGAGGAGACTCTTTCGTCTTCTTCTCCTTCGCCAGCAGCTCGTCGATTTCCTTGAGCGCCTTCTTCACCGCGGCGCTGCTCTGCGGGTCGGGGTTCTCGCGCAGATAGGCCTTGTAGAACTGCTTCGCCTTCTCGTACTGCCCCGCCTGCCGGTACGACTGCGCGATGTTGAAGAGCAGCGCCGGCAACGGACGCAGGCGGTAGACGAGGATGTATTCCTCGGCCGCCTTGTCGAACTCGCCCAGGTCGTAGTGCACCTTGGCCTTGGCGGCGTGCTGGCGCGCCTCTTCGAGATTGGCGGCGGAGGTCGCGCCTTGCTTCGAGACCGGCTCCTCCGCGGCCTGTCCGGCGCTTGCGAGGAGCAGCGCGGCGCTGATCAGCGCCGCCAGCATCGTGCGATCCTTCACGTGTCCCCCTCAGAACTCGACCGGTATCGACGACTCGTCCGACTCGGAAGACGCTTGCTTTGCCTTCTTTGCCGACCGTTCCGACTTCGCCTTGACCACCGGCGGCGCCTTCGGCTCCGCCACTAGCGAGGCTCTCACGACCTTGGGGGTGTCCGCGAGAATTTCGATCGTGTGGGACACGAACTCCTTCTTGGTGAAGGCGAAGCGGACGCTGGCATTCCTCGGCACCGCCAGATCGAAAGGAGTGACCGCCGCCTTCACGCCGCCGTTCCAGGTGGCCTCCACCACCGCGCCCATCGGATCGGACACCACGGAAAGCTGCACCCTTTCGCTCTCCTGCCGCTTCTGCTCCTCCTCGGCGCGCTGCGCCGCCTGCCTCGCCTGGTCGCCGACGCGCTGTGCGGCGAGGTGCGCAGCCTGCTCCGCGGCCCGGCGGTTCTCGTTCGACTGCTGCAACACGAAGAGGATGATCCCGCCGACCACCGCGATGACACCCCCGCCGACCCCGACCCACAGGCCGATGCGCGGTTTCGGCGGGAGCGGAGGCGGCGGAGTCGCGACCGTCATCTGCGGACGGGCAGGCGTGGCCGGTGTCCTTCTCTGGATCGAGGACCTCAGCGCGCGGGCCGGCGTCTTGGAGACGAGCTCGGGAATCGACTTGGTCTTGGGGCCGGCGGCGGCCGCGATCTCCTCCGCGCTCGCGGGCGGGAGCTCGCGGGAGATCCCCAGCTGTTCCATCACCTGCGCGATTGCGTCCTCCAACTCGCGCATGCTCTGATACCGGCTCTCCTGCTTCTTCTCCAGGCACTTCAGGACCACCGCCTCGTAGGCTTCGGGCGTGGCGGGAGCGAGGTCGCGCGGGCGCGGCGGAGGGAGCTGGAGATGCCCGACCAGGACCTCCCCGAAGCTCAGGCCCGGGAAGGGAAGCTTTCCCGTCGCCATCTGGAACATCACGCAGCCCAGGCTATAGATGTCGCTGCGGGCGTCGATGCACGCCGTCATGCCGCCGGCCTGCTCCGGGGACATGTACGCCGGCGTGCCCATCACCATGCCGGTCTGCGTCTTGCCGGTGGAGGCGCCCTTGTCGTCGGTGACGCGCGCGATCCCGAAGTCCACCACCTTGACGAAGTTCTTCTTTCCCTTGTGCACCGTCAGGTACACGTTGTCGGGTTTCAGGTCGCGGTGGATGATTCCGTGGTCGTGGGCCGCCTGCAGCGCCTCGCAGACTTGCAGGAGGATCGGCCCCCCGGCCTGCAGCGGCACCGGGACGTCGGGAACCACCAGGTCCTGGAGCGCCTTCCCGTTGAGGAACTCCATCACGAAGTAGTGCCGCTTGTCCTCGGTGACGTCCAGGTCGAGGATCTTGAGGATGTTGTCGTGGCCGATGACGTTGACCGCGCGGGCTTCGTTGAAGAAGCGGTCGACGATCTTCCGGTCGGTGGCGTACTGCGGATGCAGGAACTTGATGGCGACGCGCGAGCCGATCACCGGATGCTCGGCCATGTAGACGGCGCCCATGCC
>WNFT01003797.1_pt1 | contig 18048 bp, 10 predicted proteins | sample 5400191 | NCBI WGS metagenome assembly WNFT01 (sample SAMN13153359, study PRJNA577476) | soil metagenome | isolation source: 80 cm saprolite under Madrone tree | place: USA:California | collected 2016-06-14 | reverse complement strand
CGATGGAGACAGCAAAGCAGATTTAGCTGTCTACCGGCCCTCCGATGGAAATTGGTTCATCATCAAGAGCAGTGTCGGTGGGCCTCCCTCAGCCGCTAACGTGAGAATTCAACAGTGGGGCCTGCCAGGGGATATACCGATTCCTTCAGTCTACAATCAACACTAATAGGGCGTAACAGAGAGGCCAACCATCGCCGCTCGGGAAATACACCATTCTCTCGTCACTTGTCGGTGATTCGCTGGCCCCACAGTCCGACGGTAACCACAGCAGGCTTCCTTATCCTCAACGGCAGCAGTAAAATAGTCGAGCACAGTGAGATGAATCATATGGCGTCTCATCATCAACAGATCCAACGGACAGGTTAGGATCCAACAGTGGGGGCTTCCCGGCGACCTCGCCGTTCCAGCAGCATATGTCAGATGATCGCAACATGTGTACAGCAAGGGCCGGATGGATTCGTTGCGCAGTGTACCTATGCGCGGTCTTATCTGCGGCGTTCTTTCTAATATCGAACTCCGGGGCATTCAAAAGCAGTGCGGCGCTTAGCACGACCTCGGTGCAGCTTCAACCTGTTCTTACCACGGATCTGTCGTGGCCCCTTTTTGTCACCAACGCGCACGATCAAAGCAACCGCCTCTTCGTGCTGGAACAGGTAGGTAAGATCAAGGTACTGCAACCTGGACAGACTTCCGCCAGCACCTTTCTCGACATAAGCTCGCGAGTAACATTCGGCGGAGAGTCAGGGTTACTCGGACTGGCGTTTCATCCGCAGTTCGCGACCAACGGTCGCTTCTTCGTCAACTACATTCGACCGGCTGACGGAGCGACGGTAATCGCCGAGTATCACGTATCAGCCAGTGACGCAAACGTTGCCGATACACATGAAACCGTGCTCCTTACGATCGCCCAGCCTTTCGTAAACCATAACGGAGGGATGATCGAGTTCGGGCCCGATGGCTTTCTGTATATCGGAATGGGGGATGGTGGTGGCGCGAATGATCCCGACAGTCGCGGACAGAACATCAACGACCTCCTGGGCAAGATCCTTCGCATAGACATCGACCACGCCAACGGCTCGGCGCCCTACTCCTCGCCAGCGGATAATCCCTTCTTCGGTTCAATGCCTGGCCGCGACGAGATCTACGCTTACGGATTTCGCAACCCATGGCGCTTTTCATTCGACCGAGCCACGGGCCAACTCTACGCGGGCGACGTCGGACAGGACAGGTGGGAAGAAGCTGACATCGTTACCCGGGGAGGTAATTTTGGCTGGCGCGTATTTGAAGGCAACCACTGCACCGATCTCGATCCTTCGTTATGCAGCCAGAGCGGCTTCGTTTCTCCAATAACTGAGTATGCTCATACCTTGGGCCGGTGTTCGATAACCGGCGGCTACGCTTATCGTGGTGGCATCGGAACACTGCCTATCGGAGCTTATGTCTTCGGAGATTATTGTTCGGGCGAGATCTTCTTATTTGAGAGCGGATCACAGAGTGTACTGCTTGGCACGACCCTCAGAATCTCATCATTCGGTGAAGATGAAGCTGGCGAGATTTATGTCGTTGGGCATGGAGCCACCGGCGCGGTTCACAGGATCGTAAGCTCGACATCGCCTTGCTCATTTGTTCTTTCACCATCGATGCGATCTTTCGGACCAACCGGCGGCACGGGCAGCGTGGCGGTTTCAGCACCGATAAATTGCACCTGGAGCGCCATCAGCAATGACAGTTTCATCAGCATTACGAGCGGTGCCAGCGGAACAGGGGCTGGAGCAGTGACCTATTCCGTGCAAGCAAATACGGGAGCGGCACGTAACGGCAGTATGACTATCGCCGGTAAGACTTTTATGGTTACGCAAGCTGCGGAAGCAGTTAGATTTGATTTCGATCGTGATCGGCAGGTTGATCTAGCAGTCTACAGACCTTCAAACGGTCACTGGTTCGTCATCAATAGCGGTGACGGCCACATCACCGTCGAGCCGTGGGGGCTTCAGGGAGATGTGTGCGTACCGGCAGACTATGATGGTGACGGCAAAACTGACATAGCGGTGTACCGCCCCTCTGATGGGAACTGGTTTATCATTAATAGCCATATTGGTGGGCCTCCGACATCCGCTAACGTCACAATCCAACAGTGGGGGCTTCCGGGCGACATTCCGGTGCCTGCTGACTATGACGGGGATGGCAAGGCAGACATCACAGTCTTCCGGCCGTCTGATGGGAACTGGTTCATCATTCAAAGCTCTAATCAACAAGTTCGGATTCAACAATGGGCCTTGAGCGGAGACAAGCCGGTTCCGTACGATTACGATGGAGACGGCAAGGCCGACATCACCGTGTATCGACCTTCGAATGGCTACTGGTTCATCGTTCAAAGCTCCAACAGCCAGGTGCGCGTAGTGCCCTGGGGATTGCCCGGCGATGTTACCGTGGCTGCTGATTACGACGGAGATGGCATGACAGATGTGGCTGTCTACCGGCCTTCCGATGGCAACTGGTTCATTGTTAACTCAACCGGCCAGGTCAGGATCCAGCAATGGGGTTTGTCGGGTGACGTTCCTGTGCCTGGTGATTATGATCGAGACGGCAAGGCGGATATCGCTGTCTACCGTCCTTCCGATGGTAATTGGTTCATCGTTAAGAGCAGCATAGCGGGCCCTCCATCGTCTGCCAACGTCAGAATTCAACAGTGGGGGCTTTTAGGAGATATACCGATACCCTCCGTTTACAACAGGTCACAGTAATCCGCGGTCACCACACCAAGCCAAATAGCAACCTTTGCCACCGCAGAAATCTTGCAAACAGATCTAACCAAACCACAAAAAACAGTTGACGGACTCAAGAAACGGGCATATAGTGCCACGCGCTGTCCCGGAGATTGACGTTTCGTAGCGCCCAACCACCGCTACCTCACACCGGTTTCCCTCGACGGTTCAACTAAGAGCTCCGAATTGAAAACTGAGGTGATGTCAACGGACTTCACGCGAGTTCTTGAGCAAGGGGCTTTTTCTATTATTTTTTCGCTTCTCTCTCCTAAAGAAGACTGAGATGAAAGTCACAGAAACCGCTAGTTGCTCAGCAAGAGCCGTAAATAAGATCGTCGCTCGTCTGGCCCCAGTGCTAGTTTTAATCATCCTGCTAACCGCTGCGTTTGTGTTCGAAAGGTCTGAAGGCAAAACGGTCAAGCAGGAAATGCGCCCGAAAGTAGGTTCTGATCAATCACGCGAGACTAGAAGTGGTCAATCCGTGATTCAAACTCTTTCGCAGCTACCGCGCCCTGGGACGAACGCGGAAACGACGATTGGGAGCACCGACCTTGAACTTCAAGTATTATCGCCTCCTTTCAACCCTACATTTAGAACGACCGGCGCTGGAGTTGAATTAATTGGAACCGCGACGGGGCCAAATCAAATTATTCAAATCAGTTGGTCAAGCAATCTTGGTGAATTTGGAATTGCTCAGGGTAGTTCTAGTTGGCGATCAGGAAGGATTCCGCTTGCTACTGGTAACAATTCAATTACAGTGACGGGTACCGATGCGTCCAACTCGAGTGTGGCGAACCCGTGGATACAAACTGCACCTTCGCAAACCTTGGAAGGGACGCTGGAGATCGTCTGGGGCGACCCTCAGCCGGGCTCAGGTTCCGACGGCGACATCCGTTACGCTCTGAGGTTGGCGGACGGTAGCGTCGTGCCGCTGCAACTGAATGGGCAGGAGGGTACGGCCGTCTACTATTTCAGAAAACGTGTCCTCGTCACGGGCTGGGCCGTGCCGGGTCAGGCGGCAGCGGGAAACGTTCAGGCCGCGGCGACGCTGGTTGTTGACACCATTGCTCCGAGCCAGACGCTCCAGTCAGACACCTTCTCGACGGTGACCGGCACGAAGAAAGTGATTTACCTGTTGACGAAGTTTTCGGATGATACCGCGGTGCCGCATCCGCCGGTGTTCTACACCGATTTGAATAACCCCGACACGCCGCCGGCCGGAGAAGTATTCCCCGTTACAATTAATGCGTTCTTCAAGAAGATATCAGGGAACGTATTCTCTTGGGTTGGAGATGTGGGCGGGGTGGGCGGTGTTGGCGCGGCAGGCGGATGGCTGACGCTGCCACATCCGAAAAGCTACTATGCGAATTGTGGCTGGAGTACATCCTGCGCCAACTTGACGGCTCTGGGAGATGATGCCACGGCGCTGGGAAGGGCGCAGGGCATTAATTTCACGTTATACGACAACATCAACTTTGTCGTGAGTAATGACATGTACTGTTGCGCGTGGGGCGGTCAGTACTACAGCTCAGTCGACAACAAGTCTTATGGCGCCACCTGGGAGCCGCCATGGGGCCAGAACACCCCCATTTATGGACACGAAATGTCTCATAGCCTTGGGTTGCCACATTCAGGGTGGGTGTATTACGCCTACGACAGCCTGTGGGATACATTGAGCGACATACAAACCCTAAACAATGTAGTCTGCGGATCTTATAACTCTATAAACAACGGAAACGCTCTGACGAATTTGAACTGTGCCGAACCAGGGGACGGATATATCATGGAGCACAGGGACTATCTGGGCTGGATACCGGCGGCGAACCAGGTGGTAACCAATACTTCACCCGGCATAACCGTGGCGGTCGAGGCTAGTGCGCTTCCATTTTCGTCCGCGATCAAGGAGATTAAGATCTGCCTGCCGTCGATTCCCTGTACAGGCTTGACCGCACATTATTTCACGGTCGAGGCCAGAGTGAAGGGTCTGGGGACCACCTCCCAGTTTGACAACGCCATTCCAGGCGAGGGAGTCATCATTCACGAGGTCATCCGCGATAGGTCGCCTATCTCAGGGCCTTGCTTTTTCAATAATCAATCAGGTTGGGCCGTGCCTGTAGATGCCACTCCCGGCGACTATGATTCGGCGGCCTGCGATTCTGGAGGTCGAGTCTATCCAAACTACGCCCTCTTCAATGCGCAGTGGACTCCGGGGCAGACCTACACGAACGCCACGTATGGGCTGACTATTGCGGTGTTGAGCAGAACAGGTTCGACGTTTATGGTGGCCATTGGTGGTGGAGGGCCAGCGGTAACGCGAACGCTAACAGTAGCCTCGTCAAATCCGGGCAGTGGTGTGAGCATCACGGTGAGCCCGAACGACAACAACGGGCAGGCCAGTGGCGTTACGCAATTCACTCGAGTCTACAACAACAATACCAATATGAGCCTCACGGCGTCGTCGACGGCAGGGGGCAATAACTTCCAGAAGTGGCAGCTCGATGGCGTTGACCTCACCACATCGCTGCTGGCCAATTTCGTGATGGACGCCAACCACACGATGACTGCTGTGTACATGTCATCAGGACTCACAAAGCCCCGTTTTGACTTCGACGGCGACAGCAAGACTGACATTACAGTCTACCGTCCTTCAAACGGATATTGGTTCACCATTAACAGCCTAAACAATCAGGTGAGCGTAACGCCGTGGGGCTTACCAGGAGACGTTGCGGTTCCTGCTGATTACGACGGTGATGGTAAGAACGACGTGGCCGTATATCGACCGTCAAACGGTTTATGGTTTATCACTCAGAGCTCTAATCAACAAGTAAGGATTCAACAATGGGGCCTTTCTGGGGATGTGCCCATTCCGGCCGATTACGACGGAGACGGCAAGGCTGATTTAGCAGTATATCGTCCATCAGATGGCAATTGGTTCATCATCAAGAGCAGCGTCGGAGGCCCTCCATCACCTGCTAACGTCAGAATTCAACAGTGGGGGCTAGGCGGAGACACACCGGTGCCTAATGATTACGATGGAGATGGAAAGGCCGACATCACCGTATACCGACCATCGAACGGCTACTGGTTCATCATTCAGAGTTCTAACAATCAGGTGCGAGTTGCGCCCTGGGGATTGCCCGGTGACATCACTGTGCCGGCTGACTACGATGGAGATGGGAAGACCGACGTGGCTGTCTATCGTCCTTCGACTGGGAACTGGTTCATCGTCAATTCAACTGGCGCCGTAAGGATTCAGCAATGGGGCTTGTCTAACGATATACCGGTGGCTGGTGACTTTGATGGAGACGGCAAGGCAGACTTGGCCGTCTATCGCCCGTCCGATGGTAATTGGTTCATTATTAAGAGCAGTGTGGGCGGCCCTCCGTCACCTGCTAACGTGAGAATTCAACAGTGGGGGCTTCCCGGGGACCTAGCCATACCGTCAGTTTACAATAGACCATAGTGATTCGCCTGTCCGTAAGCAGAGAACTTTGGGCGAAATACTTTGGGAGTAACGCACCATGAGAACGATCTTCAAACGCACCACTCTACTGACCGGCTTAGTATTGCTGGGTCTGGTCGCTTTCATCACGAAGCTCCCGTCACGAGCGACTGCCAATGACAATCAGGTTGAACCGCAAACTGTCTCCGGCAGCGTGCAGTACCTGGCCCGCGCGATGGACCAATATCACAACCGCTTTCCGGTCTACGATGATGTAAGCTCGGCGGGCAATCACTTTCACGCATTGACCAAGTTTCCGAACGGCAACGCACTCGTGACAGTCAATGGGTCGTATAGTTTGGAGAAACATACGGGCGCGACTTCGATCCGTTCTACGTTTACGACGGGAGGAGCTAATTTCGGCGGCTTCATTTTTCAGAATGGGGTTTTGCCAAATGGAGCGACCGCCCCTTCGCCCAACTTCGGCACGGAGTCCAACGCCGGCGTTGATCTGACAGGCGCCACCGCCCTGACTTTCTGGGCGCGCGGTCAACAAGGTGGCGAAGTCGTCGACTTTTTTATGGGCGGTGTCGGTTGGAACGGGAACAATGTGAATGATCCGTGCGTGCCGGGCTTTGTTGGCCCCTGCCCCGCGCCCGATTCTACTCCGGCGGTTAAGATCACAGTCACTTTGAGCACTCAGTGGACGCAGTATTCGATAAACCTCACCAACAAAGATTTGCATTATGTTCTGGGGGGATTTGCCTGGGGCGTGAATGGCGCTCTGAATCCAAATGGTGCCATATTCTTTCTGGACGACATTCAATATGAATTGAATCCGGCACGTCAAACGCAGCGACTCAACGAATCCCGCTTCATCACAAGTTTTACTACCCTGCCAGTTCAACCGGACCTACACGACGGCAATCCGGATGACGATATTGATCTGGTGCTGCGCAACACGGCCTTCGTTTATGACAATGCGCTGGCAGTTTTGGCGTTCCTTGCCGATGGCAGCGCCGATAGTTTTCGACGCGCCAAACTGATCGGCGACGCCATCGTTTATGCAACCGCACACGACCGGAGTTTCAATGACGGCAGATTGCGTAGCGCCTACGCTGCGGGCGACATCGCTTTGCCACCGGGCTGGACGCCCAACAACCGTATCGGGACGGTGCCGGTCGCCGGTTTTTACGAAGATCTGCAGATGCAGTACTTCGAGCTTTCCGAAGTCCGCACCATTGACACTGGCAACCAGGCTTGGGCGATGGTTGCCTTGCTCGCGCTGCAACGCCGGACGGGTGATGCGCGTTATTCGGACGCCGCGCGCTTGCTAGGCAATCTGATTCATACCTTCCGCAATGACACGGGAGTTTACCAAGGCTTTCTGGGCGGCCTCGAGTATCGCAACGGAGATAACGCAGGGCCCTTTGTCCGCGCCTACGCGAGCACGGAGCACAATCTGGATATCTATGCCGCTTTTACCGTAATGTTCAACCTCACCGGAGAAGCCGTCTGGCAAGCTGACGCGCAGCACGCCAAACAATTCGTCGAAGCGATGTGGGACAGCAGCGGCGGCTGTTATCTGGCTGGCACCCTCGATCCCAATCAACGAAATACCAATTTTGCGCAGTTGCCGTTGGACGTACAACCGTGGAGCATTCTGGCACTGCCTGATACGCTCACGCTGCATCCGCAATTGCTCAATTGCGCTGAACTCAATCACCGTACGCTGAGCGATGGCTTCACTGGTTTTGATTTCAATACCGACAAGGACGGCGTCTGGTTCGAAGGTACCGGACACATGGCAACGGCTTATGCTTGGACCAACCAGTTGTCATCGGCTGAATTCTATCGCCAGGAGTTGAATCGTGCCCAGACAACCGCGCCATTCGGCGACGGTTTCGGGATCGCCGCAGCTTCGCACGACGCTATTTCTACTGGGTTCGGCTTCAAGCTGTTCCGCCGCTTACACGTCGGCGCAACGGCATGGCACGTATTCGCACAACTCGGCTTCAATCCGTATTACCAACTTCGGCACTCCGCATTTGATTTCGACGGAGACAAAAAAGCGGACATAGCGGTCTACAGACCCTCTAACGGCTACTGGTTCGTGATCAATAGCTCGGACAACCATATCACGGTTCAACCTTGGGGACTTTCCGGAGACATTTATGTGCCCGCAGATTATGACGGCGACGGAAAGACCGATACCGCTATATACCGGCCTTCGGACGGCAACTGGTGGATCATCAATAGCTCAACCGGTCAGGCGAAAGTTCAACAGTGGGGTTTGTCTGGCGACGTGGCCGTGCCGGCTGACTATGACGGCGACGGCAAGGCTGACATAGCAGTATATCGTCCGTCCGATGGCAATTGGTTCATCATTAAGAGCAGCGTCGGAGGGCCCCCTTCACCTGCTAACGTAAGGATTCAACAGTGGGGGCTAAGCGGAGACACGCCTGTCCCTAACGACTACGATGGAGACGGGAAGGCTGACATCACGGTATATCGACCATCGAATGGTTACTGGTTTATCATTCAGAGCGCTAATAATCAGGTGCGAGTTGTCCCCTGGGGATTGCCCGGTGACATTACCGTGCCTGCTGATTACGATGGGGATGGCAAGAGCGATGTGGCTGTCTATCGTCCTTCATCTGGGAACTGGTTCATAGTCAATTCAACAGGCCAGGTGAGGATTCAGCAGTGGGGTTTGTCTGGCGATAAACCGGTCGCGGGTGATTATGACGGAGACGGCAAGGCTGACTTAACTGTATATCGTCCGTCGGATGGTAATTGGTTCATTATCAAGAGCAGTGTCGGCGGCCCTCCATCACCTGCTAACGTCAAAATTCAACAATGGGGGCTTCCGGGGGATATTCCCATACCTTCAGCTTACAACCGACCATAGTAATTCGCTCGTCCTAAGCGACGGGAACTTAAGTCGAAATACTCTCCGCGATGAGGGACTCTCCCAATTTCGCTTTCCCATTGACTACCTCTTGTCTCCACGCGACAAAGCCCAACCAGACTAGCAGCGGGATGCCGAGCAAAAAAGAGCCTAAGTAGACGTACCAAACCACGCCGTAGCTCCCGGACTTCTCAACGGCCCACCCTCGAACCAGAGATGGTTGAGGCGCAGCAAGATCGCGAAGATTAATAGTCTTTAAAGGAGGAGCATCAGGCGGTTGCTCATACCACCAATGACGAGTGGGCGCCCAGGGCGCGGGCTCTGTCCCGCCTCGGTTCCAAACTTGCAGAAGCAATAGGTTGAATCGAATGTGATTCCAGTTGGGATCGTTTTGCAGGGCCTCGATTGTATCTTGTCCGGTCCGAGTCGCAGCCTGGTGCATAGCGCCGTAGTAGTAAAATGCGCCGAGAAACGATATAGCCACTCCCAACACTGCGAGCGTAATCAATGGGAGTTCTTTGCGAAGACGAAATCTTATCGATTGCTTTGATGCTGCCAGACATATGAAAAGCGGCGCGATGGCTGAATGCAAATAGCGAGGTCCCCACGTCTCGTCTGCATAAAAGAAAATGAGCGAGCAACCCCCAACTAATCCGGCTAGAGTCAAACTAGCAAAGATTACGAGTTGAGCGTTTTTCGAATAGGCTGTGCGGAGGCCAAGCAGGGCGATAATCAATACCGGGCAATAAACCAATAAGCCTTTGTTGGCCGAGCCTACCAACGCCAAGGCATTGAACGCGGTTTTCACAGGCCCGCCAGCACTAAATACTCTGAACGTATTAAGGGTGCCCGCAGACCAGGTTGGCGAAAGGTGGCGAGTGTAGGCGCTCAATTCGTAAAGGACTATGATAATAACCACAACCGCACCAATCTTTTTCCAGTCTATTGTCTTAAGGTCAGCATTCGGAGATTTTCCGCGGGCATAAACCAAGCATAGGAAGGCAATGGCGGGGGCCAGGAATATGCCGTTTGATTTCACACCTACCGCGAATCCACATGAAAACGCGAAAAGCAATGCATGGGGCCAAGTCCTTCGGCTATCGGAACCCAGCGCGAGGTATCCTGACAGTAGGACAAATAGTGATTGCGTTGTTTCCAACCCAATGTACGCATAGGGCCAAAGCATCGTGGATAACGCGGCAATCATGGCCAAAACATAGCCCCATGTGAGACTAGAGGTTATCCGACGGGCCCAAACCAAGATCACTGTGCAGAGGAGCGACGTGATTAGGACCGGCTGAAGTGACAAGATACGGTCCGCCCAAACTTCAGAAGTTCCAAAAAAAAGGTGAGCAACCATGAGGAACGGCATCTCGAATAGTAGCTCGAATAACCCGTGTCGTGGCCAGCTAATGGCTATTTGAGCAGGCTGAAGCCTCACCCAATAACCCAGGTTCGATATGATCTGGTTCGAGGCAGTAGCGTTCTCTTGCGTATACCCCATACCCAGGATCGCGCCCGGCGATAGAGATAGGTAAGACGCCGTCAGGGCCAGAAAAAAAAGCCCGTAAACTGATTTGGGCTTCATCAGCGAATTGAACAACGCTCTGTAATGGAACATAGTTAGGCGGCCTTCCGGCGTCCGATCAACAACATGAAATCGCTTGGCAGCATCTCCGAGTCGATCAACGCATCTTCGACCTCCCAGATGCCCCGCAAGCAGTGGATGGCCTCCTCATCGTTGAGAGAAAAATTATGGGCTATGCCATTGTAAAGGAGATGTTGAATAGTGCCGCCCAGTCGTTTGACAGCAACCACCTCGAAATAGCTCTTGAAGAGTGCGAAAATTTCCGCCGAGCGTATCGACTCGAATGGCGAGACCGCGACGACTTGTGCAGGAGTGGGTCGTCCTTCCACTACTTTTAACGCGTTCCATTGGTACCACCTCAGCCTTTCAGGAATTAGCGCGAGCACAGAACGCACAACATCCATCTGCTTGTCGGTCCATTGAAATTGTGTCGGTCCAACGAACTCTTCAAGGACAAATAGTCCGTGCGGCGTAAGCGCGTTGTGCACCTGCTGCATTATGTGCTCCAGGTTGAGGAAGTGATGGAAACTGTGACATGAGAAGATCAGTTCATAGGTATCGGGGGAGAGCGTCACAGTGTTCGTGTCTGCCACTCGAAAATTTCCAGGAATTCCGCTCTCTTGCCGCAGCCTCTCTCCTTCCGCAATGCGACCTTCGCTAACGTCCAGTCCATCGATGTATCTTGAAGCTCCCTCGTTAAATACTGAGATACTTCTGCCGCCAGCTCCACAACCAAGATCGAGACTTCTTTCCGCCGGTGCTCGCAATTCTTTGCAAACCCAGCGCTCCCAGGGCAAGCCGTCGACCAGCGCGCGTTGTCGATAATGCTCCGCAATCAGCGGATGATCAAGCCATGCATTCCATTCGCCTGACGCTTCCACTTTCAAGTGCGCGGCCCACTTCTGGCTCTCCGCCACAAGCTTACTCTGATAATCTCCTTCACTAGGCTGGTTGTCATTTTCTCGCGACATTATTCAGGCATGGACTCCGTTAGAGTTCGGATCTAGTGGCTTTTGATTTGTGGACGCTCTTGACACCGACATCGCACAAAAATGCAGATCCATCTTCATGAAGTCCGCTTGACCTGTCATGGTCGTAATTTCATTGGTCAGGCCGACGTTGTGCGCCGTTCATTGTTGTTTAGCGAGTCGGTGTCGCAAATCTTCGTTAGAGAGCGGCATTTGTTTCTTAGTACTGCGGGGAAATCAGTACGCCAAATCTTCGATTACTCCAGAAAAGGTTTAGCGCTTGAATTCCAACATGCCGTGCTTGTGCGGTATCCACTCGATGTTCCACTTGGCTTCGTAACGACGCCGATTTTCGTCAAATATCTCGTTGTACTGGCCGTTCTCGATCAACTTTTTGAAAGCGGCCTGACCAAAATGGTGGACAAAAACGTCGGCCGCGCAGATCACGCGCAGGCCGGCCGCTCGTATGCGTTGTGTATAGTCGTCATCCTCGAACATGCCTATGCCAAACTGCTCGTCCAGTGGTCCAATAAGCTCATAAGTCTCTCGCCGGAAAGCGACGCAAAACATCGCCAGCACTTTGATCTCCGCGGCCTGCCCGTCATGGGCCCATGTGTACTCGCGAGCAAAGTCTTCCATTTCGCCCAGCGTCTTGTAAGGCACATCAATTTTGGCTTCATTTCCTGCGAAGTTTGTCGCCGGGCCAACCAGGCCCACGCTTGGATCCTTTAAATGACGAAGCAAAGGGCTCAGCCACCCTGCCGGCACGATTGTGTCATTGTTCAGCAGCACAATGTACTCACCGGTGCTCTGCGCAATGCCCTGGTTGTTGGCGCGGGCAAAACCCGCGTTGCTTGAGTTTAGGATCACGTGAAGGTGAGAATATTGCGCGCCCAGATAGCGCAAATATGAATGCGTTCCGTCAGTCGAATTATTATCAACGACAATAACTTCGTAATTTGGGTAATCGGTGTTGCGAAGAATACTTTCTAGACAGAGTTTATTCAGCGCCAGATTGTTGTATGTGACGACTACGATGCTTGCGCGCGGAGTCACCGATGAGACTCCTTCTTCGATTCGCTCGTAACGCTGGGCCCAAGTCTGCTCGCGAGCGAAGCTGATGCGGCGGTTAACAAGGTCGCGATTTTCTTCCGACACGGCCCTGTCGAGCTGTTTCGCGAAATCATCTCTGTCCTTTGCGACGTATACGTATTCGCGATACGGATTGACTTCAGGCAGAGCAACCGTTACCACCGGTTTCCCCGCGCTGAGATATTCATACAGTTTCACTGGATCCGTCGCTTCGGTTATGGGATTGATCTTGAAGGCCAATCAGCGATTGCACCATAGTAACCAATCACCGGTTGTTTGAACCCGGGTAGCAAGTCATTAGGAACATAATGCTCGGCATAAAAATCAAGATCGACGGCATTGCGTGCCACCACCGTAGGCCGATCGTGTTCCTGCCACTTCTCGTACAACCTTTGACCGGTTACCACGAGCAGGTCGCAATCCTGGACCAACTGAGATTCGGCATCTAATAAGGAGTGCTTGATGCCCGGAAAATTCTCCCATTCGTCCATGCAATCGTAAATCACTCGCCACCCAAAACGCTCTCTCGCCTCCAGCACAACGCTCGTCCAGGAACTAATCATCACGTAGCTTATCGCCTCGTTCACGTGGAAGGTCCGCCGCAACTCTTCAAGGGAATTCAGCAAAGCAAACTTGTTCTTACCATCGATCACTTCGCTGTACACGTCAGGCGACCACGGAGCGGAGAGTTCAACTTCGTAAAGATTGTCCTTAATCAGCCGCACCTGAACACCCGGCGTAGAGTCAACTGGCAGGCTGCGAGTAGGGCTAAGGTAAAAGACGCGATGGCCATGGGCCGCAAACTGGGACATGATTTGCTGTGGGCGCTGATACCGGGAATCCCAATCTATGATTGAGAAACAGATAACATCATGCCGATGAAGGGGAACTGACGCTGGCTTTTCGCTCAAGATGTGTTGCAGTTCCTCCTCACGCACGTGAGGAAGAAGACTGAGAGCTTCCAGAAAACCGTTCTGCTTGGCCTTTTCCTCAACCCTCTCCTGGGGCGACAAAAACACGTCGATGACTGGCTTATTGAAGTCCTGAGCCGGTTGGGGACTGGTAGGAACTATAGGTGGCAGATCCAGGGCGGCTCTTGTTTCAATTGGCTTGGTCTGCTCAGGGCTTTTCCCTTGATCAGAGATCGCCGCGAACAGTCGATAGAGCGGCAGCAGATATTTGTATTTGATCCGGCCGTACCAGGTCAAGCATCGCCAGCCCAACGAGTTGGTTATGCGATCGAGTTGTTCGGTCTTGGCCGAGAGTTGCCCTGTCAGGACTGTATTGTTTGTCTTAGAATCAGTCAGTTCCTTTCTAGAATCCGCCAGTTCATTTCGAAGCCAGGCGATACCTTCCTCCCGTGCGCTTATGATTTGCTCGTACTTCTCAGCTTGCTCGACTAACCTCGCCTCGGAGTTCGCCGTTTTCCCTCGCTCGAATGCCAACTCGGCGGAAAGCGATAAGGTTTTGGTTCTAGAATCTGCCAAGAAAGTCTTGAGTTGGTTCAATTCGTCTTGGAGCCACACGATCGCTTTGTCGCGCTCGCCAATGATATTTTCCTGTTTCGCAAGTTGCGCAGAAAGCTTGGCGATGCTCTGTTCTTTCTCAACAATGACCCGCTCATTGTTCGAGAGTTGTGCCGAAAGATTGGAAATAACTTGTTCCTTATTGGCAATAACCTGTTCCTTATCAGAGATCACTCTGTCGCGTCCGGCAAGGCCACTGTCTCTCTCCGAGATTTGTGCGGAGAGCGTCGATGTGATGTGTTCCTTGTCGGAGATGTGCCACGAAAGAGCCTTGTCAGCATGTTCGGCGTTTAACCTTGCGCTCAAGCGCCCGCCAAGCCCGTGAAACAACTCTCTTACAAGGACACGTTCGTCAGATTTTGCGTCGAACAGATCGCGTAACCCTTCGGGATAAGTACTACCAACTGCCAGCACGCCCAGACCATGACCGTGAAGGAACTCAAAATGCGGATAGCGCAGCTTGAGTTCATCCCAAAGTCTCCAGACGCCAAAGTCGTCATGACGCTCGTTCGTGTCGTGGAAAAGTACGACGCCCCGCCTGCTCATCTTCGGCAGCCAACTGACGAAGTCATGCTCGACCGACTCATATGTGTGATAACCGTCAATGTGTAGCAGATCGATTGTGCCATCGGCAAAATGACTCAAGGCTTGATCAAACGTATTCTGGAGCAAGCTGGAAAAGCCGCCATATAATGGATCGTGATGTTGCCTGAGATCGTCGAGAATTTCGGGGCCAAAAAATCCGGACTGAGGATCACCTTCCCAGTTATCGATGGCATAGCAGCGGCAATTTAGACCAAGCTCGGCGACGGTCTGACAAAATGCGCAATAAGAAACTCCCGAAAAAGTCCCGAGTTCAACAATTGTTGCTGGTCTCAAGACCTCAACAAGGAACATTGCGAAAGGGACATGTTCAGCCCACTCGCTCGCAGCCAGACGTAAAGGCGACTTCAAGGAGATTGGATGATCTAAGAGGTTAAGCATCGAAGGGCTCAGATGCGCCGTAGTCTAACATGCCTCGCAGTTGCCGGAAAAGCATGGGGTTCGATATCTGGATTTAACATGACCCTCCTGTTTGCGAGTGGTTACAGCTTGGATTTTTGAACAGCGCTGTTATAAGGTGAGGAATCGCCGGGTGAATTCTAAGCGTAATGGTATCTTTCAATGAGTAACGGTCGCCGCATCAGGAAGATTCTTATCTCTACCCTGCCGAGGTCCGGCACAGTCTTTTTTTTCGACTTCATGGCCAGTCTTTTTGCTTTCGAGAAACTCGATCCCAGGTTTACAGGCGGCTTTCGCCCCGTTCCGCCGGAATGGAATCCATATGAGCATGACCGAACCTATTTAAGCCTCAAAGACGGACAGATTATCGCCGCACACTACTCGCTTAACCACGAAATCCGCGAGATGCTTGAGGACGATGAACTTCTGGGAGTTTACCTGTATCGAGACCCCAGGGATGTTGCTGTCTCAGCAGCGCTCTACATAAAGTATGTTCTGCGCCACCACTTTCAGCATCCTCTGTTTTCGCGATTCAGCGAAGCTGAAGCGATTTCATTTATGCTTAGTGGGGGAATTGTCTCCGTAGACGATTTACCCTATGAAGTGACAGAACAACGACAACCGTACGTTGTTTTTGGGGGGATGCGATATTTCTGCGATATCATTTATCCTTGGCTTGAGCATCCCAAGGTGGCGACAATTCGTTATGAAGAATTCACCAGATGCCCCGAAGAAGCTTTGAGTCGTTCGCTGGAATCGGTTGGGGCTGTGGTTTCCAGAGAAAAGATCGAAGCCATGTTTAAAGAAAAGGGCTTTGTCAATGCCAGCGGAGGCAGAGCGATAGGCGCAGAAGATAAGACCTCGCACTTTAGAAAAGGAACTGTTGGTGATTACCAGAACTACTTTACCGACCTGCATCGCAGCGCCTGCAAGTTTTTTATCGGTGAGGATTTGATTCGCCTTGGTTATGAAAAAGACTATTCGTGGTAGAGGTATCACAGCGTATAGACGTTGAAGATGGTGGAACCAAGAAAAGAGGGTCGGGATTTTGCAAGGCGGGTAGCGCCTACTACATTGCTTTGACTCGAATGTTCGGCTCCACACTCTGTTACGACCCAAGGAAGAAGGAAGGAAACATGATTGGCTTGATTACTGGCCCAAGGGAGCAAGAAACACCCACCTCCACTCGTGAGGCCTTAGGCCAGTTTGGTTTCAAAATCGGAGAATTCTCCTACGGTGTTCCAACTGTATGGTGGTGGCGCGAGCCAGCTACCCTAGTTATCGGAAAATTCTGTTCATTTTCCAGTGGGATAGAAATATTCCTGGGCGGCAATCATCGCAGCGATTGGGTAACAACCTATCCCTTCTCGACTATAAGTCATTGGCCCGAAGCCGCGCACGTTCAGGGCCATCCCGCCACAAAAGGAGACGTCGTAATTGGCAATGACGTTTGGATTGGATCCAGAGCGACCATTCTTTCGGGGGTGACAGTGGGCGATGGTGCGGTAATTGGGGCAGCTGCGGTTGTGACTCGCGACGTTCCCGCATATGCCGTCGCTGCGGGAAACCCGGCTCGCACAATCCGAATGCGCTTTTCAGATGACATCATTGAGCAGTTATTAAGAGTGCGCTGGTGGGATTGGAATCTTAAGCGTATCCGCCACAATATACCGTTATTGATGCAGCCAGATATTGTGAAGTTTTTGGAAATGAGCGATCACTCGGACGATGCGGTCGTTGATTGAACACAGTGTTCCCGGGTCATCCTCAAGAATTGCGATCACGCGTCTTATAACTTCATGGAACTAAAGCCGCCAGACGAATCAACGACGGACCGCGAGCGCGACCTCTATCTCGATCTACTCATCAGGATATTAACCAACACGGTCTACGAAGATCCCTCCATTCACCCCTCAAATACCGGAGCCTTTCAACCTGAGCTGCGCGCGCAGGGACGCGATTGGCCGGCAATCGCTCACACGATGATTGGCATGCGGCGCCTCGAAAACGTTCGAGAACTTGCGCAACGGGTAATAGACGAGAAAGTTCCAGGTGATTTCATTGAAGCCGGTGTTTGGCGTGGTGGCTGCTGTATCTTGATGCGGGGCGTTCTCGCAGCTAACGAAATCCACGATCGCAAAGTCTATGCGGTTGATTCTTTCGAGGGCCTGCCGCCGCCAAATCCGAAAGTATTTCCAAATGACGAGGGCTTGCATTTGGATCTCTTCCCGGAACTAGCCGTCTCGCTGGAGGAGGTCAAGGCCAACTTCAACCGCTACGGCCTGCTAGACGAGCAAGTCATGCTCATTAAAGGTCTTTTCCAGGAAACGCTTCCCTCGCTAAACGCTGGTCGCTTTGCCTTGATCAGAATTGATGGAGACCTTTACGAATCTACCCTTGTAGCCTTGAGAGCCCTTTACCCGAAACTGTCACCGGGTGGCTTCGTCATCATCGATGACTACGGAGCGATGCCCGCCTGCCGTGCGGCAGTGGAGGACTTTCGGATGAAGCATAGAATAACGTCGCCAGTGCAGGTAATCGATTGGACTGGCATTTGGTGGCGTAAGCAGGATACCTCAAAGACTGGCGATTGACTATTACGCTGCGCTCTTTAATTAGTCGTGCCTGATCAAGTGAAATCTTAAAGGTAAATACTGAGCGACAGGATGAAACAAGTAGGTTAAAATTTGCAAGCTTTGCGAGTTCAGGTGGAGAAAGCTTGCAAAATATGAAACCAGCAGAGAGCAGTCAAGG
>WNFT01001825.1_pt1 | contig 18051 bp, 14 predicted proteins | sample 5400191 | NCBI WGS metagenome assembly WNFT01 (sample SAMN13153359, study PRJNA577476) | soil metagenome | isolation source: 80 cm saprolite under Madrone tree | place: USA:California | collected 2016-06-14 | reverse complement strand
GACCTTTCTGATCAGCCCGAATGCCGGCCCGTCAAGCTACGCCGGCAAGAACTGCAGCCCATTTTTCTACGTGACCTCCTACCAGAACGATCAGGTGTTCGAGATCCTCGGCAAGGTCGCCCAGGACCGCAGCTACAAGCGCGTCTATGTGCTGGTTCCAAATTATCAAGCCGGCAAGGATTCCGTTGCCGGATTCAAGCTCGATTACAAGGGAGAGATTGTCGAAGAAACCTACATGCCGCTGGGGGCGCTGGATTTCCAGGTGGAACTCTCCAAGATGGCCTCGCTCAAGCCCGACGCCGTGTTTACCTTCATGCCCGGCGGGATGGGCGTAAGCCTGGTGAAACAGTACAGGCAGGCCGGCCTGGCCGATCAAATTCCGGTCCTTTCGGCGTTCACGGTCGATGAATCGACGCTGCCCGCGCAGCAGGATGCGGCGATCGGCATGTTTGGCGGCTCGAACTGGGCGCCCAATCTCGACAATCCGCAGAACAAGAAATTCGTTGCTGCCTATGAGGCCGCCTACAACAGCGTACCCGGCACTTACGCCTTCCAGGCCTCTGATGCGGCCATGCTGATCGACAGCGCCGTCAAGGCGGTCAAGGGCGACCTCTCCAACAAGGATGCGGTGGCTGCGGCATTGAAGAAGGCGGACTTCACCTCGCTGCGCGGCGATTTCAAGTTCAACACCAACGGCTATCCGATCCAGAATTTCTACCTGACCAAGGTCGCCAAGCGCCCCGATGGCAAATTCCAGACCGAGATTGTCGAGAAGGTATTCGAAAATTATGGCGATCGTTACGCCAAGGAATGCACGCAGGGCAATTGAAGCGATGAGGGAAGGAACAATACGATGAAGAGCGAGATCACCGGCATCACCCGGGCCAACGAGGGCATGCAGGGAATTTCCTGGAATATCCTCGGCCAGACCTATGTTCCGAAGAACTGCACCGACCATTGCTTCTCCTGGCATGCAACGCTGCCGCCCGGCACGTTTGTCCCGCCGCATATTCATCCGGATCAGGACGAGTATCTCTATATGCTCGAAGGCAAACTCGATTTCATGCTTGCCGGCGCCGATGCCCAGGCGACGCCGGGCGACCTGATACGTCTCGGGATGGGCGTTCCCCACGGCATCTTCAACAAATCCGAGCAGACCGCAAAAGTGCTGTTCTGGGTATCGCCGACCCAAAAGCTGTACGATCTGTTCTGGGGCCTTCACAACATGAAGGAGCAAAAGCCGGAGGACGTTGTCGCGATGGCCGCGGAATACAATATTCACTTCCTGCCGCCGCCCGGGGCGTGAAACGGGAGCGTTGCTACGCCCGCACGGCTGCCAGCCCCGGCACGGCCGCGAAACCGGCCTTGCTCGCGTAACCGCGCACGATCGCTTCGCGCTGGGAATAGCTCAGCACGTTCTCGATATCGTCGAAACCGTCCGGTGCCAACTGCTCTACCGCGTCGATCACGCCTTCCGGGCCGCCGCGCCGGTTGGAGCGCACAATCTCCGCCGTCATCGGCAACCGCTGTCGCTCATACGCCACCAACGCCTGGCGCGGATGCTCGGAACGCGCCAGCGCATCGGCCAGGCAGCGCGCGTCGAGAATGGCTTGCGACGCGCCATTCGATCCTACCGGATACATCGGATGGGCGGCGTCGCCGAGCAGCGTGACGTGGCCACTGGACCAATAAGGCAAGGGATCGCGGTCACAGGTCGGATATTCATAGAACTCGGGCGTCGCCGCGATCAGGTTCGGCACGTCGACATAGGGCACCGAGAACCGCGCGACATGCGGCATTAGTTCCTCGCGCTTGCCCGGCCGCGACCAATCCTCGCGGCGGGGCGGCGGCGCGTTGCCATCACCCACTTTCACCAGCACCGCCCAGTTGGTCAGACGGCTCGCCGGGCTCGATCCCTCGCCAATGGGATAGACCACGACCTTGGCATGGAGGCCGCCAGCGACAATCATCGATCGGCCGGTCAAGAACACCGGCCAGTCGCGAGCGCCGCGCCACAGCATCAGTCCGTTCCAGCACGGTGGACCTTCATCCGGGAACAGGGTCTCGCGCACCCGCGAATGAATTCCGTCGGCTCCGACGAGGATATCGCCGCACACGGTCCTGGTGTGCTGACCTGCGCGATCGAAGAAATACGCGGTGACGCCGCCCTCGTCCTGGGTGAAGGCTCCTAGCCTGCAGCCGGTGTGGATCGCGTCCCGACCCAGCCGCTCTTCGACGGCACGGTGGATCACGCTCTGCAGCCGGCCGCGATGAATCGAAAATTGCGGCACATCATGGCCGGCGTCGATACCGCGGGATTCGCGCCAGACCTCCTGGCCATGGCGATTGAGATAGTAAAGCACGTCGGTGCGGATCGCGACATGATCGAGCCCCTGCAACAGGCCGAGGCCGGCGAGTTCGCGGATCGCATGCGGCAGGGTGTTGATGCCGACGCCAAGCTCGCGGATGGTATCGGACTGCTCGAACAGTTCGCAACCAATGCCGCGGGCGCGCAGCATCAGTGCAGTAGTAAGGCCTCCGATGCCGCCTCCGACGATAATCGCCTTCATCGCCCAACTCCACGCGATGCCTTAACGCCAAGGCCACCAAGCTTGCATGGCCGGTCACTCGGCCGCAAGCGGCTTTGTCGCCTCTGCTTTCAACTCGGCCCGAGTCTTCGGCTTGGCCTTAATTTTCAGATCGTCAAAATCCTGCCGATCGCGCACGCTGTTACGGAAGATCTGCTCCTTGCCCGGCAAATATTGCGGCGGACAGAATACAGCGTCGGCGCCATACCAGGCCGCAGCCTTCAGCGTGAAAGATGGATCGACCAGATGTGGGCGCCCGAGCGCCACCAGATCGGCCCGGCCCGCGGCGAGGATGGTATTCACCTGATCGGCCGTGGTGATGTTGCCGACGCACATGGTCGCGACGCGCGCCTCGTTACGGACCTGGTCGGAGAAAGGCGTCTGGAACATGCGGCCATAGATCGGCTCAGCGTCGCGCACGGTCTGTCCGGTGGAAACATCCACCAAATCGACCCCGGCTTCGGCGAAGGCGCGCGCGACCGCTACTGCGTCGTCGCCGGTGATACCACCCTCCGCCCAGTCGGTGGCCGAAATCCGTACCGACATCGGCTTGTGCGCTGGCCAACCCGCGCGCAACGCCTCGAACACCTCAAGCGGGAAGCGCAAGCGGTTGGCAAGCGAACCGCCGTAACCATCGGTACGCCGGTTGGTGAGCGGCGAAATAAAGCTTGCAAGCAGATAGCCGTGGGCGGAATGCAGCTCCAGCATATCGAAGCCGCAGCGTTCGCCGCGCTGTGCTGCTTGAACGAACGCTGCCTTGACCGCGTCCATTGCGGCGCGGTCCATTTCGCGCGGCACCTGGCTGTCGGGAAAATAAGGAATCGGCGATGCCGACAAAACGTCCCAACCGCCCTGTTCCAGCGGACGGTCCATGCCATCCCACATCAGCTTGGTGGCGCCCTTGCGGCCGGCATGGCCGAGCTGCAGGCAAATCTTCGCCGCGGAATTGGCGTGAACAAAATCGACGATGCGCCGCCAGGCGGCTTCCTGCTCATCGTTCCACAGCCCGGCGCAGCCCGGCGTGATGCGGGCGTCGCGGCTGACACAGCTCATTTCGGTGAAGATCAAACCGGCGCCGCCGATGGCGCGCGATCCGTAATGCACGAAATGAAAATCGCCAGGCACGCCTTCCCTTGCCGAATACATGCACATCGGCGACACCACTGCGCGATTGGCTAGTTCCATCTCGCGCAGACGCAGCGGCTGGAACATCGGCGCCACCGGTTTCTCGACATCGACATTGAAGCCCCTGGCACGAACCTGCTTCGCGAACGCCCTGTCAACCTCTCTCACAAAATCCGGTGCCCGCAGCGTCAGGTTGTCGTAGGTGATCGCCTTAGCGCGGGTCATGACGCCGAACGCAAACTGCACCGGGTCAAAATCCCAGAAGCGATCGACGTGCTCGAACCAGACCAGCGACACATCGGCGGCGTGCTGGGTCTTCTCGACCTCCTCGCGGCGCCCCTCCTCGTAATGCTGCAACGCGGCGTCGATCGTTGGCGCACGATGCATGGCGTCCGCCAATGCAATCGCGTCTTCCATTGCAAGCTTGGTGCCGGAACCGATCGAGAAATGCGCGGTGGCCTTGGCATCGCCCAGCAGCACCATATTGTCCTTGACCCATCGCTTGCTGCGGATCATCGGGAAATTGCGCCACATCGAGCGATTGGTCAGTAGCTGATGCCCTTCGAGGAACCAGCCGAAAATGCCGGCCATTCGATCCGCGGATTGCTTCTCGCCAAGGCCCTCCAGCCCGGCCCGCTTGAAGGTCGTGGGATCGGTCTCAAAGATCCAGGTCGAGCGTCCCACCTCGTACTGGTAGGCGTGGGCGATAAACGGGCCCCACTCGGTTTCCTGAAAAATAAAGGTGAAGGCATCGAGCGGCCGGGTCGAACCCATCCAGGCGAACATGTTGGAGCGAACATCCACCTCGGGCTGGAAGTGATCGATATATTTGTCACGGAAGCGGCTGTTGATGCCATCGGCCAGCACCACGAGATCGGCGTCGGTAAAGCGGGCCTCGTCATCAATATCCGCCTCGAACAGCAAGGCGACGCCGAGTTCACGCGCCCGCTCCTGCAGGATCAGCAGCAGCTTGCGACGCGAGCAGCCACAGAAGCCGTTGCCGCCGACGCGATGCACCGTGCCGCGGAAATGCACGGCGATATCGTCCCAATAGGCGAACTCCTGAGTAATGCGGCGATAGCTCGGCGGATCGTATTTCTCGAAATTATCGAGGGTCGCGTCGGAAAACACCACGCCGAAACCAAAGGTATCATCGGCGCGGTTGCGCTCATGGACGGTAATCTCGGCCTCCGGGCGCTGCTTTTTGAGCAGGATAGCCGCATAGAGACCGGCCGGTCCGCCGCCGATGATCGCGATCTTCATGTGAGCCTCCGGCGCAGCGGGACCATTGCAATTATTTTAAACCTAAAGCAATTTCCTTGCAAGGTCTGGCGCCTATTCGTAACTCGGATGGACCGAAGCGCAATCGGGACTCTCCAAGCACCCGGCGGAGCCCCGAGTTTTGCGGAGCCTGTCACCGAGAGGCACTTCGCGCCGACCTTGTGGCTCGGCCCCGGGCTACGTTCACCGTAACCCTCAATTCCCCTGAAATACCGGCTTCGCCTTGTTTGAAAACGCCTCGAATGCGCGCGTAAAATCCGCTGTCGTCATGCAAAGCGCCTGCGCGATCGCTTCGGCCTCGATCGCCTCTTCCACCGACATCGCCCATTCCATCGCCAGCATTCGCTTGGTCATGGTATTGGCGAAAGTCGGCCCCTCGGCAATCTCTCTGCCGAGATGCTGAGCCTGTGACAACACCTGCTCCGGCGCAACGATCCGGCTGAAGAACCCCCAGCGTTCGCCCTCCTCCGCGGTCATGAAGCGGCCGGTGTAAAGTAGTTCCGACGCCCGCGATTGCCCGATGATGCGCGGAAGGATCGCACAGGCGCCCATGTCGCAGCCGGCAAGTCCGACCTTGTTGAACAGGAACGCCACCTTCGCCCCCGTCGCCGCCAGACGCATGTCGGAAGCCATGGCAATAATCGCGCCGGCGCCGGCGCAGATGCCTTCGACCGCCGCTACGATCGGTTGCGGGCAAGACCGCATCGCCTTGACGAGGTCGCCAGTCATGCGGGTGAAGGCGGTCAGGCCTTTGGTATCCATCTGCACCAACGGGCCGATGATTTCAAACACATCGCCGCCCGAGGAGAAATTGCCGCCGGCGCCGGTCACTACGATGGTCTTCAGTGCATCGTCAAAGGCGCAGGCGCGGAAAAAATCAGTCAGTTCACGATAGCTTTCGAATGTCAGCGGATTTTTTCGCTCGGGGCGGTTCAACGTCACGGTCGCCACACCGTCAGCCAGCGCCAGCAGAAAATGCTTGGGCGAATACTGCACCAATGGCAGCGTGACCGGATTAGCCGATGTGCTCATGGAACCTCCCTGATCTATCGTTGTCATTTCGAGGCGCGAAGCAAGAAGCAATCCAATACTGTCTTCTCCGAGGCGTGGATTTCTTCGCTACGCTCGCAACTACGGTTTCAAAAATTGCGTTGCACGTATGCCTTAGATCTCTCCGCCTGCAACCGCGATGGCCTGCCCTGTGATCGCGCCGGCACCTTCGCCGCACAGCCAAAGAACGGTATCGGCGACTTCCGCAGGGGTTATGAGGCGCGCTTGCGGAATATGCCTGGATAGCTCGGCCACCGCCTGCTCGTGACTGCGGCCGGTTTTCTTCATGATGTTGTCGATACTGCCGGCAAGCAAGTCGGTATCGGTGAAACCGGGACACACCGCATTGACCGTCACGCCCGTGCTTGCCAGCTCCAGCGCGAGCGAGCGCACCAGCCCGATCACGGCGTGTTTCGCGGCGCTGTAGGCGCTGACATAGGCATAGCCTTTCAGTCCGGCCGTCGATGCGATGGCTATAATGCGGCCATAGCGCCGATCCCGCATCGAAGGCAGCGCCGCCTGAACGGCATGCACCACGCCCATAAAATTGACATCCAGCATTCGCTTAAATAGCGCCGGATCGGATTTTCCGAACGGCGCGGACTCCGCGATCCCCGCGTTGGCAATCAGGATATCGATTGGCTGACGCGCCACTGCTTCCGCGATCACGCCGCGGACGGCCGCCTGATCCGCGACATCGGCCACGGCTGCGAAGTGCGCCGCACCGGCGGCAATTGCGTCATCCAGCATCGCGCGATGGCGGCCGACCACCGTAACCGTCGCTCCCGCGCGCGCAAGCGTAAACGCAATCTCGCGGCCGATGCCCCGCCCGCCGCCGGTGACAAGCGCGTGGGAGGAACGCGGCAGTCCGGACATGCTCAGCCTCCCCCAAGTGATTTCATCAAGGCAGCGACTTGCGTATATTTTGGACTTCAAGTGTTTGCAACATGAGCGCAACGCGGCCGACCGCGCCAATCGTCCGCATCCCGGTCGAGCACGAAGTGAACTTCCTCCCTCCCGAGGCCAATGACTAATCGAACCGGCAAGCATTGCTCGTCCCGCAATTGCTTTAAATGTAAAATTATTGCTTTTCAACCGTCGCGGTCCTGTTAGCATCGGCAGGTCCGATCTGACCGGAGGGCCGGCGTGCCTCATCTCGCGCCCACGAAAACCAAGGATGGCTGCCTCAGCTATGAGGCCGCCGGCGATCCCAGCATGCCGCCGCTGGTGTTCCTGCACGGAATCGGCGGCGCGGCGCGGGCGTGGCTAGGCCAACTGGATTTTTTCAAGGATCGCTATCGCACCATCGCCTGGGACATGCCGGGCTATGGCGGATCGGCGCCGCTTCCAACCGTTAGCATTGCTGCGCTCGCGGGCGCGTTGCAGGATTTCCTGCAACAGGTCAGCGCGACGAAACCCATTCTCGTTGGGCATTCTATCGGTGGCATGATCGTTCAGCAGCTGCTGGCGAAGCATTCTTGTATCGCCAGTGCTGTCGTTCTCGCACAAACCAGTCCGGCATTCGGCAAATCTGACGGCGACTGGCAGAAGTCCTTCATCGAGGCGCGGCTCGGTCCGCTCGACCGCGGCGAAACGCTGGCCTCGCTGGCACCATCACTGGTGAAGGAATTGGCCGGGGACGATCCTGATATCCGCGGCATGGACCTTGCCCGCGACTGCATGGCTTGCGTTCCCGAGGCGACTTATCGCGCCACGATGCTGTCAATGTTAGGGTTCGACCAGCGCAACAGCCTCAAGAATATCGTGGTGCCGACGCTGCTGCTGTCGGGCTCGAAGGACAAAAATGCACCGGCGCCGATGATGGCGAAGATGGCGACGTATATACCATCGGCAAAATACGTTGAACTCGAAGGTGTCGGCCACCTGGCCAACCTGGAACGTCCAGGCGCCTTCAACGCCGCACTGGATTCTTTTCTGAAAGCCAACGCGGCTGCAACAAGAGTGACGGCATGATGACGGTGCAAGCCAGCAACAGCGTGACTGATATCGACGAGATCGATCTTGATGCGCCTATCTTCGCTGCCGAGGCGTTCCGGCTGAACGATGAACAGGTCGCGATCATCGCGACCGCGCGCAAGCTTGGCCAAAATGTGTTTGCTGGCCGCGCGGCGGCCTATGATCGCGACGCCACATTCCCGACCGAGAATTACAGGGACTTGCATCGCACCGGCCTGCTCGGCATCGCCATTCCCAAAAAGCACGGCGGGCTCGGCGCCGACTATCAGAGCTACGCCATAGCGGCGGCAGAGATCGGCCGCTATTGCGGTGCGACGGCACTCACCTGGAACATGCACGTCTGCTCGACGCTGTGGTCCGGCCCGCTAGCCGACGATCTCGAGATGGACGCCACCACCCGCGCCGAGCACGAACGACGGCGCGCCATCCACTACAAGCGCATCATCGAGGACGGCGCGATCTATTCGCAACCATTCTCGGAAGGCGGCGCCGCCGCGGCCGGCGGCGTTGCGTTCGGCACGGAGGCAAAACCGGTCAAAGGCGGCTGGCTCGTCAACGGCAAGAAGATCTTTGCGTCGCTTTCTGGCCACGCCGATTATTACGGCGTGCTCTGTACCGAAGTTGCCGAAGGCCAGAAGGCCTCCCGCCGCAACACGCTCTACCTCGCGATACCAGCCAAGGCCGACGGCGTATCCGTCGTCGGCGACTGGGATCCGTTGGGAATGCGTGGCACGGTATCGCGGACGCTTTTGTTCAGGGACGCATTCGTTCCCGAGGACGCGGCGCTGATGCCCCGCGGCGTCTACTTTCAGGCGGCGACGCGCTGGCCGCACATGTTCCTGACGTTGTCGCCGACTTATGTAGGCCTGGCGCAGGCGGCCTACGATTTCACCGTGCGGTACTTACGCGGCGAGGTGTCCGGCACCCCGCCGGTCAAGCGGCGGATGTATCCGACCAAGCAGATCGCGGTGGCGCAGATGCAGATCAAGTTGGAACAGGTCAAGGCGATCTGGTTTCAGGCCATCACCGAAGCCCACGCCAATCCGACCAAGGAGCAGGTGCTCCGCGCCTATGCCGCGCAATATTCGGCGATGGAAGGCGCCAACGAGATCGCGACGCTGGCGATCCGCACCTGCGGCGGTCAGGCGATGTTGAAATCGCTGCCGCTGGAACGAATCTATCGCGACAGCCGCTGCGGTTCGCTGATGCTGCCGTGGACCGCTGAACTCTGTCTCGACCGCATCGGCCGCGAGGCGCTGTACGAGACCGGCGAAACGGACGAGTAACTGTGGATCTCTGCAGTTTGATCGAGCGCAACGCGGCGTTCACGCCGGACAAGCCCGCGGTGATATTTGAGGGCGAGGTTCTCAGTTACGCGGGCTTGAGTGCACGCATCGAGCGGACGGCATGCGCGCTCAAGGCCGAATTGGGTGTCAGCCGCGGCGATCGCGTCGCGATCCTCAGCTTGAACAGACCTGACTATCTGGTGCTGCTCTATGCCTGCGCACGGCTGGGCGCCATGCTGGTGCCGCTGAACTGGCGTCTTGCGGTGGCGGAGCAATTGTTCATGCTGTCGGATGCCGGCGTAAAAGTGCTGGTGCTAGAACAGGCCTTTACGGAGATTCTGCCCGCACTGGAAAAAAGCTTGCCCGGCACCAGCATTGTCGGGCTCGATTTTACTCCACCCAAGGGAAGCGCCTTCGACCAGCTGCTGGCGCAAGCGCGCGGGGATGGCCGCAATCCGCAGACGGAATTGTCTTGTCCGCTGCTGATTGTCTACACATCGGGCACGACGGGAAGACCCAAGGGCGCGGTGCTGCGACAGGAAGCCTTGTTGTGGAATGGGGTGATGAGCCAGCACATGCACGGCCTCGTCTCGCATGATCATGTGCTCACCGTGCTGCCTTTTTTCCACGTCGGCGGCCTCAACATTCAGACCACACCGGCGCTGCAGCACGGCGCAACCGTGACGATCCATCCGCGCTTCACGCCGGATGCGGCGCTCACAGCGATTGAACGCGACCGCCCGACATTGACGGTGCTGGTGCCCGCAACCATTCAGGCGCTGACCGATCATTCCGCCTGGTCCTCGACCGATCTGTCTTCGCTAAAGGCAATATCGACCGGATCGACCGTCGTGCCGCCGCATCTGATCGAGCGCTTTGTCGCGCGCGGCGTACCGGTGCTGCAGGTCTACGGCTCGACCGAAACCTGTCCGGTTGCGATCTATACCCGCCTCGGCGGCGATCTTTCGCGTGTCGGATCGACTGGCCTCCCCGGCCTATGCTGCGACGCGGCTGTAATCGACGACGCCGGCGTCGAGCTGCCGCCGGACACGCCGGGCGAGATCGCCGTGCGTGGTCCCAACGTCTTCGCGGAATATTGGGGCAATGAAGAAGCGACCCGGGAGGCGCTGCACGACGGCTGGTATCGCACCGGCGACATCGGCCGCCGCGACGCCGACGGCTATTTCTGGGTGCACGACCGCAAGAAGAACCTGATCATTTCTGGCGGTGAAAATATCTATCCTGCCGAGGTCGAACGCGTGCTGCTGGAGCACCCCGAGGTGGTTGAATGCGGCGTGATCGGCCGGCCCGATCCGAAATGGGACGAGGTGCCGGTCGCCTATGTTATCAGGCGGGCGGGCTGTTCGGCCGAGGCGGAGGATTTGAAGCTCCATGTGCTGAAGCAGCTTGCCCGCTTCAAGGTGCCGCGCGATATCATTTTTGTCGACGACCTGCCGCGTACGGCGTTAGGCAAGGTGCAGCATTTCATGCTGAGACAGCTTGACGCGCCGGAGTATTCACAAGGAGATGCAATTTGAAGATCGCGGTGCTTGGCGGCGGCAATGGCTCCTTCGCGGCCGCGGGCGATTTTGCGCTGCAAGGCCATGAGGTCCGGCTGTGGCGGCGAGACGCCGCACAGGTAGAAACGCATCGCGCTGCGGACTCGCGCATCATCGTCAAGGACTCAAAAGGCCGCCACCATGTGCAACTGACGCTAGTGACCAGCCGCATCGCCGAAGCCGTCCGCGATACCGAGCTGATCCTGTGCCCTACCCCGGCCTTCGCGCAGCAGGATATCGCGACGCTGCTCGCGCCACATCTCAGCGATGGGCAGGTGGTGTTCCTGCCGCCGGCAACCTTCGGCTCGATAATCTTCGCGAGAGCCGTCCGCGACGCCGGCAACCGCGCTGCGGTGAGCTTTGCAGAGACCGGCACGCTGCCGTGGCTGGCACGCAAGCACGGCCCGTTCGAAGTCGCCGTCACCATCCGCGCCAAACGGCTGCCGGTCGGCGTATTTCCGTTGAAGGCTTCCGATCATGCGCTCGACGTGATCGGGCGGGCATTTCCCGGCGTGATAGAGCCCTGCGGCGACGCGCTGTCGGCCGCGCTGATGAATGCCGGCCCGATCATCCATCCGCCGCTGATCGTGATGAATGCCGGCGCCATCGAGCATTTCGAGCGTTGGGACATTCACAAGGAGGGCACGCAAACCTCGATCCGACGGGTCACCGACGCACTCGATGCCGAACGCATCGCGGTACGCGAAGGCTTTGGCTATGGCACCCCGCACTTTCCGCTGGCGCATCATTACGCGACCGAGGGCGAGCAATGGATGTATGGCCGTGGCTCGCACGACCGTCTGACCGAATCCGGCGACTGGCGCGAGCGGATTGTGCTCGCAGAGCATCGTTATATGCGGGAAGATTTACGCCTCGGTCTGTCGTTTCTGGTCTCGGCTGCTGAGCTGGTCGGGGTTGCAACGCCGCTGGCGAAAGCGTTTCTGGCTATCGGTGGGGCGATCTGCGGCGAGGATTTCATGAATCAGGGACGCACTCTCGCAAGTCTCGGTCTTGGCGATCTCGACCGTGAGCGACTGCAGACTTTGTTGCGCGAAGGCTTTCGCCAATGATTACTCGTTCCACGATTGCCTGTCTCGGCGCCGGCCGCATGGGCCGCGGCATTGCGGTCGCATTCGCCTATGCCGGCCACGCCGTCACCCTGATCGATGTCAAGGCGCGCTCGACGGACCAGTTCGCGACGCTCGAGGCTGAGGCGCTCGGCGAAATCAAGAAGACGATGGCAAGCCTGGCGCGGTTTGGATTGCTGGCGGAAAAGGATGCCGACGCGGTGGTCGCGCGCGTCTGCGTGATGCCCACGCAAAATATGGCTGCCGCACTCGGCGGCGCTGGCATCGTGTTCGAAGGCGTGCCGGAGGTGGTCGACCTCAAGCGCGAGGTGCTGGCGGCCGCCTCGAAATGCGTCGGGCCTGAAATCATCATCGCCTCGACGACGTCGACGATTCTGGTCGACGACCTCTCCGGCGCGGTCGAGCACCGTGAGCGCTTTCTCAACGTGCACTGGCTTAACCCCGCCTATCTGATCCCGCTGGTCGAGATTTCGCCAGGGGCTGCCACGGATCCGACCGTCATCGCGCGAGTCAAGATCTTGCTCGAGAGCATCGGCAAGGTGCCGGTGGTGTGTGCGGCCACGCCGGGCTTCATCGTACCGCGCATCCAGGCGCTCGCCATGAACGAGGCGGCGCGGATGGTGGAGGAAGGAGTGGCGAGCGCCGAAGACATCGACAAGGCAATCCGCTACGGCTTCGGTTTCCGCTACGCGGTGCTGGGGCTTTTGGAGTTCATTGACTGGGGCGGCGGCGACATTCTGTTTTACGCCAGCCGCTATCTCGAGTACGCGCTTGGCAGCGACCGCTATCGCGCGCCCGACGTCATCTCACGCAACATGCGCGACGGCCGCATCGGCCTGCGGACCGGCGCCGGCTTCCTCGATTATTCGAACCTCGATGTCGACGCCTACCGCGAGCAGCGCCTCGCTGCCCTCGTTGAAATGCTCAGGCACTTCGGATTGGCAAGGCCGCCGGTACTCGATCGGGATTAGCCGAACACCTCCTGCAGCAGGCCTTCGCGGACCACGGCTACGCCGTCGAGTTCGATCGTGGTGCCCATCATGGGAAGATCGAAGTGGCCGGGGGTGTAGCGTCCGGCGAATTCATTGGCACCGGTGGAAAACAGGAAGTTGCCGGCAACAGCGCGCAGCTCGGTGCCGTTGGTGTCGCGCTGGTCGTACATCGCCAGCGCCTCATAGCGGGCGGCGGGATTCATGCCGAATCCGACATGGGATACCGCATAGGCTTCGCGGTCGCCCCACGCCGCGAGATAGGCGCGCATCATCATCGCGTCGGCGCCCTCGCCTTGGAGGTCGGTGACATAGTCATCCTTTAGCGTCATCCGAACCGGCGACGCCAGATAACGCTTGAAGGTCAGATTGATGTCGCCGGCCGCCATCACAAGGGTGCCGTTGACCGTGCCGCTCCTGGGAAAGCTAACGACGATGCCACCGGGCCAATGCGCCAGCGTGCCCGGCTTGTCGGTCCAACCCCACACCCCAACCGTCGAGGCGCCGACCATGTCGACGTTGAGGTCGGTCCCCGCTTTGGAGGTCACGCGCATCCGCGTGGTTCCGCGCAGCATTTTCGCCGCCGCGCGCACGCGCTTTTCCAATGCCGCATCGGGCACCATGCGCTCGAGCGCTTCGGGATGTTCGTTGGAAATAACGAGAATGCGCGCGCCCGCTTTCAGTATTTCCGGGGTCTCCACCGCGTGCATCAGCCCCTCGATCGTGCAATCGACCACGAAGCCAGCCTGCTGAAGCGCGGCAACCACAGGCGCAAGTCGCTGGATCGCCTCGCTGGCGCCGGTGGAGCGGATCGGCACGATCTGCCGGTTGCGCGGCGTCGGCACGATGACGTGAAACGGTTTTGCACCCATGCGCAACAGAGCAAGCTCGGACAGGTGAACGTTGAGCGCGCGCGACTGCGTCTCCGAAAGTATCGCAGCAGTATCGCCGGATTTGACCGCGCAGCGCCCGAAAATCTCGCAGAACGCGTCGATCCATTTCGCTTCGATGCGATCCGCCAACATGCTTTAGCTCCCAGTTATAGCAACGTCGTCACGCCCGGCCTCGTGCCGGGCATCCACGTCTTAACAGCATACCAGCAAAAAAGGCGTGGATGGTCGGAACAAGCCCGGCCATGACCGAAAAAAGTAGCGCGCAACTCGCGGTCAGACTTCCGGAAATCCTCGCAGCAAGTAGGACCGCAGCCCCTGCAGGAGGCCGTTGAGAATCAGTCCCAGCAGCGAAATCGTGATCAGCGGAACGAACATGTCGACCGCTTGAAAAGTCCGCGCCGCCGTCACCAGAAGATGGCCGAGACCCTCCGTCGAGGTAATCATTTCGGCGAGGAACACCACGATGCAGGAGATCACCAGCCCGATGCGGCAGCCGGTCAGGATCGAAGGCACCGCCGCCGGCAGCACTACCTTGAACAAGATTTGACGGCGTGGCGTACCCGCCGCCATCGCCGACCAGATCAGTTTCTGCTCTACCATCGAAGCTCCGTAATAGGTCGAAAGCAGAATCGGAAACAATGCGTCAGCGGCGACGAGCGTGATCTTCGATTGGTGGCCGAAGCCAAGCAACAACAGTAGCGCCGGATACAGCGCGACCTTCGGCAGCGGTGCCAGCACCCGCACGATAGGACGTACCACTGCGTTGATCGCCGGGATGGCCGCAGCGACAAGACCGATGGTGACGCCCAGGATCACCGCGATCGAAAAGCCTGCGAACAACCGGAACAGCGTGGCGGCGATCTCGTGCTGAAACGTACTGTTGGTGAGCTGCTGCGCGAGCCGCATGAGCACGACACCGGGCGGCGGCAACAGCGTAGCCGGGGCGTAACCAAACGATGCAATCGCCTGCCAAACTGCGATCAGCAGCGCGATCGGCGCGATTCCAAGCAGAACATCTGATGTAGCAGCGCGTGCGTTCATGCGAAACTCAATGGAATGTCGAAGCCCGGCTCCGACCATCTGACGAGCCTGCCTCGAAGCCTTTCGAAGGCGGCGTCGAGACCGATGCCCATTGCGCCAATGATGATGATCATCGCGTACACGGTGTCGTACTGTCCCATATCGAGTGAATTGAACAGGATATTGCCGGCGCCGGACTGCCGCGCGATCATCTCGCTGGTAACCATGGTGATGAGCGCGAGCACCAGCCCGGTGCGGCAGCCGGTGAGAATTTCCGGCAGTGCCGCCGGCAATACGATCCGGATCATCCGCTGCATTGCCGACAGCCCCATGGCGGCACCCGACCACAGCATCTTTTCCTCTACCGCCTTTGCGCCTTGAAAGCTGTGATAGATCACGGGAAGGCTGACCCCGAGAAAGATAACCAGTATTTTTGCGATCTCGCCGACGCCGAGCCAGAGCATGATGATCGGCATCAGCGCCGCCTTCGGCACCGGGTAGGTTACCATCAGCAGCGGATTGAAGAACGATGCCACGCCGCGGCTGCGGCCCATCATCAATCCGAGCGGGATAGATACCATAATCGCAACGCCGAAGCCGATCGCCATGCGCCGGATCGACGCCAGAATGTTGATCAGGGATTCCTTGTCACCAAGGATGGAGGGGATGGCGCGAATTGCTTCCAGCGCGGTCGGAAAACTGTCGGAGCTCAGGATTAGCGCTGCAATCTGCCAGAGCCCGAGCAGACCGAGGCAGGCCAGCAGCGGCGCCAGGCGCAAGATGAGTGCGCGACCTGAAATCATGGCTGCAACCCGTCTTCGCTGGTATCATCGATCATGCGCTCGATTTCGACGACGTATTTCTGATAGCGGGGATCAAGCAGAAGCTCTGCCCGGCGGCGCGGACGTGGCAGGTCGATATCGACGACCTGTTTGATGCGCCCCGGCGAACGCGTCATCACCACGACCTTGTCCGACAAAAACACCGCCTCATCGACCGAGTGCGTGACAAACAGCACGGTCTTGCGGTCGCGTTCCCAGATGTTGAGCAAGTCGTTCTGCAGCCGCGTGCGGGTATGCGCATCGAGCGCGCCGAACGGCTCGTCCATCAGCAGCACCGCGGGGTGATAGGCCAGCGTTCGCGCCAGCGCGACGCGCTGCTTCATGCCCCCGGACAGTTCCTTTGGGTAAAAGTGCTCAAAACCCCTAAGACCGACCATCTCAATCAGCCGGCGGCTTTGCACTTCGGCTTCCGCGTGCTTCACCCCTTGCTGGCGCGGGCCGTACATCACGTTGCCGAGCACGCTCTTCCAGGGAAACAGCGCGAACTCCTGAAACACCGGCCCGCGATCGGGACCGGGCCCGGCGATCGCTTTGCCCCTTACCTTAGCCACGCCTGCGGTCGGGCTGACAAAACCGCCGACGATGTAGAGCAATGTCGATTTCCCGCAGCCGGACGGGCCGAGAATCGAGACAAAGGCGCCACCCCCGATTGTCAGAGAAATTTCCGACAACGCCAGATGATTTTGTCGCCCGGACGTTTGAAAAACGTGCGAGACCCGGTCGATCTCGATCATGGGCGTCGCCTGCGCGCGCGCCGACGCGGATTCCGCCTGAACGTCTGGCCGCGATGGCAATGCCTTCATTCCCGTTTTTCTTCCCGCCATAGGTCCTTCAGGCACGGATTGGTTCTCGATTTCCGTCGCTTGACGGTCCGAGCATAGCGGAAAGTTGCAAGGCTTGGCGATGCTGTTTCGGGCTGAGTGCCTCATCGGCCGCTAGTCGAACCACGGCCATTCCGCCGGGCCGTGATGAGTAACGGCGCCGGCAGGCGCCTGCCCGACCAGTCGTGCATATTTGGCAAGCGCGCCAGCCCGATGCCGGGGCGGCCGCCGCTTCCATGTCCGCCTACGCTCTGCAAATTCATTGTCGTCGATCAGCAAATCCATGCGGCGCGCACCAGCATCGATCTTGATTCGGTCGCCCTCGCGCACCAGCGCCAGCGGGCCGCCGATGAACGATTCTGGCGAGATATAGCCGATGCACATTCCGCGCGTAGCGCCGGAAAAGCGCCCGTCGGTGATGAGCGCGACCCTCTCTCCCATCCCCTGCCCGTAAATCAATGCGGTGACCCCCAGCATCTCTCGCATGCCGGGACCGCCGACCGGGCCTTCATTACGAATGACCAGGACCTCACCAGCGGCATATTTGCGATTGCGCACGGCATCGACGCATTCTTCCTCATCCTCGAACACGCGCGCGTTTCCCTCGAACACCAACTTCTTGAGGCCGGCGACCTTGATGACGGCACCATCCGGGCAGAGATTGCCCTTCAGAACCGCCACGCCGCCGTCCGGCATGATTGGCGCGCGGGTTGAGTGGATAATCTCGCCATCCGGCGCACTCGCCTCACCATATTCCTCCGCGATAGTCCTGCCGGTGATCGTCAGGCAAGCGCCGTCGATGTGCCCGCTTTCGACCAGCGTGCGGATCACAACGGCGGCGCCGCCGATGTCGTAGACGTCTTTCGCGGTATATTTCCCGCCCGGGCGCAAATTGCCGATCAAGGGCGTGCGGGCAAAGACCTGCCCGACGTCGTCGATCGTAAAAGATATACCGGCTTCGTTGGCAAGTGCCGGCAAATGCAGCGCGGCGTTGGTCGAGCCGCCGGTGGCAGCGACAATGGCCGCGCCGTTCTCCAGCGATTTTCGCGTCATGATCTCACGAGGCAACGGTCCGCCCCGTTGCAGCATCTGCATCACAAGCCGCCCTGCCCGGCGGGCGACCTGCGCTCGCTCGGCATAAACGCCGGGGATCATCGACACGTTGGGCATCGTCAGTCCCATCGCTTCCGAAACCATTGCCATGGTGTTGGCGGTGAACTGTCCGGCGCAAGCGCCAGTCGTCGGCAGGCAAGCACGCTCGATGCCGGCCAGCGTCGCCTCATCGATTTCGCCGGTCATGAAACCGCCGACGGCTTCGTAAGAATCCAGCACGGTGAGGGTTTTTCCTTCGAACCGCCCAGGTAACGCGCTGCCGCCGTAGATGAAGATCGACGGCACGTTGCAACGGATCATTCCCATCATCACGCCGGGCAGCGTCTTGTCGCAGCCGCCGAATCCTATCAGTGCGTCGTAGGCGAGGCCGTGGACCACGGCCTCGATCGAATCGGCGATCAACTCGCGCGAGAGAAGCG
>WNFT01001824.1_pt1 | contig 18053 bp, 14 predicted proteins | sample 5400191 | NCBI WGS metagenome assembly WNFT01 (sample SAMN13153359, study PRJNA577476) | soil metagenome | isolation source: 80 cm saprolite under Madrone tree | place: USA:California | collected 2016-06-14 | reverse complement strand
GCCAGCCGCCGGGCAAACGGCTGAGTGGCCTGGACGAAACTGATTTCGTCAGCCCAGAAACGATGAGAAGGGTGATTCAGGTTGGCGCCGAGAAGTTTCACTGCTTCCAGGGGAGTTACGGCGTCGCGTGAAAACGCAGGGTTGGTAATAATTCTCACGAAGGCCGCTTGGGTGAACGGGCAGGTGGCCCATCCTTGACGCGATTTCCGGCTGAACCAGTCTTGTACTTGCGCGTGGGACTCATGGGCAGGCCACATCAAGGCGATCAGCACGTTCACGTCCAGCAGGAAGGCCGTCATTTCTGGTCCGCGTCCAGCTCCCTGACTTTTTTCATGTTTACGCGCGGAGATTCCGGCGGCAGATCGAAGACCTGCACTCCATTCACCAGACGTGTGGGACGCGGAACGGTAAACGCGCGCCGCACCAATTCGGATACGGCTTTGCCGAGGGCCAGCGAGCGGCTAGCGGCATAGCGCTTTACGAGGCGAAAGGCGTCATCATCGAGAGAAAGAGTGGTTCTCATGGGACTATGATGTGGCATGACCAAATATGATGTCAAGTGGAAAGAATGACATCACTATGATGAAGTGATGTTAAATGACCAAAGTGAGCACAGGCATGGTTCGCGTGAGGTCGGCCAGCGATTTACTTGTGCTTGCGGGTTTTGGTGTTGCGTCTGGACTTGGCGGCGACGGAGGGCCAACGGGCGAAGATGGAGGTGGAGAGGCCGCCGCGTGGGGTGAATTCGCCGCGGACGACGCACCATTCGGGGCGGACGGCGGCGACGATGTCGTGGAGGATTTTGTTGACGGCATTTTCGTAGAAGATGCCGAGGCCGCGATAGGCGAGGAGATACATTTTGAGGGCTTTGAGCTCGATGCAATCTTTTTTCGGCATGTATTGAATGGTGATGGTGCCGAAGTCAGGGAGGCCGGTCTTGGGGCAGACGGAGGAGTATTCGGGGAAGCGCGTGGTGATGACGTAGCCAGGGAATTGATTGGGCCAGGTTTCAAGCGCGGGCAATTTGGTTTTGATGCCGGCGCGGGCGTGCTCTGCGGTGTAGTCGGGCATGTGCGGTCCTCGAAAGTATTGTATCGTGCCCGGAGAGAGACTGCCTCTTGCGGCAGGTTGCATTTCTCGCCTATGCTTGCCGGGGAGAACGCCGATCGGAAAAGCCCCATTAGCCTGCCCTTATTGTCACGGGTCGAAGACGCGGCGGTCGAAGCGCCGGACGGCGCTAGATCATCTTTTTGGATTTGCGGGCGTGTTGCCATGGCGCTGCGGAGCGTGTGAAGCGAGGTTTTACGCGCGCGCCGTGCCGGTGCGCAATCATTTTTACGCGCATTGCAGGAATTGCGGCAACTTAGAATTGCAACGAATCGCCGCGGAGCACGTGCCGGGGATGATGACGATGTTTTGGCGGGTGCTGCGGATTCCGGCGCTGCGATGCGAACCGTGCCGGCATAAGTTTTTCTCGGTGAAGCCGGTGATGAGAGAAGAGCAAAGAGCGGAAGCTGCGCCGGTCGAGTGAGACTCCGGTACCAACACCGTACTAACTAGGTCCCAGATTTCCTGAGTACTGAACCGCGTTTCCACAGGACTGTTACCCCCGTACCGTTTCCAGCCTGTTCCCCTTTCTCATTTCCCACTAGTGTCGTTAGCCCGGAGGGATGCATGGGGCCGAGTGTCCGCGTGGTGGTCGCCAATCGTCCCCGGCTGTTGTGCGAGCTGGTGCTGTCCACACTTTCCGGGCAGGCGGGAATTGAAGTGGTGGGAGAAGCGGAAAACGAGCAGGACGTGCCATCGCTGGTGGCGGCGACGAAGCAGGATTTTTTGCTGATCGCGCTGGAAGAATCGCGGCGGCGTCCGCCATTGTGCGATTTGCTTTTGCGAAAGTTTCCGGCGCTGCGAATCATCGCGGTGGCGCCGAACAGGAACGTGGGGATTTTCTACTGGGCTTCGTTCGACATCCACTCGAGAACGATGGAAGCGAGCGAGGAAGCGTTGCTGGAAGCGGTGCGGAGCAGCGCGGTTCCAGCGAAGGGAGGCGCGGCGTGAAGCACGGGAGGATTCTTCTTTGCGCGGCGATTCTGGTTTGTAGCGGCGAAGCGCGGGCGCAGCAGCCCGGTCAGGAGAAGAGCGGCAGCCGGGCGCAGGAGCGCAGCGGGGCCGTGGCGCAGCGTGCACCTCAGCGCACCGCGAGCGAGGGCGGAGACCTGGCGGCAGACAACCTGGACCGGGTGGCAGCGACAGCCGGGCAGATTTTGCAGATATTAAGCAGCGATGCGGGGTTGATGGTGGAGTTCAAGCGCATGGTCGCGCAGGACGCCAGCGCGGGCGGGCAACTCCTGGAAGAGGCAGATTTAAGCGAGAGCGCATTGGCGGAGCGATTGTACGAGGATTTGCGGACGCGGGCGCTGGCGACGCGACTCTTGCAGCGCTACGGATACCTTCTCCCAAAGTTGAATCCCGATTCAGAAATTGCCCAGGAACAAAGACTGCTGCTGCAGGAACGCGCGCAGATCCTGGCGCGTGCGGCAGAGAAGGGCGACGAAGGACGCGGAGCAGCGGCGGGAGAACGGAACGCGGGGTGCGACCCACAGCAGCAAACGGATTGCGGACCGCAGCGGCGCGCCGTGCAAAAAACGCGAGGGCTAACCGATCTGCGTTTGAGTGATGGTTCCCCGATGGAGCAGCGTTCTTCGCGCGAAGAATATCCTACGCAGCCTTTGCGACCGGACGTATTGAGCTCGCCGCGGGAGCAACGCACGGAAACAGCGGGAACGAGTCCGGCCGAAGCGCTACTGGTTTCTTCTTTGCAGGCGAATCCCAGCGAAACAGTTTCGGGAGGCCGGAGCACCGCCGAAGCTTCACTGGGAGAAGCGATCGCGCCGATGATATCGGCAAACGAGGCGGTGTGGAGCGAAAAGTTCCCGGGAGAGCGCGGCAGCAACGGCGGAGCAACGCCATCGGGCACCAGGGAATTCGAGCGGATGTATGAAGAACGCAAGACCGCAAATGGGTTTCCGGCAGACCGCGAGCCCGTGCGCATGGTGCATCATCCGAATCCCTACGCGGATGCCCCGTCGCTTTACGACCTGTATGTGCAGGCAAGCTGGCCGGCCAGCGGCGCGACGCGCTTTGGGGCGGAAGTTTTTCGGCGCGGGGCGGTGAATTCGGAAGTGCTTCCGATGGATTTGCCGGTGGGGCCGGACTACGTGCTCGGGCCGGGAGACAGCTTGTCGATTGACTTGTGGGGGGGAGTGTCGCAGCGGTTGTTTCGTGTAGTGGACCGCGAAGGGCGATTGGTGCTTCCGGAAGCGGGGCCGTTGCTGGTGGCCGGCAAATCGCTCGGCGACGTGCAGGATGCGGTGCAGCGTGTGCTGCGGACGCAATTCCGGAATGTTTCGGCAGATGTTTCACTGCTGAAGCTACGGACAGTGCGGGTGTACGTGGTGGGAGAAGTCGCGTCCCCGGGCGCTTACGACGTGAGTTCGCTTTCGACGCCGCTGAATGCGTTGTTTGCAGCGGGCGGAGTAACAGGGCGCGGATCGCTGAGGCGGCTGGAGCACTACCGCGGGAAGCAGCTCGTGGAAGAGGTGGACGCTTACGATTTGCTGCTGCATGGAATCCGCGGAGAAGTGAAGCGGCTGGAGAATGGCGATTCGTTGCGCGTGCCGCCTCTGGGAATTTCGGTGACCGTGGAAGGAATGGTTCGCCGGCCGGCGCAGTACGAGCTGCGCGAAGAGAAAAGCCTCGGAGAGGTTCTAGATTTGGCGGGCGGCATCCTGCCGGCGGCGGCGCTGCGGCACATCGAAGTGCAGCGGCTGGACGCGCATGAAAAAAAGACGATGCTAAGCCTGGAAATCGGGGAAACGAGCGACAAAGAGGCGCTGCGGAGCAAGTTCGAGAATTTCAAGGTGCAAGACGGCGACGAGATTCACATTTTTCCGATTGCGCCCTACAACACCGGAGCGGTGTACCTCGAGGGGCACGTGTTGCGGCCGGGACGCTACTCGTATCGCGATGGGATGAAACTGACGGACCTGATTGGTTCTTACAAGGACCTCCTGCCGGAACCCTCGGAGCGTTACGCGGAAATTATCCGCATTGTTGCGCCGGAGAACCGGCCGGTAGTGGAAAGTTTCAATCTGGCTGCTGCGGTCGGGAACCCGGAAAGCGCGCCGAAACTGCAGCCGCTGGACACCGTACGGATATTTGGCCGATACGATTTTGAAGCGGCGCCGGAATTCACGGTGCTAGGAGAGGTGCGCCATCCGGGACGCTACCGAAGTTCGGGGCAGGCGCACTTGAGGGATGCGATTTATCAGGCAGGAGGAGAGACGGCGGAAGCGTGGGGAGAGACGGTGCAGCTTTTCCGCGCGATGCCGGACAGCACGACAAAGGTTTTCAGCATTTCGCTGCACGAGGCGCTGGCGGGCGACCCGTTGAACAACATTCGTGTGGAGCGTGGCGACCGCATTTTGGTGCATCGCCAGCCGGAGAAGGTAAGTCCGCGAAGCGTATACATTCGCGGTGATGTGGCCCGGCCGGGGCGGTATCCGCTGGCGGCGAACATGCGAGTTTCGGATCTGGTGCGCTCGGCCGGGGGATTCTTGCGAAGCGCCAATTCCGCGAGCGGCGACTTAACGCACTACGCGGCGACGAGCGGAACGCCGCAGGCGCAGGCCACCGAATCGCAGCCGGTAAATCTGGCAGCGGCACTGGCCGGTCAGGAAGGCGAAGACTTGGCGCTTCGCGACGGCGATGCATTGACCGTGCCGCAGCAGACCGGATGGAAAAACATCGGCGCGGCGGTGACGCTGCGAGGCGAGGTGGGGAAACCCGGCGCGTACGGAATACGGCCCGGCCAACGGCTCAGTTCGCTGCTGCGGCGAGCGGGGGGGCTGTTGCCGACGAGCTATGCGCAAGCGGCGGTGTTCGAACGAATCGAAGTGCGCGAGATGCAGCAGAAAAACAGGCAGGAGCTGATCCAGCGGCTGGAACAGGAATCGACGGTAGTAAAAATATCGGTCACGACATCGGGGAACGAAGAGGCCGCGCTACAACAGGCAGCGATGCAGCAGCGGCAGCGGGTTCTGGAGGTGCTGAGGCGGGCGCCGATTTCGGGCCGGCTGGTGGTGCACATCCGACAGGGCCAGAAAGAGTTCGCGGGCTCGGCGGATGACCTGGAACTTCGCGCCGGAGACACGCTGGAGATTCCGAAACAGCCGGGGTTTGTGACGATTGTCGGGCAAGTGTACAACTCGAACGCGATCACGTACGCGCCCGGAAAAAATGCGGGGTGGTATCTCTCCCATGCCGGGGGAGCCACGGGCCTGGCCAACAAGAAAGCTATATTCATCGTTCGCGCGAATGGGTCGGTGACGAGCGGGAGCAGCGGTCCATGGTCGGGCGGGGTGCTTTCTTCTCCGATCGGGCCGGGTGACACGATTGTGGTTCCGGAAAAGGCCGTGCTCGGCGGGAACACCTGGAAAAATGTGGTGGCGATTGCGCAGATTGCGCAAGCAGCCGCGCTGGCCGCGGCGGTGGCGATTCCATGACGAAGATCGGACATGGCCGGCGCGCGGGCGAAGCAAGAAGCAGGCATTGCCTGCGAGCGGAGAGAGAGAAGCTGCGTGAGCGAGACGCCCACAGCGTTTACGACACGCTCCGGCGGGGAAGATCCCGTGGGAGAGCGCGCCCGGCTGGTCGCAACGCTGCGTCTGCTGTGAGAGAGCCGCAAGATGGTTTTGCGGGCAGTGGCGACTGGGGCGCTCGTCAGCGCCGGGCTGGTGATGCTGATCCCAGTGCGTTACGAAGCGACAACACAGTTGATGCCACCGGACGGGCAGAGCGGGACGGGGATGGCTATGTTATCGGCACTGGCGGGGCGCGCCGGCGGTTTCGGCGGTATAGCGAGCGACCTGCTGGGGGTGAGAAATTCACTCGGCTTGATCGTGCTGATCGTACATGCGAAAATAAGCAAATGCCGGGAGTTTGTGCCGGCACCCTTCTGCAGCAAGGCTTCGGCGATATCGTCTAAGGGTTAGGACGTAGCCCTCTCAAGGCTAAAATCCGGGTTCGAATCCCGGTATCGCTACCAATTCTGACAAATTGAAGACTTGCTTCGAACTTGCCGTTCCGTCTGGGTTCTCCTTCAATTTTCATTCCTTTATTGGAACTTCGGGGGCGCTCTTCTTCTCGCGCACTTCGTTGGAGCGCTGTGAATTCTGCCGCTGCAAGGACTTCAGCCTTTTTTCCTCCTCCTTGCGTTCCTTTTTGAGGTCGCGCGGTTCGAGCCCTGTTTGTTTCTTAATCTCCACGCGAAGCGCTCGCCCTTCCGTGCGCCCCAAGTAAAAATCGGCGTCGTGCCGTCCTTGTTCATCGGTCCAACTCAACCGGACCATTTCTTTATGCGAGGGGAAGAGCGAGGCAATCATGCTGAGAAGAGACAGTCCTAAACTTGCCTCAAGGTCCTCCCGGTATGCCCTGCTGCCAAAGCGGTGGTGCTCGCTAGAGCGTTGCGCTGCCGCATTCATCAGCCACCGCGAGACCGCATAATCCTTGTCGTCATCCCGGCTGATTTCCGTCACTGTCTTCAATGGGATTTCGAGGAGGGGGACATCGGAAGACCGGCAGACAAACGTGCCCCCCTCGATCCCAGCTGTGAGCTTTTTTCCGATCTTTCCCGGTACAGCCTCCGATACAACGCTCAGCTTCCAGCTGCGTTCTTTCCTCTGAACCTTGCGCTTGGATTCCTCCTGAGCTTCCGCGGCGGCACCCAACCATGACGACGCGGCCATCACCGCCACCCCAACACTCGCGTGTACCCGGATCCCTGAGGCCCAGTTTTTTATCCTCATGACTTCCTCCGTCTTGCCCTGGGATTCCGCACCCGGAGACTTCGTCAGAAAGCAGCAATTTTATTGCCGCTTTCTGGTGATCCAAATTTTATTGAAATACATATACTTAGTATTTTGTCTTCACGCAATCTGTTTGCTGCACTGCCTGTTACTTCTGGCAGTGCCACCTTTTCCTTGCTCTCCAGTGGTCCACCCGTCGAAGGAAGCCCCACGGCCTTTCTCACCAAAAACTGCGCCAGGAAGCAACTACTGCAATTTCTTGAATCTTTTGCATCAGGTCTTTGGATTGACGGTCGGAATACCCGCGCGATACCCTAATGCCGGGTTGGCGGGTCCAAGTCAGCCAAGAGTTTACCCCTGAGTTTGTGTCTTATCCCAACTTGAGGAGATTCATGCCGAACGAACTGCGCAATTTTCTAGCCCTTTCCTATGACGAGCTGGAGCAACTGAATCTGAAAGCCAAGGAGCAGCGCCAAAAACGCGTTGCCGTGCACAAGATTCAGGAAGAACGCATCAAGTATTTGACCGACGAGAAGCGCATCAAGGCGGTGACCGTGCTTTTCAGCGACCTGGAAGGCCGCCTGCACATGCTCGATTACGACAAGAAGTTTCTCATCAAGAGCTGGGATAACCTGACGTTCGACGGCTCCTCGATCCGCGGCTTCACCGCGCAGCGGGAAAGCGATCTCCGCCTGGCGATGGATTGGGGCTCATTCTATTGGGCGCCTGCGGACGTGTTTGGGGCCGGCAAGGTCCTCATTTTCGGCCACGTGATCGACAAGGACGGCTCGCCTTACTCCGCCGACATTCGCGGAGTCCTGAAGGGCTACGCCGACACTCTCCACGAGAAAAAAGGCTACACGCTCAACGCTGCCAATGAAATCGAAGGATTCCTTTTCAAAGGCCAGAACGCGGAGCGAAATTACAACGAAACCGGCAAATTCGAATACGTCAATACCGGCGGTTACTACCACTCACTCCCCGGCGATCCGCTCCGCACGTTTATTGATACCACGGCGGAAGTCCAGCGAGCCATGGGATTCCAGAACGAGAAAGATCATCCGGAAGTCGCGCCTTCGCAATTCGAAATCAACTACGGCTACGGCGAAGTGGTCTCCGCCGCGGACCAGATTCAGCTTTACAAGCTGATTTGCCGGCAGGTGGCCACTAACATGAGTTTCACCGCTTGCTTCCTGCCGAAGCCCGTGGTCGGAGTCAATGGCAACGGTATGCACACCAACGTTTCGATCAGCAAAGACGGCAAGAACCTGTTCTGGGACCCCAAGGGGGAAGAGAAGCTCAGCAAAATGGGTTGGGACTTCGTTGACCGCATCCTCACACATGGCAACGACATCTGCCTGCTCTTCAACTCCAGCGTGAATGCCTATCGCCGCCTTGACCCACACTTCGAAGCGCCTAATCAGCTCAATGCTTCGCCCGTCAACCGCGGAGCTATGGTGCGCATCCCGATTGGCAACGAACGCAGCATGCGCACCGAAGTGCGCGCCGTCGCTCCCGACGCAAACCCGTACATGGTGATGTATTCGATCTTCAAGTCTGGACTGGACGGCGAGGTAGCCAAGATCAAGAATCTGCGCTCGGCCCAGCGCTACTTGCCGGACAACATCTATACGGCGCTGGAAAACTTTGAAAAGGCCGACTGGACCACCACCCTCCTTGGCGCCGACGTTAAGGCTCGGTACGCGGACCTGAAGCGCGCTGCCGCCGACCGCTGCCCGCGCTCTCTCGGAACATTCGTGAAGGTGCCCGAAGTGCAATACCACCACGAGGTGTACAACCAGTTCCTCTGGAATCTTTTCTAGAACGAATACGCCAAGGAATGGGAAACGCCCCTGATTGAATCGGGGGCGCTTTTATTTTGCTGTAAGAGTTTTCTGTTCAGACTCAGGATAAAGAACGACGACAACGGAAAGTTGGCCGGTGAAGTACGGCTCACTCTTCTTTTCGTAGGCGCGCAAGGAAGTGATCCCTTTTCCTTCGGTCAAGGTAACGGTCTGACCAGCGGACACACCGGAGAGCCGGTCCACTTGGCCGCTGGGCCAGCGGATCTCGATGGTGTCGGCCTTTTCGCGCTGCGCGAGACCGAAGGTTAATACGAGTTCGCTCGCGGAAAGATAGCTGGAGCCGCTGCGAAGCATCTGCGTTTGCGTTTCTCCACCGGAGGTAACACGCACCGTTGCGCCCAAGCCATCGCGGTTGGATTTCGTACCAATCAGCTTGATGCGCAGGCTCTTGTTCGACGCTGCAGCGCCTTGTGCATCATTCCGGAATAAGTAGACCGGTCCGCCGTTGGTGGAGAGGAGTAAATCCAAGCGGCCATCATTATTGAAATCGGCGTAGGCAGCTCCACGTCCGACGCGCGCTGTTGCAAACGCCTGGCCGAGCGATTTAGTGGTTTCTTCGAATTTCCCTTTGCCATTATTTCGGAAGAGATGTGGAGGCATGGCGTATTTCACATTGGACTGCACGCGCTGAATGTCCGCATCAATGTGTCCGTTGGCGACCAAAACATCCGGCCAGCCGTCGAGGTCATAGTCAAAGAAAAAGCACCCGAATCCCAACGTGAGGAGCGACGCGCGGCCGATCTCCGAGCGCGGAGCTTCATCGACGAATAGCCCTTTCCCCTCGTTGTGATAGAGAGAAATCATCTGGTTTGAAAAATTGGTGATCAGGAGACTCGGGTAGCCGGAATGGTCGTAATCCGAAGCGTCGACGCCCATGCCGGCGCGGGCGACTCCGTCTTCGCTGAAGGCGACGCCCGCGACGACGGCTTTCTCCGTGAATGTGCCATTTCCGTTGTTGCGGTAAAGCTTGTTCGGCTGCGTATCATTCGAGAACAGCAGATCGGGCCAGCCATCGTTGTCGTAATCGAGCACGGCGATGCCGAGCGTCTTCGAGGTCGGCTCGCCGAGACCGGTTTTTTGCGTTACGTCTTCAAAAGTTCCGTCGCCGCGATTGTGCCACAGGCGCACGGAGGTGCCTTTGTAGGATTCCGGTGTACAGTACGATTTGCTTTTCCCATCGAGCGTGCAGTAGAGATCCGTCTCGGGCGCCCACTGGACGTAATTCCCGAGGACGAGATCGAGATGGCCGTCTCTGTCGTAGTCGACCCACGCGCCACTGGTGCTGAATTCCTTCGGACCGAGCAGACCTGCTTTTTGCGTAACGTCTGTGAACGTGCCGTTGCCGTTGTTGTGGAACAAGTGGTTTTGACCGTAGGCGGTGACGAGGAGGTCGTCAAAACCGTCGTTGTCATAGTCGCCCACGGCTACGCCCATTCCAAAAAGTTCGATGTCCAGGCCCGCTTTATGCGTCACGTCGGTGAACGTGCCGTCATGATTGTTGTGGTATAGCTTCGGAGTGGAATGTTTCTGAACGTGGCCCGGCCAGTCCATCCCGTTGACGAGAAAAATGTCCGGCCAGCCGTCATTGTCGTAATCGATAAAAGCGACGCCCGGCCCCATGGTCTCCGGCAGAAATTTCTTACCAAACGCTCCATTGTTGTGGACGAAACGAATCCCAGCCTGCTGCGTAACGTCGCGAAACTGAATCGACGCCGTTTCCGCGGCTGCTCCGATTCCTGCTTGTCTAATGAGAAGTATTGCCGGCAAAAGAACCAGAACCGTTGCAAGCGGACGTTTCACCATTCCCCCATGATTCAGTCGCGGCCCACGCCGAGCGCGTCTGCCACTTTATTAATGTAGTTGAACCACGCGGCGATGAGGGTGATCTGCAGAATCCCTCTGTCGTCGAAGCCGGCGGCTCGCAGCTTCGCGTGGTCTTCCGGGCGGCACATCGTGGCGTCCTTCGTGAGTTTCACGACGTAATCCAGCATCGCGCGGTCTTCTTCGCTGATCGGCGCGGTCCGATAGTCCTTGCGAAGCGCGTCCACCATCTTTTCATCCAGCGTGACCCGACGCAGAAACTCTGCGTGCGATTCTATTCAATAGTGGCACCGGTTCGTTATCGAAACGACCGTGGCGATCATCTCGTGCTGGTGCCGCTTCAGCGGAAGGTCGGGAGAGAGCATGGCTCCAAACGCCGAAAACGAGTGAAAGAGAGCATCGGGAATCAGCGAGTGCGACGCCGTGATACTTTCCGCCTCGCCGCGATCGACAGCGGGCGCAGGCGTGCGATACTCTGCCGGATAGAGCTTTCGTTCGTCCTCGATGGCTTTCTTCACGCGCTCGTCTTCGTCCATGCGAAGAGTCTTGATCCAGGTCATGCGGAGTGCTCCCTGTTTTTGGAGTGACGAGTAGGATTTATCGGTAGCTACTGGGCCGAAGTCCTTCCGGAACTGCGGTGCGAGATGCGGCTTGCCGTGCGGGAACTTTCTTTCGTTGCGCTGGGGCGAGTGCAACGCTGACATGTTCGTGAATCGGCTGCCGTTCGTTGTTATCTTCCGGGTGCGTCTGGCGGTAAGGCCCAGTAATCGCCTGGGCTGATTCGTCGGCTTTAAAGCGAAGGTAGCGCGTCTTATGCTCGTTCGCTTTGGCATCGTCACCCAGCCCGTTGTAACAGAGCATCAGGTTGTAATGCGCCTGCAAATCCTCGGGATCGATGGAAAGAGTTTGTTCAAATTCCTTCACGGCGTCGGCGTAGCGTTTATGAAGAAACAGAACGCGGCCCAGCTCGTTGCGCACCACACGGTCGCGGGGGAATTGCTCCAGCACCGTCCGCAGGTGAACCATCGCGCCGTCATAGTCGCCGTCTTCCTTGAGGGCCCGCGCGTAAAAGAAATTCGTCCGCGCCAGCCGCGGGTCGATCGCCAGGGATTTCTCGAGCACTCTTCGCGCCCCGGCGGTATCGCCCTCCTGCACCAAAACGCGGCCGATGTTAGTCCAGCCGTCGGGGTTTTGCGGGTCGGCTTGTGTTATTTTTTCGAACGCCGCGGCGGCCGCTTTCAAGTCGCCTTGCAAGAAGAGGCCGATCCCGTAGTCGTTCCACCGCGTCCACTCCTCTTTCGTGGAAACGGTCTTCGGTTGGGGCGGCGGAGCATTTCGCGGGAGCACGCGCAATGTCTTGGTGTCATCGGCAATGGTGATGATGGGAAGATCAGGAATCACCTTGAGGTTGCCGGAGACATTCGAAGTGTCGCCGTTGAAATACCATTGGCGATCGTCGTAGTCCGGGGTGGTACGAACACGGCCGCTCAGCTTGGTCACATCCTCCTCCACACCGGCAAAGGAAAAGTGCGTATTGAACCAGCTGAACTTCCGATAGTTGAGCTTGGCATGAAGCGTGATCTTGTCGCCCGCATTTTCCGGAATGTGCAGGCGATAGTGCGCCGTATCCGCCGCGCCCGGTGGAATGAGGCGGACGTAGACAACGGACCGCGTCGCCCAAGCGTTTCGTTTATTGATGGGATTGCCGTGCCCATCAATCTGAAGCGAGCGATAGAAGTGCGCGCCGGCCTCAACGGGACCCTTGCCATCGTCCTCTACCTTGCCGCTCCAGAAAATCGTCTGGCCCTTTTCATCGGTGGCTTGCAATTCCAGCCAGGCGTCGAAAGCGTCTACCGTCCCGCCGGGGAAGAAGTGCCCGACCTTGCGGGTGCGCACAACGACATCCACGCGAGCGTCATCGCCCCGGCGAACTGCCGCATCCGTGCGATCGATAGGAGCGGTTACAGGACGGACTTCGCCGGCCGGGCCTTTCGGCAATGAGACATCTGATTCTTCGCCGACGGCGAAGGTCGTCGAGAGTTCAGGCTTCCCCATCTCGGTGCGGACGGGCGCGCTCGCTTCGTTTCCCGCTGGGGAAATCGCGAAGATATCGACGGTCAGTTGCTTGTCCTGAAGGAATTTCTTGATGAATTCGAACTGCGCCTGGTCCTGATTCGCTATGGGGACTGCTGTGTTGGCGCCGGGGAAGCGATGCGAATGCACCAATCCTTTGATGTTGCCATCGTCGTTCGACGGCACCTGAGGCATGTGGCAGTCTGCGCAATTCATGGGCGCCTTCGGATAATAAAACGCGCGCGCGCCCTGTCCGGAAACTCCGCTGGCCTGCCAGTTATCGTATTCATTGAAGCCGCGAATCCAGCGGTAGCGATTCACAGCGACATCCAGGTGAACCTTGTGGCACGAAGAACAGAACTCCGCCGTGTCCGCACGCATGAACGGCTTGAGGAAGGTACGGCGGTGCGGCTCGGGGTTCAGGCGAACCAGGAAGTCATGGAGCGAACGGACCACAGGATTTTCGCTAGCCGCCAGTTCATGAAGCCTTGGATACTCCAGGAAAAAATCACCCTGGCCCATGGTGCTTTTCACTTGCACGATGCTGTGGCACATCAGGCATCCGAGACCCGCGCGGGCTTCCGGACGATCCACAATCTGCTTGATTGGCGTATCGAACAAGCCGCTGTAGAGCAGCGCCGGATCGTGGCAACCGGCGCACCATTTTGACGACTGCACGCCCGCGACATCCTGCATGTACTCGATGCTCTTGCGGTACCACTGATTGTTGAAAGAAGAAAAATGGTGGACGGAACTGTCCCACTGCTTGTAGATGTCGCCGTGGCAGCGCTGGCAAGCGTCGGACTGCATGAAGTATTTGGACGGGATGTTGCCGCCATGTCTGGTCTGCGCGGAGCTCGGGAAAAATTTGCCTTGCGGTCCGTCGCCCTCGCCATTCATCGTCTCCGGCGGCATCAGTGGATTGGAGATGGGATTCGCTTTTTGCCACGCCATCTCGCGGATCCACCAGGCACCTGCTGCGATGCCTGCCGTTAAGAGCAGCAGCGCAACGAATCCCAATCCGCGTTGGGTGGCGCCGCTGCCCAGCCATCCGCGTGACGCCAGCCACGACGCAAGCAAGCACAATGCCCCGGACATGCACATCGCGATATGAGCGTACAGGCAGGACTTCAAATGACTCGGTGTACCAATCTTGATCAGAACGATGCCGAGAATCGCCCCCACAGCCAACAAGATCCAGCCAAAGCGCGCCAGCGGACCCTCGTTTCCGAGCAGACGAAATAGAGCGAAACCCAACAGAACGGAAAAGACGATACCGGCCGCAACATGAAACAAGACCACAATTCCAAAGTAAATCGTCGCCGAGGGATACGCGTACAAATAGACAGCACTCGCTACCAGCGCAATCAAGCTTCGGGATAACCAACGCTTTTGAGGTTCAATCGCCATTAAGTCCGCCCGCGCGGTTCCCGCATAATACGACAGCGGCCGGATGTCTGAGTAACATCCGGCCGCAATTCAGTTTGGGGTGCCTCGAAGCAAGCCGAGCAAGGCTCGATGGGAGGCGGAGCCACTATTGCGGTCATTTATATGGTTCGAGATTCGAGCTGGCAATACTGTAAAAGCACTAGAAGCCCGGTTGCATCTCTATCCCTTTTGTTTCCAAGCATTTATAGGAACTTCCAGCACGAAGCTCCTTAAATTCTTCCGTGCGGCCGCTAGGCCAGTCAATCACCATGCGATCGATCTTGTCGCGCGTGCCGAGTCCAAATGTGATCGGCAACTCCGACTGGGAGAGATAGCTGGAACCACCCCGAACCATTCTCGATTGCGTTTGCCCCTCATAGAAAATGCGAACGTAAGCGCCGATGGCGTCGCGATTGGACTTCAACCCTCGCAAGTAAAATCGAATGCTGTGATGAAGCTCTATCTGATCGTTCCGGTACAAATATGCTGGACCATTGTTCGTTGTCATCAAAATGTCCAGATCGCCGTCGCGGTCGAAATCTCCGTACGCCAGTCCCCGCCCCACTTTGGGCGTTTCGAATCCGCCGCCCGCGCCCTCAGCCACATCTCGAAACTTTCCGCCGCCTCGGTTCAGGAAGAGTTGCGGAGGTTGCGCGTATCCGGTGTTCCCCCGAATGTTTCGAACGGTCTCATCAATGTGGCCATTGGCGACCGCCAGGTCCAAAAACCCGTCGAGGTCCACGTCAAGAAACATGCAGCCGAACCCGAGGCTATTTCGCGACGCAGCTCCGACTCCGGAGAGGATGGAGACATCGTCGAAAAGTCCCGAAGCATTCCATCGATACAGCCCGATCATCTCGTTGTCAAAGTTGGTGATGGCTACTCCGGGCTTTCCGGAGTTTTCGAAATCTCCGACGTCCACACCCATGCCTGCGCGTGCTTTCCCTTCTGTGCTGAGAGCCAGGCCAGCCTCCACCGCGACATCCTTGAATTTGCCGTTGCGCAAGTTGCGATACAGTTTGTTGGGTTGCGTGTCGTTTGCGACGAGCAGGTCCGGCCACCCGTCCTGATCGTAGTCAAATATCGCCACGCCCAGCGATTTTGAACTACTGTCAAAAATTCCGCTCGTCGCCGTTACATCTTCAAAGGTTCCGTTGCCCCGGTTGTGGAAGAGCCAGCAGGTGTCGCCGCGGTACGCTTCCGGCGTGCAGTACGACTTGTGAGTGCCGTCGAGGCTGCAGAACACATCTTGTTCCGGCGACCAGCGCACGTAGTTGCAGACGAAGAGGTCCAGCAAGCCATCGCGATCGTAGTCAAACCAGAGCGCAGAAGTGCTGAAGCCCTGATGCCCGAAGAGGCCGCTCGTACGCGTCACATCCACAAAAGTTCCTTTGCCGGTGTTGCGAAAAAGCCGGCTCTGCCCCACGCAGGTGATGAAAATGTCAGGAAATCCGTCGTTATTGTAATCGCCGATAGCCACACCCATGCCATACATCTCAATATCCAGGCCCGCGCTGCGCGTCACATCCGCAAACGTGCCGTTGCGATTGTTCCGGTAGAGCCGGACAGAGGAGCGCTGGCGTTTGTGTCCGGGCCAGTCCGATCCGTTGACGAGAAGAATGTCTTGCCAGCCATCGCCATCGTAATCGAGGAATGAACAGCCGGAGCCCAGGGTCTCGGGGAGGAGCTTGCCACCGTAAGCGCCACTGTTGTGCCGGAACTGAATGCCCGCCGCGGCAGTCACGTCCGAAAAGCGAAACGTCAGTCCCGGGATCGATTCTTTTTGCGAACGCGCTGGCGTTAACGCAGCTGCAAAACCGGTAGCACAGGCGCCCAACAAGAAATCCCGTCGAATCACGGCAGCGTGACCAGGCCGTTGCGAATGGCGTAGACCACGAGGTCTGCCGTCTTGTGAATTCCCAGCGTATCCATGATGTTGGCGCGATGAACGGCCACGGTATTCGCGCTGAGGTTCAGCTTCGCGGCAATTTCCTTGTTGGATTTGCCGGCGACGATATGCTGCAGGATTTCCAGTTCGCGCGGCGTTAATCCGCCCCCGCGCTCCCCGCGCAAGTTCTCCGGGCGGGACACTTGCGGATCGAGCACGGTCATGCCGCCTGCCACACTCTTCACCGCACTCACCAGATCGAGATCCATGGCATTTTTCAGAACGTAGCCCCGCGCGCCCGCATCGAGCGCTTGGCCCACGAGGGTTTCCTCGGAATGCATGCTCAACATCAGGATTTCAGCTTCCGGAAATTTCTCCAGGATTTTGCGCGTGGCTTCGATGCCGCTCAACTCCGGCATCGCGCAGTCCATGACGATCACCTTCGGCCGCAATTCGAGGGCGAGACGCACGGCCTCCTTGCCGGTGCTGGCTTCTCCGACGACGGAGATCTCCGCGTCGTCCTCTAGCATGCGGCGGAATCCGCGCCGGACGAGCGCGTGATCGTCGGCAAGCAATACTGTGATTTTATGCGCCATGGACTCCCGCTTTTTCCCGCGGAACTTCGAGCCGCACGAGTGTGCCACCTTGCGCTCGCGGCGATATCGCAAGCACACCGCCGATCAGTTCGGCGCGTTCGCGCATGGCTACGAGCCCAATCCCTCGTTGCATTTTTTCTGCCACAAAGCCCGTGCCATGATCCTCCACTTCGAGCTCCAGAGAATTCGCGGAAAACTTCAGCCGGATCCACGCTTCGCGCGCTCCGGAATGCCGGCTCACATTATTCAGCGCCTCCTGCAGCACGCGATAAACGTGCACGCCTGCACCTGTTTCCACGGGGAAGGGCTTCCCCGTCTTCTCGTAGTGCAGCGTAAGGCCCGCCTGGTGCTCCACAGTGGGAATATACCAGTCCAGAGTGCTCTCCAGCCCCGCCTCTTCGAGAAGAATTGGATGCAGGGCCTGGGAAAGCGTTCGAATGTTGTTCAATGTCGATTGCGCGATCGCTTGTACTTCTTTCAACTCCTCGCGAGCTGGCGATCCTTCCGGCATGTGATTTCCAGCGCGGCGCAACATAGACCCGGTCGCGGTCAAGACCTGGCCGAACTCGTCGTGCAGTTCACGGGAGATATGCCGCAGGGTGGACTCCTGTGTCGAGATCAGTTTTTGCGCCAAATCGCTCCGCTGTTCGGAGAGTTCTGCAAGCCGCGCAAAAATCTGCTTGTTGCTGCGGATGAGATAAAGGCTGGTCGCGGCAATCGCCATGAGGGTAGCCGCCAAAAAAATGTAGAGCTGACGCTGCACGCCATCGTAAATCTGAGCGATACGTGCCGCGGCCTGCTCTTCGCCTTCGTTATTTTCCACCAGGAGCCGCGAAACAGCCGTGCTGAGCGCTTGCTGGCGCGCCTGAAGTGACAGTCGAATCTGCTCTCGCGCTTCGGCCTCTTTGCCGCTTTGCGCCAGCGCGAACATCCGATTCACCGCGTCCCAGAACTGCGACAGCGATTGTGCCAGGTACTGCCGCTGCTCCGGTGTACGGTTTACCACCGCGAGGCTCTCCTCGAGTTTGAGGCCGGCATCCAGATCCTGATGAATGCGGTCGAATTGGGCCGACCAAGCGGTTAGAGGATAGGGCTCCGTGGTGTCCAGCATGTCGCGCATCGCGAGCGCGATGGAATTCAAATCGTTTTGAATTCGCAATAGCTGCAGCGAGTCTCTCCGGTTCCTATCAACCATCTCACTTTGCAGCTTTCGCAGGCCGGTGAGCTGCGCAGTGATGTAATACGCATAAGCCAGCACGGTCGCGAGCGTGATCACCAGCCCCAGCAATAGTCCAGTCGTTGGCGAGCGTTGCGAGGAAGCGGCATTGTGCACGGACTAAGAATACCCCACACCGCCAGCTGTCGCGCAGCAAGCCGCGCAAATAGGGAGCAGAACAGATTAGCCGCGAGTGCTAGGCCGTAGTAAAGAGATCAAGGCTAACATTATTGTGCAGCCGGCGAGCGGTACCAGGAGCCCGATGCGTAGGCTCCCCGCGTACCGCGAAACGACACCAAC
>WNFT01005409.1_pt1 | contig 18058 bp, 14 predicted proteins | sample 5400191 | NCBI WGS metagenome assembly WNFT01 (sample SAMN13153359, study PRJNA577476) | soil metagenome | isolation source: 80 cm saprolite under Madrone tree | place: USA:California | collected 2016-06-14 | reverse complement strand
TGTTGCCGGCGAGATATCTAATGCCGTTGATCCCAACGTTTGTGCTATTGCGAGTCCCATTAATATAGAGGTTTCGCAGAATCACCACGGAAGTCGCGGGATTAGTCGTCACATTGACTATCACGCCATTAAACCCGCTGGCGAGGATAGAACCAAAGCCCGCACCCGTGGTACCGTCAATCGTAAGTGACTTGCCTATCGTAACCGCGCCAAAGCCACCTGGATCCAGGCAGTCAATCTCGCCGCCCGTCGCGGTTTTCGAAATCGCTCCGGCAAAAGTCTTACAGGGTGCGGTGCGGCTGCATGGATTGACGTCGTCGCCGACGCCGGATACCCAGGTACGCGTTGCCTGCGCCTGGGCCATGGACGCAAAAGCGAACGTGAAGATCGCGATTGCGAGTGCGTTGATTGTGAACCGAAACTTGTTCATTTGGAGTCTCCTTTTTTCAGTTGAAAGTTTGGGATGGCCGCCAGTAGAACACGGATCCGTTCCGGCCACTGTTGCGCCGAGTCTTCCCATTGTTGCCGAGAAACACATAAGTTATCAAGCCATTTGATGAGTCTAAAGCAAGCCTCAAAGCTTGCTGCTGAGAGAGGAAGCGTCAGCGCTCCTGGCGCTTCCCTCCCAGCTCCGAGCCCGTAGCTCACGAACACGGATCGTTCGTGCAGCCAATCGCATTCCGCAGGTGTGTGGCGGTGCTAATCCACGCGTTACCCTGGGCTGCCGAAATATCTCCGTGGTTGATCAGGTTCTGGACCGAATTAATGAAGTCGGCCAGTTTCGTACATGCCGTATTCGTATGGCCGGCAGCAAGAGCGTCTTCTGCCGCTTGCAGCTTCGAGACCAAGCCGCCTTTGTTTGACGGGCTAAGCGAAGAATTGTTGACACTTGTCTTCAGGTCCTCGATCGTCTGCGTCACCGTCTTCACCGTCACCGTAAAGCTGCACGACGCAGAATTTCCGTGCGCATCATTCACCGTGTAAGTGATGGTCGTGGTCGTTCCGGCCCCGAACACCGAGCCGGGCGCCGGACCTGCTGTGCGAGTGGTGACTGCTCCCGGACAATTGTCCGTGCCAACTGGAGGTGTCCAGTTACCTACTGCCCCAGACGGACAGGTTGGCTCAAGCGTCTGGCTCGCCGGACAACTGATGACCGGTGGCGTGTTGTCGATGACAGTCACCGTCTGCGTTGCGGTCCCCGTGTTGCTATGCGCATCGGTCGCCGAATAGGTGATGGTCGTTGTCCCCACCGGGAAGAAATTCCCCGAAGGAACGCCGCTGCGTGTGACACCGCTCACGCCCGGACAATTGTCTGTAGCCGAGGCCGTTCCCAGCGTCGCGTCGCTAACGAACGTGCCGCATGACGTGGCGCCCGGGCCCGTGTAAGCAGTTACATTTGCCGGAGGCGTAACCACGGGCGGGGTGTTGTCATTTACCGTGACTGTTTGAGTCGCGGTTGCTGTATTACCCGAAGTGTCCGTCGCCGTCCAAGTAATAGTTGTCGTTCCGACCGGGAAAGTGTTGCCAGACGGGCTGCGTGAGACGGTCACGCCCGGACAGTTGTCGTTAGCCGACGCTGTGCCAAGAGTCGCATTGCTCACGTCAGCATCGCAAGTTGTTCTACCAGGGCCGGTGTTCGCGGTTACATTCGACGGAGCCGTGATTGTCGGATTCTCAGTGTCATTAACAGTAACAGTTTGCGTACATGATGAGAGATTGCCCGAGTGGTCGATGGCAGTCCACGTAATCGTCGTCGTACCCTTCGGATACGGCGCGCTTAACGACTGGTTGTCACTGCGCGTCCCGCTAATGGTCGGGCTGCTGTCACAGTTATCAGTGGCCGTCGCCGTCCCGGGATTTACCATCGCCGAGCATTGACCGGAATCATTACTGGTAGTGATGTTGGCCGGACAACTAATCGCGGGCGCCGTGGTGTCGTTGACGGTGAACGTAACGTCCTTGGTAGCGGCGTTGCCCGCGCCATTGTTATTGCTCGAGTTGTCATTCGCTTCGATGTGGACAGTCTGCGGTCCCAGTCCCACTAAAGTACCGGCGGCCGGCGTTTGTGTGTACGTGATATTTGACGAGCAATTGTCGCTTACTGTGCTGCTGTAATCAGGCACAGGAGCCTGACAGTTAGCATCGGCCGAAGCGCTCTGGTTCGTGGCTGCGATGGTGGGTGCGGTCACGTCATTTACCGTAATAGTCTGCGTGCACGATGCGCTGCCAGTCCGACGACTTTCTTCGTCTCCAGTTTGCGCGTCATACGGTCCAGCTATGTCATGTGAGAACGCATACCAGGTTATCGTGGTCACACCGTACGTGAACGGAGCGTCCGAACTGGTTCGGGTGCAGTTGCCGAAATCATCGCAGGTGTACACGAGTTCGCCGTCGCTGCGCGACGCATAGAGCGTGACGTTCGTTCCGGTTGCTGTTGCGGTTCCTAAGCTGAAGCTGGCCTTGCAGTTATTGTCAGCATTGCCGGATTGATTTGCGGGACAGGTTACGGTAGTCGTCGTCCCACTCGCAGGCGGTGTTACGATGACCTTGAAACTGCAGCTATCGCCGGTTGTCGCCGTGGCGGTCACCGTCGTTGTTCCCACCGGGAAGAAACAATCGTTGCAGTGGTCAACGACGATCACACCGCATTCGTCGTTGCCGCTCGGAGGCGAGAAGTGAACGACAGCACCGGGATTATTATTCTGGTCCGTAGTATTAGCCTGCGTAGTGATGTCGTCTGGACATCCCAGCGAGCAAACGGTACCTCCAGTACCTCCCGTGCTGACGACTGTGCCCGTTAGCGTGGCGGTATTATCCGCGGGATTAAGCTCCTGAGTCTGGCTGGTGACGTTTGCCTGATTGACAATGAGCGTACCGACAGAAGCATTCGCGGCAACTGTATATACAAACGTGAATGAAACGCCAGCGCCGGCAGCCAGGCTGTCGGCAGTGCAAACCGTGCTCGAAGTTCCATTTGTACAAACGAAGACCGGAATACCTGCATCCTGAGTTACCGCGACAAAAGTAGTGCTATTCGGAGTAGTCTCGGTTAGCTGCACCATGGCCGCCGCATCAGGACCATTGTTTACGACGGAGACTGTGTATCTCGCAAAACCACCCGCGGTGTAGGTTGCGTCTGATACCTTCTGGAGGCTCAAGTCAACAGCCGGGTTCTGCGGATCGCTGACCGAAAACTCAACCCACTTTCTGGCCGAACCATCCGAAGCGTCAACAAGGTACGCCCTCCACTTTCCGACTTGAACCACTGCGCGCGTCACATCGGTGCTGGTTGGGCTTACAGTATCGATCTGGACAACGTGATCGTCCGGGTTTACCCAATAAACCTTCCGCTGGACAGAGATATTCGAGACCCTCACGCATACCGTATCACCCGTGGTGAATTGGCTCCGAGGGGTCGTGGTGCAATTCCCACCTTGGAAGTCAAATGTCGCAATGTCTTCAGCGCCGGCCTGAGGCACTAAGGGTGCAAACGGCTGATAGCTTGACAAGCCCCCTGTGTAATTTGCCCATCTGCTACTCGTCCTGGCGAGGGAGGGTGTTACCAAAGGCGATATCGCGGCAGCCTTGTCGCTGGCAAGGGAACTGGACGAGGCTGAATAAAACGGAACGGCCAGAATTGCGGCCGCCATCAGGAAAACGCCGATTAGGATAAAATAATAATTAGGCCACGCTGCTGGGCGTTTGGCGTTTTCGGTTTTCATTTTACATTTCTCCTTCGCGAAAGTCGTGGGCGATAGTTGCAATCGTCCTTTGTTCCTACGGGAATTAGCCTTGTCCTGATTTCCTCAGCGGTCAGAAATGATCGAAAAGTTAGAGCGAGAGTCGATACCAATCCATTGTCGGGGAAAGTCTTCTCTATCATAAAAAACTATTGAGTTGCCCTTACTTGCAGAAGCCTGTTGCCTTTTCGAAGGGTGGCGTCGAATAAGGCCGCAGAAACCAGTAGCCTGAAAGGCGCGCAACTAAATACTCTATTTCCGTCGTGATTGTCAACTGAATTTTATTTTTAATTTTCATTTTTCCTAGTTTTTGTCTTACCCAGCGGTCGAATTTGCGCGCATTGAATCACAAGCGCTTTTCGTGCGAATACTTCAATGCCCTTTTCGTTGATTAGTTTAGCTAATCGTGAACTGTTAGCTATCGTGAACTGGACGGGCGTCGAGGTTTCTTTTTGCGGCACTCAGCTAAAAAGCCAAATGACCAGAACGATGCGGCCAAAAGATAAGCGGGCCAGATCAGCAGCGGCCAAAAGATAAGCGGGCCAGATCAGCAGAAAGGCCAACAGCACTTTCCTGTCATGTTTCGCCAACCACGTGAAGGCTCTCAGTAATCGCGCAAAGGGCATGAGTAGAATCAGCGGCGGATACTTGAGGAGAATGCCGCCTGCCAATCCACCGCGCTTTCGTGCGATGGCTGAGAATCTGCCAAGGTCGATCTGATAATAAAAAACCTCCCGCCAACCAGTCTTGTTCAAGTGTTGGACCCTGATTGAGGGATCGAATAGGATGCGCTCGCCCGCTTGAAACATCTTCCAATGTAATAGGATATCTTCGGCCAGCCACATCACCTCATCGAAACAACCGTAACGTTCCAGCGTCTCGCGACGGTAGGTTACGTTTGCAGTCGGCACACTCTGCACCAGACGCATCGGCGCGCTGGGCATAAATTCCTTAAACTCAATCAGGTAACCTATGGTGCCGCTTATGCTCTGCGGCGTGCCATTAGCTAATGAGCCACCGACCGCAGCGTAGTTATCTTCGCGATGTCGAGCCATGGCCCTCTCAATCAAATCAGGCTCCGCCACACAATCAGAATCGATCATGAGGCAGTACGGCGCCCTCGTTGTCCGGATCCCAAGATTGCGAGCGACTCCGGCGAAGGCGCGCTCTTTGAGCTTGATCAGTCGCACAGAGGGAAACTCATGCTCCACGATTTGCCCGGTTTGATCAGAGGAACTGTCAACTACTATTACGTCAAACTCAACGGAAGTCTGCTGGCTAATAATCGAATTTAGACATTGGCGGATGGTGCGCTCCGAGTGATAACAAGGGACGATGACCGTTAAGGTGGGCTCGCTTGGCGGCATCTTCGTCTCTGTTGGGAGAGGGCCGGGGAGAGGGTTTGAGACGAGGTCGCTTGGTAAATATTTCTTGGTGTTTTGCCGCACTCACGCCCTCACCCTGGCCCTCTCCCAGAGTGAGAGGGGACTATCCCTAAGCTAAATCCCTCACCCCGGAACTCTTCCAAAGGTAGGCCGAGTTTGGAGCACCGCCCACGAGATCCTCAATCACCTTCCCCAGGTCTTCCCGCGGGGTAGCTGAGGTAGAAATAATATTCTTCGCAAAGGCCGGCCCCGAACGATTAGTGAAATAGGAAATGATTTGGTCGGCGAGGGCGTTTGAATCACCCGGGGGAAACAACAGCCCGTTTACGTTTTCAATCACAACCTCTGATAATCCGCCGGTCCTCGACGCGATCACTGGCAATCCATTCCGCAAAGCTATCTGCGCCACAGCGCTTTGGGTCGCACTCAAATATGGCAAGACCAGGACGTCCGCGCGGTCAAAGACTCCGACAACCTCTTCGTTCGGAACATAGCGATCGACGATGTCGATATGCTGTTCTAATTCGAGTTCATCAATAAGCTGTCGATACCGCTCCAGGGAATCGTAAAACTCACCTACAATTAAAAGTTGACAATTGATTTGGGAAAGGACCTTCGGCATGGCCGCGAGTAACACGTCGAGACCTTTATATTTCCGCACCTTTCCGAAGAAGAGAATCGTTCTTCCGTCGCGGGCATGATTTCTTTCGTTGAAAAATTCGCTGGGAGTAGGAAGCGAAGCTACGCTGATTCTCTTCCCCGGAACGAGCGATGACAAATCCGCTTCTTCCTTGCGGGAATGAGTGATGAAGGCATCGGCCGGCCTCAAGGCGAACTTGACGAGCAGACGATCGAATGGAGTGCCCTCATGGGGAAAAACGTTGTGACATTCGACAATACATCTCAAGCCCTTCTTATGAAACACCCTCGCCAGCGTGCCAATCATGAGACCGAAAAAAGGTTGCCACCACTGAAAGATGACCCCATCCGGTGAGAAACTTTTGACTCTCTTGAATGCCCTGGCCCAGGTGATCGGATTAAGCGGATTGAGAACCGGGTCGGCTCCAGCGTCGAGCGTTGCGGAGCTGACATCCAACTCTGTCTTGCCGGGAAAAAATATACTTGGGTACAGCTTGCGGAAAGAGATTACCTGGACCGAATGGCCGTGCCGCGTCAGTTCTTGTTTGAGACAATAAACATGATGGGCAATCCCGCCTCTAAGTGGGTACGCCGGTCCAATAACCGTGATTCTCATCGCGCGACTTTTTCGGCCTCGACTCTAAACGGACTTTCAAAAATCAGGTCGTCTTCCGGCGCTTCTGTCTCAACGATCGAATAGTCGTTCTCGCGCCGATAGGAGAAGGCCACCATCTCTGCGAGCAGACCGAATAGGACCAGTTGAACGCCTACGATGATCAGCATCGTTCCGACTATTAGCAACGGGCGATTGCTCAGCCATTCCCGCTGAAAAATGCGCAAGAGAATCAGGTAGGCGTCAACCACGAAACCAATAGAAAATAGAAACGATCCCATTAGGCCGAAAAAATGCAAAGGCTTGTTCGTGTATCGAGTCATGAGAATGACCGTGAGCAAACTGAAGAATCCGCCCAATACTCTCTCCAGGCCATAACGCGAATTACCATGGGCGCGCGGCGCATGATCTATTTTCACTTCACCGAGACGAAATCCTCGATAACTCGCCAGCACCGGAATGAAACGATGTCGCTCGCCATAAACCATTACTTCGTCGAGGACCTTACGCCTAATGCATTTGAAACCGCAGTTGAGATCGTGAAGGCGGACTCCGGTGAGCATCGCGGTCACCAGGTTATAAATCTTCGAACCTATCCTCTTGCTCAGCTTATCGCGACGATGGTGGCGCCAACCGCAAACGACATCGTATCCGTCCTCTAGTTTCTTCAGAAGTAAGGGCAACTGCTCGGGTATGTCCTGGAGATCGGCATCCATCGTGACAATCACTTCGTAACGAGCGGCGCGGAATCCGGCCGCAAGTGCCGCCGACTTGCCAAAATTTCTGCGAAAGCGAATGTATCTGACCGATCGATCGAGGGCCCGGAAATCTTTTAGAGTCGTCAGAGAGCCGTCGGTGCTGCCGTCATCCACGAAAATAATCTCGTAGCTATGAGCCATGTCGACAAGCACGGCCGACAATCTACGGTAGAGTTGGTCCAAGCCGGCCCGCTCGTTGAATAGCGGAACCACGACCGAGACTGTTAAGGGATCCGTGCCCGATGCGTTGTTTCGAGGGGTTTTCATCAGGCCAAAATCCTAAACGAGATTGCCAACTTTGGCCGCTGGCGTGTAAAGTGTCTACTTCAAAGGGCCGCGTGATCAGTTGTTGAAGTTGCCGCCTCGTAGAATCGAAATGGGTCGTCCTCGGTGATAAATCCGGCCAAAACTCTTCTCTCTATCAAGAAGACATCACGAGTCAGGTAACTATATAAGGATTGTAATGAGTTCGACAAGCTTGGACAGTTCGCCAGAGGTGAGCCCTATTGTGCCGCCGTTGTCGGTGAATGCGACGGAGCCAACGACGAGGCTCCGCCGGGAATATAAGCTTCCACTAACGCCAGTCGTTACGATCAAAGCCACCAAGTCCTGGCTGCCGCTCAATCTCCATCAACTGTGGACCAGCCGCGAGTTGTTATATTTTTTGATGTGGCGCGACATAAAGGTCCGCTACAAACAAACTCTGCTTGGGGCGCTGTGGGCGATTCTTCAGCCATTGGTCATGATGATCATTTTCGCTTTCTTCTTTGGCAAACTGGCCCGCATGCCCACCCAAGGTATACCCGGGCCACTCTTTTATTACGCGGGTATCTCTCTCTGGACGTTTTTTTCAAACTCAGTAATGAACGGCGCGAACAGTCTGTTCGGAAACACCAATCTGATTACCAAGATCTATTTTCCGCGGTTGCTAATCCCCAGCGCGGCAGTCGGCGCCGGCGTAGTCGATTGGGCGATCGCGTGGCTGCTGTTTATTCCATTGCTGGCCTACTATGGCATTGGCTTAACCTGGAAAATCATTCTCATATTGCCACTTTCAATTCTCGTCACGGCTCTCGCTCTGGGCACTGGAATCTTATTCTCTGCTCTTAACGTCAAGTACCGGGACATTCGCTATGTACTGCCGTTCCTGCTTCAAGCATGGATGTTTACTTCACCGATCATTTACGATTCGTCAATAGTGCCGCCGGAATGGCGCCGGATATTCTTGTTAAATCCTATGAGCGGGATCGTTAACACCTATCGCGCGGCACTATTTGGTCAGTGGATCAACTGGTGGGCTATCGGCCTTGCTGCAGCTTTCACTCTCGTCCTGCTCTCGGCTTCAGCTTATGCGTTTCGTCGAATGGAGAAGAGTTTCGCTGAACTCATTTAGATCTACGGCTCAGGCACTTCGATGCAATCAATGATCAGAGTCAAGAATCTAAGCAAGCAATTTCGCATTAATGCGCGCGAAGAGCGTTTAGTGCCCTATGACACGCTGCGTGAATCGATGGTTAAGGCAGTTCGCAACTCATTCGCGCGAATGAGAGGCAACGGACATTCGGTCAGCGAGATTCTCTGGGCGCTGAAGGACATCGATTTCGAGGTCAACCCGGGAGAGGTTATGGGCATCATCGGGCCCAACGGCGCCGGAAAATCGACCCTGCTCAAAATACTCTCGCGGGTTATCGAACCCACCACTGGCCGCGCCGAGCTGTACGGAAAAGTAGGAAGCCTTCTCGATATTGGCACCGGCTTTCATCCGGACCTTACTGGCCGTGAGAATGTTTATCTGAACGGAGCGGTTCTGGGCATGAGCCGGCGCGAGATTAACGCGAAGTTCGACGAGATTATTGATTTCGCAGGAACGGAGAAATTTCTCGAAACGGCCATCAAACATTACTCGAGCGGCATGTATGTGCGCCTGGCATTCGCTGTGGCCGCCCATCTGAATCCGGAGATCCTGATTATCGATGAAGTGCTGGCCGTGGGCGACGCGGAGTTTCAGCAGAAATGCTTTGCCAAGATGAACGAAGTTATCAACAGCGGCCGAACGATTCTGCTCGTGACACACTCAATGGCAATGATTACCAAGTTGTGCCAACACGCGATGCTAATCAGGAATGGCCTGATGGAAAAGATCGGATCAGCCGGCGAAGTCGTCCATTATTATCACGCCACTTCTGAATCTCAGGTCGAAGCAACGTAAACTTTCTCTATCGGTATCGGGATACAATACCCGCATGACGTTGCAAGAGCTACTGAACGATTCCCCCAAGCTTCATAGGATTGGTAAGGTTGGGGTGCATGTCCCAATTTCCTACGAGCTTTCCGATCAGGCGTTGCACTTGATAGACCGGACGGTTAACCAGAGTTCCCACACTCTGGAAACGGGCGCGGGTATCAGCACAATTCTTTTCGCTATCAAACACGCTAATCACACCTGCATAGTTCCCGACGGTGATCTTGCTGACCGAATCAGGGAATACTGTCAACAAAGAAAAATTTCTGTTGAGACGATCAATTTTCACATAGGGAAATCTGAGTACATTCTGCCGGGATTAACTGTTGACCAGTTGGATTTGGTTTTGATCGATGGGCAGCATGCTTTTCCAGCGCCTTTTATTGATTGGTATTATACAACTCGTAGTTTGAAGATTGGCGGATTGCTGCTAATCGACGACATTCAACTGTGGACTGGACACGTCTTGAAAGATTTCTTGAGCGAAGAGCCCGAGTGGGCCCTTATGAAAGATCTTTCAGGAAGGACTGCTGCGTTCGTAAAAGAGAAAGACAATAGTCAGGAGAAGTGGTGGGGCCAACAGCCTTACATCGTACGAAAGAGCAGAAGGTTGATCAGGGTCTCGGAATTCCGGCAAGCTGCCGCGATGCTGGCACAAGGGAAAATTGGACATCTGACGAATAAGATTAAGGAACGGATAAAAGGTAAGCAGTAAGAAAGAAGTGATGTGCAAATGAATTTGTTAAGTTAACTCCCTCTCCCTCTGGGAGAGGGCCGGGGTGAGGGCCTGGCGACGAAACCCAAAATACTTCTTCCTCCTTTTTTGTCGGAGCGGACGGGAAAAACGAGGGAGGAGAGTTTTCTTTTCTTGTTACCCAGCTACCCCCTCACCCCAACCCTCTCCCAGAGGGAGAGGGAGTTAACCTACAAATTCTTGGCGCACTGGGGAGAAGTTGTCATTGCATCGACTGAAATAATTATGAAAACCTCTCGCGCTGTCAGCCGCAAAGCTGCTAAGCGAAAACCCGCCCCAGCCAAACGATTAGACCAAAGTTTCATCTCGTTTCTCTCGGCCGATCCCCAACTCATCGCGATCGTCTCGCTGGTGGCAATCGTCTTCCTTTGCTATGTAAATAGCCTGGGAAATGAGTTTGTATTTGACGACTTCCTCCTGGTGCTCGCTAATAAGCGAATACGAAGCATGAACCTTGGCCTCTTTTTGAATTCGTATCGGCCAATTAGAGATATCTCTTACGCAATAGACTTCGCACTATGGGGTGAACGTCCTTTTGGCTATCACCTGACCAACCTCGTCATTCATGCCGCTAATGTGCTCCTGGTTTTTGCCTTAGTCCGCAGGTTCACTGAAAGCCTCGTAACCGCCACACTGGCGGCGTTGATTTTTGCGGTCCATCCAATTCAGACGGATGCGGTCACGTATATATCGGGCCGGCGCGACCTGCTCTTTACCTTCTTCTATCTCTTGGCTTTTCATAGCTACCTCACTTATTACCGGAAGCGTTGGTCCCTACAGGCAGTAGTTTATTTCGTTTTGTTCTTTTTGCTGTGGGCCCTTAGCTTGCTGTCGAAAGAAATGGCTGCCAGTCTGCCGATTCTGATCTTCGTCTGGCACTACTGCGATGCCTGGGATGAAAAAGAAAAAGGATCGTGGTGGCGTCAGGCAGCGCGTACCGTGCTAACGGCCTTCAACCGCGAGAAGTGGCTCTATATTTCGCTCTGGCTGATCGGTAGCGCGTTCACACTGTATTGGGTCTTCATTAAAGGCGCCTCCCAGCGCGTTACATCCGGGAAAATAAACTATTGGGGCGGGAGCTTCTACGCGAATTTTCTAACCGTGATGCGCGTGCATGCGTGGTATTTGAAGCAACTGGTTTACCCAACTCCGATCGCCCAATACCTCGGCTCACTTGAAATCTCTCGTTCGATACTTGATTGGCGGGTAGGGTTGTCGATGGCGGTCGTTGGCGGCGCGCTGTATAGCGGCTTCTTCTTGCTGAAGCGCAACAAGCTGATGGCCTTTGCGGTTCTCTCTTACTTCATATTTCTCTTGCCGGTAAGCCAAATCATTCCGCATCACGAGTTACTCGCCGACCACTACCTGTACCTGCCGATGATGAGCTTCGGATTGTTCGTGGCCTTGTTGGCCCGTAAGATCAGCCGCAGCGGTGTGGTCGACAAAAAGGCGCCGTACTTTATCGCTGGTGCGGCAGTCGTAATTCTTGGCGTATTGACTGTAGTCCAGAATCGAACTTGGAAAGACGAACGAACTTTATGGACTGCGAATTACCAGGCCGTGCCAAATTCACCCCGCGCGGCACTGAACCTCGGCAATACTTATCAAGAGACCGAGCCCGAAAGAGCGAAACAGTTATTCAAACGGGCGCTGGAACTCGATCCAACTCCCGACATCAAAGACAAATTGTACGATCGCCTGGCGGTGATTTTGATCGATGAAAAGAAGTTTGACGAAGCCGAGTTTTTTGTTTCGGATGTTCTAAGAAGAGACCCCAAAGATTTTTTCGGCAACCTCTGGTCGACACAGATACACCTCGCCAGAAAAGAATGCGACCCAGCCCGGACAACCCTCCATTTAGCACAACCCGCCGCGATCTATCCTCGCGAGATTCAACTCTCTGAAGAAATCAAGCGGCAACTGAATCAGCAATGCGGACCGTGAGGGCAAAGGGCCAAGAGCTAAGAGCGAAGGGAGTAACCATTCGCCCTTTGCTCTTTGCTCTTGGCTCTTTGCTCTTTGCTCTTTGCTCTTTGCCCTTTGCTCTTTGCCCTCACGCATCGAGCGGAGTTCTCACTCCTCGCCCACCCCTATTGAGCACGTGCGTATAGACCATCGTCGTCGATACATCTTTGTGTCCGAGGAGTTTCTGCACGATCGTCTCCCGCACCTAGTCGAGAAGTTTAGGTTTGCCGGTAGGAACCGGCGGTCGCACTTGCCCAACGGACATAAGGGGCCTCCATTATTTGAAGCTTCCGACTTACTGAGAAAATCGCGAGCGATTATAGATTTAGACCCCTGAAGCGTGCTAGTGTCTTGCGACACTTTTGGTGTCTACTACATGTTATGCGCCTGGCTGGATCCCATATAACCAAGACCATTGTCACCGCGTTCTTATTAGACATATTAGACAACCAAATGCATTAGAGCTGACTCGAACTTCTTCTGAACACTTGTTGTCACGCGGTTTTGGAGAATGACTCCTAGAGTAGGTTCGAAAACCGATGAAACTTCCTCCGGGAAAATTGTATGGAAGGAATTTGAAAGCTCGCCAAATTGCCGGCCTGAGATTGGCGGAGGTTGTATATCCCACCGGCTATCAGACTCCTGAACACTCGCACGATCTCCCGCAACTGTGCCTCGTTCGAAAAGGTATCTTTGCTGAAGTCTATGATGGAAAGAACCGTGAAGTCAGCCCGTCGTCCTTAATAGCCCGTCCCGCAGGTGAGAGTCATGCCCAGCGTTTCCATGAGTCGGAAGTGCATTGCCTGATAGTTGAAGTTGAGCCCGGATGGCTGGAACGCATTCGCGAACATCACGTCTCGTTAGACGACTCTGCGGCATTTCACGGCGGCCTGCCGGTATGGCTTGCAACAAGGCTTTACCAAGAGTTCCAACTCGCGGATGAGGCATCCGCACTCGCAATTGAGGGGTTGGCGCTGGAAGTGATGGCCGAGTTGTCCCGTCACGATGTCAAGACATCTGGGCGCAAACCACCGAAATCGCTTATACAAACTAGAGAGCTTCTTCACGCTCATTTCTCTGAGTCTCTGAAGCTTGACGGCATTGCTAGATCTGTGGGTACTCACCCCGTTCATCTCGCTCGCATGTTTCGTCGATATCATGACTGTACGATCGGAGAATATGTCCGTAAGCTTCGCATAGAGTTTGCCTGTCGTGAGATATCGACGACTAATTGCCAGCTCGCCTTGATCGCTTCACGAGCCGGCTTTTGCGATCAGAGTCACTTTTCAAAAACCTTCAAGCGCATGATGGGAATAACTCCAGGTCAATATCGCCTAGCTTTTCGTTCCCGCTAACCAGATACAAATCGAGCGCAAAGAAGTTCTAGCGGTTCTAGACACGTTTACCAATCCATGTGCCTAATGCAAGCAGACCACTTTGAAAAGAGGACGGCCTGAATGAGAAAACTGCTGTTGATTTGGATAGCGACGCTGGTGTTTGGTTATCTCTATGTATTGCCGTGCCAGGCACAGCACACTCTCGAAGGTGACTGGATTGGTGGAATAGATTTTGGCAAGGAGTGGCAATCGGTGAGGTTCTCCTTCAAGAGTGAAGGCGCAACTATCAAAGGTACTCTGGATTTTCCCCAACAAAACCGCGTCGGACTTACGCTGAACCGTGTTGTCTTCGAGTCTCCTCATGTACATATCGAGTGGCAGGGCAGAACCGCCGTCGCGGTGTTTGATGGGGTACTTGAAGGTGAATCGATTTCAGGTGAGTTCGTGCAAGGCGAACGAAAGGGAAAATTCGGAATGGTTCGTGTGATTAAGGTGGATCCTGGGCTCAATGAAGAGTATTCGGGGAGTTATCAACTCAGCCCTGATCGGTTCATTGATATGGGGCCTATTGGGGATCACATTAGGTTTGTTGACTCCAAGACCAGACAGACAAGATACCTCTATCCATCATCGGAAACATCGTTCTTTTCAGGCCCGTCAATAGGCATTCCTTTTCCAGTTGAGTTGCGAGTAACGTTCCTCAAGAATAAACAAGGTAAAGTATCGGGCCTTCTATGGAAGGAAAATGGTAGTGGCCCGATCACCGGCAAGAGACTTCCGTACAACGAGGAGGAAGTGAGTTACAAATACGGTGACGCGACGGTCACAGCGAAGCTTTTGGTTCCTGCTACGCAGGGGCCGCACCCCGCGCTCATCGATCTAGGGCAAGGATATTTCCTAGGCCCCGACAACGGTCCAGACCAGTACTTTTATGTTCGCCAGCGGCTGGCCATGATGACCCCGATCCGACGAACCATCGGTGGCTCAGAGGCAAACTATCTAAAATCCAGCTTTGAGGAGCGGGCGCGAGAGATCCTGGCAGGAGTTGAGATGCTCAAGCAACGGAGGGATATTAATCCTCGCCAGATTGGGCTCTATGGTGACAGTCAAACAGCATGGATTGCACCGCTTGCGGCCACTCTTTCGCCTGACGTTGGGTTTCTTATTCTTAGAGTTCCTTCAGCGCTACCTGTAACCGAGAATATCCTTTACGAAATTGAAAGTAATCTGCGACGGGAAAACTTTTCTGAAGCAGACATCACTAAAGCCCTTGTTCTTCGCCAACTCATCCATCGTACGATTTTGACTAACACCGAATGGGAAAAACTCAAGGCCGAGATTGACAAGTCGAAAAATGAAAAGTGGTTTCCTTATGTACGGGCCGGGTGGTTTCCTTCACTTAAGATTCCGCCAGACGAGGCTGCGGCAAAAGGATTGCGCGATCCGCTTACCTACGATCCACTTCCTATTTTGCAGAAGGTCACGGTACCTGTTTTGGCTTTGAATGGAGAACTGGACGAGGCGATTCCAACAAAGCAGAGCGTGCCCATTTTAGAAGCTGCGTTTCGCAAAGCGGGAAACAAGGACTTTACCGTCATGGTCCTGCCTAAAGCGGGCCATAATTTCCTGGAGACGGATAGACCGTATGGTGCTGAGGAATTTGTGCGGAAGACGAAGTATGTTTCAGAATATTGGGACACATTGGCAGCTTGGCTCAGAAAACATCTGAAAGTGAAGAAGTGATTTGAGCAATTATGCAACCGGTACTTTGTCCCATGCGGCGCATAACGTATTAAGAATTAGTGTGGCGCGGTGAATAGACTGAAGTGGGCTAGAGGCAAGCAGCCGCCACACACGGTTTAGAGGCTACTTGGAGTTTGAATAATCAAGCTTGGGGCAGAAGTAGTGGGGGAAACTGAGGGAGCGGGAGAGAAAAGCAGTGGCCAGGCGAATGTGGCTGAGTATGAAGCAGCGGAAGCCAGCCGATGAGGCTGGTTTTTTTGTGGTTGCCGACAGGTTTTGGTGATCGCAGACAGAGAGCGAGAGAGACGGCGAGAGCGGAGCGCCGCGGTGGCCGGGGAATCGGAAGATGAGAGTAGGCGTCGGAGTTTCATGGGGGCGACCTGTGGGGGCGAGTGGCGAGAGAAGCGTGAGCGGCCCGCGGCAGCGGGGACAACGAAGTGCGGCCATCGGCTCGATGAGCTTTAGGGCTGCGCGTTTTAGCTTGCCGATTGGCGCCGCCAGCAACTGTCTGGCTTGCTGGAGCAGCTTACGATTACTGGGACTGAGCAGACCGTAATAACGGACTTTGATGAAGCGTGGTGGGAGGACGTGTTGGAGGAAGCGGCGGATTCATCCCGTGAGATAACCGCGTGAAATGAATTACCTATGACAATATCTCACGGGATGAACTCTTGCGCGGTGATGGTGCAACGCTTGAGTTGGTCGGTAGCCGATTCTTTGTATTTGAAAGTGACGTGGCCATCTTTGAAACCGACCAGGCGATGATTGGAGATGGCCACGCGAAAGATGTAAGGAGCCAGGTATTTGAAAGCGGTGAGGCCGCTGCCGACCGGCTCGGAGTGGACCACCCAAGCTTGCTGCCAGACGCTGGCGGCAACGGTCGCGAACAGTTCGGTCTTTTTCAATTCATCACGAAACTTGGCGCGGAAGATTTTTGAGAGAGCCAGAACTGGGACGAGAAAGTCGGGGCCAGAAAACTTCCAGCTACCATCATCACGCAAGCCGCCGCCGGTGACGATGAAGTGGACGTGCGGATGATAGATGAGTTGGCGGGTCCAGGTGTGGAGCACGCCGACCAGGCCCACGCGGCCGCCGACGAAGCGCGGGTCTTGGGCCAGCTTGAGCAAAGCTTTTGAGGCCGCGCGAAAGAGCAGGTGTCAAATCAGCTTCTGATTACTGCGAGCGACGGCGCGCAACTCTTGCGGCAGAGTGAAGGTGACGAGGAAGTAGGGTATGGGCAACAAGAGTTGCTGTTGCTGGTCCAACCAATCACTCGCCTGTTCGTTGCCGCACTTGGGACAGTGACGGTTCTGGCAGGAGTGATAGCTGGAGCGTTGCTCTTTACATTGATCGCAGAAATAGACCTGACCGCCGAGGGCGGCGGTGCGGCATTGTTCGATGTCCTGCATAGCCCGCCGATGAGAAGGCAGCATCCGAGCGCCAAACTTCGCGCGATAGTCTGGGCCATGCAGCCGAAAGATCTCGGCCACTTCCAGCATTACCAAGTCACAAGTCGTTCATGAGTTGGTCGATAGCCTGAGCGCCGAGCTGTTCGGCCTTGGCGGTCAGGTGCGTGTAGACGCTGGTAGTGGCCGGTGAGCTATGACCCAGCCACTCCTGGATCAAGCGCAGGTTGACCCCGTGAGATACCCCGAGACTCTCACGTCTTGATTACCTCATTTATCTCACGGGGTTGACGCCGGCTTCCAGCAGATGGGTGGCCCACGAATGACGCAGCGTGTGCACGGAAGCGCGCTTGTTGAGGCGGCTTTCTTCGAGCGCGGCGCGAAAAGCTTGCTGCACACTGCGCTTGGACATCGGCTCGGTGGACTTGGCCAGGTCAATGTGGTCACGACCTTCGGCGGGAAAAAGCAGTATCTGGTGGCGATGCATCTTCCAATATTGGCGCAGCAACTCGAGCGTCCGATGCGGCAACGGCAGATAACGATCCTTCGCGCCCTTGCCGTGGCGGACATGAATCATCAGGCGCGCACTGTCGATGTCGGCCACCTGCAGATTGGTGCCTTCCTGCAAGCGCAAGCCGCAGGAGTAAATGGTGGTGAGACAAATTCGATAACGCGGCAGTCTGATCAGCGAAAGAATCTGACGCACTTCTTCCCGGCTGAGGATGACGGGCAGTTTCTTCTCGGCCGCCGGACGCACCAGATTGAAGGTCTGCCACTCTCTTTGTAGTGTGCGTTCAAAGAAGAACTTAATCCCGCAGATGGCGATGGTCATCGTGGGGCGGGAGTAGTGTTTGACGTTCTTGATGAAGAGAAAGTACTGCCGCAGCTCTTCCTCGGTGATCAGCGCTGGCGATTTGTGATAATGTTGGGCCAGTTGGCGCACTGCCCTGACGTAACTCTCTTGAGTGCGTGCGGACAGACCGCGCAACTGCAAACACTCGATCATTCTCTTTCGCAGTTCAGTCATGGCTATACCTCCAAATAGAAAAGGTTGAGCAGCCCTGCTTCCTTGGACAGAATCTCGGGCTGTTTACTGAAGTGTAGCGGGAATGGATTCGTGAGAGAGAATGATCGGGTTATTCATCACAGGATTGCTCTTATCTGCGCGTAGCGCTTAGTTCAACAATCGTTGGACGCGAGCGGCGGGGGCGTGTTTCGTAACTAACCTGATGCGGCGGAGGGTGCGTTGATTCGCGCCGCCGCGTCAACTCCACCGTTCGGTGGCTTTTTCTCACAGCAGGAGGTCCTGTGAACAAAAAAGAATTCTTCAGGAAATCGAAGGTGCATTTATTATTTGGCGGCGGCTTCTTGCTCGTGTTCGTCATCAATGTCGCCATCAACTTCTTTTCAGGTCAAAGCTTCTTGCGGGCGATGGTTGGCGCGCTCCGCGAAATCAGACCTGTGGAATACGTTACG
>WNFT01001823.1_pt1 | contig 18060 bp, 16 predicted proteins | sample 5400191 | NCBI WGS metagenome assembly WNFT01 (sample SAMN13153359, study PRJNA577476) | soil metagenome | isolation source: 80 cm saprolite under Madrone tree | place: USA:California | collected 2016-06-14 | reverse complement strand
CCTACGAGGTGCAGAAGACGCTGGCGGACGCCGGGCTGAACAAGGGGGTCACGATTTCGCTGCAGTCGGTGGATCCTCACACCCTCCGGAGCATCAAACGACAGAACATCTCGTCCGCCTCGTTCCAGGAACTGCAGCGGCGGTTCACGCGCGCCCGTGTCGAGACCTACACGGACGTGATCCTCGGGCTCCCGGGCGAGACGTACGACTCGTTTGTGGACGGAGTGAACACGGTCATCGAAAATGGCCAGCACAACCGGATCCAGTTCAACAACCTCTCCATCCTGCCGAACGCTGAGATGGGGGATCCCGAGTACCAGCGGAAGTACGGGATGGTCGCGATCCAGACGCGGATTGTGAACATCCACGGTGCCCTCGACGAGGGCGAAGACGACGTCTCCGAGATCCAGGAGTTGGTGGTCGCGACTGGCACGATGTCGCACGCCGACTGGCGCCGGACGCGGGCCTTCTCCTGGATGTCCGGGCTCCTGCACTTCGATAAGGTTCTCCAGATTCCGCTGATCGTTCTCCACGAGTCGTGCGGGCTCAGCTACCGCGAGCTGATCGAGGCGTTCACCGAGGCGGCGCTCGACGGATTTCCGGTGCTGTCGGAGATTCGGACGTTCTTCCTGGAAAAGGCGCGCGACATCCAAGAGGGCGGGTTGGAGTACTGCCGGTCGGATGCGTGGCTTGGGATCTGGTGGCCAGCGGACGAGTTCGTCCTAATTAAGCTCTCACTCGAGGGGAAGCTGCACCGGTTCTACGCTGAGGCCGAGCGTCTCCTGGCGCAGCTCCTCCGGAAGAAGTTCCTAGAGGTCCCGCGCGACCTCTTGCACGACGCGATGGAGCTCAACCGAAGCCTCCTGAAGCAGCCGTTGCAGACCGAAGATCTTGAGCTCGAGCTCTCCTACAACGTTTGGGAGTTTTATCAGGCGGCGCTCGTTGGTGAGGCGATTCCGCTTGAGACCCGGAAGCGGACGTACCATATCGACCGCACGAGCCGGCGGTGGGCGACCTGGGACGATTGGTGCCGCGAGGTCGTCTGGTACGGCAACAAGAAGGGTGCCTATCTCTACGGCAGCAGCGCGATCGAGCCGCAGCTCGCCGGGCACTTCTAGCAGCGGCATCGTCAGGGTATCCGCAGGCCTCGCGGGGTCACCCGAAGGTGTTCAAGGGTCAGCGAGTTCTCGTCGCGGGCGGTACGGGCATGATCGGCCGCCAGCTGGTGGACCTGCTCGTCGCCGGAGGCGCTCAGGTGCGCGTCGCCTCCCTCGACGACGGCTCGTGGGCGGACGACAGCGTCGAGTTCGTGCGGGCGGATCTAACATCGTTCGAGAACTGCGTCGCCGTGTGTGTGCACATGGACTTCGTCTTTAACCTTCTGGGCGTCAAGGGGTCCCCGGCGGTCACGGTGAGGAAGCCGGCGAGCTTCTTCGTCCCAATGATCACGATGAACACGAATCTGATGGAGGCGGCACGCCGAGTTGGCGTCGGCGGGTTCCTCTACACGAGCTCCGTCGGGGTGTATGCGCCCGCGCCCGTATTCGTCGAGGACGATGTCTGGCGGACGTTCCCATCGGAGCACGACCGGTTCGCCGGGTGGGCGAAGCGCATGGGAGAGCTGCAGGCGGAGGCCTACCGGATCGAGCACGGGTGGGAACGCATCGCGATCGTGAGGCCGTCGAACGTGTACGGGCCCTACGACAACTTCGAGAGCGAGAACGCGATGGTCATACCCTCGCTCGTGAAGCGGGCCGTGGCCGGCGAGAACCCAATGACCGTCTGGGGCGACGGCTCCGCGGAACGTGATTTCATCCATGCTCGGGACGTCGCGCGCGGCATGCTCCTCGTCGCCGAAAGGATGCCGTGCCATCCGGTTAACCTCGGCAGCGGCGAGGGCGTCTCGATTCGGCGGCTGGTCGAGATCATCGTTGGCAACCTCCCGACGAAGCCCGGTATCCGCTGGGACCTCTCCAAGCCGGTCGGTGATAGGCGGCGTGTCATGGATATGAACCGGGCGCGGTCCTTGGGGTTCGAGCCGTCCATCGGTCTCGAGGAGGGCATCCGGGACGTCATGGACTGGTACGGGCAGAGCCGGCGACGGCTGCCGAAGCGCTACGATGTCTTCGGAGGCTGAATCTCGGTCGCTGCGCTTCACACTGCTGGTCCCCGCGCTGAATGAGATCGACGGCATGCGCGCGATCATGCCGCGCATCCGCCGGGAGTGGGTGGACCAGATACTCGTCGTCGACGGCAAGTCGACGGACGGCACACCGGACTGGGCGCGCGCCCAGGGCTACGACGTGGTGGTGCAGGAGAAGGCGGGGCTCCGGCAGGGCTACATGGCAGCGCTGCCGTACATCATCGGCGACGCGGTCATCACATTCAGCCCGGACGGCAACTCGATCCCCGAGCTAATCCCGACGCTGGTCGCGAAGATGCGCGAAGGCTACGACATGGTCATCGTCTCGCGCTACCTGCAGAAGGCGCGGAGCGAGGACGATGATCTCGTGACCGCCTTTGGCAACTGGATGTTCACGAAGCTGATTAACTGGGTCCACGGCAGCCACTACACGGATTCGACGGTCATGTTCCGGGCGTACCGGATCCGCTTGATCCGGAATCTCGAGCTCGACCGCGACGAGGGCTACCAGCCGATGGAGCGGCTGCTCTTCACGCAGACGAGCTGGGAGTGGCTCATCTCGATCCGTGCGGCACGGTGCGGTCTCAGGTGCGCTGAGATCCCCGGCAATGAACCGCGGCGGATCGGGGGTAAGCGCAAGCTGCAGCCGATCCGCTGGGGACTTTTCATGCTCTGGCAGCTGTTCCGCGAGAAGCTCGTCGCGCCGCCCAAGGCCTATCAGAGGACCGGGCCGTCAACATCCTCATAGTCGCACACGTCCCGGCGAGCATTCACGAATCGACCGACCTCCACGTTGGCCCGCCACGGCCTCGCGAGGACGCGACCCGCGAGTCCCAAGGCCGCCAGGACCGACCGCCTGCACGGCATAGCCGCGGAGCGGCGAAGAAACCGCTCGACGCGCGCCCGCTCCGCGCCCCGCGCCCACGTCTCGTGCGCGAGCTCGAGCGCGAAGTCGTAATACCGTAGCAGTGCCGCTGAGACGAACAGGGCGTGGAGCTGCCGCTCGCTCAGCTCCACGCGCACGGGACCGCCCGGGAGCGGATCTTTGAGAAACACCGCGTCCGCCCAGAGCGGCCGTTCGCGCGTGACCTCGCGCCGCTTGTCGAGGAGTTTCCGCGAGCGGTAATGGAGGCTCATGCCGTAGCAGGAGAAGCCGAGCGAACGCAGGAAACGATCGATGTCCGAGAAGAATTTCTGCCCGTCGTATGCCTCGCAATACCAGACCTCAACCAGGAGAGCGACCGTGCGGGCCGAGAGCGTCTGGGTCGCCCCGCTCAGGATCTCGTGCTCAGTGCCTTGCGTGTCCAACTTGATGAACTCGCCGTGGGGCGACCCGTTCGCATAGCGCTCAGCAAGGACGTGGTCGAGAGTCGTCCCATGCACGGTCGCGACACCGACGGGTTGGAACTTCACCATGCGGTAGCGATCCACGAACGAGCGATTCACAGGTCGTAGCGAGGCATTGGTGTTCGCCGACGTGAGATGGAGGAAGGCAGGGCCGGCGGAATCGGCGAGCGCTGCCTCCTCGATGATGACCTCACGCCACGGCGCCGGGCCCGCGTACCGCGCTCGGAGGCGGGCTGCCTCCTCTCGGTCGGGTTCGAACGCAAGCACTGTCGTCGCGCCGGCCACCGGCTCGACGACGGAGTGAATGCCGCCGCGAACGCCTACGTCGACGAAGCCGAGGCCTTCCTCCCGCAACGTGACGCCGGGCGCGCTCGCCGCGAAGTCAGGGTCGTCGAGGAACTCATTGGCCACTACGACGCGCTGGTGTAGACGTCGATGCGCATCCGCTTGCCATAGCGGCCGGCGACGAAAGGCGCGCCCTGCCGGATATAGTCCACTAGGAAGGCGCGGCGGAAGCGAGGGCTGTGGTTGTCGGCAGAGCCGTGGATCAGGTGTCCATGGATGAGCACCGCGGCCCCCTTTCTTGCCTCGAGCGGCAGCGGCTTGTACTTGTCAGGGACCACCGTCTCCTTGCCCCGGGCGTTCGGGTACAGCGGCCGCCCGCTCAGGGGGATCGGCACCTCGTGGACGGGGAGCACGGGCTCGACGTGCGAGCCCGGATAGACGATGAGGGGCCCGTTTTCGAGGTCGGCGTCGTCGAGGGCGACCCAGGCGGAAGCGAAGGAGTCCTGGTTCGATTGGACGTAGAAGTTGTCCTGGTGCAGATCGAGCCCGAGTGCGCCAGGCGGCTTCCAGTAGTACATCGTCTGCAGGGCCTCGATCTTCCACTGGAGCAACAGCTCGCTAATGCGGACAAGGTTCGTGTGGCGGACCGCAGCGGCGAAGATTGGATTCTCGCGGTCCGGATTCATGAGGGGTTTGTACTTCTCGTCCTCGGGCTGTCGCACCAGGAACGGCTCGACTGTCCGGTTCAACTCATCACACTCGGCCTCGCTGAGCGCCTCCTCGACGACGCAGTAGCCTTGCGCGTGATAGAAGGTCCGCATCGCTTCCGGATTTCGAAGGACGGCGGCGGCGAGGAATGGCGTCTCAGCGGCTTTCGGCAGCATCCGGGGCTCTCCCCTTGATCAAATACGCGCCGGGGCTCGTCGACCAGTCCAGCTTTCGCAGGACGACATTCTGGCCGGCGAAGAACTCGTCAACGGCGCGGCTCTCGCCCTCCCACGGGGGGATCGCGTACTCGTCGAACAGGACGATCCCGCTAGCGACGACCAGCGGCCAGAGGACCTCGAGAGCCCGGCGCGTGGGCTGATATACGTCGCAGTCGAGGTGCAGGAGCGAGATGCGCGTACCCGGGTTCTCGACGACGAACCGCGGCACGGTCTCCTCGATGTCGCCCTTGACGAGAACCACGCGTGGCTTGTACCCGATGAATCGGTCGCGATCGTAGATGGCGATCGCGTCCTGCAGTTGTTCCTCGAAGGTCCCGCCGTCGAATCCGCCTGGCACCTTGCCGACCCTCGGGTCGGCCGCGCCGTCCTTCTCGTCGAGAGTCTTGAAGCCGGCGAAGTTGTCGAAGCCAATCACCCGTTTCGCCCGATCGCCCATGTTGCGGATCTCGAGAAAGTTCGCCCAAGAGAGCAGAGAGGCGCCGCGGTAGACTCCGAGCTCAACAATGTCACCTGGCAGGTCGATCGTCATGCGGTACAGCTCGTAGTGTGCGAGAAGGCGTTTGAGGAAGACGCGACGAGCGTAGATCGGGAAGTTGCGGCAGATCTCCTGGCGGGAGATCCCAAAGCGCTGGAAGTGCGCATCGAGGAGCGCCTCGATCTCGGCGTCAGGACGGTGCTTGATCCGCCCGTCAAACGTCCGCTCGTCGGAGATGCCCTTCGTCACGGTTCAGGTCCCTGCGACGTAGAACGTCCGCCTGATCAGATCGAAGTAGTCCTTGCCGCCGATCATCGAATCCCCTCGGGTCAGGCGGTACTCCATCGAGACGCGCGTGGGCGCGCAGCCGGGCGGCACGATGGTGCGGTGTGGGATAGCGGCGCCGAAGAGCAGGACGTCGCCGAGGTTGAGCTCGAAGACCCGTGTCTCGTCGAATGAGGCGTCGGGCAGGACGTTGTGGAAGATCCCGCCGTCGACGTGCGGCCGGGGTTCCTGCTGCAGCGTCAGAGCGAACTCGATTGTCGGATGACGCGCGGGCTCGTCGTCGAGCGGGACGAAGCAGGTCATGACCCTGCGGTGGCCGCGCGGGCCCATGGACATCTGATAGGCGATGTCTTGGTGCCAGGGGACGAAGTGCGTCGGCGTGCGGACGTGACGGATCTGGGGTGGGAAAATCATCTGATCGTAGCCGCGGCACGCTTGCAGCAGCGGGGCGAGATCGACGCCCCTCCAAACCTCATACCACCGCCGGTCCACCCGGAGTGCATCTTGGGCGACGCCCTGGGTCTCGGCACGCGGGTTGAGAGAGGGGCCCGAGAACTGCTCGGCAGCGAGAATCTCGCCGCGCATCCGCCGCAGCACGGTCGGATCCAGCAGTGCGCGTAGGACCTGCACGAAGTTGGTTTCGTCGTCAAAGAAGACGTCCTGTAGCTCAGGCACGATGCCCATTGCCGTAGTATGCCACCCGGCGACGCTTCACGTCACCGACTTCCGGAACCACTCTATCGTCGCCGCGAGACCCTCCTCCAGCGGCACGCGCGACCGAAAGCCTAGGACACGCTCGATCTTCGAACTGTCCACGATGCGAACGGGAATGGCCGACGGCATCGCGGTGTTGAAGACGATATGGGCCCCCGGGCGTCCCGCGAGCTTTAGGATGACGCCGGCGAGGTCGCCGGTCGAGACCGCGCGCCCCGAGGCGACGTTGAACGCGTCGCACAAGGGCTGTCGCTCGAGGACGAGGAGCCCCGCGCGTGCGACGTCGCTGGCGTAGACGAAATCCCGGACGTCCTTACCTGTGCCCCACACCTCCAGCGGATCCTGCCCCTCGACGGCCTTCCGGATGAGCGCCGGGATGACATGGCTTGTCATCGGATCAAAGTTATCCCATGGACCATAGCACGGTACCGGTCTGATGATCGCGATCTTCAGCCCGAACTTGTCGTGATAAAAGCTGGCGAGGGTTTCGACATAGCGCTTCATGTTGCCGACGCCCTGGTAGACCGGCGCCACGGGCTGATCCCACTCGTCCTCGCGGACCTGGCGGTCCACGGCCGGGTAGGTTGTCGTGCTGCTGAGCAGGAGCACGCGCTCGAGACGGGCTTTCGCGGCGGCCTCAAGGAACCGCGCTGACATGATGAGATTGGTCGTCACCGGCAGCGACGGATCCTTCGCATGAGCCGCGGCGCCGACCACAACCGCCGCGGCAAAAATCGCCATATCCATACCGGCGACAGCGCGGGCGCAATCTTCCGCAGTCGTCAGGTCACCCTTGACGACTTCGACGCCTGGCAGGTCCAGAGGGAAAGGGCGGCGGTGCACAAGGGCTCGAACCCGTGCCCCCGCGGCGGCTAACGCGGAGGTGAAATGGACGCCGAGGAGACCGGAGGCGCCGGCCACAAGAAGGCGCTTGCCGTCGTAGAAACCGCTCAAAGCGATACCCCGTCGCGGACGTCCATGATTCCCGGGGCCGAATAAATCACGGCGGTTGTCATCGTGTCAAGGCGAGCGACCCGCGAGTGTCCGCTTGTAGACATGGTATGTGATACCGGAGCGATCGTCGGAGACGTCGATGCGCGTGAAGTAACGCGCCAGGAGCGACTCGATCAGATCCACATTGTTACCGTCCCGCGTGTTCTGCTCCGGGCGGAATGCGTCGAGGTACGTTGGCACCACGACGGCGTAGTCGGCGTCGCGTCCAAGCCACTCGTGAATTTCCGACTCGCCCCACAGGCCGCTCCGCGTGCGGATCCTCGCGTCCGCGATCGTTGTGAGCGTGTAAAGGTGGGTGACCTGCCGTAGGTACGGCTCTCGTCGAGCGAGGTAGAGAGCCTGCGACGGGCCGAAGAGAAAGACCGTCGAGCCCGCGGGGATCAGGGCTCGAAACTGGTCGGCGAGCCGGTTGACCGCGAGCGCTGGCGAAGTCGCGCGCGAGACCGCAGCGGGGAGCGCGGGCGGCCGCGCCCAGGACGGCGAGACGAGGAAGATCGCCGCAAGGAAGGCGGCGCCGAGTGCACCATGGGGCTGTACGCTGCTGGCGGCGCTCAGGAATCGTGAGAAGGCGAAGCCGAGGACGATCGCCGCCAGAATCGCAAACGACTGGAAGTAACCCACTGCGATCCTCACAGAAGGGAACGTCGCCAACTGCCAGAGAGCGAGGTAGACCACCGTCAGAGCGATGGCGACGACACCGCGCGGCGCGATGATCCGTCGGGGAATCCGCCCGCGTCCTGCGGCCACAACGACAATCGCCGACAGCACCAGCGCGCTCAGGATCCACGGCTTATACCACCGGACGAAGAGGGTCAACGGATACGCCAAAGCTCGCTCGGAGGTGGTCTCGTTCGGGATCGACGCCGCATGGAAGCCGAGCGGCACCACCAGTGGGCTGAGCCCTGGCACGTAGGCGAGCAACTTCAGGTGGTTCGGGTCGGACGCAAAAAAGACGAGGGGCGGGGCGACCGTGACGGCGACGATCGCGAACCGCTCGCCGAGCCGCTTCGATTCCCAGACGAGATACAAGCAGGCGAGTGAAATCAGTGGGGCGACGTTCGGGCGCGTAAAGAAGAGCAGCGCGACACAACCCATCGTGATCACGCGCCGGTGGCGGAGGTCCGTCGCGAGCAGCACATACAGCGCCACGAGCAGCTCCAACGAAACGAGCGAGTGGTAGTACGCGCCTGCGAAGTAGCCGATGATCACGCTCTGAGTCGCGGCGAAGAGGAGCGCCAGGACGCCGGCGACCTCGCCGCCGAGACGCTGGCCGAGCAGGTACACCAGGACGAGACACGCGAGGCCGAGCGCCGCCGATGTGAATCGTGCAGCCACCAGGCTCCGCCCGAAGAGTAGCTGGGACAGGCCGATGACGTAGTAGGGGAGCGGCATCCGCTGCCCGGTCATCTCGTCCTGGAACAGGCCGATTTTCCCCGTGATCGCCAGGCGACCAAGCAGCATGTACGCGCCCTCGTCGGCGTCAGTGACGAGTGCGTAGGCGAAGAAGGTGCTCTGCAGGAACGACGCGAGCAGGCAGGCGACGAGCAAGAACTTCTGCAGGCGGCCTGTGGCGCTCGTGTGGCCCGTCGTGACTCCTAGGCTGGATCCGCGTCCGGACTGGCGAGCTCGGCCTCGAGGATCTCGCACAGGATGTGGCCGATGAGGACGTGGCACTCCTGGATCCTCGGGGTCACGGTCGAGGGGACGCAGACGCAGTAGTCGACATTCTCCTTCAGCTCGCCTCCGTCTTGTCCAGTGAGGGCCACGGTGACGAGGCCCCTGCTCCGGGCGGCCTGCAGCCCGCGAACAACGTTCGGCGAGCGCCCGCTCGTCGAGAGCGCGACGGCGACGTCGGGCGGGGAGCCGATCGCCAGGATCTGGCGGGCGAAAACTTCGTCGAACCCGTAGTCGTTGGCGATGGCGGTGAGCGACGAGGTGTTCACGGTGAGCGCGACCGCTGGGAGCGGGGCGCGCTCGCGGGCGAACCGCCCTACGAGCTCCGCGGTCAGATGCTGAGCGTCCGCCGCGCTTCCGCCGTTCCCGAAGAAGAGCGCCTTCCCGCCCGCCCGGAGCGCCGCAAGCAGCGCCTCAGCGACCTCGACGATGCGGGGGACCTCCGCACTGAGCGCCTGCTTGACCTCGAGGCTCTCCTGGAGCCGTCGGCGTACGAGGTCGGCGCGGCTAGACATTCGAGTAGCCAGAACGCCGGATGACCTGATAGCCCTTGATGAGCTCTGCGATTCCTGTCTGCAGCGACACGGTCGCCTTGAAGCCGGTGCGCTCGATCTTCTCGTTGCTGACGATGTAGTTGCGCCCGTCGGGATCGCGCCCGACCTCGGCCTCGACGATGGTGAACCGCGGCACCTGCTTCCGGATTTCCTCGCAGAGCTCGCGCTTCGAGAGGTTCGCCTCGCTCAGGCCGACGTTGTAGGGCTCGCCCTTCATCCGGTCGAAGTTGGTGAGAGAGTGGGCGAAGGCGCGGGCGACATCGCGGACGTGCACGTAGTTCCGCTTGAAGCCCGCCTCGAACAGGACGATGAAGCCGTCGGTCACCGCGCGGTAGGTGAAGTCGTTGACGAGGAGATCGAGGCGCATCCGAGGGCTGATACCGAACACGGTCGCGAGCCTGAGCGTCAGAGTGTTCGGCCGGTCGAGCACGAGCGTCTCGGCGTCGACCTTGAGCTGCCCGTAGAGGGACACCGGTCGAAGTGGCGTCGTCTCCGTGCAGAACACGTCCGTTTCGCCCACTCCGTAGCCGCTGTTCGTCGTGGGGAAGATCACCCACTGGCTTGGGCTCAGGTGCTTGAGGATCAGGGCGATCGCATCGAGGTTCACCGACCGGGCCTCCTGCGGGTACTTGTCGCAGAGCGGCGCGCCCGTGAGGCACGCGAGCGGGAGGATCGCATCGGCACGACGCAGGAACTCCGTCACCAGGGTCTCGTTCCGCGCGTCCCCGCGGACAATCGAGAGCCGCGGGTCGTGGCAGCAGTCGAGCAAGGATCCCTGGCCGTACAGGAAATTGTCGAGGACGGTGACCTCGTGACCTTCGTCGAGGAGGTGTGGGACCAGGACGGCCCCGATGTAGCCCGCCCCGCCCGTGACGAGGATCTTCACGAAGAAATTACCGCGGCCTCACCGCTAGGACGACGTCGCAGATGTCGCCGATGTCGCTCGCGCTCAGGCCGGGATGGTTCGGCAGCATGAAGCTTCGCTCGTGGATCCTGTCGGCGACAGGGAACTCCTGCACGCCATAGCGCTCGACCCAGAACGGCTGCCGTCCCATGCTCCCGCCACCCAGCGGCCGTGTCTCCACGCCGTGCTCGCGGAGACGCGCGGCAACCCGATCGCGGTGCACCAGCGACGCTGCGAGCGCTGCGAACGAGATGGAGCAGATCGTCGCGCGCGGGTTGGTCTGGGAGTGGAAGCCCTCCGCGCCGAGGAACCGGGACTGGTAGATTCGGTGGGTCTCGACACGGCGGGCGACGACGCGCTCGATCTTCCCGAGCTGCGACAACCCGAGTCGCGCGTTGAGGTCCGTCGACCGGACGTTGAAGCCCGGGTAGTAGAACGTGAACGGACGATTGAACTCGAGGACGCCATGCTTTCGCGCCTTGAGCGCTTCTTTGGCGGGATCGAGGTTCTTCGGCCAGCCGTGCGCCCGGATCTGGAGGAGGATGTCCTGCAGTTCCTCGTCGTCCGTGCAGACCATGCCACCCTCGATGGTCGACAGGTGATGGCCGAAGAAGAAGGAGAAAGTACTCAGCTCCCCGAACGTTCCCACACGCCGGCCGTTGTAGGCAGAGCCGGTGGCCGCGCACGCGTCCTCCATCAGGAGGAACCCATGCCGCTCCTTGAGCTGCATCACAGGCTCCATGTCGACCGGCACGCCGAGGACGTGGACGAGAATCACCGCGGCGGGCTCGTGCCGCTCGAGAAGCGCCGCAAGGTGATTGGGATCGAGGCCGAAGGTGTTCGAATCCGCCTCGCACATGATCGGCTCGAAGCCGAACTGGACCGCGGGCGCTACCGTCGTCGCCCAGCTCACCGCGGGCACGATGATCTTTCGGTTCGGGAGCCGGCCCGAGAGGAGCGCGGCATAATACATGAGCAAGTTCGCCGATGAGCCGGAGTTGACAAACAGCGCGTGCTGGCGACCGAGCCACCGCGCCCATCCCATCTCGAACTCCTCGGTGAGCGGGCCGAGCGTGAGCCACGGGTTGGTCTTCAGCCACTCGATGAGGTCCTGGAGATCGCCCGCGTCGATCGTGTCCTCGGCGAGCTGGTAGCGTTGCGTCATCCGGGCGTCACCGGGCCCGATTGTACCATTCGCATGTTCGCCGGATTCCCTCTTCCAGCGAAGTCTTTGGCCTCCAGCCGAGCAGGGCCATTCGGCTCGAGTCCAGGAGCTTGCGGGGCGTGCCGTCTGGCTTGCTCGCGTCGAACTCGATCGCGCCGCGGAATCCCGTCGCCTCCTTGAGCAGGAGCGCGAGGTCGCGAATCGCGACGTCCTGTCCCACTCCGACGTTCACCGGCGACCCGGACGGTCCGAGAACCGCGTCCACTGCGCCGTCGTCGAGCGTCAGCAGGAACAGGCAGGCGTCGGCGAGATCGTCGGCGTAGACGAACTCCCTGCGAGGAACACCGGTGCCCCAGATAACCACGGGGTCGCCCTGCTCTTTGGCTTCGTGGAACTTGCGGATCAGCGCCGCAAGGACGTGGGAACTCTCTGGGTCGAAGTTGTCGTTGGGGCCGTAGATCGATGCCGGGATGAGCGGCTGGAACCGAACGCCGTACTGGCGGGCGTACGCGGCGCACATGGTCATCCCCGCGAGCTTGGCGATCGCGTACGGCTCGCTCGTGGGCTCGACGGGCCCGGTGTGCAGGTCCTGCTCCTTCATCGGCTGTGGGGCCTCCCTGGGGTACACGCACCCGCACCCGAAGAAAAGCAGGCGGCCAACGCCAGTGAGGCGCGCCGCCTCGAGCACCGAGGCTTGGATCATGAGGTTCTCATGGATGAACTCGCCGGGGTGGGTCCGGTTCGCCAGAATGCCGCCGACGCGGGCCGCGGCGAGAATCACGCACTCGGGCCGCTCGCGTTCGAAGAAGACTTGGACCGCCTGCGAGTCGGTCAGGTCGACCGCGGCGCGGGGTGCAATGACGACGTTGGTGTACCCGCCGCTCGCCAAGCGCCGTTGGAGCGCCGAGCCGAGCAGCCCTTGATGGCCCGCGACATAGATTCGGGACCCTTTGTCAATGACGGGAACCCGCCCCGGCACACTGCCATCCTAGCCCGGCCGCCGGCCAGTTCAGGCAAAATCAGCTTTACTCGCTCGAGACTCGTATGTTCAAATATTGAACGTCGAGACGATATGGAACGGCATCAGGAGCGAGACCTCGAGATCCTCACCGCCATCGGCGAAGGGCGCCCCCTCACTCAGCGCGCGTTGGCGCAGCGGCTCGGGGTCGCGCTCGGCCTGACGAACCTCTACCTCAAGCGCCTGGCCAAGAAGGGCCTCATCAAGATCACGGAGTTTCCGAGGAAGCCCCACGCCCGAAAACGGCTCCGCTACATCCTGATGCCAAAAGGCCTCCTCGAGAAGAGCCGGCTCACCTACGACTACATGAGCTACTCGCTCGGGATCTACCGTCGGACGCGCCAAACGCTCCGTGAGGCGCTCAGTCATCTCCCCGGAAACGGAGCCAAGCGAGTGGTCCTCTACGGCGTGGGTGAGGCCGCCGAACTCGCGTATGTGACGCTGAAGGAGCTCGGGCTCGAGCCCGTGGGCGTCTTCGCCCGCGAGGCGGGCGGCGTCTTCCTGGGCCTCCCCGTGCGAGCCGTCAACCTTCTGCCGGACGAGCAGGTCGACGGGGTCATCGTGGCAACGCTCGACCGTCCGGAGCCGTACCTCGCCGAGCTCATACGGCTCGGGATCCCACAAGAGAAGCTCCTGACGCTACGCCGCCCGCTCGCCGAGCCCGAGCCAAAGCCGAGCCGGGCATGACGCGCGCGAGCGACGTTCGGCGGTTCCTCTGGCTGCTCCGGAACTACTCGGCGCCCTACTGGTGGGCCGTCGGGCTGCTCTTGCTGACGAGCTACGTTGGGACGGCGCTGTCCGCCCTCTTTCCCGTCCTGATGGCGCCGATCCTCGACCTCGCCCTCGGCGTCCCCGTCGGCGCTGGGGTGAGCGGCACCGCCCCGAACGACGGACTCTCGCTGACGAACCTTGGCGCGGCGTTCTTCGACTGGGTCGGAGTTCGTGCGGTTGACGACCGATTCCGCGCCATCGTCGTTCTGTGCCTGGTCTACCTTGCGGTCGGGATTCTCAAGGGGATCGCCGATTTCGGCAACTATCTCTTCGGACTCTGGATCCGCGTGCGCGCCACCGCAGCGCTCCAGCGCGATCTGTTTCGCCATCTTCTCGGCCTCTCCATGAGCTTTTTCAACCGACAGCGGACCGGCGAGTTGGTGTCGCGGCTCGAGGCGGACGCGAACGCAACCACGGCAGGACTGGAGACGATCGTCGGAACCGTCCTGACGGCACCGCTGCTGATCGCGTTCTATGGGTATCTCATGGTCCGCACAAGTCCGATGCTCGTGGGCGCTGCCGTGGGAGCGGTGCTCCTCCACTACGGGCTGAGCCGCTTCGTCCGCGGTCCCATCCGTCAATTCGCAATCGATCAATTCTCAGCGTTCGCCGATCTGGCTGCGCGGTTCCAGGAGGCGATCCTCAGCATCCGAGTGGTCAAATCCTTCGGCGCCGAGGGCTTCGAGCTTGCCCGCCTCGGCCAGGTTCTGCAGCGCGTCGTTCACGTCAATGTCAAGTTCGGTGTCTTCAAGCACGTGCCGGAGCCGGCGCGGGTGATCGTCAACTATGTCGTCGAGGCGGCGCTGCTGCTCCTCGCGGCCTGGGAGCTCCTGGCGGGCCGCCTCGGCGCACCGGCCTTCTTCCTGTTCCTGTACGTGGGGCGTGCGGCGATGACGCAGCTCTCGATGCTCGGCGCCGCGTACACGTCGATGCACTCGACCCTCGCGGCGTCGAGTCGAATCGACGAGCTGCTCCGCATCGCGCCCGCGCTGACGGACGGTGTAGGGGCGATCACAGAGTTCCGCGATCGCATCGTCCTCCGTGACGTGACGTTCAACTACGGCGGCGAGCCCGTCCTGAGCGGCGTGAGCTTCGAGATCAAGAAGGGCGAGGTCGTGGCGCTGGTCGGGCCGAGCGGCGCAGGCAAGTCGACGCTCGCGGACCTCGTCCTCCGCCTCTATGACCCGCTGAAGGGTTCGATTTCCATCGACGGGCGGGATCTGCGGACGCTCCAGCAAACGTCCTATCGGCGGCTTTTCGGCGTCGTCTCGCAGGAGGCGCTCCTGTTCAACGCCACGATCCGGGAGAACATCGCGTACGGCCGGTACGAGATCTCGGAGGCGGCCGTCGTCCGCGCCGCGCAGATCGGGAACGCCCACGACTTCATCATGGCGCTCCCCAACGGGTACGACACGGTGGTCGGCGACAGGGGGATTCGCCTGTCGGGCGGCCAGCGCCAACGTGTCGCCATCGCCCGCGCGATCGTCGCGAACCCACAGATCCTGATCCTCGACGAGGCCACCAGCTCGCTCGACAGCGAGGCCGAGCGCCTGGTGCAGCAGGCCATCGACCGGGTGATCGAGGGAACGACATCGATCGTGATCGCTCACCGCCTGTCCACCGTACTCCACGCGGACAAAATCGTGGTTGTGAATCGCGGAGCGGTGGAGGCCATGGGCCGCCACACCGAACTCCTCGCGAGCAACGAGACCTACGCCAGGCTCTACCGGCTCCAGTTCGCGGAGGTCGAGGCAGTGGGAAATCGCTGACCACAACCACCGGACGACACGGAGACACAGAGTGAACGCCAGCGAGAGAGACGGGGCACTGGACTGGAGTGAGGCCTCGGTGCTGGTCACCGGCGGCACCGGCTCGTTCGGGAACAAGTTCGTGGAGATCATGCTGAGCCGCTACCGGCCGCGGCGGCTCGTCGTGTTCAGCCGCGACGAGCTGAAGCAGTCCGAGATGATCGCGCGCTTCAACGACCCGGCGCTCCGTTTCTTCGTCGGCGACGTCCGGGACCAGGCGCGGCTCGAGCGAGCGATGCACGGCGTGGACGTCGTCTTCCACGCGGCCGCGCTCAAGCAGATCCCATCGTGCGAGTACAACCCGTTCGAGGCCATTCAGACCAACGTCATCGGCGCCGAGAACGTCATCAGCGCGGCCATCGACGCGCGTGTCAAGCGCGTGGTCATGATTAGCACGGACAAGGCCGTGAACCCGATCAATCTCTACGGCGCGACCAAGCTGTGCGCCGAGAAGCTCTTCGTTCAAGGCAACGCGTATGGCTACGGCCGGGGCACCGTGTTCGGCGTGGTGCGCTACGGCAACGTCATCGGCAGCCGCGGCAGTGTGATCCCGATCTTCGCCACCCAACGAACGTCGGGCACCGTCACGGTGACCGATCCGGGCATGACCCGATTCTGGGTGCGTCTCGAGCAAGGCGTGGCGTTCGCGATCCGGTGCGCCGAGCTCATGGGGGGCGGCGAGATCTTCGTGCCGAAGATCCCCAGCATGCGCATCCTCGATCTGGTCGAGGCGGTGGCGCCCGGTTGCAACGTCGAGTTCATCGGCATGCGACCAGGCGAGAAGCTCCACGAGGTGCTGATCGCCGAGGAGGAGAGCCGGCAGGTCCTCGAGTTCGAGGACATGTTCTTGCTCGAGCCGATTTACCCGTCGTGGGCTTTCAGGGCTCGGGAGGGCGGCAAGCGTCCGAGCGCCGGCTTCCGCTACTCGAGCGACACGAACGCGTGGTGGCTGTCGCCGCTGGAGATGAGAGAGCTCGCGCGTGAGTGACCGTCTCGCGATCTACGGCGGAAGGTCCTGGGACGCGCCTTGAGATGAGCGGTGTCATGTCCGTCGTGTTTGTGACCGAGGCGAGCCCGGACGTCGGGCTCGGCCACCTGCGGCGCTGCCAGGCGCTCGAGACGGCGTTGCGCAGCCACGGTGCAAGCTCGCGGTTCCTGGTCGACGGCGAGGCTTCCATGGCCGGGCCGGAGGTCGTCCCGCTCGGCTGGACACGGGATCCCGCGCTCGCGTGCGCTGGGGTCGCCGAGTTCCGCGATGATGCGGTGATCGTAGATTCCTACCGCGCGACTCCCAGGCTCTTCGAGCGCCTCCGCGCCGTTGCGGGGTGCGTCGTCGCGATCGACGACGTCGCCGACCATCGGCTCCCGGCACACCTCGTGGTGAATGGTAGTTTCGGCGCCACGCGCCTTCGGTACCGGGGCGCGCCCGACACGCGCTTCCTCCTGGGGCCCGAGTATGCGCTGCTCGATCCGGCGTTTGGCGAAGCGCCCGACCGCGTTGCCGCCGAGGCGGTCCGTCGCGTGTTGGTGACGCTCGGTGGAGGCCTCGTCGGCGAGCCGCTCGCCCCGGTCATCGCGGCTGTCCGCCGCACATTGCCGTCAGCGACGATCGATCTGGTTCTCGGCCCGCTCTCGGACGACGACGCGGGTGCGCAGGAAGCCGTGACGCTGCACCGCGGGCTCCGCTCGCTCCGCGGACTGATGCTTCAGTCCGATCTGGCGGTGACGGGTGGTGGCATGACGGTCTATGAGTGCCTCGCGACCGGAACGCCCGTCGTCGGCGTCTGCCGCGCCGACAACCAGCGTCCAAACATCGATGCGCTGAGCCGGGCCGGGCTCATCGTGAGCGCCGAGCCTTCGCTCGAGGATGCGATCCGGTATCTCGCGACCGATTCGGCGCTCCGGCGGAGGATGAGCGGGGAGGGGCGGCGGCGCGTCGACGGCAGCGGCGCCGAGCGGGTGGCCGACGAGATCGTGCGCCTGTGCGTTGCGGCGGCGGTCGCGCGAGGCGTTCGATGAAGATCGCGTTCCTGATCGAGCGGCGGAACTACTACCGGCTGTTCGGCCCCATCGTCGACCGGGCGCTCGAGCGTGGCTGGCAGACGGAGTGCTGGCACGACTGGAGTCACCCGCGGACGGGGCTGAAGGGCTCAGAGTTCCCGGGCTCGCCGCCGACCTTTCGTCACGGGCAACCGCGCGTCCGGACGTATCAGGGCGCAGCCGCATTGCCACGACTAGTTGCCGAGGCGCGGCCGGACGTTGTGATCTCCCTGCGACAAGCGACGGCCGGGGAAAAGCGGGGGCGGCTCGCGTGGTTCGGGTTGCAGTATACGCTCGACGTGGCCAACCTTCTCGACGGCGACGGTGAGACAACCTGCGACGGCATCGGCCTCCACACACAGTTCTGGCGGCATCGCACGGCAGACTGCCTCCGGATCAAGGCGTACAACAGGAGTCGGGCCCGGGAAGCGAAAGAGGAGCCTGTGGACGGCGCCGCCGTCGCCGAGACGTTGCGCCGCCGCGCCTCGTTGGTGGGCATCCCGGAGATGGACCAGTGCCACTGGATCGATCCCGCGGCCGTCCGCGCGCGCCTCGGGGTCGAGCCCGATCGCCTAGTGGTCTTGTACGTTCCGTTTCCGTTTGCGTCGAACCCGCGGACATTCTGGGTTCGCCACGTGTATGGGAGCCCGAACACGCTGTGGACCCGGGCCGCGATCGCACTGGCCCGCAGGAACGAGTACCGGAGCCACATCGGACGGGGCTGGAACGACAGGAACGTGGTGAGAGTGGTGCGCGCCTTCTGCGACCGACACGGCGCGGCGTTGGTCGTCAAGGCGCGCGCGAAGGATCCGGTGCCCGGCTACCTCGCGCGGGTCGCCGACCGCGTGCTGTACGACGACGCCTACTACCCCGCGACGATCCTCGAGCTGCTGAAGGTCTCCGCGCTCTGCCTGTA
>WNFT01007649.1_pt1 | contig 18090 bp, 13 predicted proteins | sample 5400191 | NCBI WGS metagenome assembly WNFT01 (sample SAMN13153359, study PRJNA577476) | soil metagenome | isolation source: 80 cm saprolite under Madrone tree | place: USA:California | collected 2016-06-14 | reverse complement strand
AAATCAACCTTGTTGCAGATTATTTCCGGCGCGCTCCAGCCGCTTTCTGGACGGGTGTTGTTGAACGGATTCGTCACGCACGATATGGAACCGCGCATTCGCGGCCAACGCATCGCCATGGTGCAACAGGAAAGTCAGTTGCTATTTCCGTCTAAGGCATGGGAATTCGTGATGCAGGGCCGCCATCCCTACGGGAAATCGCTGCGATTCGAAACCGATGACGACGTTATTATCGCGAAGAATGCGCTGGCGCAAGTCGGCGCGGAACACCTCAGCGATCGCTGGATGGACCAGATTTCCGGCGGAGAAAAGCAGCGCGTGATTCTGGCGCGAGCGCTGGCACAGCAGCCGTTGCTGCTTCTGCTTGATGAGCCAACGCTGCATTTGGACATCGGAGCGCAGGTGGATTTGCTTGAGACACTGCACCGCTTGGCGCGCGAAAATCGCTATTCGGTCGTGGTGGTCACGCATGAGCTGAATCTGGTTGGTGAATATGCGGACCAGGTTGTGCTCTTGCAAAAGGGCAAATGCCTGCGCGTCGGCGCACCTGCCGCCGTGTACCAGCGTGATCTCCTTGAACAGGTCTTCCAGACACAGCTCAGCGTGGAGATGGGATCGAATGGCCGTCCACGCGTCGTCATTTTGCCTGGGTCTTCGTAACTCAGGGTTTGTAAGTGCAAACTCCGAAACCCAGTTAACTCAGGATTTGTTAAACAAACTCTGAAACCCGTTTACTCAGGATTTGTAAGACGACTTTAGCTGTTAAACGCCGCGGGAACTCTCCGCGGAAACATGTAATCCATAGCGGGCGAAGTCGCCCCATCACAATCATCGCGGACTTCGTGCACGGGAAGACGGAGCGTCCTTCGTGGTACTAACCGAAGAACGCCAGCCGTCGCCGCCGCGCGACTGTAAGGCGGGAAATCGCGAGCCAGCCACTGCACTGTCTTCGGGGAAGTTCTCGGACCATGCGGGAAGGATGCTTGCAACGCAACGCCGCCAAGCCAGGAGACCGGCGAGGTCCGCAATCTCGATTTCAGGGTTTGTTTTACAACCCCGAGCTGACCGGGTTTCAGGATTTGTACTTACAAACCCTGAGCTGGAAAAGATCGAGACAACCTTCAACTCCCGCGCGTGAGGGAGCGGAGGAGAAAAATGAAAACCATTCTGCTTCGCCTAGTCATCGCTTTTCTGCTTTTCATTCCGATTCAAATGTTTTTGAAGGCTCAGTCGGATGCGCCCGACACCAAATTAAAAGGAACTCTGTTGGATGCGAGCGGCGGCGGCGTTGGCGGGGTTCATGTCACAGCGCAGCTAGCAGGCGATTCGCAGGCGCAACTGTGGAAAGCAACCAGTACCACGGAGGGTGTATACGCGCTCGCGGTTCCACCGGGCAAATACCACATCGTCTTTCAACGCGCGCCATTTGTGACCCGCGAGTTTGATCTGGATCTGAGCAGCGGCTCGTCGCGAGTGCTTGATTTGCGGCTCGAACTCGAGCGTGTGTCCTCACGCGTCGTGGTGACGGCGGAAGCGGAGCCGTTGCCAGTTCAGCAGACAACCGCGTCCGTCAGCATACTTACGGGCGCCGACTTTGATGCGCGTCAATCGATCACTCTTCCTGACGCTCTTCTGTACGTGCCGGGAGTTGCTATTGGCCGAACCGGTCCAGAAGGCGGCAGCGCTTCCGTCTTCTTGAATGGCGGAAATTCCAACTTCACGAAAGTGCTGGTTGACGGAACGCCAGTGAACGAACCCGGCAACGCCGTGGACTTTTCCAACTTCACGCTGGACAACGTTGACAAAGTGGAAGTTGTTCGCGGCGCGGAGAGCGCGATTTACGGAACCGACGCCGTTGATGGCGTGATTCAGGTCATCACGCATCGCGGAGCCACGCGCATTCCGGAAGTAAGCATCTTCGCTCAAGGCGGAAGTTACGATACTGGCCGCGGCGGCGCGCAACTCAGCGGACTTTTTGGTCGCCTCGATTATTCTGGAGCGGTCTCCTACTTTTCGACCGCTGGTCCAGACGACGAGAATCACTTCCTGAATCGTACGCTCTCCGGAAATTTCGGCTATCGTCTCGGCGAAGACAATCAGTTGCGCTTGACGGTGCGCAACACTACCAGTAACGCGCAGACGCCCGGCCAGGTATTACTGGAACCGCCCAATCCGGATTCACACACCGACTACCATTTTTTCAGCTCGAATGCCCGATGGGATTTCGCCACCGGCAAGCACTGGCACCACGAATTGATGGGCGCTGAATCGTATAACCGGCAGTTCAGCGCCGATCCTATCCAGAGTTTTTTTGCTACCGATCCCTTCGTTGGATGTCCGCAAGCTAATCCCGCCGCAATCGCCACTGCAGAGTTTTGCGATTTCACCGATCCGGGCAGCCGATTTGAATACAATCGTGCCAGCATCAACGCGCAGTCCAGTTACCTGTTGCCGAATTTTTCCGGGACCGCCGGCTACCAATACGAGGTGGAAAATGCCCACATTCCATTTCTCACCGCGGGACACGTGCGTCGCAACAATCAAGGCGGCTTTCTCGATTTTCGCTATGCCCCGCATCCCCGCGCATCGCTGAGCTTTGGCGCGCGCGCGGAAGCCAACGGAAATTTCGGTACGCGTGTTGTGCCGCGGGTTGGGGCCTCCCTGATGTTGTTGCAGGGCCGTGGTTTTTGGGGCGAGACAAGGCTACGCGCATTTTATGGACAAGGCATCAAAGAGCCGCGCTTCGATCAGCTGTTTAACGATCAATTCGGCGACTTTGGCAATCCGGCGCTCAAGCCGGAGTCCAGCAAGACTTGGAGCATCGGCATCGAGCAGAAACTTTGGGACAACCGCGTCATTCTCAGCGGCGAATATTTTTCAAATCGCTACTACAACCTCATCAGCTTTGCGTTTTGCCTTCCCGAGCTGCCGCCGGCAACCGGCAACTCATGCGGAGTTGTTATTCCCGGTGCTCCACCAAGTTTCGGATATTTCTTCAACACCGACCGCGCTCGCGCCCGCGGAACCAATATCAGCGCGGAGGCAAAAATTGTTCGCTGGCTGATGGTAACCGGCAGCTACAGCTACGATGACAGCTTGGTGCTCGCCGCTCCGAATACGTTTGATCCGACGGAGCTACCCGGGAACCGGCTGGCGCGGCGTCCCGTGAATTCCGGGACGCTATCGGCGAGGGCCGGGTGGCGGCGCGTGAATGTAACACTCTCCAGCTATTTCACGGGTCAGAGGACCGACAGCGATTTTCTCGGGCTTGGGCTAAACCACACGGCTGGCTATGCGCGATTTGACCTTGCGAGCAGTTATGAGCTCGGAAAAGGTGTGACTACCTTTGTGCGCGCCGCCAATCTCTTCGCCAAGTCTTACGAGGATGCTCTCGGCTATCCGGGACTAGGCCGAGAAGTGCTTGTCGGGATGAAGTACCGGTTCGGCGGAAAGAACTGATTGGGACAGGCACTGCAAGAGCAGAAGATGACTGGACGCACTGAGGTCCTATTTTGCTGGAGTGGCGGAAAAGACAGCGCCATGGCGCTGAACGTGCTCCGCCAGCAAAGAGATCTGCGAGTTGCTGCGCTGCTTACGACAGTCACCGAAGGCTACGAGCGCATCAGCATGCATGGTGTGAGGCGCACGTTATTGCAGCGACAGGCGGAGGCCACAGGTCTGCCGTTGTACGAAGTGCGTATCCCGCCACAATGCGTCAATCCCGTTTACGAAGCGCGGATGCGCGAAGCCTTGCTGTCGCAAAAGGAAAACGGCGTGCACTGCGTGGCGTTTGGCGACATCTTTCTGCAGGATTTGCGCGAGTATCGCGAAAGAAACTTGGCGCAAGTGGAGATGAAGGCAATTTTCCCGATCTGGAAGCGCGATACGCGTGAGTTGACGCAAGAATTTTGCGCGATGGGATTTCGCGCCATCGCGGTTTGCATTGATTCGACAAAGTTGAGCCGCGAGTTCGCGGGGAGAGAACTGGACGAATCGTTTTTCCGTGATCTACCCGCAGGAGTGGACCCGTGTGGCGAAAACGGCGAGTTTCACACTTTCGTTTATGACGGGCCGATTTTCTCGATCGCGATTGCGGTCGAGCGCGGCGAAGTTGTGGAACGCGACAGATTTTACTTTTGTGACCTTAAGGAGAAATTGCAATGAATTGTGTACAACAGAAACAGTCGCTGATTCTTCGCGGCGCCGTAGTTACAACGATGATTGTTTTGGCGGCAGTATTACGGATTATCCCGCATCCCTGGAACCTCACGCCGATTGGCGCCATGGCGTTGTTTTCCGGCGCCATGTTTAAAAACCGGTGGACGGCGTTTACGTTGCCTCTTGCAAGTTTGTTTGCCGGAGATGTGTTTGTCGGCTTCCATAAACTGATGCTGATCGTATACGCGAGTTTTGCGATCAGTGTTGCCATCGGCAGGTGGCTTGGCGATAGCAGGAGTGTGGCTCAAATTGGCGGGGTGGTGCTTTTGGGCGCGGCGCAATTCTTCGTTGTCACTAACCTTGCAGTCTGGGCTATCAGCGGCTTTTATCCCAAAACAGTCGCAGGCCTGGTGAACTGCTTCGTTGCAGGCGTACCTTTCTTCTGGAACACGTTAGCCGGTGATGCGCTGTACGCTGGAATCCTGTTCGGTGGATTCGCGCTCGCCGAAAAAATGCTCCCAACGCTGCGGCTGCCAGCGGCCCAGCCGACGCGAGCGGCCTGATGTGCATGTGCGTGCCGAAGGGCGCAGTGTGCTGGTGATATAATTACCAGACCATGAGTGTCAAGAGTGCTGCCGAGGCTGCCGTGTCCCCCGAAGTTATGGCCAAGTACGAAGCCGTGATCGGGCTGGAAGTGCACGCCCAGCTTCTTACAAAGACGAAAATATTTTGCGGTTGCTCGACACAATTTGGCGATGCGCCGAATGCGAATACCTGCCCGGTCTGTCTTGGTCTTCCCGGCTCCCTGCCCGTGTTGAACAAACGAGCCGTCGAATTGGCCATGCAGGCTGCGCTGGCACTCAACTGCACGGTACACGAGCACTCACGTTTTGCGCGCAAGAATTATTTTTATCCTGACCTGCCCAAAGGTTACCAGATTTCGCAGTACGAGCTTCCGCTGGCGACGGGTGGCTACATTGAAATTGCGATCGCCGGCGCAAAAAAGCGGATTGGAATTACCCGGCTTCACCTTGAAGAGGATGCCGCGAAGAATCTTCATGAAGGATTTGCGGATTCAGCCACCAAAGGCTATGTGGACTACAACCGCTGCGGCTCGCCGCTGAGCGAAATTGTCAGCGAGCCCGATATGCGCACGCCGGAAGAGGCTTACGAGTATCTGACGACGTTGCGCCAGATCCTGCTGTACACACGCGTGAGCGACTGCAATATGGAGGAAGGCTCGCTGCGTTGCGATGCCAATGTGAGTGTTCGGCTGCGCGGTGCGCCACAGTTCGGTACCAAAGTTGAAGTCAAAAATCTGAATTCGTTTCGGTTTTTGCAAAAAGCCCTCGAGTACGAGATCGACCGGCATATCGGCATCATCGAAGCCGGCGGCAAAATTTCTCAGGAAACGCGGCTGTGGAATCAGGCCGAGAGCTATACGGTTTCCATGCGTTCGAAAGAGAAGGCGCACGATTACCGCTATTTCCCTGAGCCCGATTTGCTCCCGGTGCATGTCAGCCCGGCTTGGCGCGACGCGGTCAAAAATGCGCTGCCGGAACTGCCAGAAGCGAAGCGTGCGCGATTCGTCGTCAGCTATGGAATCACGCCGTACGACGCGGAAGTTCTTACTGGCACTAGGGATCTTGCGGATTATTTCGAAGCAACGGCAAAAGCGGGCGCTCCGGGAAAAGCGGCCGCCAATTGGATGCAGACCGAGCTCTTGCGCCGGCTCAACGACAGCGGAAAGGCCATCACCGCGAGCCCGGTTCCGGCATCGAGCCTGGCGGAACTGATCCAACTGGTCGAAGCCGTGAAGATTACCGGCGCAGTCGGGAAAAAAGTGTTCGCAAAAATGTTTGAGACGGGCCGCGGCGCTGCGGAAATAGTCGAGGCTGAAGGCCTGGGCGCGCAAGTCAGCAGCGATTCGATTGAGCAAATTGCGCGCGAGATAATTGACAAAAATCAGGAGAATGTCGCTAAATTTAAGTCCGGTAATGAGGGTGTTTTCAAATTTTTCGTCGGGCAGGTCATCAAAGCGACTCGGGGGCAGGCCAACCCCCAGACAGTCAATGAAATTCTTAAGAAACTACTGGCAGGCTGAGGCTGCAAGTTATGCTCAAAATTGGCGACAAGGCACCGGAATTTAAGCTGAAGAGCGACACTGGAACTGACGTGTCACTGCAGGATTTCAAGGGACAACGCGTAGTGCTGTTTTTCTTTCCTAAGGCCGACACGCCAGGTTGAACGACGGAAGCGTCCGAGTTTCGCGACGCAAAAAGGCACTTCGATAAACTAAATGTGATTATTCTGGGCGCGAGCGCTGACTCCGAAAAGGCTCTGGCCAACTTCAAGAAAAAGCAGAAACTCAACTTTGCCTTGCTGGGCGATCCGACTCACAAAATGATCGAAGAATATGGCGTATGGCGCCCGAAAAAATTCATGGGCAGAATTTTCAAAGGAATCGTGCGGAGCACGTTTCTGATTGGGGCGGACGGCAAAATCGAAGAAATCTGGGACCAAGTGCGAGTGAAGGGCCACGCCGGCGAAGTGCTCAGGAGAGTTAGCAGCTTGCCTTCCTGACGCCGGCGGGCAACTACAAGGAACAGGTTGGAGCATTCCCATCGGCCGCAGGCTCGATGAGCATATTGTCGATGAGCCGGGTTTTGCCGATGAAGACCGCGAGCAGCGCGTAGACCGGGCGCGGGCCAATGCTGGCGACCGGCTCGAATGTTTCGGAATCCACAATTTCAACGTAGTCGATGCGCGCCAGCGGTTGGTTCGACAAAACCCGGCGAATTGTAGTTTGCAGCTGCAGTGCGTCGCGAGTCCCAGCATCAAGCTCTCGACGTGCCTCATCGAGCGCGCGGCGGAGAGCCGTGGCGGCGCGGCGCTCCTCTGCATTCAGGTAAGTATTACGAGACGAGAGCGCGAGTCCGTCCGGCTCACGCACAACCGGGCAAACCACGATTTCCACATTGAGATTCAGGTCAGTGGCCATCTGCTGCAGAATACGCACCTGCTGCGCGTCTTTGCGGCCAAAATAGGCAAATTGCGGCTGCATAATTTCGAAAAGTTTCAGAACGACGGTGGCCACTCCGCGAAAATGGCCAGGCCGCGACTTGCCTTCCAGCCGCTCGCTCAGGCCTTCGACGTTCACGTAACTGCGGAACCCCGCCGGGTATATTTCCTTTGTATCTGGCGCAAAAAGAATATCTACGCCCGCGTCCGTAAGCTGCTCGACGTCCCGTTCAAACGTCCGAGGATATTTCGAAAGATCCTCGTTTGGTCCGAATTGCGTGGGATTCAAGAAGATAGAAGCATACACGCGCGAACAGTCGCCTCTGGCGCGGCGAATCAGTGAGAGATGTCCTTCATGCAGCGCACCCATCGTCGGCACCAAGCCGACGAAATGATTTTCCGCGCGCGCTTGCCTCACGGTTTCCTTCATCCACGAGATGGTTCGAATGATTTCCATGAGCGCAGGGATTTTAGCTCATGTCGCTGGCATTACGTATTGTGGCAGCGGATTTGATGACGAGTCGCTGAGGGCACTGGTTCGGCAAAAAATTAGAGTACAGGCTAGGCTGAATCATGCGGCGGCGGTTGAACGTTCGCGATAAAAGTGCATGAGATCGGTAAGCACAGGCGTTGCACCCAATTGCCTGAGCATGGTTGTAACTTGGCCGCGATGATAGGTGCCGTGGTTCGCGAGATGCTGCAGCGCTTGCCAGACCGGATTTTGGTACACGCCAAATTTAAACGTTTTGTATTCCATTACGCGATCGAGGTCGCTGTGCGTTAATCCCCGTACCAGTGCGAGCAGTCGCTCTGCTTGCGGCGTCCAGTGATCGCGCAGCGCGGAGGCCGTCTTGATGCTCGAGAGGTCCGGGAAAGCGGACGGCGAGTGGCCGTGGCATCGCTCCATCCAGACCCATTCCCCGCTGCAAATGTGCACCAGCGTGTCGCGCACAGAAGAAAAACTGGAGCCCAGCGGCTTCACGAATTGTTCATCGGAGAGTTGCGCCGCCGCTTGGAGAGAGCGCTCGTTAGCCCAGGCGTTGTAATCAAATAACTGACGAATTTCTTCCGGCGTCATACATTTCTCCTCAGAGTTCAGCGGGATTTAATCGGTGAGTTCGACGTCGAAGTTGATATCCTTGCGGCTCGTTTTTGATTCCGGCATATGATACGACTCTGCGTCAGACGGAAAACTCCCGCGCCGCACGTCGGCGCAATACTCGCGCGCCGTGCTGGAAATTATTTCGCTCAAGTTGGCATACTGCCGCGCAAATTTCGGCACGGGCCCGAACGTCAGGCCCAGCAGATCGTTGATCACCAGAATCTGGCCGTCACATTCGGGGCCTGCTCCGATGCCAATCGTGGGAATACGCAGTTCGCGGGTAATCAGGGCCGCAAGCTCGCGCGGAATTCCTTCTAGGACAATGGCGAACGCTCCCGCCGCTTCCACGGCTCGCGCATCGCGCACCAGCTGTTCCGCAGCGTCGGGAGTTTTGCCCTGTACTTTGAATCCACCCATGGCATGCAGCGATTGCGGCGTCAGTCCCACGTGGCCCATCACCGGAATTTCTGATTCTGTCAGCCGCGCGATCAATTCCAGCCGCCGTTCGCCGCCTTCAACTTTCACAGCTTCGGCGCCAGCTTCTTTCACAAAGCGCACCGCGTTGCGCACCGATTCGGAAATTTCCGCGTGATAGCTGCCGAATGGCATGTCCGCCACCAGCAACGCCCGCCGCGTTCCTTTGCGCACCGCTCGCGTGTGGTGCAGCATTTCGTCCACGGTCACTGGCAACGTCGTTTCATGGCCCAGCATCACCATGCCGAGTGAATCGCCGACCAGCAGCACTTCCACGCCGGCTTCATCCAGCAGACGCGCAGTCGGGTAGTCGTACGCGGTCAGGCAGGTGATTTTGGTCGAATCTTGCGGGCTAAGCGATTTGCGATGAAGCAGCGAAGGCACGGTGATCTTGCCATCGCTCATTCTGGAGGGAACACTCATCTTGGCCTCCGGTGCCGCTCTTTAAATTCGAGATGCAGCCCTGTACCAAAACCGAGTTTAGCAAAAAAGTGGGTGCCGCACCATCGTGACCCCTCTTGCAATTTGTCGCGGCCGTCTTCTAGGCGGGCGCCTTTGGTTTCGCCTGCGAGCGCCCTTTCCATTGGCCCCCGCGACCGAGCCAGTACCGCACAGCGGAAAGGCAGGTCGCGTAAGCATAAAAAAGCGCGGCCAGCGGCAGCAGCAGAGCCAATATCGGCCGCACCCGATAGAAGCTTACCGTCGGCAGGAATGACGCCGTCATCAGGCACCACGCGGCCAGCGCGAATGGCCAGACGCGAATATTGGCGGAGAAAAAGTTTTCATACGAGCGCAGGCTCTGGCTCGCACGCGTCAGCCCCATCCAGACTGCTCCCCCAGACCGCTTCACCGTACGCGCCAGTTCGCAATCGTCAATGACTTCGCTTCGAATCGCGGCGAGTCCGCCGGCACGCTGCAAGGCGGCCCGCCGCAATAGGATGCAGCCTCCAGCGGCGCCTGCGGTCTTCGCGTCGCGCTTTGCGATACACTTCGGCGGATACAGCATCAAGAAAAAATAAAGGAATGCTGGAATCAGCAGGCGTTCCGCGAAAGTTTCCGCTCGTAGCAGGACCATGAGCGAAGTCAGGTCCAGCTTATTAGCTTCCGCTCGCGAAACCAGATGCCGCAGAGCCTCCGGAGCATGCACAACATCGGCGTCCGTGAACCAATAGAACTCAGACGCTGCTGCTGCTGATTCCTTCACGCCTGCGTTCAGTGCCCACAGCTTGCCAGTCCATCCGCCCATCAGGTCAGGCGCGGAAATGACACGATGCCAGCGCATTGATTGCCGCCTCTATCGAGACAGCCTCATTCCGTGCGGGGACGACCGCCGTTACGCGCGGCCATTGTGGCGGAGCAGGGAATCGCGCGCGATGGGAATCGAATTCCCAGACTTGCCAGAAATTTCCCCGCGCAAAAAACAGGACCATCCAAATTATGAATACAAGGGGAGAAACGAAAACTAGCATTTAGACTGGGCGTGCTAAGCCAGGTCCTCACTGCGGATCGGGAGGCGCCGAATTCTTTTTTTCGCCACCGAATAAATTGCATTGCACACCGAAGCCGCGACGACGGGAAGTCCCGGCTCTCCGATCCCCGTAGGTTCTTCCGTACTGGGAACGATATGAATTTCGGTCCTGGGCGTTTCCGCAATTCGCGGCATCTGGTAGTCGTTGAAATTTGTCTGCACCACGCGTCCGCCGTTAATCGTGATCGCGTCGTGCAACGCAGCAGACAGCCCATAAATCGCGGCGCCCTCTACCTGCGCACGAATGCCCTCGGGATTCACGGGTCTTCCACAATCGACTGCGTAAACAAGCCGATGAATTTTCACGGTGCCGTTTTTGACGCTGACCTCCGCTACCGCTGCCGTATACGACTCGAACGAATAGTATCCTGCAATCCCTCGCGCAACTCCGGATGGCAGCGGCGAACCCCAACCGGCTTTATCCGCTGCAAGCTTCAGCACGCCTTTGAGCCGAGCCGTATCCAGAGGCTTGCCTTCTTTCGGATTCGTGAAATCCGGTATCTTGCGATCACCGCCGATCAGGCGCAGTCGAAATTCCAGAGGATCCGTTCCAGCCGCGGCCGCCAGCTCATCCACAAAACATTCCACGACAAACCCGCTCGTCGAATGTTCGACCGAGCGCCACCACGCCCGTGGCACGCCAGACTTTGCCAGCGTATATTCCACACGGTAATTCGGCGTCTGATAAGGAATAAATGTCGCCGTGGCAAACTCCGAATTTTCCGGATGCTGCTCGCCCTTTGCGCTCCACATCGCATCAATGGAAGTGGACGTCTGGAAATGTTTCCACGCTGCCAGGCCGCCCTTTTCATCCAGCGCACCCGAGAAGCGGTGATACGAAGCTGGCCGGTAAAAGTCGTGCTGCATATCATCTTCCCGCGTCCACAGCGCCATCACCGGCTTGCCTGTCACTTTCGAAATTTGCGCCGCTTCCATCACGAAATCGCCCATGTAGCGCCGTCCAAACCCCCCGCCCATCAAGGTGGTGTGAACCGTGATCTTTTCCTTCGGCAGCTTCGAAACGCCCGCGATTACGTCCATCGCCCACTGCGGAGCTTGCGTCGGAACCCAGGCTTCCGCGCTATCTGGCCGAATGTGCACCGTACAATTCATCGGCTCCATGGTCGCGTGCGCGGCGAACGGAAACTCGTACGTCGCTTCCACTTTTTTGCCAGCTGCAGCAATTGTCGCGTCTGCATCACCGTCACTGCGAACGGGTTTTCCCGGCTTCGCGGCATTTTCCAAAAATTGTTTCCGCAATGTTTCGGAAGACTCGCTCGCATGCGGCCCCAGCTCCCACTCAACCTGCAGCGCTTTCCGTCCCTGCATAGCCGCCCACGAATTGTCGGCCACAATAGCCACTCCGCCGGCCGTAAACGCGCCTTGCTCCACCGGTTCAATCGCAAACACTTCACGTACGCCTGCGACCGCCTTTGCCTTCGCCGCGTCAAACGATTTCACTTTTCCACCAAACACCGGGCACCGCGCCACGACGGCGAACTGCATCCCATCCACGCGCGAGTCGATTCCGAACTTTGCGGTTCCGTCCGTTTTTGCGCGCGCTTCCCACCGCGGCATCTCATGTCCGACAATCGTGAAGTTGTCCGAATTCTTCAGCGGCACCGTTTTCAAGTTTGGAATCGGCTGTTTCGCGGCATCCGCCGCCAATTCGCCGTAGCTCAGAAAATTCTTCCGCGAACCATGCAGCACTCCACCGTCTTGCGCCACACAGGTATTCGGATTCACATTCCAACGCGCTGCCGCCGCGGCCACCAGCATCTCTCGCGCCGCCGCTCCAGCCTGCCGCATCGGCAGCCAGCAGCCGGACACGCTGCCGCTTCCTCCGGTTCCGTGGTTATAGATCGCAGGATCAGTGAGCGCTTGTTCCACCTTCACCGTCTTCCAGTCCACGCACAGTTCTTCCGCCAGAATCATCGGCACCGCCGTCATGATCCCTTGCCCCATCTCAGATTTTTCCAGGATCAAAGTCACGCGATTGTCCGGCGAAATATGCACCCACGCGTTGAACGGATTGGGAGTTTTCTTTTCCTGTTCCTCGGCGGGATCTTTTGCGGCTGCCGCGTTCAGGTGAAATCCGATAAGCAGCCCGGCACCGGCCACCGTTCCGGCTTTCAGAAACTCGCGACGGTCTAAAAGCAGCGTCGACATAAGGGACCTCTTTTCTCAGGGTTTGCAAAACAAACCCTGAAACCCGGGATCGTGGCAGGGCGCGGATTGAGAAAAACTACGCGGACTTGCCTTGCGCCGACCGGATCTCCGCCGCGCGATGAATTGCCTTGCGGATGCGCTGGTAGGTTCCGCAACGGCAGATGTTGCCACTCATGAAATCATCAATTTCAGCGTCACTGGGGCTGGCTTTCTTTGCCAGCAGTGCCGCCGCTGACATGATCTGCCCGCACTGGCAATAGCCGCATTGCGGCACATCGATCTCGATCCAGGCCTGCTGTACAGGATGATTGCCATCTGCGGAAAGGCCCTCGATCGTCGTAATTTGTTTTCCGCTGACCGCTGAAATCGGCGTGATACACGACCGCGCCGCCTCGCCATTGATGTGCACCGTACACGCTCCGCACAGCGCCATGCCGCAGCCGAATTTCGTGCCAGTCATGTTCAGCGTATCGCGCAGCACCCACAGCAGTGGCATCTGCGGGTCAACTTCCACCGATTGAGACTTTCCATTGAGCGTGAAACTGATGGCCATAAAATCCTCCGCGCGAACCGAAAACCGTAGCCCTCATCCTAACCCAATCGGCCCTGTACGAAAAGTCACGAAAAGTTGATACGAAAGGTCGCACACCCTGGTGACGACGACAGTCCTCTAAATGAGATATGACGCACGCTAAGTTCGGGCGTGAGCAATTTCGGGCGTTTTTGTAGGGCCGCGCGGCGGCTCCGGCTCGACACCCCGCCAGCCAACCGGCCGTCCGCTGACCGCCTCTTTTACCGACCGGAACAGCACCACGTACATCAATTGCCGATAGTAGAAGCGCTGCAGCAACACCGGAGTCAGCAGGGTCCAGTCCTCGTCCCTCTCGAGCGCGAACGCCACCACGCACGTCAGCAGGTCAATCAGCAGAAATCCTAGAAAGAAAAGCACAGACCGTTGTAGATTCGCCGTATCAAACATTGTTTGCGGTATCCACGAGACATGCAATTGCGCCAATCCCCAAAACAGGATCGAACCCAGAAACATCAGATCAATGATCGGCGAAACCAGCGGCAGCATCAGTTGGAACACAAAAATATTCGGCAGCGCGACCCAGCCCAGCGTGCCGTACTTTCGCCGGAACAGCGTGTCGCGATGCTTCCAGACCGACTGCAGCGTCCCAAATGTCCAGCGGAATCTCTGCCGGATCAACACGTTGGCCGTTTCTGGAGCTTCCGTCCACGCAACCGCGCGCTCTTCGTAGCTCACGCGCCATCCCAGCCGCCGAATGGCGATCGTAAGGTCCGCATCTTCTGCAACGGTGTCCGCCGTAATTCCTCCAGCCGCCTCGATAGCCTTCACGCGCCACGCGCCCAGCGCCCCGGGCACCACTGTGATGCAATTCAGCAAATCGAAAGCGCGCTTCTCCATGTTCTGGCTGGTGATGTATTCCAGCGCCTGCCAGCGCGTCAGCCAGCGCGAGCGATTTCCCACTTTCACGTTCCCTGCCACCGCACCAGTTCCAGGATCGGAGAAGTGCCGCATCAACTGACGGATGGCATCGGTTTCGATTTCGGTGTCCGCGTCAATCGTAACCACGATCTCGGTTTTCGCTTGTCCCATGGCGTTGTTCAGCCCCGCTGCTTTACCGCGATTCACCTGATGAATAATTTGTACCCGTGGGTCGTCGGCAAAGTGCGTGTCCAGCAGCGCGCCGGTCTCGTCGGTTGAGCCGTCGTTCACCACGATCACCTGCATTGCCGGATAGTCTGACGCCAGCACCGAATTCACCGTTTGTACGATCACGCCTTCTTCGTTGTACGCCGGAATCAGTACGCTAACGCTTGGCAGCGGGTCGGGCGCTCTATCGTGGTCTGCGCGCCATTTCTCAATCAGCGCAAGGATCCCAATGATTAGCGCGCGTCCGCTGACCAGCACGATTCCCAGCACAAATACATAGCCGATGCCCATTGCGAACCAGTGATAGAGGCCAAAAATAAAGCCATCCGCCTTCGCTTCAAGCCACTCCCGCCCGGATAAGGGCACCATCACTTCGCCGCGCGTTTTATTCACTAGTTCCGGCACGGACACAAATTCATATCCGCGCGCGCGCAATTGGTCGATGATTTGCGGCAGCGCTGCCAGCGTTTGGCTGCGGTCGCCCCCTCCGTCATGGAACAAAATAATGTTTCCGCTATTCGCCTGATGCATTACCTCATCAATGATGTCCTGCGCTGGAACTTGCTTGCCGTATGGTTGCCGCCAGTCGTGCGGATCGATTTTCTGCCCGACGATCAGGTACCCCATGTCTTGCGCGATCGGCAGTTTCTCTACTTCTTCCGCGAATTCCGGCTGGTGGTCGATTCCATACGGCGGCCGGAACAGGATCGATTTCACTCCGAGCGTGCTTTCGATCAGCCGCTGCGTGATATTCAATTCCCAGCGCAACTGTGTCGGCGATGTTTCCTCCATCGCCGGATGCGTGTAGGTGTGATTTCCAATCGAATGGCCTTCCGCATATTCCCGTTTCAAGAGTCCGGGAGATTTCGCGGCTTCTTCTCCAATTACAAAAAACGCCGCCGGCGCTTGCTTCTGTTTTAGTACGTCAAGAATTTTGGGCGTCCAGCGCGGATCGGGCCCATCGTCGAAACTGATCGCGATCTTCTTTTGCGCCGCGCCCAGTTGATCGATTTCATAGGAAAGCGGATAGCTGTCATATGTCTCCGCGGTGAAGAGATCCGTTTTTGCGTCGTAAGTGTAGGACCGCACGCCGCGCTTCGGTTTGTCGGCGATCTTCCAGATGTCTCCGTTGCCTTCCAGGATCAAATCCGGGCCGGGTGGCACGTCTTTCAGCTTTTCGCGGATCGCATCGTCAGGCCGCGTCGCGTCCCAAATCTTCCAGATCGAAGTATCCGACGAGCCTAATCTCCACAGCGCCGTTCCCTGAACCCCTAGGCGCTCCGCCGCCCGCATCTGGTTATACGCAGTCACTGCGTCCAGAAACCACACTTGATGCACGAGATCACTGTCGTCGGAGTAGGAATAATGTGGATTCAACGAAGCCGGGTCCAACTCCACCTGGGCTTCCGATTCGTACGCATGCAGCAGTGCTTCCTGCACGCTCAGATCCTTGGCTGCCGGATGAGACTGTTTATTCGGTTCCGGCCAGTCGTATCCATAATTGGCAATGCCTACAACGATTTTCTGCGCGGGAACAACCTGTAAGAGTTCTTGCAAATTGTCCATGAACCAGTCTTGCGAGGCGATTGGCCCGGGTACCGATGTCGTCCAGTGCTGGTCATAATTCATCATCATCACGGCGTCGCACTGTTTCCCGTAGTATCCGTAGTCGAAAGTGTCGTCCTGCGCAGGCAGCGAAATCATGATTTTCAAGCCGACCGCGTGCAACGCCGGCGCCAGCTCCGCGATGAATTCCTGCAAGTGCTTCTCGCTCGGTTGCGGAACTTCCTCGAAATCGACCACGACCCCCACTTCGCGGGCCTCGATTGTATATTGCACCGTGTCGCGTACCAGTCTCGCCCGCGCCTTGGGATCGGCCAGCATTTGCGCCATCTCCGGGATGCGCCACGTCTGGCCGTCATAATTATTCAGCATCCCCATGATGGGAATTTCCACGTTGGCTGTACGCAGCCACTGATGCAGCCGGTCTTCACGGATGATTGAGAATGCTTCTTCAGCCGATGCTTTCACCGTCTGATAGCGTTCGTAGTCAACGATCGTCAATCCGCCGTCTGGCGTAACAGCGTGCAGTTCTTCCGCGACCACCAGGTCCAAATCCTTATAATGTTTTTTCAACGTCGCCAGGCTGTTGGCGTCGTAACTGACATAAAACGCGGCTCGCAACGGATCGTAGCTGGCGGGGATTTTCCCGATGTTTCCTACCCGCCGGTGGCGTCCTTCCCGTAACGGGACGTTTTTCCCGGGTTTTGCTTTCACCTTGACTGCGCGGTAGGACGATTTCGCGCCGGGTAACAGCGCCGCCGGCAAATCAACGCTCCCGGCTATATTGAAAAAGAAATACACCAGCAGCAGCGTCAGCAAAGCGCCGCTGACTTCCATCACGCGTCGTGTACGCCGCCAGCGCACCCGTTCCGCGTCATAAAATATGGGACTTCGCTCTTTCATCGTTTTGCGGCAGACCTGTACGGCAGTAGAGGATTAGATGCGCCGCTCGCAGTTCATCTGCCCAGATCTTTGTCAACGGCCTGGTACAACTATTGTAAGATGCACGCTACCCATGAAGCGAGTTTTCTCGCATCCCTTGTTGCCGATCGTCATCGGGCTTCTGCTTCGACTCTTTTTCCTTTTCCGCTTGCCTAGTTCTGCCGGCGACACGCCGCTTTATGAAGCGTTGGCCACGGACTGGCTGCATCACCATGTGTACGGAATCCCGGTCAACGGCGCCTTGGCGCCGGTGGATATTCGTATGCCGGGCTACCCGGCATATCTTGCCTTGATCCAGGCAATCACTGGGCGCAGCGCCGAAGCTTCGCGCTTTTGGGTCATGCTGGGGCAAGTATTTCTTGATCTTGCAGCTTGCCTGGTCATCGCCGAGATTGCCGCGCGCTGCTCCGGCCGCAGCGAAAACACTTCGCGACCCTTCATGATTGCTCTTTGGCTCGCAGCGCTCTGCCCCTTCACCGCAAACTACTCTGCAGCTCCACTGACGGAAACTTTTGCCGTTTTCACTACTGCGCTGGTATTCATTTTCCTGATCCCAATGGTCAACCCCGAATACCCCATGGGCGACCTGCTGAAATGGGGCCGATTTCCACGGCGTGCCGAATATATGAAGAATGCCGCCTTCGCCGGCGTTTGCACTGGCTTTGGCACACTCTTTCGTCCCGAGACGCCGCTCATTCTGATATCCAGTTTGCCGGTAGTGTGTTGGGTCGCGTTCCGGCGCAACCAGCTTGGCAAAGGCCTGCAAGCTTCTATGCTCTCCGTCGCCGCATGTTTGTTCGTACTCTTGCCCTGGACGATTCGCAATGCCGTTACCTTGCAGGAACTTCAACCACTCACTCCCAGATACTCCACCATGCCTGGTGAACTCGTTCCCACTGGCTTCATGAGCTGGGAGCGCACCTGGCTTTATCGTTTCCGCGAAGTGTTCTCGGTTTCTTGGAAGCTCAACGACGACACCATCCAAATCGATGATGTACCCGCGCGCGCTTTCGATACCCCGGAAGAGCGCCAGCACGTTGCCGCCATCCTCGAACAGTACAACAACGATTCCAATCTCTCCCCTCAGGAAGATCAGCAATTTGCCGAGATTGCTCAAGCGCGCACCGCACGCCACCCTTTGCGCACCCATCTCTGGGTTCCGCTGCAAAGAACCGTCACACTTTGGTTCACTCCCCGGGTCGAGCAGCTTCCTATTTCCGGTTCAATTTTTCCGCTCGCAAGAATGTGGGATACCGACCGGCAGGATATGGTTGTCACCATCGGTCTTTTCTTCCTGAATATTCTTTACGTATTGCTCGCGATATGGGGAGCGGCGCGCCTCTGTAGCAATTCATCTGACGCGCGCGCCGCCGTCGTCTTACTCGTCTGCTTCGTCCTGCTTCGAACCGCTTTCCTCACCACTGTGGAAACGCCCGAGCCTCGCTACGTCCTGGT
>WNFT01012744.1_pt1 | contig 18092 bp, 13 predicted proteins | sample 5400191 | NCBI WGS metagenome assembly WNFT01 (sample SAMN13153359, study PRJNA577476) | soil metagenome | isolation source: 80 cm saprolite under Madrone tree | place: USA:California | collected 2016-06-14 | reverse complement strand
GATATTTAGTGCCGGGGCGCCAGCGCTCGCTCAGGAACAAGCAGGTCGCACGAACGTTCCGAGCGAAGGACGACCAGACGATCTGCTAAACATGCAAACGAAAGATTTCGGACTCGTGATACACGGAGGCGCTGGAACGATCGAGCGCAGCAAAATGACGCCTGAACGTGAGCGCGAATATCGTGCGGGAATCGCGCGCTCGCTTTCGGCGGGTTGCGAAATTCTTAAGCGCGGCGGCTCGAGCCTCGACGCGACGGAGGCCGCCGTTCGCGTGCTCGAGGACGATCCAAGCTTCAACGCGGGCCGTGGTGCCGTCTTTACACGTATTGAAACAAATGAACTCGATGCCGCTATTATGGACGGCAAAACGCTCAGGGCCGGTGCGGTTGCGTGTTTAGAGCACATCAAAAATCCGGTGAGCCTGGCCCGATTAGTCATGGAAAAATCCGGACACGTGATGATGGTCGGCGAAGGTGCGGAAGCATTTGCGAAGGAAAACGGAGTGGATTTTGTCGAACAAAAATATTTTTATACCAAGGAACGTTGGGATGCTTTGGAAAAGGTGAAAGCGGCAGAGAAAAGCGGCGGACCGGGCGGTAAGAAATTCATCATCTCCGATCAAGATCGACATGGCACCGTCGGTGCAGTCGCGCTGGATAAAAACGGCAATCTCGCCGCGGCCACTTCGACCGGCGGCACAACGAATAAGCGCGCCGGTCGGGTGGGCGATTCACCGGTCATCGGGGGAGGCACCTACGCGAACAACGCGACATGTGCTGTCTCCGCTACGGGTGATGGAGAGTATTTTATTCGCGCAACTGTCGGACACGATATTTCGGCCCGGATGGAATATCGCGGAATGACACTCAAGGAAGCTGCGCAGGCCGTTCTGGATAAAGTGGCCAGGCTTGGCGGCACCGGTGGATTGATCGCCATCGACCGCCAAGGCAACATCGCCTTGCCGTTTAATACCTCTGGAATGTACCGAGGATATGTCGATCCAAACGGCAAATTCGTCGTCGAAATTTACAAATGAAAGTAGCGCAAGCTTCGAGCTTGCAATTTTAGGCGGACGCTCGCCACGGCGAGCGCCTCTACAACTCGCCCATGTTGGCTCCCTTCTCAGTCGTCATTCCCGCCTTCAACGAAGCATCCCGAATCGGCGACACGCTCCGGCTCACTCTCGATTATCTCCAAGATGTTGCGCCGCAGAGTGAATTGATCGTCGTAAACGATGGCTCGACCGACGCAACGGGGGCGATCACGCGCGAAGTTTTTTCGGGCGCGGAAGTCACCACGCGCTTGCTCGAGAATTTTCCAAATCGCGGCAAGGGTGCCGCCGTTCGGTCCGGATTGCTCGCTGTGCAAAATCCGATTGGGTTGTTTTTTGATGCCGATCTCTCGACACCTCTGGAGGAGACGCCCAAGGTGATCGAGCCGATTGCCGACGGTAGAGTCGACATTGCGTTTGGCTCGCGTGCGCTGAATCGGCGATTGATTGGTCAACATCAACCCTGGAGGCGCGAGCAGGCCGGCCGCATTTTTAACCTGTTCGTTCGCGTCGCCACCGGTCTCCCGTTTTGGGACACACAATGTGGTTTCAAAGCGTTCCGTCTCGGTGTCTGCCGTCCAATTTTAGAAGCCGCTCGGATCGATGGCTTTGCCTTCGACGTCGAGTTGATTTATCTCGCGCAACGTGCCGGATTGCGCATCCGCGAAGTTCCCGTGCGCTGGAATGATTCGACAGGAAGTAAGGTGCGCTTTTTCCACGACAGCCTCCGAATGTTGCACGAAGTGATCACGTTGTGGATGCGTTAGGTAGGGGCGATTGACCTCAATCACCTCGGACGCGGCACGTTGCCACGGACAGACCGAACCGGGTCGGTAAACCGTTCCAACATTTGGCGTGCTATTTCTTAACGATCTCGGCGTTTTCGATCATCGCAATTCCGCCGCGTTCCGCGATTTTGCCCTTTACGGTAATGCTCTTGCCGCAGTATTCCGCAAGTTGATCGTTTATCGGCTTGTGCTCGCCAACGACGAGGTACGCTTTGCCGTCGCTCACGATGCCGGCTGGGCCGCCCGATTTGATGCACTTCGCCCCGCATGACTGGCCATGCTTCTCGCCGACCGCGTTATGGTCAACGTAACACATCATATCGACCACTTCGCCGGTTACTTCTTTCGAGGCAGCTGAGTCTTTTCCATGCTCGTGCTCTTGTGCAACGGCGAGTGGAGAAATCATTAATGCCGCAATGAATGTCGCAACGACAACGATTTTTGAAACGCTGGGATCGTTCCTGGTTGAATTAAACATGCAGGCAATTTCTGCCGATTTTCGCTGTGGTCAATCAAGCGGGAACACACCGCCGGTACGTCTATCGAAATTCAGCAATCAACCCCCTTGGAGATCGCGTACTATCTCTGCTTTTCGATCAAATCGGCGAATTCTCCGAAGAAATAAGATGCATCATGGGGACCAGGGGCGGCTTCGGGGTGATATTGCACGCTGAAGATCGGCAACTCCTTGTGTCGCATCCCTTCGACGGTCCCATCGTTCAAATTGACGTGACTGACTTCGATATTGGCCGGGAGCGAGTCCGGGTCGACTGCGAAACCATGATTTTGCGCGGTGATGGCGACTTTTCCGCTTCGCAAATCTTTCACCGGCTGGTTCGCGCCGCGATGTCCGAATTTCAATTTGAATGTCGATCCGCCGAAGGCGAAACCGAGCACTTGATGGCCCAGACAAATCCCGAAAATCGGTCTCTTGCCCATTAGTCCACGTACCGCCTCATGCGCATACGGCAGGGCCGCCGGATCACCAGGGCCATTCGAAAGGAAAATTCCGTCGGGATCGAGCGCGAGCACTTCTTCCGCGGTGGTAGATCCCGGAACAACCGTGACACCGAAGCCCTTCTGCCGCAGAAGGCGCAATATGTTTTCTTTAATGCCGTAGTCATACGCCGCGATGCGAAACCGGATCGGCGGAAGTGCGCGTTTGCTTCCGCCATTCTCAGCCGTGACCGACCACGCCGTGCTTAACCTGTCGTCGGGATCCCATTGGTAAACCTCCGACGTGGACACTTCCCGTACATAATCCATTCCGATGACACCTTGGCCTTCGATCGCCCGTTGTGTCGCTTCTCCGGGCGAGATCGCTTCTGTCGTCAAACAGGCTTTCATCGCGCCACGGGTGCGCAAATGTCGCGTTAGCGCGCGTGTGTCGATTCCCTGCACTCCTGGGATTTGCCATTTCTGCAAATATTCATTGAGCGACATTTCGGAGCGCCAGCTACTCGGGATTTCACTTAGTTCTTCGATGACGAATCCACGTACGTGTGGGGAGCGGCTTTCCTGATCAAATGAATTGGTTCCGTAATTTCCGATCAGCGGATAAGTCATCGCCACAATCTGCCCGCGATACGAAGGATCGGTTAGCACTTCCTGGTACCCGGTCATGGCGGTGTTGAAACAAATCTCGCCGACGCGTGTGCCGGTTGCGCCAAAGGATTCGCCCTCGAAAAATATGCCGATCCGGGCATTTGAAAATTTTACCCCGCCGGTGCCGTTTAGGCGGATCTCCCGTTCCCTTTCAGTAACGGGCGGATGACCGTCGCCGCAGCGTCTGACTTCCAATTAAGGCCTGTCATTTTCTCCGCGCGACCGAGCCTCCTCAAGTTAGTCAACTATCGGTCCGGGAATCCCACCTGTAATCTCGAACATCGCAGGGTAAATTAGTGAGAGCCGTTAATTGAGAGTTGAGAGAAAAGCACTGGTTTCCTGCCCAACCCTCAACGAACGACTCTCGGCTCTCAAAGAACTACTCGCGCAATTCTGCGCGAAGGTCGCGCCGCAATCGCTCGCGAATCTTCGCGTGCGCCACAGTCACTTCCTCGTTCGTGAGTGTGCGGTTTTTATCACGGTATGTCAATCTATATGCGAGCGATGTTCTTTCTTCGCTGCCTTTGGTGCCGGGGTAACAATCGAATACTTCAACACTATCCAACAAAGGCTCGATCGGATTCTTGATCGTTTGTAGAACGTCCTCGTGTGAAATTTTTTCAGGAACAAACATCGCAATATCACGAGTGATTACTGGGAATCTTTCGATCTCCCGGAATTTCTTTGTTTGTTGCTCTTTCGCCAGAAGCACATCGAGGTTCAATTCAGCGATAAATACTCCGGGTGCAATCTTAGCCGATGGTCGTTGACCTAAAAATCCAATCATCACGGCGTCGGAGAAAAGTCCTACAGCGAGCGGAAGTTTCTCGTGTTCGATTCGTCGGAATGAGAGCTCGGGGATTCCAAGCGATTCGATTATACCCTTGGCGTCGAAAAACCCGAGCCAGGAATCTCCAACCTTGCGGTCGGACCTCCAAATCGGCGCCGTTGCAAGATTGCCGGACAGCAAAATCCCAAGCCGCCGCTCTTCATTTCCATCCGGTGGAACGAAAACACGACCGAGCTCGAAGATTGCTACGCGTTCCGCGCCCGCTCGAATGTTTCGCTCAAGCACAGCGAGCAAGCCCGAAATCAAATTCGGCCGCAGCGCGACGTGATCTTCGCTCAACGGATTGCGGAGCTCGATCGCACCTTCGCTGAAAGCGGAGGCGCTTTTCGAAATCAATTTTGACGTCCGCACTTCTGACAAACCGCATCCAGCCAATCGCTCTCGCAGAAAAAGTGTTTCGAGATCGTGCGAGCGATCAGCCGAACTCATCGGCATGAAACGGCCGCGTGTCGTCCCCGGAATCCTGTCTATTCCATACGCGCGGACGACTTCTTCGATAAGATCGACGTCGCGCTGCAAATCCCGCCGATAACTCGGAATCTTCCACGTTCCACCCTTGCTCGTGCTCTTGGTTTTCTTTAGCCCGAAGTGCGTGAGAATTTCATCAACCGTTTTTGGTTTAACTGCGACGCCGATTACGCGATCACATTTCTCGTAACTCAATGAAACGTCAGCTGGATTGGCCGGAAGTTTACCGGCAACGTAAATTTCTTTTGCCGGCGTTCCGCCAGCGATCTCGCGCATCAATTCTGTCGCGCGATGCGACGCTCGCAAAATCATGTCCGGATCCACGCCGCGCTCGAATCGATAACTCGCGTCGCTCGATAAACTTAAATTCCGCGCCGTCCGGCGAATACTTGCCGGCAGGAAATAAGCGGCTTCGAGCAAAATATTTTTGGTCGAATCGGTCACCCCCGTTTCTTCGCCACCCATCACACCGCCGATTCCGACTGCGCGCTCTTCGTCAGCGATAACGAGATTTTCCGGGGTGAGCGAATAAGTCTTACCGTCGAGCGCAAGAAACTTTTCGCCGTCCTGTGCGAGTCGGACGTTGATTCCATCTTTTAATTTGTCGGCGTCAAATGCGTGTGTCGGTTGACCGAATTCGAGCATCACAAAATTCGAAATGTCGACGATGTTGTTGATGGAGCGAATGCCGACGCTCTCGATCTTCGCGCGCAACCATTGGGGGCTCGGACCCACTTTCACCTTGTCTATCTTCCGCGCTGAGAAAAATGGACATTCGCGCGTCGCGGCGATGGTCACGCCTGATCTCTTGATCTCCATTTCCACTTTGGGCGGCATTGACTTGAGCTTCTTTCCGCTGAGTGCCGCGATTTCGCGGGCGAGACCGAAATGGCTCAGCAGATCGCCACGGTTTGGTGTGATCTCGACGTCGAGAATCGTGTCCGCCGGGAAAAGATCACCGATCGGCGCGCCGATTTTGGCATCTGGCGACAAAATCAACAGGCCGGACGCATCTTCACCAAGGCCGATCTCGATTGGGCTGCAAAGCATTCCTTCGGATTCGACACCGCGGAGTTTGCTATTTCGAATCTCAGTTCCGTTCGGCAACTTTGCCCCTGGCAACGCGAGCGGTACTTTGTCGCCGACTTTGTAATTCGTCGCGCCGCAAACGATTTGGCGTTTCGTGCTGCTGCCGTCGTCCACTTCGCAAACTGTGAGCCGATCAGCATTCGGATGGCGCGACGACGCGGTGATTTCCGAAACGATCACCTTGTCGATCTTCGCGCCGCGCGTCTCGATCTTTTCGGTTTCAATGCCGGCGCGAGTCAGCAATTCGGCGATCTCTTCCGGATTTTTTGGAAGATCGACAAATTCGCGCAGCCAGTTAACGGAAAATTTCATGCGAACTGCTTCAGGAACCGCAAATCGTTCTGCGCGAATAGCCGGATGTCCGGGATGTCGAACAAAATCATAGCCAGCCGATCCATGCCCAGGCCGAACGCGTATCCGCTCCACTTGTCGGGATCGTAAGCTTTATCGCCCCGCGCCTTGTTGACCGCTTCGAAAACGGCCGGATGCACCATGCCGCAACCGGCCACCTCGATCCAGTGCTCGCCGCGCTTCAGAGCTTTTGATCGCACATAGACCTCCAAACTCGGCTCGGTAAAAGGAAAGTAATGCGGACGAAATTGCACTTCGGTTTCGAAACCAAAGAGTTCCCGCAGGAAGAATTCGAGCTCGCCTTTCAAATCCGCGACGCTGACGTTTTCATCGACATACAGTCCTTCGATCTGATGGAACTGTGCGCTGTGGGTCGCGTCGACTTCATCGCGTCGATACGCCGCGCCTGAGGCAATCACGCGGAGGGGAGGCGGCGCGCATTCCATCGCGCGGATTTGCACGGTTGATGTATGCGTTCGCAGAAGTCGACCGTCGGACAAATAAAACGTGTCCTGTTCATTGCGGGCAGGGTGGTCTGGTGGCGTATTCAAAGCATCGAAGCAGTACCACTCCGTTTCGACATCGGGACCTTCGGCAAGGGCGAAGCCCATTCGTCGAAAAATTTGAATTCCACGCTCGTGCATTTGGTGAAGCGGATGAAGAGAACCGATCTCATTCGGCGTTCCTGGAAGTGAGATGTCGATGGTAGCAAGCGTGTCCGATTCTTTTTGCACGCGAAATTTTTGCGCGCGTTCCTCGATCGCCGCCGTCAGAGCATTGCGAACTTCATTGAGCAACTTTCCAACGATCGGCTTTTCGTCCTTGCCGAGCGTTTTCATCTGTTCGCCCCAGGCGGAAATGCTGCCGCTTCGCCCCAGATAGCGCACGCGAATGTTGTCGAGCGCTTTCTCGTCGTGCGCGGATTCGATTTCGCGAAGGGCGTTGTCGCGGAGTTCTTCGAGTGGATGAGACATTGACAACGAACGTTGAACGCTCAACGTCCAACGCTCAACGTCGAAATTGTAGGCGGCTGGTTTGCCTGCTGCCGCGTTCCACAGAAACCCCCTTAGAGATTAGGCCGCTTTCTCCGATTTTTTTTCCAGCGCCCTCTTTACTTGATCGACAATCGATTTGAATGCCGCTTCATCATTGACGGCGAGGTCGGAAAGAATTTTTCGATCAAGCTCGATACCGGCAGCCCTGAGTCCTTCCGCAAAACGACTGTAACTGATTCCATGCGCACGGGCCGCAGCATTCAAGCGCTGAATCCAAAGGGAACGGAACGTGCGTTTGCGTGTTTTGCGATCGCGATAGGCCCAATATTGGCCTTTCATGGTCGCGTCCTTGGCGTAGCGGAAAAGTTTCGAGCGGCGTCCGCGGTAACCTTTGGCTTTTTTTAAAACCCGTTTGCGCCGCGCCCGACTGGCCGGGGCATTGGTGGCTCTTGGCATTTTGTTTTGTTCCGAATTGCTTCGGAACTCCTCGTTCAGCGAGTTGTTGTTTCGTTATCGACCTTTCCGACCTCACTCGCCGATTTGCCGGCAGTCAATTCCGGCAGGTGGAAAAATCTGGTCCGACGCAGGATGTCGGGGAGGCAAGATAATTGGTCGCTTAACTATAACAACTGGATTTTGTGAAACTCAAAGGTGCGAAGCCTCAGCAAGTCGATTGTTCTTCCGCCAAAACAGCCACGCCACAAAACCCACCACCGCTCCACCAATATGCGCAACTGAAGAAACTGCACTGATTCCGGCGACTTGTTCCCAAGTGCCGATGAGTTGAAATAGAATCCACAATACAAAGACGAACCAAGTCGGCAGCCGGATCCATCGAAACCACCACCATCCATAACGCATCAAAAATCCGAGCTTCACGCGCGGAAAGCTAAGCGCATAAAACGTAATCACCCCCGCGATGCCGCCGCTCGCGCCGACACACGGGATTTGCGAATGTGGATCGGCAGCAATGTGCGCGAGATCGCCGATGAAGGCGGCGAAGGCGATGAGCGCAAGATAACGAAACGGGCGGAGAAAATTCTCGACGTCATCACCAAAGACAAAAAGGAAATACATATTGCCGACGAGATGCAGAATGCCGGCATGAAGAAAAAATGATGTCAGAAAGGTGACGCCGCTATCGCGCGTTGCTTGCGCTGGGATTAACCCCAAATGGGATACGATTTCATGGAGCCGTGTGAAACCGAATGCGCTTGCGCTGAAAATTAGGAGGCAAAGCATCCATGTGACCCACGGCGTTCGTTCCTGCGGTATCGCATCGAATTCAATCGGCATTCCCAAAAACGCCGCAATTTGCTTCCATTGTTCATCTGGCGAAGCACTGTCGAAATCGGTTCCACGCGCCTGCTCGGCGAGTTCCTGCACTTTGAGCATGGCAATGGCCTCGCGTGCAGCTTGCGGCATTTCGGCCGGCGTTGATGGCAGGGGCCGTGAAACGAGAGCTTCCACTTCGTGCATGTCGAACCAGACGAAGTGACACAATCGACATACGTCGACATTTACTCCGGCGTTTTCAGACAGCGCTACTTGGATCATGGCATGCGCGCAGGATGGACAACGACATCCGGTTTTTCCTTCGCCTTTGATTGCGTGGAGCCAAAGTGGATTGATCGACTCAGGCGTAAATGTGCGCCGTAGGAGCTCGAGGCCGACCGCACGCCCACCACAGGTGTCGCACGCCCAAAAAAGGCGATTCGGCATACGCACTTGTTTCAGCGGCAGATTGCACCGCGGACAGAAAAGTTCAGTTTCCATATGTCTGCGTCATTATCTTCGACGACGCGTGGAACCTGGATAACTGCGCGAATCCGAGATTCCAAGCCTGCTGAATAGCTGTGCACAACGGTGCAATATTGATATAGTGACCCGATGCACTGGCTTAGTCGCCATCGGTTCTGGATCTTGGCGTTGATCTGCGCTTTTTGCACCGGCCTGATTTTTTCCGGTCATTTTTTCCCAGGAACGCCGTTTCTCTCCGTGCCGTGGGGTGGCGAACAAAGCTTTGAGGATTTGCTCCGGCGGGAGGGCCGAAAAACTCCGACACGTGACGATTTCGTCTTTCTCGGGATCGATCAAAGCACGTTGCAATTACCACCGATGACGACGGAGGAAATCGCCGGTAGCCGCGCATTTCGGTTGATGACGGAGCGGCCATTCCCCTGGTCGCGTGAAGTGTGGGCGCTTTTGCTTGATCGGTTGTTCGGGGCCGGCGCGCGACTCGTCATGTTCGACGTGATTTTTAGCCCGCCCAACGATGGTGATCCGGCGTTTCATACCACGCTCGATCGCTATCGCGACAAAGTAGTACTCGGGGCCAATTTTGATATGCAAAACGCTGCGCAGGCTGTTACGCCAAACGACACGCTGATCCCGCCGCAGCAACTTCTGGATGATCGCGTGGGTTTCGTGAATTTCTGGCCCGATCCGATCGACGGAAAAATCCGTGCTGCGACTTATCGCGTGACGGATCGTCAACTCGCGGGATTGCCGCCGCATCCGAGCCAAGAAATCTTCGAATCTCTTTCCGCGCGCGCACTAACGAAAATCGGCCACGCGGATGATATTCCGCGGGATTTTCGCGGGCATATGATTCGTTTTAGCGCGCTCGACGCGTTCGAGCCGCGCCCGCTCTACGAAGTTTTCGATCCGAAATTTTGGCATGCCAATTATGCCGATGGCTCATTTTTCAAGAACAAGATCGTGATGGTCGGATCGTCCGCTCAGGTGACGCACGATGTTTTCGATACGCCAATGAGTCCAGAGACATCGGGGCCGGCGCTTCATTTGCAGGCAATGGCTGCGGCCCTTGGCCACGAATTTTTGCAGCCCACGCCGCCGAAGACCGGCCTGGCGCTTGTTGTCGGTGCAGGGCTGGCCGCTTGGTGCCTCATCGTTTTTCTGCGCAGGCCGTTGCTTTGTCTTGGCGGCCTTGTTGTGATCGCCGGCGCATATCTTGGTGCGGCGCGATTCTTTTATGACAAATCGGGTCTGTTGCTTCTCACAGTTCCGGTCCTCTCCGCTCTATTATTAAGCGGATTGTTTTCACTCGGCTTCGAATACGCCCTCGAGCGCCTCGAGAAATTGCGCACCCGGCGTACGCTCGAACGTTATGTCTCGAAGAATTTGGTAAAGGAAATTCTCGAAAACCCAGACAGCTATTACAGCACACTTCGCGGTGTGCGCGTGCCGGTGACGATGCTGTTCTCAGATCTAGTTGGTTTTACCACGTTGTCCGAAAAAGCCGATCCTGAAGCGTTGGTCGCACAACTCAATGAGTATCTCACCCGTATGACTTCGGTTGTCTTCAGCAATGGCGGCACGCTCGATAAATTCATCGGCGACGCAATTATGGCCGTATGGGGGAACGTGCGTAGCTTTGGCGTGGCGCAGGACGCCAAAAATTGTGCACGCGCGGCGCTGGCGATGCGGTGGGAGTTGCGGCAACTCAATGAGAAATGGCGCGATGAAGGGCGAATGGGATTGGGCATGGGAATCGGGATCAATCAAGGCGAAGTAATTGTCGGCAATATCGGGTCGCAAGAGCGTATGGATCCGACTGTCATTGGCGACTCCGTCAATCTAGCGTCGCGACTCGAAGGTCTTACCCGAATTTACGGTGTCGACATTTTGGTCGGCGCAACGGCGGCCGAGTTGGTGCGCGACGAGTTTCATCTGCGCTCGGTCGCCCCGCGTAATGAAGATGTCGATCCACAACTCCTCAAGTGGATCGAGGTCTACGAAGAGGCACTCGAGAAGTTTCGCGCACGTGATTTTACGCAGGCAAAAATCTTGTTCTCGCGTTTTCTCGAGTTCTATCCAGACGATCTATTGGGACAGATGTATCTGACGCGCTCGCTCGAATACGAACGGCAGCCGCCAGACGAAGCATGGGACGCAGTCGAGGTGCTTACGAAAAAGTGAGTGACGGAGGAAAATTCATCGGGGGAATTAGGAAATCCGAAAAAGAAATGCCAAATTGGAATCTTCTCCCCGTTCCTGCTTCCCGGATTCAGTTTGTGGGGTGAATCGGTTTCTTTCATTAGCCAAAGCAGTTTGCTGCGAGTAAAGCAATTCGCGTGAGGCAAAGTCCTCGGCATTTTCACTTTCTCGGTATCTGTGGGACGGCCATGGGTTCGGTGGCGGCGGCGCTGTGCGAGCGCGGCTTCAAAGTCACCGGCTCTGACGAAAATGTTTATCCGCCGATATCGATCTTCCTACGAAAGAAGGGTATTGCGCTCAAGGAAGGTTATCGCGCCGAAAATATTCCGGCAGATGCCGACGTGGTTGTGATTGGAAACGCGATCAAGCGCGGCAATCCCGAAGTGGAGGCGGTGCTCAGCCGAAAGCTACTTTACCTTTCTTTGCCTGAAGTTTTGAAAAACTATTTCTTGCGCGGCCGCCATAATCTCGTCGTCACTGGTACGCACGGCAAAACAACGACAACTGCATTGCTGGCCTGGATCATGGAAAAGGCCGGCCGCAAACCCGGTTATCTCATCGGCGGGCTTCCAACAAATTTCGGACAAGGCGCACGACTCAATGATTCGAAATATTTTGTGATTGAAGGCGACGAGTACGACACCGCTTTCTTCGATAAGCGCTCGAAGTTTATTCATTACCTGCCGGAATTGGTGATCGTAAACAATATCGAGTTTGATCATGCCGACATCTTCAACAATCTCGATGAAATCAAGCTTAGCTTTCGGCGTTTGCTCAATATCGTTCCTCAAAATGGCATGGTGGTGCTGAACGGCGACGACGCGAATTGCGTGGATGTCGCGAAAGATTGTCTCGCGCAGATGATCGAGGTCGGCTTCTCGAAGAATTGTGCGCAGCGGATTCGCGACGTGGCTTACTCATCCAGTGGTTCGAGGTTCAAACTTGGCGAGGAAATTTTCGAAATTCCGCTCATCGGCGAATTTAATGTGCGCAACGCGGCGATGGCGGCGACGGCAGCGCGATTTTACGATGTCTCGAAAACAAAGATTGACAATGCATTCAAGAGTTTTTCTGGCATTGCGCGGCGGCAGGAAGTGCGCGGCGAAGCGCGTGGCGTGAAAGTGATCGACGATTTCGGCCATCACCCTACTGCAATCGCGCATACGTTGCAGGCGCTTCGTCATCGTTATCCCGGCCACCGCATTTGGGCAGTTTTCGAGCCACGCTCCAACACGACACGGCGCGCGGTTTTTCAACAGCGACTTTCCGAAGCATTGAAAGCGGCGGACGGCGTTTTTATTTCCCAAGTCGCCAAGCTGGAGCAAATCCCGGAGAACGAGAGGTTAAATCCCGAGGCAGTTGTAAATGCGATTGCGGAAAGTGGCCGCCCGGCGTTTTACGAGGAGAACGCCGATGCCATTGTCAATCGAATCGTGCCACTGCTCAGAGCGCAAGACGTCGTCGCTGTTTTCAGCAACGGCGGATTCGATCGAATTCATGAAAAGCTTTTGGACAAGCTAAAAGACTAAAAGTTACAAAGCTCACAATTCAAACGCTTCGAAGCGTGGTGTAACCCATTTTCAACGGTCGGGCGCGGCGGCCGAAGTGTGATCGTGCACAATACGCCAGCCGTCGGCGCTTTTGCGAAAGATTAAGGTGAAGCGACCATGCGGCCGGTCTTGGGCACGTTTTAATTTCCAGCGACCCAGAACGACTGCTGCATTGGAGTTAACCGGCGTAATCTCCAGATCAGAAAAAGTGAGGAGGCCCATTTTCGCGCGATCGGAGTATTTCTTCTTGTAACGTGCGCGGACCGTTTCCCAGCCTCGTCTTACGGCATCTTCTGAGACAAAGATTGTCGATCTCGAGCGCGCGTATCCGTTCATGAATCCGTCAATGTCGCCGCGGTTCCAAGCCTCTTGTTGCGCGCTTAGGATCGAGCGAATCTGGGCAACGATCCTCACGCGGTCCTGTTCTTTCCCGAGTGGTGCCGCTGAAATTGAGGAAATAGTTGTCCATGCAAAAACTACCGCCGCCGAGGTAAAAAGCGCGAGCGCGACTGGGCGGATAAAGTCGGCGCAGCGCGATATTGGAACGCAAAGACGGCGAATCATTTGCAAGAATGACATTTTTTTATAAGCTATGCTTCGCCGCGTCCAGTTCGAGTAACAAGATTTGGTTTGGGCCGGGCGAAGCAGGTTGACCCACCCTTCTCAATTTATTAGCATCGTCGCTCATCATAAATAACATCGTGCATCGACCTTTCTGCAGCGCGGCGCTCGGACTTGCGGCTGCCACGGCTATTTCAGCGCAGGTTGCTCCTGTCCGGCCCGAGCCATTGCCCGCCGTTGCAATCGCGACTCCGGCAAAAGCAGATCCGACCGCCGCTTCCGGCGCGCCGGGGACGGTTCGACTCCAGTTTCCAAACAGCGACGTTGTCGATGTGCTGCACCTCTACGAGCAACTCACCGGCAAGAAGCTGGTGATGGACAATTTTGTCCAGGGCAAGGTTAATATTTTCATCAGCAAAGACGTTTCTCGCGAGGAGGCGATCAAGATTATCGAGACGAGCCTCGCCTTGAACGGAATCTCCATGGTTCCCGCAGATCGCGACATCGTCGAAGTCGTTGGCGCCGGTCAAAATCCCCGAAAAGCGGCGGTACCGATTCTTTCTGATTTGGCGGACATTCCGGCGGGCAATCCTGTGATCAGCTTCTTGTTCAAGCTTCAGTACGCGGATCCGCAGGAGCTTCAGCAAGTGTTGATGGCATATTTCCAGGGAAGTTCAGGCTCGATAAATATTCTGGCCTTACCGAAATCTTCGAGTCTTTTGGTGACGCAGAACGCAGACATCATTCGACAGCTCGGCAGCGTCATTGCCCAAGTTGACGTGGCGCCAGCAGAAGTGGTGAGCGAGTTCATCAAGCTCGAACGGGCTGACGCGACCAAAGTCTGCGACATGCTCAAAGATATTTTCGAGAAGGGCACTCAACCCTCGACCCAACCAGGAATTCGCTCCGTACGAGTGCCTCCCACTGTGCCACAACCGGTGCCGGTTGAAAATGAGATTGGCGGAGGAACCGGCTTATCGGAAGAAGCTGTCGTAGTGGGCAAAATTAAACTCGCGGCTGATGCCCGCACCAATCGCATCCATGTCGTGACGCGGCCGATCAACATGCCGTTCATCCGTAAATTAATCCGTGAGTTTGATGCCAATGTTGAGTTTGGAAAACCGGTCACGCGCCCATTGAGATACATTTCGGCCGGCGATGTTCTTCCGGTTCTGGTTCAGGCGTTGACGGAGCCAGGCGCGACGGCCCAGCCCGGCGCGGAAGGCGGAGGCGCAAATCCGTCGCCGCAGCCGCAAGCCCAGCCACTGCGGGCGACGTCGGCAACGGTCGCTAATCCTTATTCAGGCGGCATCTCGAGCACTTCGACTACTTCCACCTCGACGGGAAGTACGCTGAATATTTCCGAAGAGCTCGCCACCCAACCGGTGGATACCGTGCCCAAAGCGGTGACGGTCGGCAACTCCAAGCTCATCGCTGATCAGCGCGCGAATACAATCATTGTACTTGGCAATCGTGAGGTCGTCGTGAAGGTGGAAAAAATTCTCGACGAAATGGACGTGAAGGCGCCGCAAGTCGCCCTTAGCACCGTCATTGGCCAGTTGACACTCAACAATGACGAGGAGTTCGGCGTCGATTATTTCGCAAAATACAGAAACAAACTCGTTGGGATCTCACGCAATACCAGCGTGCCGATTCCACTGCCGAGCGCCGCGCCCTCCGCATCACCTAGCACCGGTGGAATTGTCGATCCGGCCAATCTGATCAATTTCAGCAACATCCTTCAGACCGTAGCCAATGGAGCCAGTGGTACGAATATTTATGTCGCAGCGGGAAACTACCTCGCCACGATTGTCCATCTGCTTGAGTCCACCGGTCGGTTCAAAACGATTTCTCGGCCGACGGTTTTCACGAGTAACAACAAAAAGGCCATCATCGCGTCAGGCACGGAGATTCCAATTCCGGTAAATACCCTGACGAACGCGACCACTACGACTAACGTAGCTGCAGTCGCATCGAGCATCGAATACAAGAAGGTCGCATTGCAGCTTGAGGTGGTGCCACTAATTAATTCCGAGAAGGAGATATCGCTCGACATTTTACAGAAGATCGACAGCCTCGGGAACAACACCCTAATAGGCGGCAACCTAATCCCGAATATTAATACGCGGTACATCCGGACGAATGTTTCCGCGGCAAATGGCTCAACCATTGTCCTTGGTGGGTTGATTGAAGAAATTAAGAACAAGAATAATACAGGCATTCCTTATCTCTCGCGCATCCCGTATCTCGGCGCTCTTTTCCGCAGCACTACGAACAGTAAAATGCGCACGGAGCTGATCATTTTAATGCGTCCGGAGGTGACGCTGACGAAGCTCGATCTTTATCGGCTGCGCCAAAAATCGGAAGACAGGACGCACTTTGGCCCCGAGCTCGATCAGGACGATTGCCCGGATTGCCCGAAAACGGGCAATGAAAAACAATTGCCATTGCCACCGCCAGATCTCCCTGCAGCTAAAGATTTGCGATGAATTCAATTTTTATCCAACCGGTAGCTCTCGCTCTCATCCTCGGACTTGGCGCAATTACGGCGCAGGCGTCGGACTGTGCGTTTTTCCGTGGAACCGATCCGTTGGCCCAACGAGATGAATGGGGCCTGCTCCATCAGGGACGTACGGTGAACTCCACCGACTTCGCGCCACGATATCGTTGGCGTTTTGATTATTATTTTAAGGCTCCGGAGCAATTGATTATGCAGCCGGGTTATGTGGGCGCAATGCAAACCGCGTTGCGCAGGCTCGGTTATTATTGCGGCCCGATTGACGGCGTCTTCTCTCCAGAAGTTGGCGGCGCAATTGCGCGTCTTCAGAAGAATTATTCAATGCGCGTCACGGGTACGTTTACCGATCCCGTGCGGTGGGCACTGCATTTGCCTTGAACTGCCTATGAGCTCAGCTGCCAATCAATCGCTGATTAATTTGCTGCTCGAAAGCGGTGTGCCATCACGCGAGGAAGCTGCACAACTCGCAACGAATCTAAACGGCGGTTCGTGGGTTGGTCAGATGCTTGATTCCGGCAAAGTGGACGAGCACCGCTTCCTCGGCGCGATCGGAAATTTCTTCCGCGTACCAGTTGTCTCAATCGACGCCAAGACGATCGATCGCACGACATTGTCGATCTTGCCAAGCCGTTTCGTTTTTCAACATCATATTCTGCCAGTCGAGGCGAAAGAAAATTCCGTGGTGCTCGCGACCTACGACCTGTTCAATTCAGTCGGCCGTCAGCTTGCATCGCAGCTCTTAAAAAAGCCGGCGGAATGGGTAGTCGTGCCTCGTGCGCAACTCTTGCGCGCAATCAAGACTCTCTACGGTGTCGGTGCAGAAACTTTTGATGAAATTCTGAAAACGAACCGTGCCTTCGAGGTTTTGCAGGACGCGCAGACAAGCACCGATTTGAATGCGGACGATCCAGAAGCATCCGTCGTCAAATTCGTAAACCAAATTATTCGTGAAGCGATCGTCGAGCGCGCGACCGACATTCATGTTGAGCCGCTGGAGAACGATTTGCGCATTCGTTATCGGATCGATGGAATTTTACACGAGATCGCAGTGCCGCCGCAGTTGCGCCTATTGCAGTCGGCCATCATCTCACGTCTCAAAGTAATGGCGCACATGGACATCGCCGAGCGGCGTTTGCCGCAGGATGGTCGCATGAATTTGCACGGGAATAATCAGGAGATCGACGTTCGCGTTTCGACTATTCCGACGGTAAATGGGGAGTCGATTAGCTTACGATTGCTCAGCCGCGGTGGACAACAATTCAACTTCGATCGTCTCGATCTGAGCGAGAAACAGGAACGCGCCATTCGCAATCTGCTCGCTCATGCCAACGGAATTATTTTGCTTACCGGCCCGACTGGCTGCGGAAAATCGACATCGTTATATTGCTTTTTGAGCAGCATTAATTCGGTGCAGCGTCGCATTATCACGATCGAAGAGCCGGTCGAGTATCGAATTCCCGGAGTCTCGCAAATCGATGTGAAACCAGAGATCGATCTCACCTTCGCAAAAGGTCTTCGCCACATTTTACGGCAGGACCCGAATGTCGTTATGGTCGGTGAAATTCGCGACGTCGAAACGGCAGATATCGCGATCCGCGCGGCCATGACCGGTCATCTCGTCTTCAGCACGTTGCACACGAACGATGCGGTCGGCGGCATCACGCGCTTGCTCGACATGGACGTGGAGCCCTTTCTCCTCGCTTCGGTCGTGAAAGCGTTCATCGCGCAACGTCTCGTGCGCACCATCTGTCCCGATTGCGTGCAATGGGTGGACTATCCGCGCGAATATCTCGCCGAGATTGGCTTTCCTGTGCGAGAACTGGGCGCCCGGTTCCGGCGCGGCGCCGGCTGCGATCAATGCCGGCAGACCGGCTATCAGGGCCGCGCGGCCATTTACGAGATTTGCTCGGTTACCGAGCCCTTAAGAAAATTGATCATGCAGAAACGCGACGGAGGCGAGCTCAAGCAATGCGCCATTACTGAAGGCATGGAAACTTTGCGGCAGGACGGCTGGCGGCGCGTCGCGCACGGCAAAACGACTATCGAAGAAGTAGTGCGCGTCACGCAAACCGACGAAGTCATGGCCGAGACGACCGAGGAAGCTGGGCCGGTCGTTGCTGCGGAGACGGCTTAAGATCGACAATCGCTGTCGCGTTCCCGCCAGGATCGGCAACGACCAGCGCGATCTCCTCCCGCAGACTGGGATGACACGCGTTATTTGATGCCGCGTAATTCCCGGATCGCTTCGCCATAATCTTCCGCGTGGAAAATGGAGGTGCCTGCAACGAGAACATTAGCGCCGTTCT
>WNFT01001818.1_pt1 | contig 18092 bp, 15 predicted proteins | sample 5400191 | NCBI WGS metagenome assembly WNFT01 (sample SAMN13153359, study PRJNA577476) | soil metagenome | isolation source: 80 cm saprolite under Madrone tree | place: USA:California | collected 2016-06-14 | reverse complement strand
ACATGGCGGTTGGTGTTGTTCATGGTCGACAGCATCGAGCCGCCGTACTTGTAGAGCATCTTCACGGGCGCGTGGCCCGGCGCCGGATAGGCAAATTTCGCAAACTGGTGCTCGATCGATTTGCCGACCCAGGCATAGCCCTCGGCCTTGCCGTCGGCGATCGCCTCCGGCATCCAGATGCGCGGGATGCGCTGGAATGTCGATGACATGGTCGGCAGTTGCGGCATGCGCTGATAAAGCTCGACCGGCATGGAGGTGTTCTCGAGATCGCCCGACATGCCGCCGTCGGCGTAGCCCGGAAAATAGAAATTGAAGTCGAGCGGGCAGCCCCATTGCAGATTGCCCATGTTGACGCCGGGCTTGCCTAGCCCTTGCATTGCCGTGAGGCACACCATGACGCGCGCCCACTGGATGCCGGTCTGATTGCGGCAGGCGCCGCCATGGCCGTTGCCCCACCCGCCGGGCGCGAGATAGACGCGCTTTCCGCCCCATTCGCGGGCCAGCGCCCGCACGTCTTTCGCCGCAACGCCGGTCTCCTTTTCCTGCCATTCGGGGGTCTTTGGCGTGCCGTCGTCGACGCCGAGGAGATAGTCTTTCCACACGTCGAAACCGACCGTGTGGGTGCGGACATACTCCTTGTCGTAGAGGTCTTCCTTGATCCACACATAGGCGATCGCCATGGCCATGGCGACCGAGGTGGTCGGGCGCGGCGCCAGCCATTTGCCAGGCAGGAACTGCGCCGAGGCGTTGTAGTATGGATCGACGTGAACAACCTTGATGCCGAGCCGGGGGTTCTTGAGCCACTGGCGGCGGATGGTGCCCTCCTGCGCCCCGTAGGAGCCGCTGGTGGTTTCCGGATCGGCCGCCCAGAACACGATCATGTCGCAGTTCTGCAGGCAATCCTCGACGGTGCCGTAGGTCTCCGACTGGCCGACGCGCAGCGTATAGCCCCAATGATGCACCGCGCCCCAGTACCAGCCCTCCCAGCTGTCGGGATTGTGATGCACCTGGGTATAGCCGACCGCGTTGCGGAAGCGATGCAGGGCCGAGAGATAGTAGCCGATATTGCCCCAGGTATGATGCGAGCCATGGGACACCGCCATCACGCCGGGGCCATACGTGCTCTTGAGCCGCTTGATCTCGGATGCCACGAGGTCGAGCGCTTCGTCCCAGGAAATCCGCACATAGCCGGACTTGCCGCGATTGTGCGGATTGCGGTTGCCGCTGGGATCGAAGTCGACCCGCTTCATCGGATGAAGCAGGCGGTCCGGCGAATACACGATCGACTTCGCGTTCTGCCCGTGCGGCGCCAGCGTGGTCTTGCGCGGCGGCGTCAGCTCGAGGCCGCGCGCCCGGATGGTCCAGGGCTGCGGATCGGAATGGTCGAAATCGATCGGCGTCATGCGCACGATCTTGCCGCTTTTGACGTGGACGAACACCGGGCCGCCATTGGTCATGTTGCAATAGCGCATAGTGCCGTCGGCAAGCGGCATGCCGAACCGCCAGCCGGCCGTCAGCGTCGCCATCATGATCTGGGCCCACCAGTTGGTGAGGTCCTCGGGGCCGTCGACCGTGAGCTTGAAATCCTTTTGCGCATTGATCTGGTCGAGCCAGTTGATCGGCGGCGTGAGGAGCGAGGCGCCGAGCGCTGCGTCCTTGAATGCGAGCGTGATGTCGGGGGCTTTGTGAAATCCGGCGCCCGATCTCACCTTGCCGTTCCGCAGTTCGAACCAGCGTCCCACCTCCTCGTCGCGGGCCTTGATCTGCGCCACCAGATTGCGCTCGCGCAGGCGGCCGCGGAAATTCTCATGCCGGCGCGCCTGCAGCTTCATTAGTTGCGCGAAGCTCCATAAAACCGCGGAGAATTTTGTTCTCGACACGCTCATGGACGTTCCTCCTTGTTGCCGATTCATTGCGCGGCGTCCTGCTCCGCGCAAGCGGGGCATCTAAGAGGCCGGACGCGACTGGCCGACGTCGGTTCATCCGCGACGCCCATGTGTACGCGTTCGGTGGAGCGCAGGGGCCGAACGCTACTTTGACGCAAATATATGTCGCAATACAATTGCGTTTCCGGGCGGTGGAAGCCTACCGATCTCGCGAAAAAATAATATGATCATACGGCAATATTGCGAGTGCTTTGACCTCTCCACTACAGTTGATTCCAGTAGATTGAAATCGGCGTCAGTAAGACCCTTGGCGATCAATTCCTTCCGCAACTTTGCTAAAAGCGGGGTCACCACGCTGGGGCTAGTCTGCGCTCTTTTGGCGGCGGTTTTGACAATGCGCTCTTGCACCGCCAGCTCCCGTTGCACAAGATCACGTGAAAGCTCAGCGGAATAGTTCGCCTTGGGGTCTGTGCCTGCGGCATATGAAAAGCAAATCGACGGACTTTTCGCGTTCAGAAAACTATACTGATCGATCAGAATATTGTTATAGTCGACTAACACGTCGTCGTCGGCCTGCGGTACTAGTGACACAATAAATGGCAGCATTCTGCCTCGTGTGGTTTCAATCGTTTCCGCTTCTGTTTTGCCCTTGAGAATACCTTCATAATACTCATCGACGATTGACGAAAATTGCGCCGGAAACCGTGTCTGTATTGATTGGAAGACTGGAGCGGCCTTAGCAAGGCTTGCGGCCGCTTTCTCTTTGGTGAAGTTTGGGCCGAGTCCCGAGGCGGCGAACACTGTGCCGTCGGTGATACCCGTAATGACCTTAGCGGCGAGAAGAGCCTCCGGAGAGGGCCTATACATGTCCTTGTGTGGCGTAGAGAGCGCCGCCTCAATAAAGGTGCTAGCGAAGCCAGCTGTCGTGAACACCCGCTGTTGCAAGGTGTCAAAGTCACCCTCGCTAACGCCCGGGAATGCACCCTTATGAAACCCTAAAGTGGCCCCCTTTAAGAGGAACCTTTCGCGCCCACCCGCAAACGCTAGCGTGCAGGCCGACAGACACTTCGACGACACATAGGTATTGAGCCCTCGCTCACGAATCAGTTTGAACAGTTTCTCACCCTCGCCCAGCCGTCCTCCAACGCTATCGAGGTGAATAACCTTGACTTGACGAGCCGCTTTCGTAACTACCGCAAAGTCATCCGTCAGACCATATTTAAACCCGCCGACGACTTCCGCCTCGGTGCCATCTCTCATTATCCTTATAGAGTACGGTGGGATATCCGGATCGTCATAAAATGCTATCTTGTATAATTCTCCTAGCTGAGGCAGGCCCTGCAGCCCAAAGGTTCGTAGTAGCTGCACAAAGCCAAGCACGATCACTATCTTAGCCAGACCGGCCCAGAGCGGTGTGGGCCGGCGTGCGGCCGTTTTTTCGTCAAGGCGCGTTGGCACAGCGGTGTAACGCGTCGCAGACCTCCAAACGCCAACCATCTGCCAGACCGCGATGAGAAAAATACCTGTCCAGATTAGGATGTTGGCATAAAAACTTGATACCGGGTTATAACCTTTATCTAGTTTGAAGATCGTAACCATAGCCACCGAAATAATGGCAATGATGATATTTCCAATAAAGCCAATAACCCAATAAGAGACCCATAACGGAAGTTCACCACGCCAGTGCCTTGCTACGATATTGTTGAACCTCGAATTACCTTTGGGCAGAGGTTCTGTGAGTGTTGCACTCCGCTGGGAATTGCCTGTCAAGGCATCCCTGATTGCTCCGACGACAAAACCGATGAACGCCATCAGTCCGACAGAGCCGCCTATATAGCCAAGATTGTGCCCGAGACCGCCAGCACTATCCCACTCTTCAAATTTCGCTCCTCGCCACTCAAATACGAAGTCGGTGCCGCAGATCGTCAATCCGACAAGTGCCCCGATCCGAGCCCACGAAAACTTATACCCTTTTTCGCGATTTCTTGATGAGTGTCGTGGTTCGAGAGTTGCTTCTGGCTTACGAATTGCCACGAGTGGAGGTTCCGGCGGCTTTGGTCGGATGTTGCGGGCAAGCTCGGGCACCTCACGGAGAAGCGTCCACCCTTCAAGACCCTCGCGCCAAACATAGACGCGAGCCGGATTCTTTGTGTGCAGATAAGTAATTACCGCTTCCTGTCCGAATGGGCCCTGTTCCGAGCCGTCATCGTAGACGTACCAATCCGGCATGGTGACCCACCCCAGCCAATAAGTCTCCCAGGTAAACCTACTGTAAGTTGCTCACATTAGAAATGCCATTGGATTCGTTCTCCAACAACTGGTTCGCGTGCAGGTCGATATGATGCAAACGGGGGCCGATCATCCTCGACCGGAGACCCCGGAATGATCGTCGATTTGCAACACCATTTCACGCCACGCGAGCGGCGGGAGCGTAGGGAGGGGGTTGTCCGGTCAAGCCGGGCAATGACACCGGGAGGGTAAACCCAATCGAAAAAAGCTCCAGCCCTCCCCGTGCCGGGCTCGGCCGATTGGTCGGGCAATTATGATCGCAAATGACCGATCACGGAACCAATTTCCTTAGCCCCTCGACAATTCGGGCAGCCTCCTGCTCCGGCAGCTTTTCCCCCAGATGGCGTTGGATAGCCGCCGCATAGAGCGGCCACATGCGCTGGCGCAACGCGAGGCCCTTGTCGCTGATTGCCACCCAATAGGCCCGCCCATCATCCTCGCAACGTTCGCGGTGAACCAGCTTTTCACGTTCAAGCCGATCGACCAGCCGCGAGATGCCGTACTGGGGAAACAGCATCTTGTGTTCGAGGTCGCCCTGGCGAAGTCGGCCGCCCGGTTCCCGCCACAACTCAAGCAGCACATCGTACCAGGCGAGCGGCGGCAGCCCGGCGGATTTCAATTCGGCCTCGATCGCCGCAAAGACGTGGCGCTGGGCGCGGTTGAGCGCGATCCAGGCGTCAACGACAGGCTTGGATGGCTTTGCCATGCGGGGTCGCCCTCACGATCGATTTACTTGCCAATGCATGTAAATGCCATATCTATGCGTCCGCATGTATCTCAAATTTCGGAGCTCCTGTCATGGCCGATCTCACGCTCGTCAGCTACGATCTCTGTCCCTTTGTTCAACGCGCAGCGATCGCGCTCGCCGAGAAGGGCGTCGATTTTCGCCGCGTCGATGTGGATCTTTCCGACAAGCCGGAATGGTTCCGGGCGATATCGCCGCTCGGCAAGGTGCCGCTCCTGCGCATCGGCGACGATGTCCTGTTCGAATCGGCCCCTATCGTCGAATACATCGAGGAGACGACGCCTCATCCCCTGCACCCGCACGATCCGATCGAGCGCGCCAAGCACCGCGCCTGGATGGAGTTTGGCTCCGCAGTCCTCGCCGACATCTGGGTGCTCGAAACCACCCCAGATCAGGCAGCTTTCGCGGCAAGGCGCGATATGCTCGCGGACAAGTTCAAGCAGATCGAGAGGACGCTGACGTCCGGTCCCTATTTCGCGGGCGCACGGTTCAGTCTCGTCGATGTGGTGTTTGCTCCGGTGTTCCGCTATTTCGATACCTTCGAGCGTTTTGTCGACCTCGGCCTGTTCGAAGCCGTGCCGAAGGTGGCGGCATGGCGCGCTGCACTGGCGAAACGGCCATCGGTCATCGGCGCGGTCGTGCCGGACTATTCCGCCAGGCTCGAAGCGTTCCTCTACAAGAAGAACGGTTGGATCGCCGGCCTGATGCGCAAGGCTGCGTGACACGCTCGTACGACGATTCGATCTAGCGCCGATTTTCGATCGAACGCGATCACTGTAGGGTGGGCAAAGGCGCATCGTGTTGAGCAGGATTATTGGCACGGACCGTGATGCGGCTTTGCCCACGCTGTCCGACCTCGCCGCCTCGCCGCGTGGGCAAAGTCGCGCGCGGTCAGCGCGCCATTTCATCGGCTGCAGCAGGCGACTTTGCCCACCCTACGACGCCTCCATATGACCGGAACGCCGCACTAGGCGCGCGGACCGTGAGCAGATAAGAGTCCCCGGCCAACGGGGACTTCGGAATGATCGTCGATTTCCAGCACCATTTCACGCCGCGCGAGCTCATCAAGGACGATCCGGGCGATCGGCTCGTCCTCCACTACGACGACAACGGAGCGCCGAGCTACACGGTGCATTCGCTTCTCTACGATCTCGACGAGCACGTCCATATGATGGATGCAGCCGGGATCGACGCCGCGTGGCTGACCAGCGCGGCCGGCATGGCGGCCGATCTTGAACGTTCGAAGATTTGCAACCAGAAAGCCAAGCAAGCCGAACGCGACTATCCGGGCCGCTTCATCGGCGCCGCCCATGCGCATCCGCTCGGCGGGCCGGAGGCGCTGAAAGAGCTCGGCCGCTGCAAGCATCAACTGGGGTTTCAGGGCGTCGTCATCACGTCGGAAGCCGACGGCAAGTTCCTTGATGCGCCCGACTACGAGCCGTTCTGGAGCGAATGCGAAAAGCTCGGCATGTTCGTCTTCGTGCACCCGGCGCTGAAGCTCAATTTCTCTCAATCCTTCGACGGCTACGATATGGCCCGTTCGGTCGGACGCGAGTTCTCCCTCATCATGGCGACGATCCGGCTGATCAATTCCGGAGTATTCGACCGCCACCCCGGCCTCATCGTGCATATGGCCCATCTCGCCGGCGGCATCGCGTCGATGCTCGGACGCGTGCGCAGCTACCAGGACAAGACGTTCTGGGGCACGGCCGGCAATGCGCGCCACGGCGCCACGCCGAAGCATGATTTCGACCACTATCTGCGGCACAACATGGTATTCGACACGGCCGGATTCTGCGGCGCAATCGGGTCGGTCAAGACGGCGCTGGTCGAAATTCCTGCGGCGCGCATCGTGTTCGCCACCGATTACCCGCAGGAAATCCGCGCCCGCGACGCGGTACGCGATTTCGTGCGCGATGTGCGGGCGCTCGGGGCGGAAGGGGAGAAGATATTGTCGGGCAATGTGGGGCTGCTGTTGAAATCAGGAAATCCATGATCAACGCCGCCATTTGCGGTCTCGGACGCTGGGGCCAGGCGCTTGTCACAGCGGTACAGGGCACCTCGAACCGCATCCGTTTCGTCCGTGGCGTGGTGCGCGATCCGGCGCAGGCCCACGATTTTGCCTCGCGGCATGGCCTTGCCTTGACGACCGCGCTCGCAGAGGCAGCGAGCGATCCCGAGGTCGACGCGGTTTTTCTTGCCACGCCCCACTCGCTTCATGTGGAGCAGGTGATTGTGGTGGCGGCAGCCGGAAAGCCGGTGTGGTGCGAAAAGCCGCTCGCGCTCACGCGTGCCGGGGCCGAGCGGGCCGTTGCGGCCTGCCGGGATGCCGGCGTGCCCCTCGGCTGCGGCTACAACCGGCGTTGCTTTTCATCGATGCGCCAGCTCAAACGCATCGTGGACGGCGGCACGCTCGGCGATATCCTGCACGTCGAAGGGCATTTCTCCAATGAACACTCGATCCGCATGCTTCCCCTGCTTTCCCATGGCTGGCGTGACGACCCCGCCGAATCGCCGGCGCTCGGCATCACGGGCTGCGGCCTTCACGTGCTTGACGCGCTGGTCAACCTCGCCGGCCCCATCCGCCACGTGCACGCCAAATCATGCGCCCCGAAGCCGCCCCCAGACCCGCGCGACGCCGTTGCGGTCCTGATGGAATTCGCAAGCGGCGCCACCGGCTTGATGGCGACGGTGCGGGCGGCCGTACCGTTCTGGCGCATTCACTTATTCGGTACGCAAGGCGATGTCGAGGCGCGCGGCGAGAGAAATCTGAGGACCGGCTATATCGGTACACCAGTAATGGAGCACACATTCGCACCGGTCGATTCTTTGCACGCGCTGGCAGAGTCCTTCGCCGACGCGGTCGAGGGCCGCGCATCGTTTCCGATCTCGCCGCGCCAGTTGATCGACGTCACCGCCGCTTTCGAGGCGGTGATCAGGTCGCTCGATACCGGTACGCCCGTGGATGTGCCGAGCGCTGCGCCCTGAATGACGCCGTTACCGCGATGCCCGGCGCTGCGGGGTGCCGGCGGTCTTCTCCGACAGCGCCTTGCGCACCCATTTCTCGATCGCATCGGCGATCTGGTCGGAATTCTTCTCCAGCATCATCATATGCCCGTTGCCGTGAATCCCCATGGCGCCGAGGTTGAGCCAGGTCGGGTGCACGCCGGCCTGTTCCAGGAACTTCACCACGCAATGCTCGTAGGGGCCGTGGAACGAGGCTTCGCCGGTCACGATGGCGATCGGCAGCTTCTGCAGATTGGGCAGTTGCCGCGCCGGCTCCTTCTGTAGCCAGCACCGGGCGAGGTCCGGACCGTCGGCCTTCTCTTGCTGCTCGAACGTAAGCTCCGAGGCGTCCTTGGCGGGTGGTGCATAGGTGATCGGAATTGCGGTGAGACCCCACGTGCGGGTGCGCGCACCGTCGCGGAACCATTCGGGTGCGCCGAGAAATTCAACGTCATGAACAGGCGGCGCCGACGGCTCCGCCTGGATCAGCGCTTTGACCATGCTGGGCCTCTGGTCGACCGCCTCCCAGCCATAGGCGCCCGACTGCGAATGAGTCATCAGGATCACCGGGCCGAGCTTGTCGATCAGCGCCGCGAGAGCGTCGCGGTTGAGCGCCTGGATCACCTCCGGCTTCTGCACGAACGGTACCTGCGAGGCGAAGAATTGATCGAAATTGGGGTCGCCCGCCGTGCCGGTGCCGGGCCATTGCGTATGCAGGCGCGCCTGCGGCCACAAGTTGAATTTCTCCGGTGCCGTGAAGCGCTGCTGGACGCGGAGGACCTCCGGATAGGCCTGCGTCCCGTCGGTATCGGGCTGATGGGAGGAACGACCACGGCCCGGCTGCTCGACGATGTAGACAGCATAGCCGCGGCGCAGGAAATGCTGCGTCCAGCCCTCGCGCCCATCCGGCGTGCCGTTGAAATTGGTCGCGGTCTGCGCCGCGCCCGGCACGATCACCAGCGGATAGGTCTGGGTGCGCTTTTTGGGGATTTGGTATTCGACGTAGATCTGCCCGTTCATCACCTGTTTGTCGCCGACAGTCGAATATTTGCCGCCGACAAAGAAATACCCCTGCTTGGCGATCGCAAGGGGCTCTTCGGCACGCGTGGGCAAAACCACGGCGAGCGTCATGACAAACGCGGCTGCGCTCGTTGCTCTCAACATGACGATTTCCTCCGGAAACGCGCGGCCTCCTGGACGGCCGGCAATTGTTATTGAGCGCACAGGATAGCAGTCATGTGTATGTCGGCAAAGCGAAGCGAAGTGCACCCACGGGTCTGCCTGCGTGGGCACAGAGCGAAAAGCGGGCCTCTGCCCACCTCACGCGCTATCAGCCTTATCGGAACGTACTCCAAGAACCGCAGGAGCGGTGAGCTTGCGACAAAGTTAGGCGACCCGCACCGGCTCCCCGTTCTTGGGCACTCACTTCCCGGCGAACACGATCGTGACCGGACTCCCGTTCTTGATGACTTGCCCGGTCGGCGTAAGCTTGCCGGAGCTGCCGTCAACACGGAATGTGACCACGGTGTCACCTTGTTCGTTCGCGGCGTAGAGAAAATGCCCGGCTGGGTCGAGGCCAATGAAACGGGGGCCGCTGCCTTGCGTTGGCTGCCAGCCGACCACGCTCAACAACCCTTGCGGATTGGCGGCGAAGATGGTGACGCTGTCGTGGCCGCGGTTGGAGCCATAAACGAAACGGCCGTCGGGCGAGACTGCGATCTCGGCTGTGGTGCTGTAGCCGGTGAAGTCGGCCGGCAGCGTCGACATCACCTGGAGCGCCTTGAGTGCGCCGCGTTCGGTGTCGAATTGGTAGGTCGCGATCGTGCTGTCGAGCTCGTTGAGCACCCACACGATCGGCAGTTTCGGATGGAACGCGAGGTGGCGGGGGCCGGCGACGGGCCGCGACTTCGCGGAGCCCTGCTCGGTCGGAGCGAGCCGACCGGTTGCGGCGTCGAAGCGGAACACGAAGATCCGGTCAAGCCCTTTGTCCGCCACCAGCACGAAGCGGCCTGATGGGTCGAACACGACATCGTGCGGATGCGAACTCATCTGCTCGACTTTGTGCGGGCCGGGCTCGCCCGGCAAGGGCACCAGCTGATGCTGGTCCTTGAGCGATCCGTCCGGCGCGATGGGCAGCACGGCCACACTGCCGCTCGCATAATTGGCCATCACGAGGAATTTGCCCGACGGGTCGACGGCCTCGCGAACGCCGTTCTTGCCGCCGGTCGCGGCGCGATTGAGGAGCTTGGCCTGGCCGGTTGCGGGATCGAGCGCGAAGGCGGTTGCATAGTCCTCGTCGCCGTGCACCGAATAGAGAAAACGCTGGTCATGACTCAAGGCGAGGTAGGACGGATTGACCAGATCGCTGATGTGCTGGATGTGAGTCCACGCCGCGGTTGCCGGATCGGCACGATAGACGTGAATGCCGTCGCCGCGCGCCTTGCGCTGGGCGGTCGTGAACGCTCCCACATAGGCGTACATGGCGGCGGGTCCCGGAGGCGTCTGCGCGGCGGTCGGTTGGGCCTGCGCGACAAAGAGGGCGGCGACCATAAGGGCGCCGGCGGCTGAGAGCAATCTCTCTCGGCTTCTGATCTTCATTAGCGTCACTCCCCAGATTGTTCTTGGAACTGCTTCTTGTACCGGTCGAAGCGAAACCGATCGGTGTTCGTTCGACTGGCGATCGAGTACGCCGCTCAGTCGAGCCTGAGTTCGTTGAGCGATACCGAAAGCTCGGGCACCAGCGACGGGATCAATCGTGCACTGGACGAAAGCTCATCGGTGAAGGAATAGACATTTCCAGTGGGCTGCCGATGCACCGTGGTTATGCGTGTGGCCGCGTTGATCACCCAATATTCCCGCACACCGTGTGAAGCATAAAGCGGCAATTTGGTCTTGAGATCGTAGCGGAGGCTTGTCTCGGCGACCTCAACGACCAGCAACGCGTCGGCGCCTCGCAAATCGTAAGTTTGAATCGCATCCGAATGCACAAGGATGTCCGGCTTCACGAAAGTGTCTGGAGTCAAGTTAAATTGAGGTTCCTGGGCCACAATGAGGTCTTCTCGCGCCAAACGGGCCATTCGATGCGCAAGTTTGATGCGAATAGTCTCGTGTCGGCGACCCGCCGGCGACATCATCGGTACGATCTCCCCACCCAGCAATTCAAATTGGTCGTACTCGGTGAAAAAACCGGCGGCCGCCAAGCGCTCGATCTCGGCGACGGTCCAGCACCAGCGGGGCAGCCCGTCAGCGGCCTGCGTGGTCGGGCGTTGCGGCGGGAGGGTGAAGCGTTCGTTCATAGGCGCACCGTATCATAATGACGACAAGCCGTCACATCAGGTTCCCGTTCCGGACACCCTATCGCTTGAGCCGATAGCCCGTCTTGAAAATCCACCACACCACCGCGAGGCAGACGGCGAGGAATATCGTCGTCATGCCCAGGCTGATGCTCACGCCGACGTCGGCGATGCCGTAAAAGCTCCAGCGGAAGCCGCTGATCAAATAAACCACCGGATTGACGAGAGCGATCGTCTGCCAAACCGGCGGCAGCACCTTGATGGAGTAGAAGCTGCCGCCAAGGAAGCTCAGCGGGGTGATGACGAGGAGCGGCACCACCTGGAGCTTTTCGAACCCGTCCGCCCAAACACCGATGATGAAACCGAGCAGGCTGAACGTTGCCGCGGTCAGCAGCAGGAACGCCAGCATCCAGCCGGGATGGTCAAGCCGCAACGGCACGAACAGGCCGGCCGTTGCCAGGATGATCAGTCCCAGAATGATCGACTTGGTCGCCGCTGCGCCCACATAGCCGAGCACGATTTCGAAGGCCGACACCGGCGCCGACAGGAGTTCGTAGATCGTGCCGGTGAATTTCGGAAAATAGATGCCGAACGAGGCGTTGGCCACGCTCTGGGTCAACAGCATCATCATGATCAGGCCCGGCACGATGAAGGCGCCATAGCTCACGCCCTCGATCTCGGTGATGCGCGAACCGATCGCGGCGCCGAACACCACGAAGTACAGCGACGTCGATATCACGGGCGAGACAATGCTCTGCAACAGAGTGCGTGCCGTGCGCGACATCTCGAAGACGTAGATCGCCTGAACCGCCCGAAGGTTCATTTTACCTGCCTCACCAACCCAACGAAGATGTCCTCGAGCGAGCTTTCCGTCGTATGCAGGTCACGGAACCGAATACCCGCGGTGCCGAGATCGGCGAGCAGCGAGGTGATGCCGCCGCGCTCGCCCTGGGTGTCATAGGTGTAGGTCAGCTCGTCGCCGTCGGACGACAGCAAAAGATCATAACGGGCGAGCGATGCCGGCACGGCTTTGAGCTGAGCATCAAGCTGCAGCGTCAACTGCTTCTTGCCGAGCTTGCGCATCAGCTCTGCCTTTTGCTCCACCAGAATGAGCTCGCCCTGGTTGATCACGCCGATCCGATCGGCCATCTGTTCGGCCTCCTCGATGTAATGGGTGGTCAGGATGACGGTGACGCCGGAGGCGCGCAACGCGCGCACGGTCTGCCACATGTCCTTGCGCAGTTCGACATCGACACCCGCCGTCGGCTCGTCGAGAAAGAGAATTTGCGGCTCGTGCGACAACGCCTTGGCGATCATGACGCGGCGTTTCATGCCGCCGGACAGCGTCATGATCTTGCTGTCCTTGCGATCCCAGAGCGAAAGTTCCCTGAGCACCTTTTCGACATAGCCCGGATTGGCGCGCTTGCCGAATAGTCCGCGGCTGAACGACACCGTATTCCAAACCGACTCGAAGGCGTCGGTCGTCAGCTCCTGTGGGACGAGCCCGATCAGCGATCGCGCTTTACGGTAGGCGGCAATGATGTCGTGGCCGTCCACCGAGACGGCTCCGGAGCTCGCATTGACGATCCCGCAGATGATGCTGATGAGGGTCGTCTTGCCGGCGCCGTTGGGACCTAGCAGGGCGAAGATTTCCCGGCGATAAATGTCGAGGTTGATATCCTTAAGCGCATGGAAGCCGGACGCGTAGGTCTTTGAGAGGCCACATACCGAGATGACGGGCTGCATGGTAATGATGCCAACTGGTAGCTTGCGGGCAGGATTCAAGGGGCCGTCTCTTCAAGAACGACGGCTGTGCCGTAAGCCAAGACCTCGGTGATGCCGGCAGCGATCTCGTTCGCGTCATACCGCATGGCGATCACCGCATCTGCACCGTGCTCGCTTGCGTGGCTCACCATCAGATCGTACGCCTCCTGGCGGGCGCGCTCGGCGAGCGCGGTGTAGAGCGTGATGTTGCCGCCAAAAAGGGACTGAAATTGCGCCCCGATGGTTCCGAACACGTTGCGCGAACGCACCGTGATGCCGCGCACGACACCGAGATACCTGACGATCTTGTGATTCGCGACGTCGTTGGTCGTCGTAACAATCATCATCGTCTCCCCTTCCTGGCTTTGGATACCCTCGTAGAAGTCCCGCCGCGTCACCTGACGGGGCGGGTCGGATCGGCGAGATCCGTCGGCGTCGCGGCGATCTCCTGCTTGGTCATCGTGTTCACGTTGTCGATGATCTTGAGAAAAGCCCGGGTCGCTGCTTCGATGCCCCACGCCGGCACCAGGTCCGCGGTGTCGAGCGTCGTGTGGTAGATGACGTGATCGATGATGTGGAAGCTCGGCGCCTTCATGTAAATTTGCGACAGCTCGCCGCCGGGACTTAACTCGGACTTGCGGTAGGTGGCGACGCCGAATTCCCGGAATGTCCGGCGCACCAGTGTGCGCAGCGCATCGCTGCCGCCGACATACCAGCGCCGCGCACTGACCTCGTTCGCGGTCATCACGCCGGCATCGAGGTTGTAGAGCAGCGTTTGCGAGGGGTGTTCGGCGTTGACGCTCAGCGCGACCTTGCTCCAATCGTAGTTGTCGCGCACCCAATGGATGCCCTCGGAGCCGTGATGGTGGTCCGGCGTCGTCAGAAACACCAGAGTGCGCGGCCGCTGCGCCTGCGGCACCTCGGCGTAGTGGCGCGCGATGTCGAGCATCATGGCGAGCCCGGAGGCGTTGTCCATGGCGCCCTCGAAGAAGGCGTCGGTGTGCGCCATGATCAGAATCTGCTCCTCGCTGGCGCCAGGTAGCACGCCCCAGATGTTGGCTGTTTTGAGGCCCATGCGTTCCTCGGTCGCGAGCCGCAGGTGAAACGAGACCGGGCGGCCCTGGTCGAGCTGATCGCGGATGAGGTTGGCCTCGTCGGGCGTGATGGTGACGGTCGGGGCAGCGGTGCCGACGGCGCCCTCGGGCTCGGACTGCGCGTTGCCCGGGAATCCCATCTCGACCAGAATAATGGCTGCGCCGGCATCGTTCGCCCGCCGCACGGCGCCGCTCCAATCGGCCGAATGGTCGCGCCCGCCCGGCGTCGGCAGGGAGTAGATCAGCACGGTCTTCCCCTTCACGTCGCGGCCCTGGAAGTCGGCCGCGGTGCCAAGGCCCACCCACACCACCGGCGCCGTGATGCCGTCGCCCGTGGCGGGAGGGGATTCGGTGATCGGGAAAACACTTTTGAGCGCCGTGGTCCGGCCGTCCACCGTGAACTCCGCGGTCCACGCGGTCGGGTACCACAGCGGCTTCATGGCGATCTCCTGGCGCCGCACGTCCACAAGGCCGAGCTTCCTGAACTTCGCCATGACCCAGTCCTGGGTCATGCGATCATAGGTCGTGCCCGGAATGCGCCCCCAATACTGGTTCCCGTCGTCGCGGCTTTTGCGGGAGATAGCGGTGACCTCACCCATCATGGACTTGATTTTCAGGGCGTCCACGTCAGCATAAGCTTCGGCGCCGGGCGGCAGCGGAAAACGGATATAATCCTCGTCCGGGATGTAGAGATCCTTGCCGTCCTTGGGCAAGCCGAGCGTGCGGCCGAAACGTCCGGTGGGTCGCGACAGGGTGGCAAGCGCCGGCGGATTGCGCTCCGCCGCGGCCGGCTGGGCCGCCTGGACTTGAGCTGGAGCCTGCGCCGGAGACGCCTGCGCCCACAGGGCGAGGATGCCGATTGCGGTGAGCGCGGCAGCGGCGCGATGGCGGTCGGATTTCATGCTGGCGTTCCTCCCATCCCGGTTGCTCATCGTAGATAGGCATTCCGGGGCGCGGACTTCAGTGGGTGAGCCCGACGCTGTGGAATGACTGTTGTTTATTTGGCGCAATTACGCCATGCGGTTTGCGAGCGTGCCGATGTTCTCGATCCACAGCTTGACCACGTCGCCGGGCTTGAGGAATTCCGGCCGCGCGGCACCGACGCCGGCCGGCGTGCCGGTCAGGATCACGTCGCCAGGCTGCAACGTGATGCGCGATGACAGGTGCGCGATCTGCTCCGCGAGCGTGAAGATCATCTGGCTTGTGTTGGAATCCTGCTTGATAGCGTCATTGACCCAAAGCTTGAGGCCAAGTTGCTGCGGATCCGGAATGTCCCGGCTTGGCACGATCCATGGCCCCAGCGGGCAAGATCCGTCGAAATTCTTGTGCGCCACCCAGTCGAACTTGAACGGTGCGGTGTCGGGCACATGGGGGCGGCGTCCCATGTCGCGCGCCGAGAGGTCGTTCGCGATGGTGTAGCCGGCCACATAATCGAGCGCTTCGGCGAGCGGCACGTTTTTGGCGGGCGGCCCGATCACGGCGGCAAGCTCGATCTCCCAGTCCATCGTTTTGGAAACGCCGGTGATCAGCACCGTATCGCTGGGCGCCGCCAGCGTGCTGCGCCCGGCCTTGAGAAAGTGCCACGGCTTCAGGCCGAGGGTATGCGGGTCGGGCTCGGGAGCCCGCCCGCTCGCGCGCGCCATCTCGGCGGCGTGATCGGCGTAGTTGGCACCGGCGCAATAGATCGCCGACGGCCACAAGATGGGCGCCAGCAGCTTGGTGGTTGCGAGCGGCTGGCCGGCGGCCGGCGAGGCGGCGGCATGGCCGAGGCGCTCTCGCGCCGCCGTCCAGTCTTGCAAGATGCCCAACACGCTCCGGTCGCCGGCGTGGCCGGTCAGCTTTGCGGCATCAAAGACCTCATCGCCGATCACCAGTCCGGCACGCGGACCGTCGGCTTCCGCATATGTCGCCAGCTTGTAGCTCGCCATGGTCGTTCCACTCCATTGCGAGCGGCAACAAACCGATTCGGCAGGCGGTTGGCAAGCACCGAAGGCCCGTGATGACATTTTTCGTCATCCGCCGTCGCGGACGGCCGATTCTGGTCGGCAAGCACCGGCATCGCGCTCATGCCGCGCAGGCTATTGGCAATCGCTGTGCCGCCTGTACTATAGACACATAGTCCACGCGCCGCGCTTCACGCCTGGACCGGCACGACAGAGCGTCAACCCGGCCGCCGAGGCGGGTAGGAGGAAAGACTTCGAATGGCTGAAAAACTTGTCGGTAAGATTTCCGAGTTCAGGGATGGCGACCGCCGTATCGTGTTCCTTGGCGACCATGAGATCGGCGTGTTCCGGGAAAACGGCACTTTTTATGCCTATAGCAACTACTGCCTGCACCAGGGCGGACCGGCCTGCGAGGGGCTCACCATCGCCAAAGTCGAAGAGCGCATCATGCCCGACAAGACCTCGAAGGGCCTGTATTTCTCGGAGACCGAACTCCACTTCGTGTGCCCCTGGCACGGCTATGAGTATGACATCAAGACCGGCGAATGCGTCTCCGACCGCAAGCTCAAGCTGCGCAAATACGAAGTGATCGAGAAAGGGGACGAGGTTTATGTCCGTGCGTAAGACCGCGGCGGCCAAGGTTGCGACAAAGCCCACGGCCAAGCTCGCGCCTGCGCCCGCCAAGCGCACAAACGCCAAAAAAGCCGCTGCACCGCCGCCCACGAAATCTGCATCTGGTGCCATCCGGAATCTATCGGCAGCAGCCGAGCAGCTTGCAGTCGAGGTCGACCGCGCGCTTGCCGAAGGGCGCACCGATGCGCTGACCCCTGACGCCATCCAGGCGCTGATGGCAGCGGCGTGCCGGAGCTATTCGGCGCAGGTCGAAGCAAGCGGCAATTTCCCGCCGCTCGCGGCGCGCAGCCGGGTCACTTCGACCGACGTCATGGTCACTGCCAGCGGCTTGTTGAAGGCGGCCAATCTCGCGGTTTTTGAGCTGGGCATGTGGCAAAGTTGGACCGGCCGCTGATCGGGCCGGACCACAACATGAAATAGACAGAGTCAGCGGACTCGTTCAGGAGAAACGCCATGGAACTTACGTCCGATCGCGGCCGCCGCGTGACGGTTGACGAGTTGAACACCACGAGACTCCTCGCCCACGCCCGTCAGCAGGCCCATCAGCGTAAACTCGGCGACATGGTCATCGTCGACGTCGACGCCCACCACTACGAAAATGAGCACATGAAGGACATTCTGCCGTTCATGGAGAACGATGTCCTGCGTCAGCTCGCGATGGCGCAGGGCGCCAAGGGCGGGCGCGGCACGCTGATGCCGCAGCAGATCGGTTACCAGGATATCGGCGGACGCGTCACCCGGTATCCGCTGCGCGCGTCCGAAAAGTTCGAGGCCGATCGGCACCGCGACGTCCAGCTCGGCGATCGCTGGATGGACGCCATGGGTGTCGACTATTCCTGCCTGTTCCCAACCGGCATGCTCAACATCGGCCTGCATCCCCAGAAGGAGATGGAGGTCGATCTGTGCTGGGCCTACAATCGCTGGGTCACCGAGAAGGTGCTGCCGGAATCCGGCGGGCGCTTGTTTTCGATGCTGTGCCTGCCGTTCTCAGATCCCGACGAAACGCTGCGGCACGTCGAGACCTTCGGCCACCGCGACGGCGTCGGCGGCTTTATGATTACAACCGTACGCACCCTGCCGGTGTACGACAACGCCTATATGAAGGTCTATCGCGCCATCGAAGAACGCGGCCTCGTGCTGTCGTTCCACTCGGCTTTCAACTGGAGCGAAAACGTGTTCCGTGGCTGCAATCGCTTCATCGCGGTGCACGCGCTCGGGTTTTCGTTCTACAACATCCTCCACTGCACCAACTGGGTCGTCAACGGCATGCCTGAGCGCTTCCCCAAGCTACCGGTGATCTGGATCGAGTCGGGGCTCGCGTGGGTACCGTTCCTGATGCAGCGCCTCGACCACGAATACATGATGCGGCCGTCGGAATGCCCGCTGCTCAGGAAAAAGCCCAGCGAATACATGCGTGAGATGCACTACACCTCCCAGCC